>Ga0065711_1051971_pt1 | contig 10154 bp, 10 predicted proteins | sample Hoacrofraction12_FD_59098 | JGI IMG/M metagenome (GOLD analysis project Ga0065711, IMG submission 59098) | Hoatzin crop microbial communities from Cojedes, Venezuela - Epithelial fraction 12 v2 (version 2) | ecosystem: Host-associated > Birds > Digestive system > Esophagus > Crop | place...
TTAAACTTGTTTATCCTGAGCATCGATTTTCATAAAGATCGTAGCTACGCAGCCTTGTTTCAGTGCCTTCGCTGAGGGCAGAGGGAGGAGAGAGAAATCTTCCTTTCGGTATTAACAGGAGGAGGCTGGGCAGTCGGGGTGGCTGCGCTGTCTGACCAGCGGCCAGGCTGTGGGCCAGGAGCATGGCCGGTGTGGCAGAAGACACAGGTGAGGGTAGGGCAGCTGCCACTGTCACGGCACTGGGGCGCAGGGCAGCGACCGGAAGGCAATTCCACCACCACTGTGAGGTTTGGGGCTGGGGGTAGCTCCAGACGTTTCCCAGGGGAGCACGAGGTGGGAAGGCTGAGGGTGCTGCAGGGAGGCGGCATCAGCGGGGCGACCTGGGAGGCTGCGGGTACGGTGGGAAGGCTGTCACAGGGACAAGCTGGTAACGAAAGGGTGCAGAGCTGGGGTTTGCACAATGGGGACTGCATAGACAGGAAGCAAGTTCATAGGAAACGGTCCTCCTTCAGCCTGCTGCTCGCAAAACAAGCTGTTCTTCAGAGCAAAGGAAAAGGGCACAAAGTAACGTGGGAGGCACCCTGCTAAGTCTCCCTAGGACTAACCTCGGGGCCAGAGGATTTCTTTCACTGCAGGGAGAAGGAGGATTTGCAGTGGATCCGGATCCCTTCTCTGGAAATGATGCTAACCAGATTTTTTTTCTTTTATCTTGGCAATATATCTACCTAAAGATTAAACCTACTCATATCACTTGGCAAATGGTTTATAAGAATGAAAATGAGCTAGTTTAATGTGGGTCAGCTGTAGATTGTGAACAGTGTTATTTCCTATGAGACTCCATAACACAAAACAGGCTTTCTGCTGCTTTGTGATGCTTTTGCTCCCACTTTTCCCCTCGCTTGAAAGCTAACCCGTTGCTTTAGGTTTCTCCTTATGACAACTAGTTCTATTACAAAGGATTACGGCTTCAGGTGACTGTAACCAAGAAGTCAGAATGGGAAAATGCAGTTGTATTTCACTAGTAGAGAAGTTTTCGTTAAAGCAAAGACAGTAAAAATGCCAAAACTATGACTGGAATCACAAGTATATTTGACTCTTCCAAAGGTGGCTCACAAAATGCTTCAATGTTTTGTTTTCTGTGAAATTGCTTACATGGGTTTCATTCCATTCGGACATAAGAATAGGGATACTCTTACAAATAGTAGTAAGTGAACATTTCTGTTAGAGGGGAGTAATGGCAGCATTTACGCTTCCAGAAGTGACTCCATGTAGATTGTACTTTTTTTAATGGAGCTGCAATTTTTGTCATAGGTGCCTACGAAGTTTATAATCGTCACGGCTTTATTCTTGCTTAGCTATGACCAGCCATCCTACTAAATTGTATTTTTAGACTTGTTTCCTAAGGAAATGAAGCTTACACTAGTCATGCTGTCACAGTCAGCTGTCATCGTCCGTCCATCTGTCCACCCTTGATAATTCAGCCAATTTGAAGTGAACTTGAGAGACCGGCAGAGATAAAGTAACTAGTTATCCCCAGCTCAGTGCCTGGGAGGGTCATTGCTGGTGTCTCCCGCTGGAGGAGAAGCCAGAGCGGTTCCAGCCCTTTGCTGGGCCCAGGCAGGGCTGAAGGGCTGTGGGGTGCCGGGCACTGTGCTTGGCTGGCCAGCCCAGCTACGGTAGGGAGAACAGCACCGGGGGAGATGGGCTGTGCTTTGAGGGCAGTTTGGAGATTGCCTTGGGGGGCTGGCGCTGTGAGAAGGACGTGGGGATGGGAAGGCAGTCATAGGGTAAGGGAACTCATTGTGGATACTGCAGGAGATGGGGGAAGCAGAGGAGGAGGAATGCGACAGGAGGTGTAATGAGAAAAACAGGAACAGATTTCCTTCGTTCTGCTCGTGGAACAACTTGTTTCCTCTTCTGTCATAGACACAGTTATGAACGTTATAACCTCACAGAAAAAATGAGTGTTAGATAATGGCGTGCATGTCCTTCGCTGTGCTTGGCGGCAGATGGGTCTCTGCATAGTTACCTTGGTCAAACCAGCTGGGAACACAGTCTTTGGTGCACATCGCTGCTATTGCAATGCTGTCAGCCTTAAAAAGTTTGCTTACGTTAAATGTTAAGTTTAAACTGAAGAGCTCAGACTGCCTGTATTGATAAAGGAGAAAAAGTGAAGTTTTGGAGTTGGTTTTTTTTTTTCCCCGTGTTGTTAAGGTTTGTGTTGAATGGGGAGGATAGAAAGTAACAGTTAAAATATGAGACGCAGCATTGGAAGGTTTGTGAAAAAAGATGCAACTTATGAAACTCCAAGTGAAAGAAAGTGCTTGGATGATAACCTTTTCCTAAATGTTTAAACGCCTTTATCAGACTTCAGAATTTTTTTTTGAGACATTTGTTTCTTTCACCTGTTTGTCAACAATATTTTCTCTATGTACTTCAGTTTATGGCGTTCTCTTATCGCACTGCATCCCTGTGTCTCACAGTTATCTCTGTGCTCTGATTTTCAACTAGTTTTCTCCTGGCCAGCTACTTCATCATTTGCTGGGGTTTTTCTATTTTATTAGTTCTTCTGCTGTAATTCCAAGAAGTGGTGCTGCATATCTCCGTGACAAAGCACATCAAAACCTAAGCTTTTCATCTGGAAGGTTCAATTTCTGTGTAGGGCTTTCTGTAGAGTGAATCTATTGACGTACAGTTGCCTGTTTTCCATGAAGTTAAAAGAAGCAATTCCCCCCCTTTCCTAACAGAACAACCCTTAAGTTGCCTGCGTTTGTATCACCCTAATTTAATGCTCCTTAGTTCTGATACATCCTTGTCTTTTGGTTGAAAATGATCTCTGAACTGATGAAAATTTCCAGTCTTGGCAGAGATCAGAGCCTGGCCAGCTTCCGATTAGTGCTTGCCTGGACGCTTTTTTCCTGCAATTGTCTCCCCCAGTACAATAAGCTGCTTTCCCTCATTTTGCCTGAAAGTGCAGCCGCCGTCTCTGGGCTGAGATGGTGTAGTTGGAGTGACGGTAGGATGTAAGCAGGCTCCAGCAGGAAGCAAGGAGCTGCTGGGGAAGGTCAGGAAACACTTCAGGATCATCGGAATTTTCTGCCGTCTTCTGAGACCTTAAGACTGTATTAGTTAATGCATTTAACCCTTCTAGTTAGCAGTCCCTGCGTGGTCATGTGTGCCCTGTTTGTCTCTGCTGTACAGCTAAACCTGTGAAATAAACCAGGTACTTTTCAACTGAACAAGCCGCTTTGCTAAAGATATTAATTATATATGCATGTACATATATAAGTATATACATTAAAAAAATGATCACACTGTTCAGCAGTGGGGCGGCCGGATTGAATACTTCTGAACTGTTAAAAATGAAATAGCATGTGTCTCCTTCTATCGTGTTATTTGAAGAAACAAAAGCAAAGTCCTACTTTTTTTTGTTGTCCGTTCAATCTGCTGTAATCAGCATGTACTCATTGTGTCTGAAGTGAATATCTCACCTGCCAGCAGGGCTCTAGGAGCATGGGGAAAAGTACAAAAGCCCCTATTTCTGTGTTGGTTTTTGCTTGCTGTCCCCTGTGTGACATTTTGAGTGTTGCTTCGTTTGTGCTATACTGAGACTTCATCTTGTGTTTTCTCTTCAGAACTTTTAGAAGTGAATTTCACAAGAGAGGGCTACTTGTTCACTTGATCTTTCTGTTTCTATATAAGCTTAAGCAGTCTGTTCTGCAAACGTTTGAAAAGTCCAGCAAGTATGTTGTTTTTCTTCCATATTTAAACAGACATCAGCATGGTTCCTCTAATTAAGGAAAAAAAAAAAGTTATGTATTTAATGTTATTGTTTCTTCTGTACATTGTATTTCCTGCTATAATTAAAGCCGCAACAGTACATCAGAATTTACGGGTTATAGGGGAGCGTATGTAAATCATCTCCCTCACAGTCAGGTTTACGCTTTCATAGTAGGTGACAAAGTGTAGATGAAAGAGGTGTGGATTTCAGAAGGGGGCTTGCAGTTGGAGGGAGTCGAAGCTGTAGCTACCTGGGGACTGACTGAAGAATGAGCAGAGCAAAATGTAATCTGCAGAGAAACTTAAGCTTTTGTTGCTGTGCTTGTTTATTGTTGTAGATTTTCTTTCATGTTTTGCTTGAGCCAAACTGAAGGCATTACTAAAATGAAAAGGCGGGATTGTTTGGCTGTGTTTTCAAGAGATACAACGGCAAGCTGTGCAGCCGTTCCAGTGATTAGCTGTTCTCCTAGTGAAGAAACCACTGTTTTTAAGTGTGTTTTAAGTGGTAATTCTGGGAAGGGAAGAGAGCTGTTATAACGCAGATTACTTCTTACCTAATGGTGCATCAGATGGATGTTAAAGATAATCTCCTAAAGGTGTTACAGGTTCCTGACTATGTAGTGTTACAGAAGAGATCTCCATTTAGGAATGTCGTTGAAGCTACGGAGGAGCCTGTCACCAAATCCAGCGTTTTCTGTCTGGGGGCAGGCATTCCGAGTGACCACTTTACGGTTCTCTCTTTAACAGGTTTGGGAAAAACCAAGAGAAAGACGAGCGCGAGAGACGCCTCGCCCACTCCCAGCACAGACGCAGAATACCCGTCCAACGGCAGCAGCGCCGACCGGATTTACGATCTTAACATTCCAGCCTACGTGAAATTTGCCTATGTCGCGGAGAGGGAGGACGAACTGTCCCTTGTCAAAGGGTCCCGGGTGATAGTCATGGAGAAGTGCAGCGACGGCTGGTGGAGAGGTAGCTACAATGGACAGATTGGCTGGTTTCCTTCGAACTACGTGGTAGAGGAGGTTGAGGAAGCAACTGCAGATTCACCCAGCTTTCTCAGCTTGAGGAAAGGCGCTTCCATGAGTAACGGCCAGGGCACCAAAGTACTCCACGTTGTTCAGACACTGTATCCATTCAGCTCCGTCACAGAAGAAGAGCTCAATTTTGAAAAAGGGGAGACGATGGAAGTCATTGAAAAGCCAGAAAATGACCCAGAATGGTGGAAATGTAAAAATTCCAGAGGGCAAATTGGTCTTGTTCCTAAAAACTATGTAGTAATCATTAGCGATGGTCCTACCATTAACGCTTCCCATCCGCCTCAGATAAGCTACACGGGACCATCTTCTACCGGACGGTTTGCTGGAAGAGAGTGGTATTACGGGAATGTTACCCGACACCAAGCAGAATGTGCCCTGAACGAAAGGGGAGTGGAAGGAGACTTCCTGGTTAGAGATAGTGAATCTTCGGTAAGTGGTACTCAGCCCAGCAGGCTCTGTAATACCCGATGCTCAGGTTAGCAAGCGTGACAAGTAATAGCTTCCCTGTCAGTAGTAAAGGGCTTTTCACCCTTACAGAAGCAAGCAGTGCTTCGGCGTTACCAGCCAACAGGCTTTTAGTGCTTGTGCGAATCGGTCTGTTACTGAAATGCAGTGACATTTGCACAGAAATTGAACAGCTGTGGTCTGTATTATCCAGGGTTTTTTTAATTAGTGGGCAAGCAAGTAAGTATTTCAGGCTTCAGTTTGACTTCCTGTGTGTTCCTCATACACAGTCCTCCTCAAATTTACAGCACTGCAAGATAAAATAATTCTTGTGAATTGCAAATTTTGTCATTAATTTGATTTTAAAACTAATTTCAAATGGGATCTTTGCATTGGTCAGTTTTGTTCTCTTTTAATTGAGTAATAACACAGGTTCTTTAAACTGTTGGTTAAAATACCGTTTTAATGTGTTTCTGCTCTACTTAGAGTAGTTAGGTTGTAAGAAGGTGAAGTTGTTATTGTAACTAATCGTTAAGATTATGATACACAACAGAGTGGGGTCAAGTCAGCAGCTCATATACTTTGTAAATTGAGCCTTGATGACATCGGAGGGATATGGGTAATGCTGATTAGGGATCATTGCAATTCTGAAAGTTCATATTTAAAACTACACTGAAAGGCCTTTCATGTATGCTGAGGCCAGACAATTCATAGTTAAAGCACTCAAAATTTAATTATCCCTTGACTGTGATTTTGAAAAGGTGACAGATTTTAATAATTCTCTAATACATCTTTCAAAAACTATTAAAAAAAAAAACAGAATTGAGTCTGAATTTCTGATTAGGGCTTTTATTTTTTCAAATGTAGGGCCATTCCTTTAAGACAAATTGTTGCTTAGTATATTTCTCCATCTAAATATTTTGTTGCTACGCATATAAAAATTCAAAATTAATAGAGTTATACTAGCTCAGTCTTCTAATTTGAGCATATAGTGCTACTAAAATAAGTATACCTTATAGAGCCGCAGGCATCTATCTCTATGCTGTATTTGTATCTGGTTTCACTGTGCCCCTGTTGTGGGCTGTCCTGGTTTACAACGTAGATTGCAAATAAAATCTAAAGCACTGTCAACTCCGTATAGTTTGAGCCATAATATCGTTTTAAAAAGATTTCTTGACTCTGACTAGTAATTTCAGTTATCTTTCCATAATTTGCTCTGTGGAAGATGTGATAGCTGTCAAACTACCCTTTCTTTGAAGATCTGTGTCATTGAGCTCCTATTTCTGCTCTTGGTTAACTGTAATCACTAAATGAAGGCAAATGCAGATAAACCAGAGGAGAACAAGAGGAAAAATAGAAGTTTAGAAAACATGACTGACTCAAAGAGGCTGAGAGGACTCAAGTTTGTTTAGCCAACAGAAGAAAAGACTGAGGTGGGGCATACAGTCTTCTAAAATATAGAAAGCCGCTAGAGCATTATGGTAATCATTAAATGACAGTAGCTCAGCTGTGTCTGCAAGGTGACATGCTGCCGGACTGGATGCGATGTACCCTTGGTGTGTCTGTCCAGCAGGTAGAAGCTCACTTTCAGATCTGCATGCTGCATTTTGTGTTATCCTGAGACAGTAGCTATCAGTTTTCCTCTGTCTTTTGGGAAAGTGCCAGAAGGACAGTTTGAAAATACGTTAGTTCAAATACAAAAATGCACAGCCATTTGTCAGCTCACGCCATGTCACAGTGACCACAGTGCTACGGCTTGTTGCTTTGCTCTTAAGAGTCTGCCTCTGGATTAAGTGAATTTTCTTGAAAGGACACAGTAACCTTTCAATTTAATATGACATCATAACACTAAACACACTTGTATTCAAAGCAGTATCAAATTTTGCTGCCTGCATTGTTGCTGGGGAAATTGTTGCTTGTAGAGCACAAAAACATTCATTCAGAATGTGGGTTTCAAGTTGTTTCCAGCATCTAACACTTATTGGAATCCCAGAAAATTTACTCAATTCATATTACAGCAAATATTTTGCACACACGCGAAAAAAAATGTGCTGAATTGAGAAACTTATCTTTTTTTTCTTTCTCTAATCTTGATCTGTCTTGCAGGTCCTGTATTTAGGGGTTTTTTGAGCAGTGACAAAAACTGTAGTTATGCGTGTAAATGCCTCCTTTGTCTTAGTACTGTTTTTATTAGTTTTAAGGAAATATTTTACTACATCTCAAACTTTTGTCTGCCCTAATCTTTGTATATCATGCCATCATATAATTTGTTTATGTATGTGAATTACAAAAGCATTGGGGATTGCTAGTTTGTTTTTATCTTTTTTTTCCTGAAGTGCCAGGACTGATAAAAGAAGTGAATGGGTATACTTGATAGCGTTGGGAAAAAGGTCACAAAAGACCTATTTCAAGCATATTATGTATGGAACAAAGAAAGATTTTAGAAATAACTCTAAAATTCTTGACGGTTGCCGTATTTCACATGCATGGCTACAGAGGTTGTTCACGGTGTGGCTGAAAGTCACCAGGAGTGTCTGCATGATCAGAGCAAAAGATCTTGATTAGAGAGACCAGACTGAACAGAGAGAAGTTGTCAGCTCTCTGGTTTGCTGTTCTGTCCACCAGACCAGCACTTCTCATTACATTGTGTTGTGAACTCACCTGTTAAAGCTGTGGACGCAGGGGTTATTCCATTCTAAAAAGGCCCATAGATAAAACTGTGAGTCATCCTGCCAATCCCGTGTGTGATTTTTGACCCATTTTAGTGTTTTCTATAGCCTTCCATCACCATAGTTACAAAAAGTCTTCTGTAGATAAGTTTTCTTTGAATCTTGCTCTTGTTACTGAGCTATGAAAAGCTCTCTTTGGATAGATGAGGGATTGTACTATTCTGTATTCACTTAATGAGACTCATGTTTTTCCATTTCGAATTTTAGTAGTTGCAAGATTTTACAATGTTTCTCTAGATTTAACTTACCACATGTTTGTCTCACAGTTAGATTCATTTAGCCAAAAATATTTTCCAGAGTTACACTTAGGTCTAAGGAATGCTGCTGTAGTGGAGAATATCCCGAGATGAACTCTGTCAGGTAGCTAGGAGTCTGATTATGTTAATTAATTACAAAATACTATTTTTAGAATCATAGACTTGTTTGAACCTTTTAAGCCCATAGTTTACGTAACAGGCACAGTTAACTACTGATAACATTTTTGCCAACTCTGTAATACCTAGGTAATGTCACCTTAGTTTTGGAGATGTAAAGGAGGAGAGTGAATTGCAACATACCTAGTTAGAAATACTTCTTGATTTGTTCTTTCTGTTGCAGGCTGCTCATCTGACAAAACTTGAAGTTTTTGTCGTGTTTAAGTAGCACTCCTGAACAAATAATGCAAGTTTAATCTATGCAGTCTTTACAGCTACTTCTTACCCTTTTTTTGAATTGCCGGCTCTTTAGCAGTCAGATTTTTGTCCTCTCTGTGTAGTACCAAATACAAGACAAACAAGTCTTGGCTGACACAGTTGGCCTGGGTTGGGTAGGTGATCGTCGTGCTTTGAAGATCTAAGATTCCACTGGGGAGAGAAGCAAATTTGAAATGAAGAGGGGATTTTTGTTCAGATTCACCCAGGGAAACAAGTGTGCTTGCCAGTGCTGTGACTAACAGGAGGCAGTAACAGGTTGTGGCTGGTGACGAGGGAGGGCAACCACACCACACCTCAAGCTTCTGCGCAGATCCTCTGCAGACACCCTTAGGCTTCCAAGGGAGCTTCTGTCAGAACTTGCAGTCCCCTTGCGCTCCGCTGCAAGCGGGTGGAAAACCAGTGATTAGACACACACCACTGCTCCGTAGCCCTACGATGTCTTCCCATGAAGCAGAGATGACGTTATTTTTCTCAGACCAGTTCTGTTTATTAGCATGAATGAGCTATGCAATTTTTTGGATGATTTCAGGAGCAAGTATTCATTAGGAAGTAACGGCTACCTTCTGCCAATAGTGTCACGGCTATCACATTGCAGAAACTGGTCCTAAATGGGGTTGCGGGGTATAGTATTAAGATGACACTGAGGATTGTAGATGTGTGAAGATGATACTGAGGATTATAGGTGTGACTGGATTTGTGTCAGTCTCTGAGATTGCATTTAGCTTCTGTGCTCTTTGTCCAGCAATAGTGACAGCAAGAGGGAGGAGGCGCAGTGTGAGAGTTCATATGCTTTTGGAGGTGCTAATTCAGTAGCATTCAGGGTGTCTTATATTTTCCTGGGGTTTTAATCCTGCAAGTGTTGGATGAAGCAATGAAATGTGGCAACTGTTAAAAAACTGAAACATGTGTCATGTTCTGTGACATACTGTGATTGATGAGTACAGCAGAGAGGAGAAGAAAGTTTATCTTTAAAAACAGGCTTACGGAAATATCTTAGTGGTTTATTTTTAATGGAAGAATAGAAGTCTTATTAGAGTTGTATTTGAAGATCAGTGGAGCCAATTCATGTTTCTGACCCGTGTGACGTTGATTTTGGAACATGGTGAATATTACGTAGAGAGGAACCGTATTTGTTTATATCTAAATGAGGTGGAAGGGGTAGAGAAAGGAATTTTTAACCATCCCTGGTGGTTCGGTCCAGCCTGACCTTAGAACTTTGAGCTATGCCTTGTTTTTTTGGCTGGGTGACTGAGTAAGAGGAGGAGTGAGGGAATACCTGGCTATGGAAGTGGAAGGAGTTGGAGAGCGCCAGGGCAGGTTTACACATGAGAGCTTGAAAAATCTAGAACAGTCTGAAGAATGAGTGCATGAGATTATCTTCCGTAGACAAAGGGCATTGCCAAATGGAAGTGGATTGAAAGGAGAAAAAAAAAAAAAAAAAAGTTACAGGATCAGTAAAAGGCTGTCAG
>Ga0065711_1051972_pt1 | contig 10154 bp, 9 predicted proteins | sample Hoacrofraction12_FD_59098 | JGI IMG/M metagenome (GOLD analysis project Ga0065711, IMG submission 59098) | Hoatzin crop microbial communities from Cojedes, Venezuela - Epithelial fraction 12 v2 (version 2) | ecosystem: Host-associated > Birds > Digestive system > Esophagus > Crop | place...
AGTACACATTGCCGGCTCATGGTGAGCTTCTCATCCACCAGTACCCCCAAGTCCTTCTCCTCAGGGTGCTCTCGAGCCACCCACCGCCCAGCCTGTGCTTGTGTTTGGGATTGCCCCGACCCATGTGCAGGACCTTGCACTTGGCCTTGTTGAACTTCACGTGGTTCACGCAGGCCCACCTCTCCAGCCTGTCCAGGTCCCTCTGAATGGCATCCCTTCCCTCCGGCGTGTCAGCCACACCACACAGCTTGGTGTCATTGGAAAACTTGCTGAGGGTGCACTCAGTCCCACTGTCCATGTCGTCGACTAGGATATTGAACAGCACTGGCCCCAGTACCAACCCCTGAGGCACACCTTGTTTCCTTGCACAGCCTTCACCATATAGGGGACCTAATATATACTTACAAATATCTGCAGGGTGGGTGTCAGGAGGATGGGGCCAAGCTCTTTCCAGTGGTGCCCAGTGACAGGACAAGGGGCAACGGGCACAAACTGAAGCCTGGGAAGTTCCAGCTGAACATGAGGAAGAACTTCTTCCCTCTGAGGGCGACGGAGCACTGGAACAGGCTGCCCAGGGAGGTTGGGGAGTCTCCTTCTCTGGAGATATTCAAGACCCGCCTGGACAAGGTCCTCTGCAGCCTACTGTAGGTGACCCTGCTTTGGCAGGAGGGTTGGACTAGATGACCCACAGAGGTCCCTTTCAACCCCTACCATTCTGTGATTCTGCGATTTATTTTCCAAGAAGCATTCAGAAGCAGCCCATGGTCCACCCCAGACTGAAATTCCTGGCCTATATGCTAATTACATTGGCAGAATAGAGTACTATACATACACTCACACCAGCAACGCACCCATGCTAAGTTTATAGTTTATATGCTTTGGCATAGAGCTAATATATGAATTGCAGCAACACAGCGCTTCATGCAAGCTAATTTAAGCTATTAAGTTGAGCTTTACACCACAGAGCACAGAGAAGTAACATTCGCTTCTCAACTGTTTCTCCCTGTGTAGCAGAAAGCTATTCCACGAAGATCAGAACAATTACACCAGTTAGTCTGGCATAGACTGAGGGTCCACACAATTACTGCTCTGCTTCCAGCAGTGGCCATAAACGGACTGTTAGTGAAAGTGGTATTTTTGACAGTTCCCCGAAATCATTGGCTTAACCTGCCACAAAAGCCAGAAAAATGAACGTAACACTGGCCATTGCTAGGAAGCTATTAGCAGCAAAAAGCATGATTCGATTTATAAATGAACCCCTAGCGTGCCCACCACGTCTGGAGTGCTGTGCCATTCTCATCTCCACACCTCAGCAAGGATAGAGCTAGAACAAGGGACAGAGGAGGGTAACTGAAATGATTACAGGAATGAAGCACCTGAATTGTAAGAAGGAAGCCAAAACAGCTGGAACACTTCCCTTTGGAAAGGAAAAGCCTGGGGGATAAAACCGAGGTTTCCAAAATCACCAGCATAATAGAGGATTTCACTGCAGCACAATATTGCACAACACTGGCACAAAAGGATATTAAATGAAACTAGTTTAAAACATGTTTGAGAATAAGTACTTCTTTACACAGTGGCTAGTCAACTGGTTGACAGCATTGTATTCATAATATAATTTAGAGAAATTCATCGACAGTAGATCCATTAATGACAACAAAGGGAATGGGCAGGGAGGCACCCTCTAACACCCGCGATTCAGGGACTGCGGATGCTGGGAAAGCACCAGAGGAACAGTCCAAGCCCATGGACGAGAGGCCAGGCTTGCATCCCTTCTGTAACCAGCATGTCCTCTTGCCAGCAGCAGATAAAGAACACTCCGCAAAATGGACCATTAGTAAGACATTTCTTACATTCCCTAAACGCTCTCCTTGTCTGCGGCAATTTTCTGCCGAGACATTTTCTGCTGAGCCTGAAGTGATTTTTTTTCTACCCAGCCACCCTCATTGGCATTATCTTCCAAGTTCTGGTCCTGTCTCCTCAAACTTTTGGCCTCCCCAATACTGTCTAAGAGTTTCACAGCTCTACTGCCAGCTGTTTGAAGAACCACCTCTTCCTCTTTGTTCTGACTCGGAGACAGCATACAATCAATCCTGATCACTCTTTGCATGCCACTTACGATGGCAGTTGTTGTTGGTTCTGAGTTTTTTTTTCTATTTTAACAGCGGGCTAAAGCACCCTGTCATAGTCTAACACTCCTCACACGAGATATGTTCCATAAGCCTGTGGTGATGCTTCCTGTTCTTCTCTGGAGCTCTTTCATTTCAAACGCATTTTCTGAGATAGCTCAGAACTTCACACAATGCTCCAGCCATTTGTGAGCCACAGGATCATATAATACCACCGTAATGTCCAGTCTTTATTCCTTTCCTAATTATTCCATGTCTGATTTGCCTTTTGGTTTTCACAGAATGTTACAGAATCACAGAATGTTAGGGGTTGGAAGGGACCTCTGCGGGTCATCCAGTCCCTGCTCAGTCAAGCATTAAACCCCTATTTCAATAGAACAAACCATCGCCAGTCCAATCAAATAAGGTGATCACCGCCACTGATGTGAAGAATATTATTCCCCCCAACACAAACATCTTTATCACTTTGAATTTCCTCAACAATTTTATGGCTCCATGTATCTCAAATATAACCTCAAGATCTTTACAATTCCTCATTCTGATTCGACCTTAGCTTTAAGTTACTCACAACAGTATCAACAGGCTTTCTCATTTTACTCATTTACTGCTAAGTCTTCTCTTCTAGATCATTTAAGGCAACACTGAGCTGCACAGACCCTGAAAGCCTTCCACTGAGAATCTACTTCCACTCCAAGAAGTGAACAGCTACCTCTCCAACCACCCAACAAAACCAAACCCACTAACTCCACATCTCTGCAAACCAAGTCCCCGCAGTTTTCAATCCAGTTGGTTTCATCGATTCCTTTAATGTCCCAAGTTTCACCTTTCAAAGATGAAACAAACGGTTTGCACACACCCAGCTGTTCACGCTGTTATCCTATTCAACTTGTTTACTTGCTTTGGCTCCACTTTTCCTCCTTACAGTTAGATCTTCAAAGGCCCTCAGAACTTACCAGAACCAATTCTAAAATAAAATTAATTCCTGTTGCTACGTATTTAGTATAATTGGAATCCCTCGCCACATCCAAACGAGCTGCTGAAATGCAAGTCCATAGTCCTTTCAAACAAAGCAAATTTAAGGGTAAGAATCTCTATTTTCTTCTTACACTAAAAAGCCTGTCAAGTCCAGTTCACAAGTCCTCCATAGAAAGCCTATATAAAGCCTTGGCTTTATACTATTTAACAAGACCAATTAAATTAAGTTTCTATATTGTCAGGAAGAGCATTCGAAGATGAAAACAAATGATTATTCTTTCTGTTCTCAGTGTATAGCACAGCATATCTACCTGTGAGGATTCCCAAGCACTTTGAAAACACAAACAAACCTAATCCGCACAAATCTCTCATGAAAATCTGAATAGGCTGACGGCGAGACTTGACTAATATTCTGAATTTCCATCAATTTTAGTCACATCTCAGAACACCAACTAAGGAAACTCCTCAGGCAGGGTGGCAGGACAGAGAATAGACTGAACGGAACTTAAAAGTCTTGTATAAACTAAACTACAGATAAAGAGACTAAGAGTGCGTTTGAAGACCCATCAGGAAAATTCTCCAAAGAAAGGTTAGACAGAAATCAGTGGAAATGTGTTGTGTCTTTTTAAAAGGAGAAAATTAGTATGCGTAAGCCCAAAGAAGGTTTTGGGGGATAATGGTAACAGTAATAATGTACCATTATAACAAAGAAAGTGCATGTCTAAAAGCTTGTCTGCCTGGGTGTAGAACAGAAACAGGTTAACAGGCTTGTCTGCAAGACAACAGACTTTCTTGCAGCTGAGAAAAGCAGTACCAATGAACGAGCAATTTCCATTATTTTCATAGTACATCTTCTTACTCTCATTTTTTTCACACCACATTTTAGGCGGTTAAGAAAAGGCCAGGCATTCCAAAGCCACCAGATAACACAGTCTTCAGAACTAAAATTCTTCTGTTCATTGTTTAGTATGCGACTTTCCCGGCATTTAGTTAAGCGGCAGACCATTCAAAATATGCATTCTTGATCTGTCTAAATATTTAAAGTAACAGACTAACATACAAACACATCCAGAGTGTTTCACGCTCGGTTATACTAAATTCGGCACATTTTGTAGTCATACAATATTTTAGTATATACTACAATACATCTTATGCAAGTAGTATTTTTTTGTATTTAAATTATTAATTATCTTGATTTTAAAATTTTTATTTCTAATATAAATATCTTCCTGGATTCTGCTACCAATTCTTTGTCAACTAAAGGCCAAAACCATATATACTGCTGATAAAACCAGTCTTACCTCCATTGCCAATGCTGCCGTTTGCTGGTCGTAATGATTCAGAAGATTCGGCATAAAGGTGGTATTGTAAGGCAGGTCCTGGCACATCCGCAAGATGATGGGCTCACAAGAAAACAAACTGTGCCCTCTTGCATGCCCCACCAAAACATCCAAAAGCCAAAGGTAACAGAACATCCAGCTAACAGCCATCCTTCCACACTGGGAATGGGGCCAGCTATTGAGCCCAGTCAGAAACCTCTTTCAGCTCCTCATGTGCCTTCGGATTTCACTTCAACGGTGATATTTTCAGTCCTTGTGTACGGTTCTTCAAAAGTGGAGTATTCTTTGCATACAACATTGTCAGCTCAGTCCAGAAGACAATGTATTGGAGACAGACGTGGGAGAAATCTTGCCTTTTCTTCTCTCCGTACTACGTAGCTTGTATTAAGTTCAGGTATGAAAACGTTTAGCCACATTCCCACACAACTGACCCCATCGTGACAGAACAGCAGTCGAGTTGCCTTCTTCTTTTATTAGGTAACCTAGAATAAAAAAAACAACAAACAAAATACAGTAAAAAGCCTTGTAATCGGTTAAAATATTTTAGCTCTAAATAGCCCATCAGACAAATTGCTTCAAGTTCTCAAGTGCAAGACTAGAGGGTCCCTTGATAAGTTTCAATCCTGGTTTCAGACTATTTCTGGGGGGGCGAAAAGCTGGTATGCTGTAAAACTCAGGATGGGGAAAAGGGGGAAATGTATTTACTACGAAGAAAATATTTTTAGAAAACCCCATGCTTTAAATTTAACCATGCGAGCACTGCAATTGTTGACCACACTGAAACCAAGCTATTTATGACTCAGCATCTCCACTGGTATATTAACATCGATAGCATCTCTTTAGTTGCATGGCCTCGTAACTCCTGCTGAATAATTATAAAACAAAAACAAAACAGTCACCACCACCAATACACAAGTCCCAGCTTGCAGGAGTGAAGACGACTGTTCTGCCCAACAAGCTACCATCATGGTTTGGCTACCTGCATTCAAAGATGGAATTTGGGTCCAGTTGTAAACAGCTTTTTTGTTGTCTCTAACCCATTTTGCCAGCACACACATCTCATATCTTCCTCTCCGGAAATCATCACAACAGCCAAGGATAAGCCAGAAGACAGCATTCTTTGACCACCCCTTTCCCCACGTGCTCTTGAAGATGGAAATCGCGAAGACAGCTACGTAGGGTTGTTCTGCCAGTTCCGCTCTACCTACAGAGCCAACTTAAACAGCAGTCATTCCCCAGGGCTGGATCTGCGTTTTCTCAGCACCGAGGGGCTGGAGTGGAACAAGCAGAACAGGGACTCAGCACATCGTGCTCATCGACTGGAGAAACAAACTCTGAAATTGGAGACTAAAGCATGGAAAACGTTGACAGAGCCATCAGAGTAGAGAGAAGCCCTTTTCTTCGAACAGTTTTGTCTTACAGCAACAAAAATAGCAAAACTCAGTCTGCAACCAACTGCTTTAAAAAAGAAATGGTTTGCACTGAAAGGCAACAGAAACTTGGAAATTCCGTCTGAACCAGAAAACCCCAAATACTCCATCAGTATTCCCAAAAGTAGGCAACCACAAATTTGAACAGACTTCCAATCTTGAGAGAGGAATGTTTTGCCTTGGAGATTCAGAAAGGGAAATAAATTCTACATGTCAGAGAGGGAAAAAATTTTTCCTTTCTCCCTAATGCAAACTTAGTGAGAGAGACAAAAGAGTTAATTACCAGATTCTGCTGGTATCAGCCCATCAAAAAAGTTATGCATGCACACTTTTGTTTACATAGACCCATCTTATGGTGGGCAAAATCGAATACCGTAGACCTCTTTAAACTCTCCGACTCTTTGCAGGTTGGACTAGATAACCTTGCAAGGTTCTTTCCAACCTAAACAATTCTGTGCTTCTCTAAGATCACGTGCAGCAATGTTTTTGGCTGTAGCTGTTCAAGACAGGCTGGTAAAAACAAACATGCAAATGGGAAAGAGACCAAGACGCTAAACATAACCATGTTAAATTAAGATCATTGACAACTTGCTTTCACAGGCTGCTTACTACCTAACAGCTATTGACGGGAAATCCATGTCTGAAGCAGCACTGAGGTACATAAAGAAAAGAACACAAAGAGTGAAACTGTTCCAAACCTGGGAAAAATAAAACATGACCAAAAAGCTGAAACCAGAATTATCTACACCTTAAGCTAGGTGGCAGAACCAACCAACACAGCTCAAATCACAGCATCTTGCTTCTATTCTGAAGCAAGCAAGTGTTGCTGTGAAGAGCAGTCAACAGACTGAATTAAAAAGATCAAAATTAGCCAAAGTATTTAAAACACACTACATCTAACCACACCTGATTTTAGTCCAATTTCAAGCTCACATGGCCTTGAAAAGCTAAGTCCTTCTGATCAAAGGAAGTCATTTCTCAGACTTCTTTTTCAAGAATTTGGTACCTCTTTCAGAAAAAAAAGAAAACCCAAATATAGACAGACAAAATCAATTCCTACTTAGTTTTGTACAAGATGCCTAATCCCCTTTGAATCTGGTCTTCCAATTTTGACATTTTATTAACAGTTTCCCAAACGCAGGAAAAGCAGCCTTTTCAGCTTGTCATCTCCAAAATACTGTCTTCAAGGAATTGTTTTCCTTTTCCCCAAATTTGGCCACCAACTCCAAAAGACTTTATTTAACAACTTTAGTGAAGTCAACTTGTAGCGCGGATTAGGAACCGGCTTTTTCGCATGCTCCCTGTAATGCAGGTGCCATTCCAGCAGTGATCAGTAGATAACGCTTCCTACGAGCAGTTCAGAAGCACCACAAGGTGAATTGTGCTCACACCAGGTATTGTGTTCAAGTTGGAAGCAGTATAAACATTGGGCAAATCCATGTCAGGATCCAGAGTCTTGGGAAAAACTCCAAGAACACTTCACACAAATCATCACATTAATTACATTCAAAGTAGAGACTTCAAACAAATCCACCCATCCTCTGACTTCCTCACAACCCCAAATTGAAAAAAAACATGCAAAAAGCCAGACTCAATGAGCCATGAAAGTTTAAACTGTGCAAAAAGCAGAAAAAAATTCATCATGTCCTTTCAGGACTTTTCCTTTTTATGCTTGAGATCTTATTACTACATAGTACCATAAAGGAGATGAAGAACGTATTTACTAGAGCCAGAAAAGAACGTCAGATTATATAGCCTAGTCATGCAGTGTCCTTCGATGGGAAAAAAAAAAAAATCTAGGTGAAGTCAAGGAAAAAGACAACCCTATCATTGCGAAAGGAGACGAAAGTTTTGCAAATGAGCATATAGATGACCTATTAATTGGTGTAGACAGATGAATGCTGTAATAAGCAGTCTTTAGTGTCAAGATAGTTTCTCACCACAGATCCAGTTCCATATACTCTGTGCTAAGCCTCTACATATGAAATTTTGTGGTTATTTTTATATGTATATAAAAACAAAACAAAACACTTTCGATGACACTCGGGATAAAAGAGCAGGAGGGGATACCTGCCCATCCACCCCAAGGCACTGCAAAAAAACCTGTGGGCAAAAGGGGTAGAAAACAGCTAGCTCGTTAGTGTGGTTACCGATTTATACATTATTTATAATCATAAGAAGCCCATCCAATTCCTGCTGTAAAGGACAACTTAAAACATGCATAGACTATTATTATCAAGAGTGAAAATCACGAAATGAAAAGCTTAACCTCCATCAGTTATTTTCTCTTTTTTTTTTTCAAATAACTTTCAAAGCTACTAAGGTGGTCAATAACAGCAGGACAAGGAGAAAAAAGTTATCACGCTTTAGAAAGAAAGTATGTAGGTGGATTAATTCATGGTTATCTGTCCCAGAGAAACGAGGTGATAAAACCAACTAGACTCCTCCTGTACAAGTGAGTAGACAAGAGGAGGATGTCACCTTAGTCATTCCCCACTCAATTCCGATCACAGAGAAGGGAAAGGAACTCATTCATTGCACACAAGCACTGGCAGCGTTTCTCCAACCCATTCCCACCCACATGAAGGCACAAAAGGAGAATACATTATTCTCCCAACTCCATTTTAATTAGTCAGTGGGAAAGAAACTCCGATGCTGTACTCCCCTGTTCCACTTCTGTTACGTATTTATGACGGGAGAACCACACTACAATGCTGCACATCCTCTACTTCAATTAGGAGACCACAGAGGAAAGGGGGCACGTTCTACACTTCTCCATGCTCCTCCTCACTGTACTACAGGGCAGAACGAAGAAAGATGCAGAGCATCTCCTCTTCTCCTCTCCTTCTGCTTCGTGACACCATGACAGCCCCTGCTCCGCTCCCAGCAGGGAGGACAGAAAGGCAGAAACCCTTTCTGGTTAGATTCTCCATGTATATGGAGGGTCAGGTCTAGCATCTCCCTTCCTTCCTAAAGGAACCGTTCGGGTTCATATCACACGGCGAGCTAGAGGAACCATTCGGGTTCATATCACACGGCGAGCTAGAGGAACCGTTCGGGTTCATATCACACGGCGAGCTAGAGGAACCGTTCGGGTTCATATCGCACGGCGAGCTAGAGGAACCGTTCGGGTTCATATCACACGGCGAGCTAGAGGAACCGTTCGGGTTCATATCGCACAGCGAGCTAGAGGAACCATTGGGGTTCATATCGCATGGTGAGCTAGAGGAACCATTGGGGTTCATATCGCATGGTGAGCTAGAGGAACCATTGGGGTTCATATCACACGGCGAGCTAGAGGAACCGTTCGGGTTTCTATCGCACGGCGAGCTAGAGGAACTGGAGAGGGAGCTAGCTATCATCCCTCAGATTGGAAAAGGAGGTAGGGTGCAGGCTGAACGAGCATCCCCTTCCCCCTTGAATCCTCACCGTGTTTTAAAGGCAAAAGGAACAAGCGCACACACGGGACTAGCATCCTCTTGGATTCCTGCTGCGTTGCAAAGGGAAAGGATGGATACAAGCACATAAGATTAGCACCCCTTCCCCCCAGGTCCCCACCGCACTCGTTGCAAAAGGAAAGGGAGGGTGTGCATGGACGGCGCTAAGCATCCCCTGGGGTCCCTGCTGCACTGCGAAGGGAAAAGGGTGAGAGCAGTGTTGCGTGGGACCAGCACCCTGGGTCACCGCTGCCGGGCAGCGAAGAGCAAGGAGGGAAGCGTGGGACCAGTAACCGCGGCAGAATAAAGAGGAGGGGGGGAACGGCACCCCCGGCTCCCCAGCGCACTGACAGAAAGAGGGGCAGCGGGTCCCCTTCCCTCTCGGCCCCACTCACCGCCAGGAGGGACCAACCCCCTCTCGCTCCCCCCCGGGCTCCCAGGGCACTGCGAGGCGAAGGGGGGAGAGCACCGGGAACCCGCGTCCCCCTCCCCTCGGCTGCCGAAACGTACGGGAGGGGAAACGGCAGGGCCGGGGGGAGCGGGAAGGCAGGTGACCGGCATCTCCCGGCCCTCAGGCGCTCCTGAGGGAGGACCCAGCACCTCCGTGCTAGCATCCTCTTTCCCTCGGCCGCCCGCCGCTCCCCCCGCCCAGAGGACGCTTCATGGCCGCCCCCCACCGCGCCGTCTGCAGGAGCGGGCGTCTCTGCCCCCCCCTCCCCGGCCGCTGCGGAGGTGAAAGGCCGACATCGCTGAGGGGAAACTGCAGGCCCAGCCTCACCCCCCGGGTCCCCGCCGTTACCTCAGCGCGGGGTCCCGCCGCCGCGGCCCCGCTGCTCCCCTCAG
>Ga0065711_1051973_pt1 | contig 10154 bp, 7 predicted proteins | sample Hoacrofraction12_FD_59098 | JGI IMG/M metagenome (GOLD analysis project Ga0065711, IMG submission 59098) | Hoatzin crop microbial communities from Cojedes, Venezuela - Epithelial fraction 12 v2 (version 2) | ecosystem: Host-associated > Birds > Digestive system > Esophagus > Crop | place...
TGACGGGCCTTTAGTTCCCTGGGTCCTCCTTCTTGCCCTTTTTGAAGATTGGAGTGACATTGGCCTTTCTCCAGTCCTCGGGCACCTCTCCTGTCCTCCAGGACCTCTCAAAGATGGTGGAGAGTGGTTCAGCAATGACATCCGCCAGCTGCCTCAGCACTCGTGGGTGCATTCCATCGGGGCCCATGGATTTGTGGGCGTTCAGATCGCTTAAGCGATTCCTCATGCAGTCCTATCAGCTGTATCTGACACATCCCCTGCTTAATCTTTTCTTTAAAACCGCCTGTAATGGAGAAATTGCAACCTCCCTATTAAACAATTCCAGAGTTCTAACTACTGTATCTAAGCTCAAATCACAGCAAGGGTAATTCAGGTTAGACAGACACAGCAAACAAACAGACAGGAAGTTTCCCACATTTCACTACTTTTCCCATCTTTAAGGTATATGTCCTACTGTTTCTTTACCTTCCTCCAACGTGCAAATTTGTTGCTGAGAGGACTCATCCTGGGTGTCCCTGCCTTCATCCTCTCTTACAGATAAAATGCACGTATTTCTTTGAATTTTAATTTTTCTTCATTGGGTGAAGCTCTTCAGCGTTTGACGGTTTCTGTGGCTTTCCTCTAGGCTATCCCCCTTTTCTCTGTACCTCCTTCCGGAAATTAAGCAGTGTTGCTGTTTGATGTCCCACAGTTGGTTACAGCCCTACCACAGCGAACCACCCGAACAGCCAAAGGAGGAGCTGAGGCCACTGAGCTCTGAAATCTGGGCTGTGCTCTAAAACCCCCAGTGACAGATTTTCTTGATATAATTGCCAAGCAATTCTTGGAAGCAAGCCACATTCTTCGTAACAGAGGAATGTGTTTAAATCCCAATAGTCTCTGTCAGTCTAGCACAGGAGAAAATACAAGTTGTGATCATTTCAGCCCTAGGCATGTTACCAAGACACAGGCATCTGAAACAATCTCAGCACCACTAAAAGGTACTGGCATAGCCCATCATGCACTGCCTGTACATCTCTGATAAGCCTCCAGTGTGTGAGAGAAGTTGAAAATTGCAGGAAAAAAGAATCACCGAATCTGTAACACAAGACCGTGGTTTGGCATTATTAACAGGTCTAACCATTTCTTCCATTCTTTAAGAAAAATATTTAATTCTAACCTTGCCTTTTGTTGTTTAATCATCTAGAAATATCTGAGAGTCAGAACATTACTGAAGACATTAGCTACCACGAAAATTCACTTTGTCAAAAATTATTCTACTTCAAAGTAAATACTAGAAGTAGGGGTTTTTTTTAACTTTTAAAACCAGACAGAACTGCACCATCTGGCATCTAATATTCCTTGTACATGACATACCATCAGTTCCACAGAATCTACCTAGTGTCTTGTTTTTCATTAACTGATATGAATGAAAGAAGTGAGTAAGACTGTCCTTATGTTATTCAAAACTCAGCCTCTACTACCCACTGGCCAATCCTCCCACTCTCAGTGAACCGCTGTAAAAACTTTTCAGTTTGGCTTCACATCCAGCTGTGGTCTCGACAATCGCTACCCCTCCTCTTTTATTTATTTACATTTTATTTATTTATATTTTGTTTATATGCATCTACAGACTGAATATTTTTACCAGGAATTTTGGGTTGACTGGCCTTCAGTTTTCTGCATCTTCCTTCTCCCTCCTGTTTTAAATGTAACTGGGAATGACTTACATTGTTTCAGATATTTTTCCCAATTTTGGCTATAGAAAGCATAATCCAGGTTCAGAGGATCTAAAACATTTGATCTGGTTTGGCAGTTTGACCTGCTTTTTTACTGTACTAGTCCAAATTCTCACACTGCTGTGGCTGGTGATTAGCTGTGATTTCCAAATACTGTTCAAATGTTCTGACTGAAAAGAACACAAGCAAGCCCAAAAAACAAAACTTGACTTTACAACCACTAAATCTCGCTACCTTTTTGGCATCAGATTATCTTCCTCTAACATTAATCTTCCTTTTAGTACTTACCAAACAGTTTGTTATCTTTTGCTCAATGCAAGCTGCATTTTGCCTCCTGTTATTTTTAAGCAGATGTCTATTTAAAGTCCAACACAAAATCCTGTGTTTTCAGATGCCCAGAGAGAAATATGCAGTAATGTTTAATTAGGATCAGGACTGTATTCATTTCTCTGCTCTGTGAAAGACTCTGTTACCTTGGCGAAATTCTTACTTCTTAAGAGAAAACAGAAAATAAGTTTCATGAAGTTCTATTCAGGCGTGCATCAGGTAGTCCCGTTCTCCAGGGACACAGCAAGGAGAATTCATGCCTCACCTCCCAGGGAAAGGGATGCGAATCGGGGCTCCACAGCCACTCCTGCTGAGGCTGGGCTCTCAAGTCACAGCTCACATGTGGCGGTGGCAGAAAGCAGCCTTCGACCCCATGGGCACATTAACAGGGACTACTTTCACATGTGTAATTTACCATCTTTCATAAAGCAATCAGAGACCCCTTTAAAGCAGCAATTGTATTCAAGCAAACTTCCTGAGAAGTGGAAGCTGCGACTGGCAGAAGGAAGCAGCTGCAGGATGCTTGCTAATTGCTCTCTTACACTGCTAAGGCACAGCTCCCAGTTAGTATGTGCTGTAGCACGACGTGCATTCAAGAGACCCACGCGTCAATACCTAATTAGAGAAGAGTTTGGATACTCTCTTGTTTCCAAACACTTCCACTCTTGCTGCACGTGCAGCTTTCAATCTCTTTAGATTCATTTGCTGAAGTTCGTAATTTAACTCTGAATCAATTTTTTTCCTTACAAGCTCTCCCATGAGAAAAGGCAGCTCACCAGGATTAGTAGACAAAAATCCTGGTGAATCATATATTCTGTGTGGATCAATAGAAATCTTGAATTAATTTTGGTAAAATGTAGGATTTTGGGAAGAACTGTATCTTGGGAATCTCTTGCTCAATTTTCCCTAAATTTACATCAGATACTATCCAATATTCCCTAGAGGGAAGGCAGATTTCAGATAAATGCAAGCAGGGAAACTTCATGGCAATTGGAATATCTGTCTTTAAGCAAAGCCATATATACCCTCACTTTCACTGAAATGTGCACTCTGTTACAATGCACTGGAACCACGCAATGGGCAAAACCTCATTTTGAGTTTCATATATTATATGAAATTAGTTGCTACAGATTTCCTGTGTTGCCTCATTTGCTCTGTATCTACCTCACCTTTCTCAGGAATGAGCACATTTGACTACGGATTTAGCTCTTCTCTGAAAACTTCACTACCGAACATAAACATACTAATCTTTGATTCCTACATGCAAGAAGCAGTGATGTATATAGCTACCTCAGCTATACCTCTAGTTCTACTATTTTATGGCAGCCAGAGATTTATATTTAGCAATTCACGCTTCTGTCTCCTTCAGGCTAAAATTCTGTTACATGCATGACCTGGGGCTTGCCCTGAGGGTCATCAAGAAAGTAAGATCAGAAGAAACAGCCAGCCAGCCATCTTCTGAGCGAAGACAGCCAACAAAATCTTACCACTATTGCTTCATAAATCAGTGTTTACCAACAGTTCCAGAGAGTTGCAAGGTTTTATCTACAAAGTAAACAGTAAAGACCTTTATTCTGACAAGGAAACAAGAGCAAGAAACAACAAAGTTGTGCTGTCGTTGTTGTCCGACACACCATTTTGACATCCAAAGACCAGGCAGGGTGTGCTCTGGGATGGCCCAAATACTCATACTGGAAAAATCATGACAGATGAACTTGATTGCATGAAAAGGGAACTTTGGTTTGATTCCTACCACATTTAAACAATATGGAATGATTTTATTTACAAAGATGCTTTCCTTCAAAATGAAGGAATCAATACATGCCTTAAAACTGACCTTTTTAAATGACTGACTTTTGGGACGAGAACCACATTCTAACAAGAGTAATACCTGTGCATTAATAGCAATGATGAATTCTTTTAACCACAGCAGTATTTTCAAAAGCGCAAATTTAAGTCTCCAGGTAGTATAACAGTTCTATGTAAAATACTCTGATGTCTGCATGTATTCAGAATGATTAAAACGCCACACAGAACTATGAGGAGCACCAGCTCTCTGTAACATATTTTTTTTCTTGTCACCAACAAGAAAGTTGTTCTCAGCACTTTCTAGATTATTTCCTGTATAAAAAAATCCCAGAAGCAGCTCAACCTATACAAAGATTGAACAGCCACAGACAGCAGGTATTTAACAACAAGCTCCAATTAAATAAAAATATCAGGACCATTTCCAAGAAGGAATAAATGTCGTTTTGGTAATAAATAATGTCTATTTATTATATAACAGAATATGAGAAACAGCAGATTACACATGATGGGAAGCATAAGGAAACACCCAATATGAAGCATGAAAATAATGATTAGTGTATTGACTTACTGCTGTATTTATAATCAAACAGGAACAACAACAACAACAACTCCACGATCTGCAAAGAGTAATCACTGTAGAAGTTTCTCTCACTGCAGACTGATATGCTTTTCTAAGACAGACTCACCAAAAGCTAGTTTGAGACAGTGTGTATTGGTAGCCACATATTACCTACAGATATATTCTACAGCTTCTAAATCAGTTTTGTATTAAATCCAGGAAAACCGGTTGTGAAAGAATGACTGATCTGTCCCAAAAATGCTGACAAACAACAACAAGAACATACTGCAGAGTCTGTATAGGACACGTCTTTTGCTGCCCTTATTCATTAACTACCCCCTCAACACTGCCTAATGCCGGTCTGCAACAAGAGCAGACCTCTTTCCTACAAGGTAAAGGCAGCCCCCCCATATTTCCTCTGAACACTCAACTCTGCATCTATCACATTAGCACATACTTGCAACGAATATTGCAGAAGGCTGGCCCGCTGTAACACTCTGCACATCATTAGGGTCAACTGAATACACAATTTAGTCACCCCACAATACACAAAATGGATTTTTTGCAGTCTACATACACTTCTTTGTAATGGATGTTTTCATTTTAAGGTAACTCATGATCAGTATAATTTCTGACTGCTCCCTCCCTCTCTCTCCCCCAGCAGAGTTCTTTAATTCTAACAGTAAGTAGATGTTACAACAGCAGGAAAACTATACTAATGCGACTGTGCACATGTCCTTTTTATTCCATCCTCTTGCCTGTTTTCAAAGGTTTTCAAACACAGAAGTAATGGAACTCATTGGTAACACTGATTACACAACTTCCTCACTTACCATCTATAAATCCATTAACTTACATTTGATTAAAACACACTCTTTAAAGAGGCATCTAATCCTAACTGCAAAGGATGAAGACAAGGAATTCAGCACCTTCCTGGCAGTTTGTGCCAACAGCGAACCATCCTCACTGCTGAGAACAGCACGTCCTAGATCTCACAGACTTGGCTGTCGTTACTTTGATGGCAATTTTTTTTAATGAAGTGAAGAAATTGATCTAAGCCTACCATTGTAAGATATTTTCTCCATCTGTCACTGATGTCTACTATATCTCTTCTGCACTTGTTAGTATTTCAAGATCTTTTTAAAAACCAGAACTAGATATTATATTCAACTGTCAGTCTCATGAACAACATTCCCCCTTCCTCTTTATTTTAAACTGACAGAAGTAATGGTAGGGATTTTATATATATACACACACACACATATATCTACCAGTTTGTCACTGCACTAGACATTTATCTAGTGAGTTCTTATCAGAATTAGTTTTCTGGCAATTTAGAGGTTTTAGAGGTGTGGCTTGCAATACTTGTCCCTGATACAAGAACCACCTAATCATCCTAAAATGCTTTTGAAAAAAACCCCAAATTATAAAGCAATGCAGATCAAGTTCTATGACTATTCTGTCCTCTTTACTAATGATCTACTACACAATCCAAACACCACATACAGAACTCCTCATGAGGAGTTTCACAGCAGCTCCCAGCTTGTTGATAAAAATATTTATCACATTCAGGCTTATAGCTATTTCCTCTTTCCAAAATGAAGCATCATTAGTAATTGCACCTGGAAGCTTCACACTTCTAAATATACTTAAAGCACTTTCAAGTCACTTCATACAGCATTATTTTTTTAAATCTGATTGCAACATGAAGTAGCATAAAGTCAAATGTCCTTTTCAAAAAAAAAACCCACAAGTATTTAACTTTTCTGATCAAGTTTCACGGATTTTTTTTTTAAAGAGGAATTTACTAAAAAAATAATTTTCACGCTACCCTGTAATATTTTAATACTAACGTTTAAAGGATATAGACAAGACAAAAGATCATCTCTTCCTACAAACCTTCATTTTCCCCCAATCTGGCCTGCTTTGCTCTGTGGCATCAACTTCCCTTCACAAACTCCTACGTTTTCTTCCAATTTACTCTGTCTTCATAGGCTACTAAGGTGAAGATCAGGAATGGGAAAGCCTGAGAGGCAAAAATAAATCCTGACCCCAAAGCAGGTTGATCCTCTGGAGTGAGTTGCAGTGAGCAATAAGGCAATGACGCACAGGGCAACAGCGCCAAGACAGTCCAAGTTCACTGTTAACAATGAAAAATAACTCCTCCCTGGAAATAGGATATGAAAAAGACTAGGGGCAAAAAAAGTAGGCAATTCAAACAGCTCCATCTAACACCTGATATGATACATACTGCAACAATTTTGATAGCAGTACCCACAAATAACTTGCGGACTGAAGAGACCCAGGAATGTTAGCAAGGTGGTTTGCACCTTTGAGACTGTTTCACACCAGCAAAGACATCGTATCAGAAATTCGCTTCCCATTTCTTGCTCGAAGTACTAAAGTGAATCTCGAATCAAACATTGCATTCAGGTGTTGCACAAGTTAAATCAAATTCAGAAATGATACTTTAACAGAATTACACGAATACGAAACAAAGGAAAAAAAATATTACTTTAGTATAACAGGCAGTATATAAACAAAAATTAGGTAAGTTGCATTTAGTTCTACAATATCTACAATCCTACCCCAAACAGTGAAAAAATTAATCTGAAACTTAAAGAATATGTGATTCTTCCTGATGCAAATTCTTTTATTCATATGAAAGAAGTTAATTTTTATATATAAGGTCCCATTATATGTACTAACTATCATTTTTGAATCAGTATTTGAGTATGCAAAATACTGCCGTGTGTAAACATCACAAACATTCTCCTGGGCCAATGTCACTCTCTCTACGTACGTTTATGTGCATATGCAATAAAGAATATAAAATAAAAGCTGTTTCAAACATATGACACATGCACCACTGAACAAGATTAAAAATTGCTGAATAATATTAATTTGAAAATATTACACCAACATGTAACTTTTTATGCTCAGAAATTGTCTGAGCATGCAGCCCTTCAAGAGTCTTTTTTTTCTCCTTCTGTCTACCAATAGTCAAATATCCAGGTCTCATCCCAACTCACCACATACAGCACATATGCAGTTCTAGATATACAGCATAGAGCAGTCCTGAGATACAGTCACTTGCACAACATATTCAAGATTTTTAAACATTTTCTAAATATTTACATTGGGAAGCAAATAATGAAAATCAGACTACTCTTACACTGACTTAAAATTTCCAAAGGCTGTACCCTTCATGTTAAAAATTACTTTGCAAATGTTTCCTAAAGCAAACCCCACAGTCCAAACAGCATGCTTTTGTTTACAGTACTGCAACAGGCAGCTGCAGTGCTTTGCAAAAATTTCACTTCTAAAAGGAGTCTACTGTTTGCTTCTGGCAAAGGAGCACCTGAAAAACATGCAGTGAAGGAGTCTTGCTAGAACTATAATTCCCTGGGTCACAGGGAAAAGTGCTTTAGAAATTAAAGCAACATGACAAAGTACAAATGACACACTCTCCCACTTAAGTATCTTCAGCTGAACTTCCAGTTCCCTCTTACTGAACGAACCTCAAGAAAATGATTTCTCTTAGTTCTTGACAACATGGCGAAAATAACCAAATGCCCAGCATCTCCCACAGGCAGATAAAATCCTCCTCTCCAGGTGCAAGAGAAAGCATCACGTACCATTGACACATTCAAAGACATCACAGCACTTGCCAGGTGTTCCATCTCCACGCGAGACTATCTGGGGAATGGAGCCTGCCTCGCACATGGGGAAACCACATAAACCAGAGAGACACTCGCATCTGAAACCAAAGAACAGTAAGGAAAACCCCATAAATAAATGAAGCCACGTATAAGGGGAAAGAATAAGCAAGAGGAAAACTGAAAGCTAGACGACAAGTTCCAGTTTTAGCATATTCGTATCTTAGAACCATCTTTTATTAACCCAACAACCAAGACAGCTTATCAACCTGAAGGTTTTTTTTAACCATCTGAACTGTTTGCTGGTCACGCAAACAAGAAGGTGGTACTGTGCAACACCAACGCTTCTCTAGTGCTGCATGTAAAAACGTAGAAAACTGTAGTTCCAGATTGTTTGAAAATTATTGTATTCTCCAGACTTGCAAAATTAGGCTTCTCCTCCAATTCTCTCTGAAAAATCAAAATTGGTGAAACACTAATAGCAGTAACTGCACCCATTCATCAGAAGAGCGTTGTCGCATTAGGAAATCATATTACATCCAGTTTTATGCAGGGAATAATCAAAGAGAAAGGAAGACCACGCAGAATCATTAAATCTAAGCCAAATGAAAATATTTGCAGGTTCTCTTCTGTTTTTTTATGGTGCTGCCCTCAGTCTGCAGATGGGCAACCAATTACATGAGATGCCACGTAATGTGGGAGGCTAGGTATGTTAAATAGTCTGGTTAGTTCTAGAGATTGGACCATTCTAAATAGAGTATTTTCTCCATATAAGTAGTGTTTATTTGCTTATTTAAGAAAACAGCCTAAAGAACTGGAAGATATAAAATGTAGATAAACAATAGTCATGTTTGTTTCCAGATTCTTTGCTTTATGATTAACATAACAGTTTCAAAGTTAAACACTTAAGACTTCTGATAAGCTTACATTTAAGAGAGTTCTTGCCCCAAACAATAGGCATGTTATAGGAAGAAGCTGCAATGATTCAATAAAATAGAAAAGAAAATGAACAAAGAGAATAACCAAATATCACAGCTGAGAAACTTCATGGAATAGCACTTCAATTTTCAATTGCAAATCACATATGTTTGTATAAAAAAACTTGTAGATTAATTTCACATACTACAAATGCACATGCATTTCAAAAGGAAAAAAAGGGCTCAGCAGAAGATTCTGTAATTATGAGTTAAAGAAATGAAAATAAGAACTCTACTTGTTAATAACTATTTCAAATATGTAAGTATTCCAAGACCACTCCTGCATTAAACTACCCATTAGTAAGAAGCATGATCAGCACAATGCATTTGTTTATTCTTTATGCTTGAAAAGTAGTAAGTTTGGTTCTCCTCAACATGCATGTCTCCTTAATTGCCCAACAGCCATTTCATCTCGGACCAGGGAGCAATGAATGAGGAAGAGCCACCTCTCAACAGACAGAGTTTTAATATGTCTCCCTTTAACCTCATCAGTGTTAGATAATGTCGTTATATTCTCCACTGTAAGGTATTACTCAAAAGGAAATTTGCAAGAAGAAATACAAGTAAAGTCAACAAATTTCACAGAACCTTTATTATATTATCTGCAAAGGATGCTTAAAATATTGCATTATAGCAGTGTGTCACTATAAATACATAATTAGTCCTTGAAAAAACAGTATTAATTATTTCACATTTCACAAATAATGTGCACACATATTCTACAATATGACAGTTTTAAAACAGGCATTTCAAGGATTTTTTTGATAATATTGTGCTTACCATAACAGTAAAAGATAGTGAACTAAACCAACAAAGATCTAAGAGTACAGAAACCAAAGTTTTATTTATCATACCTTTGCTTTTGACATTTACTTCTCAACTTACTTGTAAATACAAAAAAAAAAGAGGAATCTAATTTTCTTTACTCTATGCCTTTTGCCTTCACAGATGTAGAAGGAAAAAAAGAGTTATGGCTAAAAAAACCCCAAAGAAGTTGTGACAGCAGCTTCCCTTTGAGATGACTCTGTAAGTAATCTTAGAGAATCCGGTACTAATATCTCACCTTTTGCTGCCCCAATAAAAGGAACATACTTACTGGGGGGGG
>Ga0065711_1051974_pt1 | contig 10153 bp, 4 predicted proteins | sample Hoacrofraction12_FD_59098 | JGI IMG/M metagenome (GOLD analysis project Ga0065711, IMG submission 59098) | Hoatzin crop microbial communities from Cojedes, Venezuela - Epithelial fraction 12 v2 (version 2) | ecosystem: Host-associated > Birds > Digestive system > Esophagus > Crop | place...
GTTTCTGTGATGGCGATCAGGTCATAGCTGTCCTGCTGCACAATGGCTTCCAGCTCCTCCTGTTTATTGCCCATGCTGTGTGCATTGTTGTAGATACACTTGAGCTGGGCTATTGATCTCACCCCCAACCATGGCATGCCACACCTGTGCTCATCTTTAGTGACCCTGGTTATATCCCCTTTCCCCTTCAGAGTTTAAAACCTGTCACCACTGAAGAAGAGCTGAAGATTCATCAGGTAGAAATGATGAGTCCCTGATACCCAAGAGTGGGAAAAGCCCGTACATATGTTACTTGCCATCTCGATGGAGCACATCTATCCGTCCTTGCAGTTAAATCCCGTAGCCCATTCAGCAGATGAATGGTGACAAAGGCTTTGTATATGTGCAGCAAAGGCTGATGTGGTACGTAGAATTTTGAAAGTGTGGGCATTCTGCATTGCTCTTGCTGGTGGTCTGTAAGTAATGAAATGATCAGACAAAACACAGATCACAGAATACATTGTCTTTTGTCTACTCTTCTGTCTTAAGTTTTTCACTTAACGTAGGGAGAAATGCTCTGTTTTGAAGCCAATGATGAACTCTGTTTCCAGAAAAGCAAATAAACCAATGATATTATTCATTACTTTGTGTAGAAAAGATTAAGACATCCATGTTAAATTATTACCACAGCTTTTGCTTCTAGGTCAGAAGTCCAAAAAACATGACAGAGTAAGTTTGACTGTGGAGTTTTTGTGAGTTGCATGAACAAATGTTCCACGCTGGTTAACAGAACTGTAATCACTCATACTGATTTGAGACATTCTGCATTTGTTTGCAGCTCACATCTGAAACACTAGCATGCTGGAAAAGACAGGGTGAAAAGTAAAGAAAGTGATTAAGTGGTGAAGGAAGGTACTTCAGGCAGAAAATTTAAGGAGTTATGGGATGACAAAGGTATAGATGTTGCAAGTGTTTCGTTTTGAAATAGAGGAATAATTATTGTGATGAAAGAGTTATATCTTTAAGTGTTGAAATTGTTGCAAACTATACATCTACTAAACTCTCTTTAAAAGTGAGATTCATTTAATTATGAGGAAACATTATTATTTGCAATCTTTTGAAACAGTTATACTAAAAACTACCATAAGAAAAAGATCTGCACTGTCAGAGGTACAGATAAAATATGTTCCTATCTCTGAAACATGAAACTTTGTAATTTAATTCATGACCTCATATTAAAACACTTACTTTACAAAATAGTGAATAAAATAACACATAGAGCATTTATATGTACTCAAGATATTAAGAAATAACTTTTATTTGAACAAATATATACATTTATAGCAGACAATTCTGCATTTTTCTGGAGATATATCAGGGAAAAATGAATTACTCACAAGCAGCTGGTGGTTTTGCTGATCAAATTATTTGACTCCCCTGCAGAGAAGTATCTAAGGAATTCCAGAATTTAGGACATCATAAGGAAAATCTTTGGTTACTGTGACTGTTAAAAAGAAACATATCATTGAAGACCAGCCGCATGCTCTTGACTGAGAACATTGAAAAATGATGAAATAATTAGATTTTTTAGTGTAAAGTTTTTTGAACATTTGTGAAATAAGAAAATATATTAAGTAGGACTCATAAAATATAGCACTAAAGATTCACATTGGGATAACAAGGTAATATTTCTTCACTTATTCCTTATCAATTATATTGACCAGAAAATAGAAATTTTTTAAAACAATCTTTCTGCATCCAAAGAACCCAGCTATCTATTTCTTCAGGGAAATTTTAATATGTTTTTTTTATCTGTTCCATATGTATTGGAACACTAATGGTGGCACATTAAATAGATTGTTCTGCTGCAAATAAATCTTTGTAAAGTCCCCTTCCTCATTCTCCCTTTCCCTGAAAATTTGCATATTTGATCAGGAAAAATAGAGAACAACAGTGTTCCTGTTTTTTTTCCATTATTCATATCAAAATGACTGTTTGTAGTCAAGCATGCTTAGAGCGCTAAGGTAAAATAAATGGATTATAGACTGTTTTGAGTAATTTTGTTTAGAGAATTTTAGAATGTTCAGATGCAACGATAAATCCCTTAAGCTTTAACTTACTATTATTATTATTAGTAGTAGTAGTAGTAGTATCACTGCATTTGCTTAAACATATGTGGAAGTTATTAACCAGTTTTATGTAAATGAATGTTTATGATTGGGTGAGTAGTTTATATCTGGAGCAAAGCACAGAAATTAATACAGAATAGCTATCAGAACACCACAATGCTGGGATATTTACTGTCTACAGACTTTAGTTACAAGATTGAGGAAGAAAATTTCTTAAATGAATAGCTTTCCTTGATTTTATAATTTTTATCATTGCTTCTTAATATCATAATTTCTCTTCTTTCTGGCCTTTTTTATACAACCTATGAAATCATAATTTTATAACAAATGGTTCTGTGAGATAATTTCTGTTAGTTTTACTATTCACTGGTGAATTCTGAAGGAAAGGCATTCTAGTTGTTAATCTGAAGCAACAATTTTATGTCATACAATGTAGGGAATTTCATGTAAACTCACTTGCCTTTCTTCACAAAGAATCTCCTAATATTAAGATTTTTAGGATTTATCATAGGATTCTGCCCTTTACTGAAATCATCTGGGAAAGTAGAGAAGTAAGGATCCAAACAAAAATTGGTCTAGATCCAGCACTGTGTAATATTTTATAGATTAATTAAAAAATTATATTAAATGTTCAGTGAAGGCTGCAGATGTCAGACAAATTGATTTGGTAATAAATAATGTGGACAGGTCAGTAACACAGTGATACAAATCTTCCGTATTACAAATCTTATGATCTACCAATCCAAAAAACTGAGTTTTGAAATAGTCTAGTGAGAAGAATTCGTTTGGAAAAAAAAAAAGTATGTCATCTCTAGAGAATGGAAAATCTTATTGTGCACAATGGTGAGCTGGAATCATCATGGGAAACAGTAACATGAAATTTCCTAGTAACTTAAGATTGAACAGGAAAAAGTGATTTTGTGATGTGCTCAAGCTACCATCTTGTTTAAACAAAAGACTGAATAAGTGCAAAAGATGTAAAGCTCATAAAACCTTAATGTATGCAAAGGTATATACTCTTTCAAACAGTATTTTTCTCTATAAATAATCTCAGCATAATCTGTTCATTGAATGAACTGATCTGTAGGACTAAGGGTGTCAAAACAGCACATCGGAGAAGTTTTTCAGGATGTCACTTTGCTAAACTAATTAATAGAAATTTCTCTGCCACAACAAAATGGTTCTGCATTTTTTGAAAGCAGATTAATATGCTTCTTTTAGGCATAACCACTAGTGCACATTTTATTAGAAAACATACCTTGAGTATTATAAAAAATAAATTAAAAGGAAAATACTTTACCTTGCAGCAAAACGGCCTGTAACTATACTTGTCTTCCTTTGTGTACTAATGCGCAGTGGTCTTGGAAACTTATTATTCTCTGCTGACATGTAACAATCCACTAATAATAGCTCTATTACTTTCTAAAGACCTAACTTGAAACACACATTAGTAAGCGAAACAATATATCAGCAATTAAGTAAAACAAAATACTTCTAAAATAATTTATAAATTAGTGAATTAGCTAATTAAATTCAGAATAAAATGATGATCCAAATAAGTGAAATGAGGAAAAACAAAAACTAAAAAAAAAGATGGATGTCAATCTCAAAACCTTTTAGGTAAATTTTATCGAATTATTGCAATAAAAGCTAAATAATCACCTCTTTTCCTAAGAAATAGGAACACTGCCATTCTGGAAAGTACTCTTATAGTTACACAGAAAAAGTGAAATAGAACTTTTTTAAGTGCAAGACTCTCATCCACTTTTGAGGGGGTTAATGAGAAATTAACATAAAGACTGGATACATTATGTTATGATATATAGCAACCACAAGAACAGTTATGCAGCTGAATTCAAAATTTGCATTCAAAAAACTCTGAAAATATTTTATTCAAACTTTTCTTTTGTTTGTTTGTATAATCCTAATCACTTTTTGATGAAACTTTTCCATTGAGCATTTGTAGAACCAAGATTTTTCACTCTGTGCTAAATTTTGTCATTCAAAGGTCCAAAAGTCCTGATAAATGTCTGATAAAGATCTGATAAATCTCTCTGTTGTTCTTCTCCTACATGCTGCCAAACTGACTTTCCATTAGTTAATCTTTACTTTATATGCAGGAGAACCTGATTCTGATTATAAATACCTCTTGTTTAAAATAGGTGTGATTATCTTGACTTCAGTTAATTTAGTGGGGATCTACAATACAGTGTGGAAGAGGTGACCTTGTCGCTAAAAATAATGAGACAGCTTGAGTCATTGTTGATACACACAGAAAAGAGCAGTATGTTAAAGGTTTCCATTAAGAACATTATTGTGGTCTTTGATTTAGTTTTCTTGTTTCATTTTAGAGAACACCTGTAAGATTCTAATTACAGAAATAAAAACTAAAACACTCTGTCCATGAAGATAAGCAATAAAAGTCTTCAGATCCTTACACTATGCCAATATTCTCTAAGTAGTAGACAGTATTCAAATGTCTGAACATAAATGCAATAAAATCTTTTTGTAATGAGAATACATCCCTGGTTAATTCCACAGATATATCATGTTAGTATTTATCAAGGTCTTTAAGAAAGTACACTATGATTGGAAGCTTACAAGATAAAAAGAACTGAAAAAATAGAACTTGTCATGACTATTGCAAATCAGCATACTAATTCTATCAATATGAAAAAAAATATAAGACGGCATTTTAATATAGACTTCTTGTTGTGTGGCTGAGATGTTAATAGTTATAGAAAATTATACATGCACTTGTAAAGTCAACACAATATTTCTAATGATTTTCAACAGATATTTGATCAGGCCATTATAGATCAGAAACATGAAACCTACAGAAACTATAATTTAACATTTCCTCTTCGCTCACTTGATGGAAATGCAATTAACTCCAAGTCAGTTAAATGTTCTAACTAAAGTGCATATGCAATACTAAAAATAAAAGTAGCTTTAACTTCAGATTTCGCTGTTTTTTCATTCATGAACACTCAGATGTGTTCATTTTCAGCAGATCTTGAAGAAAAGCTGTAAGGTTATGTGGATAAAAAAGCATATGTTTCATTAAGTGATCTGATTAAGGAGTATTCAGTATGAAAGGAACAACAAATAAGAAGGAAGTTGAGTAATTAAGCACAATCAGAAATTACGGACTGGATGGCAATGGAGACAACAGAGAAGACCAGAACTCATCAGCCACTGAGGGACAGGCTCTTTGAGGCGCAGCTCAGAGTATGTATGTATGACTGTGCAAAACTTACTGTAATATCTTCAGAAGAATGGCCAAAAGCAGGGAAAAGGAATGAAGTAGGTGGATCAGGGAGGAAGAAGGATGGGAGAACAGGCATGAGTGGGTAAAAGGGGCCTATCACATAGAATCATAGAAAGTTTTGGGTCGGAAGGGACCCCTAGAGGTCATCTAGTCCAACCCACCCACAGCGAGCAGGGACACCGCTAGCTAGATCAGGTTGCTCAAAGCCCTGTCCAACCTGGTCTTGAATGTTTCCAGGGATGTGGCTTCCACTACCTCTCTGGGCAACCCGTTCCAGTGTTTCACCACCCTCATTGTAAAGAATTTCTTCCTTATATCCAGCCTAAACCTATCCTGTTTTAGTTTAAAACCATTACCCCTGTGAGTTTCTGACTGCAGTCCGCATAAGATCCATGCAGTCTAGCCTATCCTTTTATTAAATCCTTAACTACTTTTTTCTTTGTAACCTCACTATCCTATATGAGTGCTGCAATATGTGAGTGTCAGCAAAAGGAAAAGAAGCTGGGAGCGTGTAGCTCTGTGTGGAGCAACTGGAGAGACATGGGTGTATTTATCCTTCCTGAGTGAATTTAAGTTGTTGATGTTTGTGTACATGTGTCATTCATTAGCAAACCTCAAGCTGGACTAGCCAGCAAGCAGGAGACTAACATTTGGAAAGGCACAAGGTCTGAGCCAGGTGGTGGGCATGGATTTTAGGTGGATTTAGGTTTTGTGCTAATGGTCGAGGGATCTGTGACTGCATCAGCGTGAGGCAAGTGTGCAAATGCATACATCTGTTTTCTAGTAAACATCAACCTGTTCTAGTTGGTGAACAGGAGGAGACCTGCATGCTGGGTAAGGGTCCAGCCATGGGCATTAGGTGGACTGAGAGGCCATGTGGATACTTGAGGGATCCATAACTTTGTGTGTGCTTGTGAATCTACAGAGTGAGGATGCATGCGAATTTTCACTTCAGTCCCGATCAGCTGGAAAGAAGGAGCAGGACTGCACTGCTTTATGTGGGTGTTCATGGGGCTGCTGCTAAAGCCAGTGCCCTGTCTGCGGTAGTCTGTGTGGCTAGTTATGTTAGTGCCCTCTGCATGTCTGTGTGCATGTATCTTCTGGACACAGGCTTATGTTTTTATATTTTGAAACAGAATTTATTGCCTTCTTTTCAGAAAAAAAAAACAACACAAAAGCTCAAATATGGGATAAATAAACTCCCATAAAAGAGAAGCATAAAAGAAAAATTGCATTGTAAGTGAGGGAATTCTGATTGTTCTGAAAATGGATGAGAAGGTGAAACAAAGGACTTAGAGTAGCCAAGAGGTAGGAGTTTGTGCAAGGCTGTATGTTTGCACTTCTGCTCAATAGAGACCATGTAAGACTTGTTTCCTGTCTTTGCCTTAGCATATACTCAGGCATGCTGTCCTTAACAATAGAGTATTTCAGTACTTGTGACAGAATTTGTTGAATTCAGATTAGAAATATTCCATTTCTATTCTTCCATATGCATTTCACGATGACAGTAAGTAACAATCCCTGAAAATAAGTTCTAGGAGCCACTGTAGCAAATATAATACTATTTCTTCCTCACCACCAATGAGGAGTATAAGACACCTAGTATAAAAAGACCCACCAGACACTTAGTATAAAAAGCAGTTATCTAAAGAGCATGAAGAATACTACAAAACTTGGACAAAAAATTAAGCCTTTGATCTGGCTGAAAGTAGGGAACAAAAATAAGGGCAAAAATCTCTATCATGAGAAAATAATACTAAAATCTCTAGGACAATGCCTTTGCTTTGAAAACACCATTTTACCCCCACTCCCACTTACTCTACTCTTTCTCTCAATACTAGCTCTAACTTTTCTGCTGACCTTTAGAGAACACCTACCTGTTGCCCAGAGGAAAATGTTCTCTCAGCCCAGTTCTCTTCTGCTGCGCAAAAGAGACTGCAACAGGCTTGCATGCAGAGCTCAGTTAGTGGAGAGTCTAGCTGAAAGCATATATCAATTCAATGATAAAAGCTACTCAAAATGAAAGAAAAAAACAGAAAGGTTACAAAGAGAGAGAGAGGGAGAAAGAGAGACAGGGAGACAGAGGAAACAGAAAAAGGAAAGCTCTCCCCAGCTGGCTTGACTGGAAGAGAAGCAACATGGTCTGAGATGAGCATTCACCACTGGGAGCTCTCCCCAATGCAGCAGGTGGCAATGATAAAGATGATGACCTGCTGTTGTTGTTGTTGTGCTTTACCTCTAGTATGTATGTTAATCGGGTGTAAAATTGCACACTGATTGGCTGTTTAGCTGCTGTTCACATGATTAGATAATTTTTGTCAAGTTCCAATGACTATTATCCAATCTGTTGAGAATTATGCTTTTGTTTCTTTAATATAAGCCAGAGTTCACAAAGAAGAGATGAAAAGGAAATGGGGATGTCACCACTAAGAGCAAGGTGGCAATAAACAGAGTGGCAGATCCTTTCTATAAACCCCCACCCTCCCCACCAGGGGAAGAGAAAAAGGAGGAAAAGGGAAAGAGACTTTCAAATTGGAAGTTAAAATAGCTTTACTAATAGTACTAATAATAAGAGAAATAAGGCAAAATATACAAAACCAATACTGAGTTTCCTGGAGTTGCATACAGTGTAGGCTGGCATTGTGCCAGCAGCTGTCAGGCAGGCACCAGGAAGACCAAGACTGGCCTTAGTAGTAGATGGGACCTGAACTCAGGAATGCACAGATCGGAATATGCATCAGAATCACAGGCAGGACAACCAGCAAGGTCCTTCTCAGAAGCCAGCCATTGGTGAAGACAGTGAGACCCTTCTGATCCCCCAGCTTTAAACTGAGTATGATGTACATGGCATGGAACACCTAGTTGGTTAATATTGGGTCACCTGTTCTGTCTACCCCTCCCCTCAGTTATGACTCTTTACTACTCCTCACTTGCGGAACATAAAAGATTGATCAGTGACCTTGGCTGCTACAGTAATAATTATAAACAGGGGCCTTTTTCTGCCTTCCATTACTACCGTTAGCTCAGTAAACCTATAAACACTAGGTGTTATCAGCTTTGGAGTGGACAATGTCTGAAAAATATGCAGCCAACTTCAGAAAAATGCAGTTACATAGAAGAACTTAAATGAGAGGAAATTTCACTAAAAGAGGATTGGTTCTGTTTTAACCAAAACCAGGACAGGGGAGAAGAGAGGTGACTCTGAGACTACTGATAACCTATTTTCCATGAAAACACATTAAAACAATAAAATCTAAGTATATGGGTACATGAGAATGAGAAAAAGCAATCTGAGACTAACAGCATGAGCACTCAAAAGCTAAAGTGCTGCCACACTGGAAAATACTGCCTAAGTAAGTAAAAAGAAAGATCACAGAATTGCAGATAGTAGACCACCAGCATTAGTAAGGACAAGTCACGAAGTTACCCACAAGAACTTGCAACAATAAAAAGAGAGGTTTTCTCTTTCTCTCAACCCTAACTCTAACCCGTATACTTCCCTTGCACCTTAGAGAAAGCTCCCAGTACGGGCCCAGGGAAGAATCTCACGCAGGCCAGGGCTCTTTGCAGCCTGCTGTTCCTTTTCGTAGTGCCTTTCCAGCTCTACAGCACATGTAGCTCTGTTTTTGTCTCAACCCAAACCCTAGCCCTAAGTGTAGGCTGAGCCTGAGGCACTGCTTCTGTTGTTGTAGGGTTAGGTCTAACAGGATTTTTCCAGGAGTTATACTGTGCATCTTCTAGAAATTATCTTTCAAAAAAACCAACGAACTAAAATCAACAGACACTCTACATGTAATGCATATTTTTCCCTCAAGATACTTATCTTCATTAAACATTTATATTACTGTGTTTCCATTTATGAAATCCGTGAACCTAGAGAGGCAGATGGCTAAATGGTTTGCAGATGGTTGAAAATGAAAAATGACTGTGACAAGGTTAGTAACTGTACTTTTGTTCACTGTATTAGTGCAATCTGTTTCTGCCTAGGAAGCAACTTGAGCTATTAAGTGAACTTAAATTAACAAAATATTTTCCTCTACTTTTTGCTGTGACATCTCATAGTTTTGTCTTTGATAGAATTCATGTTTACCTATACTGAATATCATTTTTATATACTGTGTAGTTTTGCATCTATTAGCTATGTCTTGGGTGATATCCGCCATTTTGTCTGTGTACTGGCTTTTTTCAGACTTTTTTACAGATTTTTTGAGTTCATAGCATTTAGCTAATAAAAAAAGAAAAACCATACGGCCTCACAGATGCATACTGCAACTATCCTGCAAAACTTGTAGAAGGAATTGCTTGTGTTTGGTTCTGTTTTATTCTCTTGAATTAGTATGTTGGCTGCAATTATTATGAATGGCAAAAGCACAAACAAAACGATGCATTAGTTATTTTTTTTTAGTGTATTTATCAATTATTTTCCCTTTCCCAATTTACTAGACTGGCAATGAAGAAGGAAACAGCAGATAACAAAGGATAATTAGGGAGGCGGAGCATTGGTGCAAGGTAGGGAGATTATCAGAGAATTATGGGAACGCAGGTTCACTGTGATTCTGACCAATGTTTTGTCTGGTTAGGCCTCCCTTACTTAACAGTATCCAGCACCATTTATTTCCAGAATACGGTAGAAGAAAAACTAAGGCTGTAGTCATCGACATTCCAACTAATGCAATATGGCCTTAATTGCATCTCCATTCCATTTCTGGGCAACGGAATAATTGCCCAATAATATCTTCATTAAAAAAAAAAAAAAAAAAAAAAAAAAAAAAAA
>Ga0065711_1051975_pt1 | contig 10153 bp, 2 predicted proteins | sample Hoacrofraction12_FD_59098 | JGI IMG/M metagenome (GOLD analysis project Ga0065711, IMG submission 59098) | Hoatzin crop microbial communities from Cojedes, Venezuela - Epithelial fraction 12 v2 (version 2) | ecosystem: Host-associated > Birds > Digestive system > Esophagus > Crop | place...
GGCGGGCACCCGGCACGCTGGTTTAGAACGGGAGCAACGCGTTCGTAGAGCCGACGTGCCGGAGCCGCCGGTTCGCGCCCGGCCGTAGCGAGAGCTGCAGGACGAACGACCCGAGGGAGAAACCCCTCGGCCGGGAGCAGGCCCCACCGTTCCCTTCTTACGTACGGCTTCAGCAGTGCTACCGGCCGAGAATTACTCTCAAGCTCTATCAAGACCAAAGCAGAGGCAGAGGAAAAGCATAAAAATGAATCCTGCCATTTCTCGCATTGCAGAAAAGCAAGGTGTTTTCACAACTGAGGTTATCTACAGCTGATTTTTTAAAAATCGGTTTGTATTTTGCTCGTCCTTGAGAGATTTTTTTTTACTGCCTCGGATTAGAACGAAGATACTGGGCCTTTAAATCAGTTAAGGGTCAGCAGAGAGAGAATCCGCGTTCTCTGGGCTTCTATTCGTTTGCTTCTGCAGAAATGAAGTATTTAAATCTCCCGTAACTAATGACTTCTCCCATCTCTGTCACAGCGTGCAGGAGGATTGCTGGCAGCAACACACTACAATTTTCATAAACCTTTGCGCTTCACGAACAGCTGAAGCCTGTATCACGGGCAGAAATAACTGGTGATGCGATTTCAGCTGAAACTTGACCGGGGTTTCTAGCAGCTCGAGGGTGGCCCTGCCCTCTCACCCAGGCTGCGGCCGATGGCCTCTGCCCCCCGTTCCACCCCGCGCTCCCCACACGGTGGCACGACCCCTTCCTCCAGACCGATCCCATTTACTGCCCCCAGCCCCCGATGCTGCTGCTTACTGCAGTCTATAGGCACCACTGTAATACAAATAAAAACCAATCTTAGTGATATATATTTGAATTAAGTTGTTTGTTTATTTTACGGCTGTGTTTTCCTTAAGGTTACTTTTTCTACCAATATTTGTTCACCAGAGTCCCTCACATGCTGAGACAAAAAAAGCCTGCTGTACTTACCACACCAGTTCATCTTCTTTTCTTTACTGATCATTATCAAATGTGTATCTCAGGGTAAATCCAGGAACGCAGAGACATTCTTACAATTTGAAACTGAAATACTACTTACTGTTCTTTAAGCATGTGGTTTTTTTCCAACCAATTTTGCAACCGTACGAAACATGTTCCTACTAATTTGCTAAGCTTGTTCAGAAGAACGTCATGGAAAGCAATGCCAAAGGCCGTGCGCATGTCAGGTTATAATAACTGTTCGTTCCATTCCATTCACAAGATCTGTTGCCTTGTTCTACAGGAAAATAACTTGGTTTGACATGATTTGCTCTTGGTAAGTCCACAGAGGCTGCTACTTGTCTACTTGTTATCTTCCAAGTGCTCTGAAATAACTTGTGTATATATCCCAGGCTGCTGTGGCGTTTGATGTGAAGCGGCTGGGCTGTAATTCTCTCTGTCCTCCTTCTCAATAAAACGTTTATCCTTTCCCAATCTTCTAGGACGTCACCCTGCCAAGCAGGTTGTCAAAGACAGTTGTTAATAACTAGCTTCCGCTAGTTCTCTAAACACCTTATGGAACCAGTCACCAGAACCAGACAATCTGAAGAGACGTTCTACCCTCTAACCCGACCCATCTTTCTTTCTGCTCAAGCTCTTCTCCTGGCTGATGCTAACTGTGCTGACCAGCTGACCGACCTTCATAACAAACCGGATGCCTGAACAGACTCGTTATGTAGTGCCCCTGTTTTCTAATTGTTCTTGGTATCCCCAAGGAGTCCAGTAATTCTGGTGGAATTCTGGTCTATGTCTGAGGCTTTTTAGTAGTAAGACAATAGAGATATGTATTGGAAAAGATGGTTTCAAGACTGACGGCTAGATCGGATAATGAAGTCTGTTGATGTAGTAGCATGGTATTTGCAGAAGAGAACTTCAAAAATAAGCTAGACAACCAACACAACGCACAGAGCAGGACATAACACCGTGTTCCGAGTCAGATTGGACATAACTATACCACATGAGTTTCCTGAGCATTTTACAGAATATATAAGCAATGTTTGCATTACAATTGCCATTTTCATAAGGAAATATTTAACTGAACAACAAAAAATATTATGCTTACCTAATTAGCTAGTTATTTTCCAAAATGCTGTATCTTTTCATGTATTTTAATGTTCCAATATGCATAGTTTAAGTAATTTTAGTCAGCTTTCCATAAACAAATAACTAATCTTGCTATTCAATAAGGATTCAAGCTGTCTGCCTCATTTACACTTGCTAGAATTTGAATTATTACCAGTCTAATAGCTTATTAGTGTGGCTTAGATAAGCTATACTACGGCTTAACTATTTATTTTGATGGAGAAGTACTCATCCTCTAGTGGCTTAAAGGAGATTTTGCAGAGTTTTTTTTATCTGTTCTGATTAAATATTTAGTGAGGAACAAAAATCTCTGTGATTTCCTAAGAAGAAGTTACATACTTTAAATGTCCCCCATAACAACAATGATCTTTTTTCTAAATATGAATGAACTCTTTTAAAACCACCTACTATTAGTTGCACTTTTCTTTACTAATATAGCAGCTAATTTAGATGAAGCAGTTACTGTGTTGAGCCTTTTCTGAACAGTGTCTGGACTGTGATTCTTTTCTGTTTTGTGTTTTGGGTCAGGCTGCAATCATGTCTTTATGACACGGATTTGCACAGTGCAGAACTGACATTTTCCTCATCTCTCCCTCAGCTTGTGCCTGCTTTAAAGCATCTCAGGCGTTTCACTTCCAATCTACCAAAAGGTCTGGGGTTTTAATTTGATTTGGGAAATCTCAGAAGCGGCCCACTCATTCAACTGGAGTCAGATTCCTGAAATTGCCCATCGTATTCCCAATCCCATATCCAACAGCTGCCCCAATTAAAGCTAAATCCTTTTGAAAATTATTGCCGCAATCCCTGAAACTATTACTGTTTGTTTAACGTTGTGTTTACTAGGGCTTAAAATGCATTTATTCAAAATGTTTTCTACATATATTTAACTTTTTTCCCCTGAGCACATAGTTTCTGTTCCAGCAAATTCTATAACTGTTTGAATGATCCACACCTCAATTTATCAAAATATTGAAGTACGCATTTAAACATGTACGCAGCCCACGGAATTCGGTAAGTATATTCACCTCAGAAGTTGCATGCTCGGGGGCTTCACTGGAACTTGTTTTGGCTGACAGTCATGGGTTTGCGAGGGAAGCTTTTGGCTACGGGAGAAGGTTAGTTTAAGGCTCTGAACAGAGACTAACTTTTAAAAAATATATGGTTCACTGCTATAGGTGGATGAGTGGGAAATGCTGCTTTATTTTCATACACACATGAATGATCGCTGGTTTTCTTTCATCTTGATGCAGACTGGCAAAGACCCTGCTCCCTGACAATGTGTATGGTTTTATCTGCTTTCCTGCCCAGCTCTTGCATTTAATTTTCTTTTTCTCCACTTTATTAAGCTGTTTGAAGTTGCATATTTTCTTCTTTTTGTTTGCTAACTTTGATATAGGAAACTGGCAATAATCGTGCCGATTTGTTTACCGCTGCCAACAGTGAAAGTATACGTTGTTATTTAATGTCTGCTGTTCAGGGGATCTGCAGTACAAATAGAGAGGTGTAGGTACAACCAGTACAAGAGAGAGCTGCCAGCCCAACAGAAACATTCTTCATTGTGGGAATCATAAATCATGTTCTAAGACAAAATCCATACAGCAGAAGTTAAAGTCTTATACTGGGGAGCACGAAACCACTGTGCTGTGAAAACCCATGATGCCAGTTCTATCGGTGGCAGACAGACAGTTCAGGAGTGGCAATATTTCCCACATCATCCATCATCACCTATTGGTTTGGCTCACAGGACTTTTATCATCCAATTTTATATATATATATATATTTATTTTTTTTTCAGAACAATGAACTAGAATTAATCCATACCTCTACACAGTATAGGTGTTTCACAAGCAAAATGACTGTCAGCTGTGGAAGAAAGTTCTTTCTCTAGAAGTTGCCAGAAAAATTGTCTCAATAGCTACTGCACCTTTCGCCAAAAAGCTGTACGCATACTTTGAAAATAGACACATTTGCAGCAAAGATGTGCTTTTTATACTCTTCTAATGTTTTTTATCACCATGCTGTATGACACTACAGTTACTGTACTTCATGAAATGAGAAATTCATCTTATAGAAAGACTGATCTGGATCCACCTTTAAGCAAATAAAAGTACACCAAGTAAAATCTGGCATATTTATACCAAGTTTGAATCAACTTCTAAGGAGCTTGTTTGAAAAGTCTCTCAGAAAGTAACAGCGCAAAACAAATGTTGAAACTAAAACAGCTGTAGCTTAAGGTGTTTAAATCCTATGATGTAAATACAATAAAATAATTAAGAAAGAATGTATAGGTTTTGCTAGTTAAAGTCTTCCACTCCATTCTTAAGCCATGACTGAGGCTTTCAAATAATGGCCTGACGTGACTACAACTTCAATAGAAATAAAAAAAAAATTTATAATGTGTCATTCATACAGACAGCAATTTTTAGTCAAAGCAACAGAGCAAGTGCAAAGCATATAATCTTAAATATTGTGTCAGAATCATCTTAAATCTTAGAATTTACATAGATGTTTCAGCAATGCAAATGATGTGCTTAATATGACAAAACAAGTATCAGAACAAGTATTTGACCATTAGAACTTGAGGGAAGTATTATATCTGAAGAAGAGCTATTTTTATATCCACTAAGTAAATGGCTTTATTTCTACCAATTTCAAGGTGCGTATGGCAGAGGACATGACGTCTATATTCTGGTTAACTGGAAAACATTACACATCAGAAGCTGTACAGAGGAGAAGAGAAGGATAAATAAAATATCAATAGACATTTTACCTGAAGGGAAAAAAACAAAAAGGGCACAAGTCATAAGGTAACCTAGCGAGAGGTTTTTGAGCCTTAATGTTTCTTTCTGTTATTCTCCCTGAGTGGTAAACAAAAAGGTGAGGCTTTTGTTTGGTTTGTGGTCACAAAAGGGCCAGCACTTGTGATTCTCAAAGCAGCAGCCAGCAGTAAAAATTTCATAAAGAACTGCTTTTATTATTTCAATTTCAACATAAAATTTCACAGCAAATACAAAACTGAATTTATGGGGGGGGGGAGTCCTTCATGCTATTATTCTTTTAAGCCTTCTTTTTCAGGTATTCATTTCTTTTGAAGTTTTTCAGTTTATTATTGCTCAGTAATATCACCCTCACTAGATTCAAAATGATTGACAGATAAATGTCGCCTTTTTTCTACCCGCATTCTCTTAAACGTCATTTATAAGTAGTAGATTATGGCTCAGTCCGAGCGTGTCTTTTCAATTTCATTCTCTCCCTAAGCATTTCTTTCAAATAAGAGATCACAGAATCATAGAATGGTTTGGGCTGGAAGGGACCTTTAGAGGTCATCTAGTCCAACCCCCGTGCAGTGAGCAGGGACACCTTCAACTGGATCAGGTTGCTCAGAGCCCCGTCCAACCTGACCCTGAATATTTCCAGGGATGGGGCATCCACAGCTTCTCTGAGCAAGCTGTTCCAGTTTTTCACCTGTGTCACTGTAAAAAGTTTCTTCCTTATATTCAGTCTAAATCTACCCTCTTTCAGTTTAAAACCATTACCCCTTGTCCTATTGCAACAGGCCCTGCTAAAAAGTTTGTCCCCATCTTCCTTATAAGCTGCCTTCAAGTACTGAAAGGCTGCCATAAGGTCTCCCCACAGCCTTCTTTTCTCCAGGCTGAACAACCCCAAACCAGATCATTAGAACAGCTGAAAATTAAAGACTACTTCATCATGAAGAAGGACTGACAAGCTTTGCACTGGTTCAGCTGCCTCTGGAATAGCAATCAGAAGTGGTTTCTCTCTGTGAACAGGCTCGGCGCAAGATCAGACTGTTGTCCCAAAAGTGGGATCATTTACCCGGTGTGCAGTATGCCAATCTACACACAGAGCAGAGGTATTGTCTTTATTGCATATTTGGGCAGATACGGGTGCTAGGTGATAATTCCACAAAGATGTACACATATATTTTAGTAAATGTGGACCCACAAAATACATTGACTCCTCTATAGGTTGAATCTTCAGGCTCCCAGTTAACATATTCAGTGCTGATCATGACTCGCCACCTCCTCACCGCCCTCCACGCAGCTGGGGAAGTGATGTTATCCCAGTTTTACAGCTCAAGCCGCAGCCCAGATCCTAAACTATGTAGACACCTAACCAACAAGCTGGACTCTTGCCTAACATCCTACAGGAAGCCAGTGGTAAGTAGAAAACTCATCCTATAGCTCTGAACTACTGAATTACACAATGATAGAGCTTGCTATAAAAAACAATCATGGTCTAAATTCTGTAAAAAATAAGCGTCATATATGCACTATTTATAGGAAAACAATTAAGCCAGTATGACAAGCACTGAAAGAGGGGCACTGTGCAATATGTATTGTTAACATCAAGTTACGGAAAAAGAGGCTCGACAGATTCAAGGTATCGATGCCATTTGCAGAGGGAGTGGATGTGTACTGGCATTCCATGTAGTCCATGGTCAGAGTCAATGACAGCCTGTTATATGTCGTATCCACTGTTCCTCAAATCCTTTTGAAAACAGAATAGTAATATTTTAATGTCTTAAAATCTGGGGCAATTTTCATTGGGTCTCCCACACAAAAAACCTCTCTCATTTATTTTATGTCAAGACTAGAAACACCCATAAATTACAGTATCCAGTCTTTGAAGACTGCAAGTGATGAAGACTCTAGGTATATTTTTCTCAAGAATTTAAATCATATTTATAATCTGAATTAATCTAGTGTCATCAGTCACCCATTGGATCTAGTCTTACTCTTCTCTTTACTGACTAAGGAGCTACATGCTATCAGAGGCATTTACGTAGCATTTTTACTTCTGTAGGCGATTCTGCGCTAAGACCAAGCCATTTGTCAACATGCTTTTAGATGAACAGAGCATTTTCTTTCACTGTATTTCTTAAGACTAATGTGCTGTAGCTCACGTGGACATTCCATGGCAATAAAAGTTGAATACTCACCTTTTATCCTTGTATAATCACTGCAAATACATTTTCTTCATGCAGTTATCTCCTATTAGCAATTACTGGTTTCTGAGGAAACAGGCAATACGTTTAGCTTACTGTGGGCCTGTAGAAACTTCGTAGGGAATACACCAAAATTACACAGGCTTTCCTTACACCATAAAAGCCTTCAGAAATAAATAAATGCCAGACTGTGTAAATGTCACATGCACACAAGTTACAATAAACAAATATAATACCTGATGTGAAATGTATTACTAATGCAAATATAAGTAAAGATTCCTAACTGCTTTCAGTAATGGTAGCAGGCTAAGTACTGTCTGGTAGGTGTTCACGAGGTCAGCTGCGGTATTACGCAAACATGGCTGTGTCACTTGAGCCCTGAATGTCTTCTGGGACTCGGGAACACAAAATATAGACATCCTTAATCTGTGCCTTAGTACTAGGATGACTCAGTCTTTGAGATCATCAGACAGAAAGTGATTTAGGACGTATCATACCTCAACTCAAAATCTTAGGGAGTGACTGGAATATGCCAACCTGGCTTTTATCAGGCTGGCAGATCCTATATAACACACCAGAGTGGGTGGAATTACTCCCTTTACTTTCAGTTCTGGGTGAATAAATTTTATATTAGTATTTTATGTTTCTGAAATTACTACAAAAATTACAGAAATCTACAGTACTAAAAACATTAGATAGCTTACTTTCATCTTTACGGCTACATACCAGCCACTTTTGTATTAATACAGCAGGGACAACTCTTCATACTATCCTGCTGTCTACAATAAAGACAGTGCAACAGCAGATTCTTCATTTTTTCTTAACGTCTTCTTGCTTAGCTCCATAAGTGGCTATAAAGTTCATGTTCTTACATGGTTTGACGACTCAATAATTCAAAATAGGAAATGCAGAATCATTCATTTATATTCCACATTCAGCTTTGCCTCTTTTTTCTTTTTTTGATTTAAAGTGTTTGTGTGTCTATTAACTACAAGGAAAGGAAGGATGCTTACAGGATTCTCCAGAGTAGAAAGGCATATACTGAAGTCCCTAGCGCATAGGTTTTTGTTCAAGTAATGAGAAATCTAAGTAATAAAAACTTGGCATGCTATCTCAAAGATCTATGTCTAGTTATCTCAGCATCTAGTGCACACACTTTTGGTGTGTGCTACAGTGCTACAAACGACGTTTGTCAGGCAGGCAGGCATTTTTGCATTAGGTTGTACCTCTGTAAATGAAGCGTTTGCTCTTGGGAGGGCGGACGGCTGGTTTTGCAGAAGACAGTGTCAAGGTGTTGATCACTTTAAAGCAAACTGTTCCTTTTCTCAGCAGTTATACATTCTGGAAAAGAAATGGCGTAACGAAAAAAACAGAGGAGCAGAGTTGCTGATATTGGCAAGTTTACTAAAGATTTTTAAATAAAGATACATAAACTGTAAACTTGAAAACCAAAGCGCTATGTCTTTGATTGCATACAGAGCAAGAGATAACTCCCGTGGTGTCCACTGTCACGTGAATTTTTTCTACTCTCTGTAGTCAAAAAGGCAAGATATTAAGTATTTCTTATTACAAGAAAAAGTGTATGGCAGAAACAATCTGTGTCATCCATTTGACAGCTTCAGCTCCATGCACGCAGCTCAGTCTCTCTGGCAAATGCCCCGTTGTTCAGAAAGGCAGCAGTACAGCGCATGTCCACGCTGCACACCACCTGGCACCAAAGAGAAAATGTCTAATGCTTGTGGCTCTGGAGGGGAAAGTCATACATTTAAACAAAGCTCCCAAAAACGATAAAGGAGGCAAGCTCCACAGAAGAGTGCTTAACTTGAATTTGCCAGTACATTTCATAAATGGCCTTGACCAGGTCAGAAGACTACATTGCACAGAGAGTAATTTTACTACAAAACCTGAAAGGTGCAGATTTGCCCTTTGCAAAGCTGTTTTACTGATACTGTGTAATACAAAGTGAATATAGTCCAGATTTCTTAACACTTTTTAAAACTATATGAAGATAACGAAGTATAAAAGATGTTATTACATAGCACTATATATTATTCTGATCTTCGCATTGATTCAGGTGTGAACAGGTGCATTTTCACAGTTCAGAATCAAAAAGGAAGGCCTCCTAAAAGAAACAACAGAAAGAGCCATAATATCTTTGATAAGACTACTTACATTGACAACTAACTAACTGGAATTGCCTTACTCCATGTGAGAGTTCTTAAAAAGCTAGAATTATTACTATTACATTAATTTACTTCCCTTAGATAACAATCATATTAAAGTTTAATAGTTTTGTTTTTTTTTTTCTTTCCTCACAAAAGATCCAAAGGAAAATCCCTGGCAACTGGTAATTTTTTTGCTCCTGTTTCCAGACTGGGCAACAGTTCTGAGATACTCTATCTGCAACCAGGTTCTGCTTGATGCTGTACATAGAAAGGACAAACCACTATAAAAAGCTTACCACGAAAGCACAAGAGAGGGCAAAGCCAGGCGCTACAGGAAGACAACACAGCACGAAGGACGCAAGGAGACAATATCGACCACCACAACAAGCCACAAGCGTAGGCAGCAGTTGTCACTTATCATGGCCATTTTTGGGGTAAACAGTATGGCAAAGAAGCTTTTTAAAGATTAATTTTAAGGTGGCTGAGGTAACCTAAGAATACATACAGGTGTGAGATGAAGAACAGGAGAGGGAACAAAGGAGGTTTTTTGAGCATCAAAAGACAAGAACGTTATATTTAACGTGGTGGAAAAAAAGGGAGCTAAGAGACGCACACGGCGAGAAGAGATGGTTGACACAAGCAAAGCAACAGACTAAAAGTGGCCTGCATAGCTGTCCCTGGATTGGGAAGAAGCAAAGCAAAGTTGTCTTTACTAGTAAAAAAATGAAAAACTAAATAAAATTGCCAGTTATGTAATGGATATGAAATATCTGTTGAAAGATGCATGTGGATAGGAGCAGACTTGTTAAGCAGCAGGCATCAGCACATTCAGATCCAGTATGGATGCAAGAATCTGTGAGGTCAGACTGGCAGGAAGGATGGTTGTATTAAAAAAAAAAAAAAAAAAAAAGGAAA
>Ga0065711_1051976_pt1 | contig 10152 bp, 3 predicted proteins | sample Hoacrofraction12_FD_59098 | JGI IMG/M metagenome (GOLD analysis project Ga0065711, IMG submission 59098) | Hoatzin crop microbial communities from Cojedes, Venezuela - Epithelial fraction 12 v2 (version 2) | ecosystem: Host-associated > Birds > Digestive system > Esophagus > Crop | place...
TCCACCCCAAGCCTGTACTGGTGCATGAGGTTGTTCCTCCCCAGGTGCAGGACCCTGCATTTGGCTTTGTTGAACCTCATCAGGTTCCTCTCTGCCCAGCTTTCCAGCCTATCCAGGTCACACTGAATGGTAGCACAGCCTTCTGGTGTATCTACCACACCTCCCAGTTTGGTGTCAGCAAACTTGCTGAGGGTACATTCTAACTCTTCATCCATTAACTGTGATTACTTTTCTGTCCTTTTTTTCCAATAGTTCATAAAAGAATATTAGGAGCATTTTTTTTTTCTCATTTATATGTTTATACTGACAGTGAAATCAGCAGGGTTCCTCTAGATTTATGCCAGTTTGGAAAATTGATCTAGTCTGCTTTTACTAAGCACACTACTAAGGACTTAAGCATCAAGTATTGAATCCCTGTTACTAAAAGATGATGATGCTGACTAGCAGGTCCAATTTAAGAATTTATAGCAGAACTGAAATAATTCCTTGTCCATTTGTTCTAAAGGTTTTTAATGTACCAGTAAAAAAGTGTATTGGCTTAAGCAAAGCCCAGTGTTAAAGTCTGAGATAGCATATCCTCTCCACACAATAAGGAGCTATTGTTATTTGAGGCCATACTTACCTGGTCCTAATAACACCTTGTGGCAAAATTAATTTACTTTTATAATTCCATTTGCCATAACAACTTGGTGCAGTTGTTCACATGACTTAATGAGATTCCAATAGAACTATTTAATGAAGAAAAAAGCCAGAAGAATGGAGAAAAAAGCCGGAAGAATGGAGATCAACTAAGAGGGATATCTTTTTTTTCCAATTACTGTATTTAAACATTAATAGCTAGTTGATGAAAATGCTTCCTGTAAAAGCAAAAATACTCTTATATTCAGAGCTACTGTACTCTAACTCCTGCTATTATGTAATCCCTGGAGCCTTCGCACTTTGCAATAAAGAATGACTTAGTTTGAGATAGCTGCATACAGTTTATCAGCTTGATCAGCAGTTGCCTTCAGCTTTTTACCCGTTACCCTTCCCCTTAAAGGATGAATGTCCATGGTGATCTGTTCCTTAGCACCACAAATACTTTTGTGTTGAGAACTGCTGCCAAGGAGGAACTACACAATAATGTAATACTGAAATGGCTTCATGGTCATAACCACCACCCACACACATCCTATTTATTAGCTATACATTTGCAGATAGACAGATAAATATATAGATCAGGCCAGGGCAGCAACCTAGAATGGGTGCATAGGGGAAAGCAGATGTGGCCTCACCTCCTGCCTTCCTTAGCCCACCCACGTGGAGCAGTGTTGCCAGCAGCATAGTCCCTGTGCTTGCCTGAGTGCAAGGAGCTGACTCCAACCTGTTGCAATAGGACAAGAGCTAGTGTCTTTAAACTAAAAAAGGGTAGATTTAGACTAGATACAAGGAAGAAATTTTTCACAACGAGGGTGGTGAAACACTGGAATAGGTTGCCCAGAGATGTGGTAGATGCCACATCCCCGGAAACACTCAAGGTCAGGATGGACAGGGCTCTGAGCAACCTGATCTAGTTAAAGATGTCCCTGCTCATTGCACAGGAGTTGGATTAGGTGACCTATAAATATCCCTTCCAACCCAAACTATTCTATGATTCTACAAGCTTCCTCCTTGCCCAAGAGAGGATTGCTTGTGTGACCTCCAGTCTGTACTGGACCTCTCAAGTCTGATCTGAAGTCCTGAAATCCCTCCAGGCAGAAACATGCTCTCTTTCATTATCTGCAATGGAACTAAAATTCTTTAAGCATCTCAAAAATTATTAATAAAAGTAAAACCAGTCACAGTACTAGTCTTCCATGCACATATGTATAAACACTAGTCACAATAAAGAACTCATCATACATCAATGATAAACATAGACGTAGCAAGACAGATGAACTATGTCATACAGAATCTCGCATCTCATGTGCCAATTTCAGGAAAATTTCCCACTAAAGTCCTTTTTCTTCACAGTGAATAATGAGCTTTCTTTTTAAGCTGCCAACCAGTGTGTTCCGTTGCTGGTCCCTGGTTGTGACTTAGATACCTATCCTCTCTAGACTAGACCAAGAGATTTCTCAAATTATGCTGAAGTTTTGTATCGCAGAGGTCGTTAACAGTCCGCATTATTCTGATCATTTGCCACCATATCAAAGAACTGGATAAGAAGTGAATGGAAAGTTACAGCATTTTGACATCAGTCTGATTTGCATAGGAAGAAAACAATATTACAAAGTTCGTTCTTACTACTATTAATGCTTCATGTTAACCAAAGCTAACAGAAAAAGTTGGAGAAAATAATTAATAATGAAAAATTAGGTTTCTTTTTTGTGTTTGTGAATTATCTCTGAATACTCTACAATCAGTTTTAATATATTTATTCTTTGAAAATTATTTGCAAATAATTCACAGTCTACTGAAGTTTTGAAGATCAGCTATGGTTATTTCATATTCAGAATCTTAAATGTGTGGTTGGCATTGACTGAATTGGTATGTCAGCTGATACTGTTTTAACTTGAATAAATGAAAATCATTTGGGATGCAAATATTTATATTTATTAGAGCCAAATTTGCTGAATATTCATATTCTCTATAATCCTTTTAAAAGCCACATTTCTTACAAGCCTGACTGCAAAGAAATATGACTGGAAGTATACTGGTATTTCATACAAAACAATTCTAAAGTAAATTCATCCAATATTCATCTGAATTGTCTTAGGCAAATAATTTCAACATTAACTTAGGCATAAGTACATTTACCATCAAAAGTGGAATAATTGATGAATAGTTTATTAAATAATAGTATAAAAATATTACCATTATAATGACGAAAACTAGAACAAATAAAGGAAGAAATTCACACCAGGCTGATCAGACTTTTTGTTTACGGCTGTACAAATACTTTATAGTTACTGTATCTCTTTTTCTTATCACACTATTCTTCTAACTAAAAGTTAATTTAATCAGTCCAATAATATTATAAAAATGTCATTCATCCAGTTTTGATTTATGTTGCTTTTTAATTTCAGATAGGTTTCTCAGTAATCTGTTTTTCTGGGAATTTATCTGGCTTTTATCTCTGGCCTATAACCTATCCAAATTATTACTCTAATTTTGTTCATATTGGCACATACCACATTCTGACTTTGCATTTTCTCTTTTATGTTCTTTTCTTCTAACTTTGATTAATCTTCTGCTTGTCTCGTGCTTTTCTGCTGTAACAGCTGGGAATGTAAGCAATTCTTGATGCTTTGAAATTTGGCACTGATAGTGTGCCAAACAAGACAAAGATTTTTCAGCTGTCTTTGTTGTTGTTTCTTTTTTTTTTTCCTCAGTAAAGATGTTTTCATTTTATGTCTTTATGTACTGGATAGTACAATGTGTGTCCTATCACTGCCTAATATTTCATGAATATGTAACAGAAATCACTACAATAAGAATTAGTAAACAAGATGAGGAATAAGTACTCAGTTACTCTATGTTTGCTTTAGGCCATATTCTGATATTTTTACCCTTATTGAGTAAGCCGTCAGTGAAAAATTATGTGGCCTCCTAATAATGTGGGAAGCAGCATGCAGGTGTGAAGAATCAGTTGCCAGGCCTAAGTCCCAGCTGAAAGACTTAAATAACAAGTGACAGCAAATTAAGGAGCTTGGAGGCCAGAGGGGGGAAGCAGATATTGCAGATGGTTTTGCCTAAGAAAAAGTGATGAGAGTGGTGTCTGCTGTCTTGTGATTTTGTTCTTGTTCACACTGGGGGGGAGGGGGTTCAGGCTGCCTAAAGCTTTTTGTTGGTTTTGGAAAAATTTAGTTAATTTGAAGAATTGTCAGTTAAAGTACTAGTGATAGTCTGGGGCTAAGATCAGTCTCAATATTTGTTTATGGGGAGTAGCAAATATTTGTGTTTGTGGGGCTTTCTGGATGGGTTTTGTTGGGTTTTTTCCTTCCCCTTTCAGCAAATATGGGCAAGGTATTTTTCACATCTGGTGTTCCTGCTGGGTGATGTTGCTGTGTTTCCCTGTGCAGATGCTGTACTGTATATAGGGTTGGCCGCACAGTGTAGTAGGTGCAAGAATTCCCACAGGTAGCTTTGGATTCTGTGGATTTTTATTTTTAAAGGAATTTAGGGAGATATATCATATAATGATGTTGAAAGATTTCTTTTCTGGTGGTACAAAAGACAAAGCTTGACTTCTGGTAGGTTTCAAGAGAACTTTCTGTTTGTTCTTGGTGTTTTGTAGAAGCTTAAAAGAAATGTCAAATATTACAGCTACAAGCAAGTATTTTATAATAATGTATGGTGTACTTTATTTAAAACAAACTTAAACATAGCTAGGCTTTTTTAATCAATTGTACTTAGTGTATAGAAAAATCAATACTGTTTTCAGGACACATTTATTTTTTCTCAGCTCAGTGGTGAAATAGTCTGTATTAAATTATTTGTCTGTCCTTGTTCATCCTGCTTAGCAGCATGGCACTCCAAGCCTGACTAGCTGGTTACGCTGTGAGACAAAGTCAGTCAGTCATCTTCTGCTCATGCTGGAGTTGGGAGAGTTCAAGCCACAGTGCACAAATACCTGCCATGGCACTGATAAGCTATTGCAGCAAGCTCAGACAGGCAGGTCTGCTGAAGGTCTGTTGTTTTGCAGGCTTTCTGTCCTCTGACCATGTCTGGTTGGGCTGTATTAGCCCATTTTCATAGAGAGAACTCATTCCACTTCACTGGTTTGCAAAACTTCTTGGACCCAAGCTGTGCTTGTAATGTGTGGAACACTAGCACGGTTTGGGGGGCTCAAAAAACAGGTACACAGATATTGATATAAGAGGTTATAACACTTGGCTTCTGCTAGGGAGTAAACAGATGCTTCCTAGTAAAGCTTGTTATTTTTTTTTTAAGTAAATCTATTCATAACTTCCTACATCCCTTAGTTAAACTACTTTATCTGGTTTCTTCTGCCAGTTCTCAGGATGGGAGGATCCCAGAGGGTAGCAGTGCTTCTCCACTGGGATACTGTGGCCCTTGCTATGGTGGAGGACCCCTCTGCCTGCTCTCTTCTGCCTTGGGCTGCAGGCAAGTCAGACACAACTGTCTGGCTCCTTCTACGCCTGTGAGGGACTGGGCAGAGCTGGGTCATGCTGGGAAAGCAGACAGGAGGGCTCATGCCATGATATGGCCTGTGGTGGAAATACTTCAGTTCCCAGAGATTAGTAAGAGAGAATGAGGAAGACAAGAGTTGAACTCCTTGAGGGAGTGAGCTGCAGGGCTGGGGACTAGGGCACCTAATCCTGCATGGCTCTGTCATTTCTGCAAGTATTGTTTAAGAGTGGGAAGCAAGCTTTCATTTTTTGCTGAACTGGTTATATCTGTCAGTTGTGCAGGCCAGATGACTGACTATGGGCCACAGTACGTGTACTGTTTAATGTGCACATCTACTGCAGTCTTGGTATCACAGGTGCTACTTGTGGGAAGTAGAGGCTGATGGTTCAGCTTCTCTGGGTTTTTGGCTATTTTAATGGAAATGCTGTGCTGCTACATTAATCATAAATAGAGAAGAAACAGTGATGAGGAGCATCACTAAGATGACCCAAAAGAGGTTTCCTTGTAGAAGAACGTCTAACTTTCCTTAATTTTATTCTCCTTGATGGGAAGTGGTGGAAATTATACAATCATATACTGCTAGATAGAACTGGCGCTATGCCCACTTCTGCAATCTTGCAACCTAACTGAGGACCCTAAAGAAAAATGTAAGAAACAGGATTATGAACAATGAAAAGAAAAAAACAAACCCCAAAACTTTAACAATAGCATCCTGATCTTAGGTAGTAGATAGATGTGGGCCAGTATCTTTTCTTTTTGTTTATGAGATCGTGATTGGATTGGGCGAAGGAGTGATGTTGCTGGGATTTGTTAAGAAAAATTTTCAACACGAATTAACAGCACAAGCTGGCAAATGTGAAGCTCATCCTCTTGATTTCCCAGTCTGACAATCTCTGATGTCATGCCAGTGGAAACAGATTTCTGTAACGTCAATTATGTGTAATGTTCAAACTGAGGCTTTTGAATATTTATGATGCTTCACTGGCTAAAAGAGATGTTATTGCTTTTAAAGATAGACCTTCAGATGCAAAAATCTGAGATTTCCTTAAAAAAAGATTGTACAAGGAACTTGAGGTCTGAATTATACTATATCCCGTATGATAACTTTCTCTTGACTAAAAGTCAGGACTGATGCCTGAATCTCTAGAAATAACATGGAAACAACAGCGTTAGTTGTGAATGAGCACTTTTTTCTTATGTCTGCTAAAAGTTACGATCAAAACTAGACTTCAGGGTTTTGGGGTTTTTTTGGACTTTACTAGAGTTCATTACTTACTTTGATGGAAGCAAAAAGAATTAGATTCAGAATAAAAATCTGTAACATGCTGGCTGATACATGGAGTAGGCCATGTTAGTGTTGGCCTTTGAAGCACTGAAAAGATGTTCAGCTATATGGTCTGTAACTTAAGCCTCTATCTTATTGCCTGTCAAATTGCGTTGGGCCAATGGTCAGTGTCTGCCTAGTTTGAAGCTTTTGTATCAGGCTGCACATGAAGCTTGTTTCCACACATGTTGCAGCTCAAACATAATTTATTAGAGAAGCTCAGTTCTTGGTAAGTAAATATATTCTTAGTATTATGTGTAAACAGGATTTTAAAATACTGCTACTGCTGATCCTTCTTTCCATGCCTTTGACCTTCCTGCCAGTGGTGCTGTTGGGCTCATGACTCCATTCTGTGGCTCAAGTCCACAACATAATGTTTTGGATTATTTAAAGCCCATGGCAACACTGTGGCTTCATATTGCAATAATTTGTTTTGGGAACCAAAAGTTTAAAGTCTTTGGGCTAGTCTGTAACAGTTTTGCTGACTTGCTCTGGTAAAGGATCTAGCCTTTAGCTCATGTAATCGTGTGTCATCTAGATACTTATCTCCATGTATTCCTCTGCCTTCAGGTCACTGCTTGGCAAGACACTACAGTTCTCTTCCTAACACAAGCTACCTACAAAGTAAAGGCTTCATCAATATGGTGTTAGCAGTGGTTACCTTACCCTAAACTTCACTGCATTCATATGCTACTTCTGTTGAAATGAAGTTATTTGGCTTTGTTAAGCAGGAGTTTTTCTGCTTCGTAATCAGCTTTCCATAAGGTGCTGCCATCACTGAGCAGTTCCACTTCTGACCCCTCTACCCACTGTGCTTTTTGTGTCATTTCATCTCCTGTGCTGCTGCTGCTCAGCACTTGAGCTCTACATGGAGATTCATACAGTTACTTTTTTCAAGAGAAGGATCTTTGGATGCAGGTGTTGATAAGACAGTGTCAGTGTGAACGAAGGCAAAGGGCCTCCCCAAAGACTTGGCCTCTATGTCCAGAGGAGCACTGGCAGAAATAGAGATGAACTCCCCGTAGAGCATGTGTTTGTGCCCTCTGGAGTAAGTTGACTGCATACTTTGGACTGATGCTACCGGTGCCAAATACAGCATCAACACAGCTACCTGCACAGCTATATTGAAGAGAGACATCTCAGTCTCAGTGATATTCCTTTTATTCTTCTTGTGACTTTGTTTTTACTCTCTGCCCACAAATTTTCAGCAATATCGGAGATAAACAGCGTATGTTGCACAATAATGTATGGTAGGGTATAGGAGGTAAGGAAAACAATAATAAAAGAAATCTAATAGATATAGTAATGTACTCCAGGTTTATTAAGGTTGAATTCTCTTGAGGTGAATGGCTCAAATCAGATTATCAAGATGTTTCAGAGTGCATAGACATAGCATTAAAGAAAAGGAACTGTAAACCAGTCCAGCCCCTTCTTTGGGCACACACATTTAAAGACTAACGGGCGCTCTCAAGGACTTCTTGAATGCTTACTCTTTTCCCCCAACTCCTGTAGCAGCTACAGAAACATCTTCCTGGCTAAGAGAAATGCTGTATGTCTTCCTGGTTTGCCAATTGCCTTTATGAGCAGCTCCTCCTTTGTCACCTGGAGACTTGCTTCAGGCAAAGTAACAACCACCATTGTAAGAACAGACTGAAGAGCTGTGCACTCAGGGATGAAAAGATACCTCCTTCCCCTACCTGTTTGTGCTTTTGAAACCAGCCTAGCAAGCTAAACCGCAACCATTGCTGTCTCCTCACTTGCCTGTTCATTATCTCCATGTTAACTTTTGTGCTATTTTCCCTTTGAACTAATTTTGCATATCAAATGTTTTATCGAAACCCAGCAAGATTAGATCTGTTCTGTTTCCCCCCTCTCCCCTTGAAATGAATTGGTTTATCTCAGGTTTGTGGCTGAGGACTGATGGCATCCTGCTTTGCTTTCCTTTTGCAGCAGCAAACCCTTGCTGCTTACTTCAGCTCTGATACATCTGGCTGAAGAACCAGCTGACTTGGTTTTCTAAACTCTCAGAAAACTTCATTTGTTTCCTCACACCCTAAAAAAGGAGTTGTGTGTCCATTAAGTGAGCTGCACTGCTTTACTAATTGATCAGAGGATTTTCAGTGCCAGTCAAGGCAGAGTGAATCATTGCTCAGAGTGGTGAGAAGTGTTGTTTATGCTGGCAGCTATTAGAAAGAGACCAGGCTAGTTCTTGGCAGACACGTATTGTGGCTTACTCTGCTATTGGTTTGTCTTGACCTGTAATTTGCTTTTCAGAATGTTTTTCTATTCTGCACTTGTGTTCCTTGTTTCAGAGTTGTCCATTTCTCTGTTTTTAGATATCCATACACTATTTACTACTCTCCAGGTACGTGTTTACTACTTGATTCACTAGAAGTGTTTAATATAGTAGCTGACCAGTAGCATGTAATATTTCTTTTCCAGAATCCAGGATGGAAGTTCTCCCTCTTTCATCTGGAGTATATTGCCCTCTGGATTTTCTTTTCACCTTAAACATCCTAACTCTGACTTTAGTCAAATATCCTGACATTATCTGTATTCTTCACAGCATTGCTCTAGTCACAAACATGAAAATCATGGGAATTGTCAGGGGACAGGGAAAAATGAAGCTGAACTGCAGCATAATGTACCAATTAGCATTGCTTTTAAAATGCTACCTTTTTAATCTGAACAAGGACATAGTTCTCTGGAACAAATGACTAAGGAAAACGATGACAATAAACTAAGCTCCATTTACCTTGTTGTTTGAATGCTTGTCCTTTGAACAGACACGATGAAGAGAGCATGTTTGCATAGACATGGTAGCTGTGAACCAGTGCCAAGTCTCTGAAGAACTTCTCTGATAATGGGGAACGTCATTAATGCAGTGTCATTATCCCTTCAAGTGAGGAGTACTATGAATTTCCATCAATTTTCCAAAAGGTCCTGCAGAACTGCTGGGAATACTCCACCGGCTGGCATGAAATGGAAGTCAATGCCACAAATATTTGGACAAATATTCCTATTTTTATTCTCAAAAGTTTTAGTTTTTTAAATATGGCTAAGGGAAAAGCGGAATTAGAAAGCTACTTAGATTAACAAGAATGCACTGTAGCTGTAAGTTAACATTTTGACTTTATCTCAAAATGCAAAATACAAAAAATCAGTCTGTTTGGTGTATTCAGTGATGTGTTGGCCTCCTCTACTAGGATCTGTATGCGTAGACCTCATTTGAGGTGCACAATGAGTTTGGGGTTTCTCTGGAGAGGTGCAAAAGTGAAAAAAGTTCTTGGTGAGAAATCAGATAGACACAAGAGACTAAAGTTTGGTACTTCCATACACTTTAGCTGGGATATGTCTGCATTTCACAAGTAAAAGTTGGGACCTTCTTTTAGCTCTCTTCATGCTAACAAAGTCTGAAGTGCTTAATTTTGCAGTGAAGTTTTAGAAAATCCTTTTATTCTTCTAGACAAAGCCAAAGAGAATCTTACCTTGACATCTCAATGAATGTATGCTGACTTTGCATTTTGGGGAGTAAATTTTTTTTCTTCTTGGCTTGCACACAAAAAAAGGGTAAATTAAAACTTAAAGGTTCAAATTAAACTCTCTTCCTTTTTCAATATGAAGTGATTGCATTTAAGATTCTCCCATCACAACGACAGAAGGTAAAGTTGTACTTTTATTCTTTTTTTTTTTTCTCCCCCCCCCCCCCCCCC
>Ga0065711_1051977_pt1 | contig 10152 bp, 6 predicted proteins | sample Hoacrofraction12_FD_59098 | JGI IMG/M metagenome (GOLD analysis project Ga0065711, IMG submission 59098) | Hoatzin crop microbial communities from Cojedes, Venezuela - Epithelial fraction 12 v2 (version 2) | ecosystem: Host-associated > Birds > Digestive system > Esophagus > Crop | place...
CAGGGAAGTTGTGGAGTCTCCTTCTCTGGAGATATTCAAGACCCGCCTGGACGCGGTCCTGTGCAGCCTGCTGTAGGTGACCCTGCTTTGGCAGGGGGGTTGGACTAGATGACCCGCAGAGGTCTCTTCCAAGCCCTAACATTCTGTGATTCTGTAATTCCTTATCGAGCTTAAAAAGTAATTCCTACACAGCTCGGAAAACTGGGAAAAGGAAAAGGAATTATTGCTAGATGGTGAATAAAAAGTAACAGTACGAAGCTGGGAAGTAGAAGCACAACTGCTGGAAAGAGCTCTTTGATTTCTTATATAGAAAGATTCCATCGCTTTTTTGAAAAATCATTTTTAAATTAAAAGCCTGATTTCATAGTTTTGTTGTCGTCTGCAACCAAAAGCATGAGGTGACAGATAAATTTGTTCAGCGAACAACAATTGCTGAGTCTGCTGAGACTCCAACCGATGCAGCGACCCTTGCGGCGGCCTCTCAGATCGGCTGCTCAGTACAGGCGCCGGAACAGAAGGCGGCTGCAAAATGAAACTGCCTGGATGTGGTCCAACGTTTTGACACAACAAAAAAATGAAGACCCCGGATTTTGGATTCGTTTAACAACACTACCGGTTCAAGGTTAGGGTCTGACGGTCCGTTAGAAAGCCATGTTTGAAAACTCATCCTTTTACATCAAGAATTCTGTCCTGTCCATTCAACTTCCTTTAGGTCTTTAGTATAGCATGTCAATCTAACTTCAAGCACAAATGCAACATTGATTTAAAGATCCGCTGAGTTTCCAAAACCCACATAATTTTTATTACTTCACCTCCGCATCTCTGCTGTCTCCCAAATTGTGAAAAAAATAACATTTCAGTAATCCCTTGAATATGATTTTGGATTTACCTCCCACATACGCTCTCCACTGCTAACAGTAATTCAATGAATAATGTCTCAGATGAGTAAAATGATGTTTTAAGAGATCGCTTGGCGACAAAGTTTGCTGTAATTCTACTCATTGTACAAACAGCTATTGTTTGCTATCATTAAGGGACTTTCCCCAGACTTCCCTCTCCACATTAGATATGAAAGGACTTTGATTGGCTCCCTCACAGGCGCAGTTCTCGGCAAAAGCACAATGCATACTGGAAATCCTGGGTATTGTTTGCAAAGAGCAACTCATAATCCCTTTGGAAATCTCTTCCTAAGAACATCTTCTCTCTTTTTTTTTATTTTCTTTTTTTTTTTTTTTTGCTCCCAAGGCTAAAGAATGATCTCAGCTTGTGCTAACTCCATTCCATTAAGAATGGTTTCTGGATATTTGCCATGGACTGTCTCTAGATGGTCATTTTCTGGGGCCCCTCTTTTAGTGTGTTTTGAATCAAACTGGAAAATCTAAAAATATAGCACACAATAATCTGCAGTGTCTAGACCCTTCTAACATTTTACAAAGAAGGCATTTTGAATAATAACCTGATTAATTGGATACTGGACCAGGTATATTATTTGGAAGGATTAATCATTACAGAAACTATTGTAGTTCTTTGCATCACTGACAGAGATACATTATAAAACAAATAACAATTGATTTTTTTTTTCTTTTTGATTATAAATGACCTATAGTTCAAAAGGCCAGGAATACTATTCAAATCAAAAACAATAGCCTGAAATTATGTGAGTAGCTGACGGAAGGAAAGATGATAAAACCACAGAGGGTTTTTTAATATTGTTCATGCATTGAATTTTCTTCTTGCTGCTAAATTTTGTATTTCACATAGTGAGCGTGAGCAATTCCTGTTGTCTTTATGGGAAATTGAAAGCATGTAGTACCTCAGGGAACTAGGCCCTGCTTTCTGGTCTGTGATGAAGGTAAACGCTTCCAGAGCTGAGGTAGAAAAATAAATGTAAATACAAGGTTTGCATCGTTTAAAATTTTGTGTTTGCTATGCAAATCGGTAGTTCGATTTTTTGATTTAAGCCCTGCCGAGCTTGGCGGAAGGGTTCTGAATCAGGCTGGTTGCTGCAGAGGTGATTTGGAGGAGCACGGCTTGGAGACACTCTGAAGGACGTGATTTCAACGAGTGCTGGGCTTCGCTCTCCTTCCAAGCAGACGCTCTGCCGGCTGACTCCAGCTGGGTGCTCAGAATCATTAGCTGCCTCCGAAAATGGAAGGCTGTTAGAGAAGCAAATCCAGTTTACTCTCACTTGTAAACTGGGGGACAGGACTGCCTCCTGCTTCTTTGGATTCACCGACATGTGCATATGTGGACAGAGCCAGGTCCACGTGTCTGTGCTCAGTGGGTGCCAGCAGCTTCATCTGGGAATCGGTACGGTTCCCCCATCCTCTCAGGATCTTGCTTTGAGTGGAAAGAGAGGAAAAGACGGGGAGCCTAGCAAGAGCCCACAGAGTCATTAGGGATCAGGCCCTCTGTGTGGATGGGGAGGAGGTCTTTGGTCCGGAGTTTTGTCTCACCATTGGTACTGAAGGAGGTGCTGGCCAAAGGAGCATGAGCAGCCCGGCTCTGGAGCAGAAGGGCAGGCAGGAGCAGGGAGCGCGGGATGCAAGCCCTGATAACTGGGTGGCTAAAGATTTCAACAGCTTGTTTGACCAGTCTGGACCAAACTTTCTTCAGCTCAGTCTTTGCTCTGGGCTTCCTCTAAGCTCATTCCTTTGGGCGCAGCACTAGCTAACATTCTGTCTGGCTTCTCGTTTGGTAACTGCCTCTAGCCTCCCTGACTTGGAGAAAGATGAGAAGACAACAGGCCTGCATGCATTTGTGTAGAAGCACCCTTTGGTTCTTACATGCTCAGCACAAGCACGTAAGAGATGCGCAAGGGGGCGAGGGCTGCCTTCCCTGCTCAGTCTGTCTTTGTATAAAAAATAACTCGTAGTGTGTCTTGTAAAATCCTAGCTATTTATAAAATCTAGTGACCTTAGAAAGCATGGTAGGTAACAGAACCACACAATTATGTGAATCTTCATTATAAGCAGCAGGTTTATCTCAAGGTGTTGCAGTTTGTATCTGATGGTGTAAAGCACACATTCTAGTAGTAGGTACTGTGATACAACCCTGCTGGAATTTTATAAGCACAGGATGTACGGTGTGGTTTAACCGCATGTCTAGGAAAGCAAATAAACAGACAGTTGCCCAGAGAACGTATCTTACATCTGAACTTTGCTGTGTATGCCAACAAAAGTTATCACTTCAGCTGCTAGCTGGACAACTCGATGTCAGAAGTGCCTCTGCGGTTTGAAATGGAAGCTATTGTTCAACACAGCTCAGAGGATTTGCAGCGTTGTCTTGAGGATGATAGGGAGAAAGGATAGGCTAGCTAGCAGTCTGCAGCAGGAATGTTGTTAAATAATTTTCACTGTAAAATGAGAGAGGACAGTGGTGCAAAGAAAAATCTGAATCTGCATCTTAATGCCAGTTATGGCATAAGCATGCCTTAGTATGGTAGTTCCCAAGAGCCACAGTCATGCTGGGACCTCACTCTAGTATTGCCTTGCAAACAAGTACAGTCTCTTCACAGAGAGTTTTTATACCATAAAGGCAAGATGCAAGAAGTGAGTACAGCAAACAATAGGAAGGAAGAGGGGGGAGGGAAGATGAGGTTAACAGTAATAACATCGTGTGGTTATGTAGGTTAACAGTGTGAACAGCTTGAGGACTGACTCCTGTAACCTCTTATTTTTAAATACTTTTCTAGAACACTGTTAAGACACTTTGCATTGTATTAAATTTTGCTCCTCACCCTACCCCAGAAGAGTCTCTTCACTTATTTTCCTTTAGTTTAAGGTTTTGTTCTGTTTGTGTAAACTATCCTGCGTCTCTCTTCTCCTTAGTTTCACTGGTGTCCTCAAAGAGCCCATCTCTGAATCTCTCTTACACAGTGTTCCTCTCCATGCGTGCCCATGGCGGGTGCCTGTACAGCAGTTATGTGTGCACCAGTTTATTCCCTTAGCCCTGCTCTCCACACACAGCTCTTCTGCTTGCCACAGTGGCTGGTGCCACCAGCCTCCCCCTCCTCAGGGTGCCCCTGCAGGTACCGCTGGACTGCAGTGAACCTGTGAACCTTGTAGCGGGTGGCTGTTGGTCTCTTTTTCCCAAGTAGCAAGTGATAGGCTGAGAGGAAACGGCCTCAACTTGCACCAGGGGAGGTGTAGATTTGATATTAGGAAAAATATCTTCCCTGAAAGGGTTGTAAAGCACTGGAACAGGCTGCCCAGGGAAGTGGTGGAGTCACCATCCTTGGAATGTGTAGATGTGGCGCTTAGGGACACAGTTTGGTGTTGGCATTTTGGCAGTGTTAGGTTTACGGTTGGACTCGATGAACTTAGATGTCTTTTCCAACCTAAATGTTTCTATGATTCTATGAATCAGCTGGAGAGTAAAATGTCCTGGAGGCTGGCAGAGCGTGACCACCACCCGCCAGCTACCTTCAGCCCCCACATCCCAGCGCTGACAGCTGCAGACACTTGCGGAGCAGAGGTTCACCAGGTCCCACCTCAGTGCTGCCAGGAGCGTGGCTCCCGCGCTGCCCTGACCTGGTGCCATGGTTAGCGTGCGTACCCACCAAACCAGTTCTAAGACTAAACCACAGTACGCAGCATTACAAAGTCGTTACCAACAAGGAGTGCAGCAGGATAAGCTGTGTAAACATCTCCACGTTTCCGAAACATGCTAGAGGAGATACAGCTCCTTTTCAGTCTGTCCCCTCCCTGTAGGACTGACTTTTGAGCAGAGTACACCAAAGGAAATTTGTTGCATCCCACTGAAATCAAGAGACAGGAAAGACTGAATTAGTCAGTTAGACTGTGAGTTATCACAAATAATTAACAAAGCAAAAGGAAGATTTAAAGATTATGATATGGCTCCAGATGTTATATCACTTTTATACAAATTGAATTGGCAATGCTACAGTTCTGAACCAATGTGAAAACAGATGTCTTTGTGCAGAAAAACTATTTAACCAGAGGTGCTGTCGCAGTTGTGTTGTTTTTATGATGTATATTAGTTTACCATCTACACTGCCAGAGACGTGCTCACACCCAGGCCTGTAATTTGGTGACTGAATTAGAGCTAATTTTTTCAGCTAGTCTGCTCTTCCATTCGTGAGGCTCTTGGAGAAAATGTATGCTGGCATGCTTCACTTTTACCTGCAAGTAAAACGTGTCTGGAAGAACCCCCTAAGTATGAAAACTCATTTGGTTTGACAAAACACAAGAGACACCCACACTCCTGATTATACCAATTTTTCTGCTGGTTATAGTGCTGAAGGGAATTTCAGGCTAAGTATAGCAAGGTACAAAAAAAGAGCTTAGCAACCTCCTCTGAAAGAAAACCACAAACTGCACAGAGCTCCCTGATAAAACTACCACTAAAAACCTATTTGACATTATAAACCAGCCCCTTTTTCTATCTACTAGGAAAGTCTAGGTCCCAATCATAACCACACGCTATGTTGAATGGGAGGAAATATAGACAGAAATCCTTAACCTGTAATTCTACATACAAACAAGTGCACACAGGAATTTTCCTGGTTATGGCTAGAGAGGGGAGTTAGGAAATTAATCGCATCACAAAAAGTATAAAGCTAGGTACTGCGTAAACACTATTTGGAGAATTTAGCAATGGTTAAGCCTCGTGCTGGTCCTGTATGAAGAAGTTAAACTAATTTTATGTGCTTAGTGGCTTGCAGAGACTGTCCGTGGCCTCAGGCTATGAAGATAATACTTGGGTTTGGGCTGTTTCTTTATTTAAAACATTGAGGAAGTTATACATGCCTGAAACAGAAGATTTTTTAAAGTAGTCTAAAGGCATGGTCAAAGAACACGTAATCCTAAAAAATAATTATCTTATAATACTGCCATGTGGTATCTATTTGATTTATTTCTTTTGTCAAGAACAGTTGCACAGATTGTTGTGGACTTGGTCTAACTTTCATACCACTCTCATTTTTAACTTCTGGTGTTCTGTAGCCCATTTTCCATAATCCTCACCCTGAAAAAAGAAAGACTATTTCTGTCAGTAATTAATGAAAATAAATTCCACACAAATTGCCTGAGACTATTTCATTGCTCAGATCGAGGGTGGCTGACACTTGTGAATAAAATAACCTTTTGAATTTTTTCCTTTCAGGGGATTACACACGACCTTTTAATGCTAAAGTTCATTAGTGCTTGGATATCATATTGATGAGCTTTCTATAAATGAATGGATGAACAGATAAGTCATAACTAAGGTAATGAGTTTATAGCTGTTATGGAGGTAACTGAAGACATGTCATGAATGCTAGTTAATTAAAGAATTTCTGTGTAATTTTATTTATTGTCAGTCTTGGTTCAGAATTCACTCTCTCTTCTTGAAGCTTAACAAATGGTGTTTCATTTTTAATGTTCTGGACAGTTGTATCTTTTTTTCTAGAAATCCAGATATCCAGCCATTCTTATTACTCATGGCTTCATTGTCAGTTTGTTTTTCTGCTCATTACTGGCACTGACTTTGCCAAGAGCTAAGCACATGCATAATTTTACTCATGCAGTTAGACTCATTAAAGCTAACGGGATTAGTCAAGAAAGTAAAGCTACTTCTGTTTAAGTGTTTGTCGTTTGAGGTAGTGTGGCTAGAAACAAGATCAGGAAAGTCTGGAAGGAATTCAGACTGAACAGTAATTTCCATTAAAAGTCAGGTAAAGAGAAATTGAAACATTTTTCCCTTGACCTAACCCTGATGGGTGATGAACACAAGGTGGTTACATGCTGGAGGCGAACAGGGATTTTCTAACGTTGTTTTTTCTTCAGAAGATGGGGCCTTGTCAAAACTGAAGCTAGTCTCAGTGCACTTTACCAGGTCACTTCTCAAGTCAAGGAGGGGGGTTGAACTAGATGATCCCCAGAGGTCCCTTCCAACCCGTATGATTCTGTAATTCTGTGTGATTCTGTGAAATCTCTAAATGAAAGATAATGAGAAATACGCATCTCAGCCAACGGCCCAGCAGCAGAGGCTGACTGTAACCTCACAGCAATGTTGCGGTGCTGCGACCTGGGAGACTTCAGGTGCCCCAGGAATATTTCATTAATGTGGGGAATTTGAGAGGCAAACCCAGGACAGGTTTCCCCTGCACAGAAAGAGGGAGATTGCTCTGAATTAAACAATGTAATGTTGTCCGCTCTCTCAGAGGAATGGTCTGACCGTTTGGACGTGGGCTTGTAGGTTGAGGGTCTTGTGTGCGAAATCTTGAAGAGGCGTCCATGCCAGAACAGAGTGGGGAAAAAGTCTGAAGAGGTTTTGTGGAAAAAAAAATGCATTTCCTCGCCAGTACTCCTGCCCTACCTTTGTTCCTCACTTCGAGCGCTGCAAGTCTGCCTTTCTTTGACCTGCCGGCTGAAAGCCTCGCAGCAGCGTTACAGCAGCCAGAAATACAATGTTTAGAGCGCAGCTGGTTTTCAGCCCCTTTCTTTGACAGCAGTCTCGTCTGGGGCTGGGAGAGGAGGAGCAGGGAGCAGTTATTCCATCCATCCCAAGGAAGTTCCCTCCTGGACCGTCAGGATGATTTTATGGCAGTTGGTGACACAGGCCAAACATACAGTGGATGATTATTAACTCCAACATGCTATAATTAGTCATTTTTGACCTCTGATGAGATGCCCCATATACAATGAATTATAAAAAATCTGGCCTCTCACTTACCAAAACAAATACCAACTGCTCTGCTATCATTCTGAAGCAATAAATCTCCCGTGGCCTTGGAAAAAAACATCACTTATGGACTTTCACCCATTTTATACCTTCCTTTCAAAACAAACCCTCATTCTGGTCCCTGACAAAAACAAACACAAATGACAATGAACACTTATTAAAGCTACAGTAGAGGCTATTTGTAGTCTAAAAGTTAAAATTCTTAGGTAATAGTCTTGTACCCTGGATTCTTCTGGGAAGAGGTTAAAAAAACAGCAAATCCACAACTACCGAGTGTAATATTGGGGGTGGTGGATGCTTTTAACCATTACTCACTTTTCTCTAGGAAAGTGACTCATCTATGCCCCAATGCATACAATTTTATTAACATTGGAAAGAGCCATGTGGTGTTCATATAGTGTTTAATCTGAATGAAGTCTCAGCGCTCAAGGTTTTCTGATTAATGGCAGAGGAGGAAGACTGGAGCGACAGTTAGGGTTTCGCCAGTTTGTACTGTATATACAGCTGTTGCTGTGCAGGGGAGGGAAACGCAGGGTCTGGCTGTCTGTTCCAAACAAAAAGAAATGGCACATGCTATTACTTCCAGATCATTGCAGTCCCTGCACCACCATCTGCTGGGGGTCAGAGCAGTTGTCCGGGTCGGCGTCAGTCATGCACAAACTCAATGCCTTCCACCGAGCTGCACCCAGCAGTACATATTTACAAGAACAATAAAGCGAACCTGCTCCCTGGACACAGGCGCCACAATGCTCCGTCACACTGGGAACAAAGGTGCACAACGAGAGTTGATATGCATTACAAAGGAGGTTCTCGGGGATCACAGCTTTGTGATTTCAGGCCGTAACACAAATTGAAGGGAAGAAAAACTGTCACCAATAAGTCCAAACCTAGTGATCATTGTATTTGTAATTGACGTAGCATCGCTAAAAGGGTGCCTGGGTCTCTGTGTTTTCCCTTTTCCTATTTACAAAGTCATCTGTAGAAGATAGTTAAATAGGAGAATCTTTGACAATAAATTGTTAAACACTTGGATATATTATTCTGTAACAGCAGCAAGATGATCTCTGCCACTTACCCCAACTTGTCTGTGTGTATCTCTTTTTACAGGGCTTATGCCATGCGCTGGAGCGAGGTGCAGAGAGCCCTGACTGACGTAAACTGAACAGTTCCTGGAAACGGGATGAGTACAACTGTGTCACTGTGATGTTGAAACTAGATGACCCGTTTTAGCATCTCTTCGGCCCAAACAGCAACTAGTGAGTAATTAATTTCTTGTGCTAAAACCGGCTGCTTCAACAACACCAGTGTGACACATCAGGCGGTACTGTAGGGTGTTGCAGACTCTTCAATTAGTGCTGTCCTGTACCCATGGCTGAACATATGTACACAGACGTGACACCTTTGGTGCCTCAAACTGGAGGTGGGTCTCCTTGCTGTGCCTTAAGGCATACTGCAGAGGCATAGAGGTAAAGCACAACATTTCAGTCTGGGCTAGCTCGCTGCAGGGCTAAGCCCAGTATTTCTGTGCTGCATCAGAGTGGAAGCAGGGGAGCAGTGGAGCCCAGTGCAAAGACATCTGCATTGCTGGGGACAAACTCAGCTGTATTCAACTAAGTTCATTAATTTGGTCTCAGCGTCAGCACAGTTAAAATAGGCAGCAGTGCCAGCATGGGGTGAGAGGAATGGGCAGCAGCCCTGGAAAGCTATGAAAAGAGCAGGTGGAGCTGGACCCAGAACATTTTTTTAGGGAAGGCTCATTGCCAAATAACTAGAAACTGTTCTGCAGTAGGAAAAGCACACGAGAGACTGCTGTACTCCTTGCCTTACATAGCTGCAGTTGTTGTGCTGGTTTTGGCTGGGACAGAGTTAATTTTCTTCGTAGTAGCTACTATGGGGCTGTGTTTTCGATGTGTGCTGGAAACCGTGTTGATAACACAGGGATGTTTTAGTCGCTGCTGAGCAGTGCTTACACAGCATGAAGGCCTTTTCTGCTTCACACACTACCCCACCAGCAAGTAGCCCAGGGGTGCAGAAGAAGCTGGGAGGGGACACAGCCAAGACAGCTGAACCCAACAGACCAAAGGGATATCCCATACCATATGACATCATGCTCAGCATGTAAAGCTGGGGGGAAGACGAAGGAGAGGGGGGACATTCAGAGTGACAGTGTTTGTCTTCCCAAGTAACCGTTGATGTAACTCCAAGTAACATGATGGAGCCCTGCTTTCCCAGAGATGGCTGAACACCGGCCCCTGCCGATGCGAAGTAGTGAATGAACTCCTTGTTTCGCTTTGCTTGTGCACACGGCTTTTGCTTTACCTATTAAACTGTCTTTATCTGAATCCATGAGCTTTCTCACTTTTACCCTTCCGATTCTCTCCCCGATTCCACCAGGGGGGAGTGAGCGAGCGGCTGTCTGGTGCTTAGCTGCTGGCTGGGGTTAAACCACAACAAGGGTCCGTCACA
>Ga0065711_1051978_pt1 | contig 10152 bp, 7 predicted proteins | sample Hoacrofraction12_FD_59098 | JGI IMG/M metagenome (GOLD analysis project Ga0065711, IMG submission 59098) | Hoatzin crop microbial communities from Cojedes, Venezuela - Epithelial fraction 12 v2 (version 2) | ecosystem: Host-associated > Birds > Digestive system > Esophagus > Crop | place...
CCAGCAGGTCCACCCCAAGCCTGTACTGGTGCATGGGGTTGTTCCTCCCCAGGTGCAGGACCCTGCATTTGCCTTTGTTGAACCTCATCAGGTTCCTCTCTGCCCAACTTAAGTTATTTTTCATTCTGTCAGGTTCCTGAGGTGTTCTGCGTTCAGCTCTGGAGCCCTCAGCACAGAAGGATATGGAACTGTTGGAGCGGGTCCAAAGGAGGGCTACAAAAATGATCCGAGGGCTGGAGCACCTCTCCTATGAGGACAGGCTGAGAGAGTTGGGCTTGTTCAGCCTAGAGAAGAGAAGGCTGCGGGGAGACCTGGTTGCAGCCTTTCAGTACTTGAAGGGAGCCTATAGGAAAGATGGGGACAATCTTTTTAGTGGAGAGAAGAGTGACAGGATGAGGGGTAATGATTTTAATCTAAAACAGGGTAGGTTTAGGCTAGATATAAGGAAGAAATTCTTTACAATGAGGGTGGTGAAACACTGGAACGGGTTGCCCAGATAGGTAGGGGAGGCTTCATCCCTGGAAACATTCAAGACCAGATTGGACAGGGCTCTGAGCAACCTGATCTAGTTAGTGGTGTCCCTGCTCGCTGCGGGGGGGGTTGGACTAGATGACCCCTAGGGGTCCCTTCCAACCCAAAACTTTCTATGATTCTATGATTCTATGATAAGATTTAAACTGCTTGCTACAACTACAGATTTCACCCTATCAAAGCCGTTGAGCATTATATTAATGCTATCTAGCATGATCTACAGAATCATAAATATCAATGATGCCTGACATATGTATTTCTTCTACAAGAGTGCAGGGGAACCAGGGATGTGTGGGTGGATTGTGCGTTGGTCTAATATTTTAAGTTCAATTTAAATCAAAGGAAAAATGCATTCCCTGTTCTGTTATAGTCAAAAAGTGTATGCGTTCATTAGTAAGCATGAAGGTACTCAAGGCACTTCTGGAACAATTGCACCTAAACAAGGCACTTTAGGAAGCCTACATGAACACCACTTTCAACTGACACACTGTTTGATCTCATAAAGCAAAAAATATTCCTAGTAATGTATATTATTTAGCTTGTACCTTAGTGCAAAGGCCTTGCTTATTTGGTGAGAAAATGATGGGTTTCGCATAGCAAATTAAAAAACCCTGAAAATTGTATCGAATAGCTGCTGATTATAACCTGATCTATGTGACTGCAATTCAAATGGCCTGTAAGGAAAAGTGTGTGTCTCATGTATTTTGTTTGTAACCTGAAGTACAGATATTGTATCTATAACACTAAAAATCTAGCTTTTCATCATTTCTTCTTTTGCTATAGAGAGTTAAAAACATCATGACAGAGCAGGGAGTTTGTAACATAGTGGAGAAAGTGACTTGGCCTTTTAGTGGTACTGATAACAAGTAGTGAACAACAAGTGAAAATGGATTTGAATGTAACACTCTGGATTTGATTAGTCTACATCCACGTTACAAATCCCCACAGACATTGACAGCATTTAGGTGCTCAGGGGAGGTCTAAAGTTGGATCACTGGCAGTGCTAGTAGTCAGGTACTAGGTAAAATCTCTCTAGGGCTTGTCTGTGCTTTCGTTTAGCTCAGAAATAGTGATCCCTCAGAAATATTTTTCCAGTGTTTAAGTTGAGACATGCTTACTGTGAGATAGGTGTTCCAGTATCTCAGACCACGGCGCTGGTCCTGGGTCTGTACAGGCTGACCTTGTTACCTGCTGTATTTAGTCAATAGCCAGTAAGCAAAAAGCTGTCTTTCAACTTATCTTTGAAATGTTTGTATAATTGCTTCTAAAGTTAAATAGTAAAGAAATAATCCTTGAACCTGAATGAAGTCGGACATGATACGGTTCTTATGCACCAACATATTCATTAAAAAAAGATTAATTTTCATGTCTGAGTGGATGTCTAATTAGTTGCGTGCTAGCAATGTTTGGCCTCTTGTGCTGGATTTGCGTGGCAAGGTTTTGGTAGCAGGGGGGGCTACAGCAGCGGCCTCTGTAAGAAGATGCTAGAAGTTTCCCCTATATCCAACAGAGGTGATGTCAACTGGCTCCAAGATGGACCCACTGCTGGCCAAGGCCGAGCCAGTAACCAATATGTTATCACCTCTGTGAGAACATATTTAAGAAGGAAAAAATACTGTGTAAGGACATTTGCAGAGGGAGAGAGGCATGAGAATATGTGAGAGAAACAACTCTGCAGACACCAAGGTTAGTAAAGAAGGTGGGGGAGAAGGTGTTCCAGGAGCCGGAGCAGAGGTTCCCCTGCAGCTTGTGGTGAAGACCATGGTAAGGCAGGTTGTCACTCTTCAGCCGATGGAGGTCCATGGTGGAGCAGATAACCACCTGCAGCCCATGGTGGACCCCACGCCAGAGCAGGTGCATACCTGAAGGTGGCTGTGATCCCAAGGGTAGCTTGTGCTGGAGCAGGCTTCTGGCAGGACCTGTGGCCCCATGGAGAGAGGAGCCCACACTGGAGCAGGTTTGCTGGCAGGGCTTGTGACCCTGTGGGGGACCCACGCTGGAGCAACCTGTTCCTGAAGGACTGCACCCTGTGTAAGGGACCCATGCTGAAGCAGTTTGCAAAGAGCTGCAGCCCGTGGGAAGGACTCATGTTGGAGAAGTCCACAGAAGACTGTCTCTTGTGGGTGGGACCCCACGCTGGAGCAGGGGAAGAGTGTGAGTAGTCCTCCCCCTGAGGAGACAACATGTGATGAACTGACCACAAACCTCCCCACCTTTCCCTGTCCCCCTGTGCCGCTCAAGGGAAGGAGGTGGAGAAAAACCAGGAGTAAAGTTAAGCCCAAGAAGAAGGGAGGGGTGGGGGGAAGGCATTTTAAGATTTAGGGTTTTATTTCTCATTACCCTACTCTGTTTTGATTGGTAATAAATTAGACTAATTTCCCCACATTTAATATGTTTGCCGCTGACAGTAATTGGTGAGTGATTTCTCCCTGTCCTTATCTCGACCCATGAGTCTTTTGCTGTATTTTTTTCTCCTGTGTCCAGTTAAGGAGGGAGAGTGATAGAGTGGCCTTGGTGGGAACCTGGTGTCCAGCCAGGCTAAACCATCACACCTCCAAAGATTAAGATGGCATTTCAGAAACATCCCTACTCTGAAAAATCTATGCTATGTCAGACAGCTTTACATTCATAAAATGAACATAAGTTAATATTCTAATTAAAAGAAATAATGAATAGTCTAACTTACAGGAATTCCCCAGAATGCTTTATGCATGGTGAAATTCTTACTGTGTGAAGGATTTCATAAGGATGTTTCTCCAAATTAGAGATTCCCACTAGGGAATTATACTACAGAAGTCACCATTCTGAAAAAATGTCATGCATCTCTAAGAATACGGAACTGTCCTTGTCAGCCCTTAGTTCAATAAAAGAAGACACAGTGGAAATCAGTTCAAAAAGGGAAAATATATAATGTTTCTTTCTTTCTTTTATTCTAGATCTGGTAATTGGTTATTCAATTTTGCATTTTAGCAGACTGAAACATATCCTATGATCCATCCAAATCTTGTCTGGCAGTAAGAATGAATTTAAGTTAATCTGGCAAATATTGATGTCCCACTCCATGGGATATGATGGAAATAATAAAAGTGTGTAAATTTAAGGAAAGTATGCCTTTTACACAACACGGTGTTGATTCACAAGCTCTGCAGGTTTTCTCCTCACTAAACTGCGAGGAACTCATTCAGAGACGCAAACAATGAAAGCCAAGTCATGAGTCAGTGACAGTATCATGAGAAAGTGCCAGGCAGAAATCTTGTGGCAGGCACAGAGCAGCAGAGGAGAACTTGAGGACTGAAGGTTTCATGGCACATATGTCTGAACATCTCTTAGTTTACTACATTTTTGGCTTCCTCAGTCTTGTAATATGTTCCCCCCAGAGGTCCCATAAGAGGCAAAGAATTGCCAAGAGCTTTTAAGCTTAATCATGAGACTGAGCTGGCACAGCTGGGTGATGGACAGTAGTCTCTGACCAGGAACAGAGAAGACAACCTGGTGCAGGAGCAACTTGAAGCGCCACAGCTGAATCTTCAGGAGCTTCTCTGGTAGAGCAAGACCAACTAGCTCCCAAAGACTTTCAGGTGCCTAATGTTCTACTGACACATTTCCTCTCGCTAAGATAGACAATGTTTTTTCTCTGCTCTTGTGCTTTGGCCTTATTAAGAAGTTCAATTACTTTGTCTCTAATACTGACATTCTTTTGTTAGTGAAAAGCAAAATATCTTCTGCTTAAGATGAAAAATAGGAAAATGCAAACCTGTGAATACAAATGAGTTTGTAAATTCCTAGAAAAAGATCCTATTTTAACCTTCTTTTTCCACTTCATAATATGTCATAGAATCATATTATAATCAAACCTCTGATTGAAAGTCAATACTTCATAAAACTAAAAGACATAAGGTAATAATTAAAGTAATTAAGCAGACAATTGTTGCTGAACTTTTAAAACTTCACAAGGAGAAAAGCTATAACACATGAAGCCTGAAAAAGGAGGGTGCAGTAGAATTACTGGAAATGTTAAGGCTACCAATTAAAGCTAGTGGACTTAAAGACGACAGATATGATTAAGCATACATTTGTTTCTGTGTGCATTCTGTTAAGTATACAATAGGATTGTCTTGAAAAGAATTCTTAATGGTAGTTTAAGGAATATAATTCAATCCCATGGTAAAACTTTGAAGTAGCCTCTGACTGCCCTCTGTCTGACTCCAATCTAACTGTATGTAGCTCTCTCTTTCCTACTTACCTTTGATCTATAGATACAGCAGGAGGAATCACTCTGTCCTTAATGTGCCAGAAACCTATCACTTTTATACTGAATGCATTTCTTAAACGTAGCTACAATCTAAAAGGGTCATTGGTGTAAAGTTCAAGAAGACATGAACACAAATCAGGGCAAGAAAATGAATGCAAATAATCTCTACTACAGACAAGTTTCATTGGAAATTAATATTAGCTTATCTTTACATGACATCGTGAGAGAAAGAAAAGAAATTAAGGGAAATGAAGATAGGAAGAGATGTGATTACAGCACTTTGGCTTATAAGTGTCACAGACTGCATTTTAATTTTGAGATTTTTCTTCATTCAGAATATTAAAACTTCTATAACATTTTCAATTAAAAACTCATATGGAATACTTGTTGTAGTAATAACATGCTCTTCAAAGAAATTGATGTATGCACATTCTGAGGAAATGGGAATGTTTTAAATTTATAAACTGAGAGGTTTGCTTAGAAAATTAGCTATACGAACATCTTCTGCAAACATCCTGGGACAGTGCAGAATCTCATTACATTTTCTTTACTAAATTCCATTTCTTGAATAATCTCTGTCTCCTGGGCAATTACTCATTACCATTTAAGAAGAAAAGGCATGTGCTCAACATTAAAATAAACATCCAGTCTCTTTGGAGAGTGCACACTGAACAAGCAGTAAATTCTGATCTAGAAAAAGATGATGTTTCGGTGGAACTTGGATGAAATTCCACCTCTGCTGAAAACTCAGCAAATGTATCATGAGTCTTAATGGAGTATTGAGTATTGTAGTTAAGAAACTGAATTATCTCAGTTGTGCTGAATTTTCTATTCAGATATTTTTGACAACTTGAGTGCCAAATGAACTGGTGAATTATTGGGATAACGTTTGACATGAACAATGCCTTTTTTTAGATAGTAGGAGGGTCCAACTGCTGAATCAGTGATCCTGTTTAGCTCCTCAGCAGTTTAACATCTTCCCGTTATGCATTTTTTTGTCAGCTCTTTTATGAAACTCAACAGTTTGGACATCCAGACAGAGGAATTATTTATCCTAAATGGAAAAATTCATGGCATGTTTTCAAACATCATCCTTTTCCATAACTGGAAAAACCCCAAACTTTCTTATCTTCTATGGGAAAGTGAAAGACCTAGAATAACAAGTTGATTGTTCAAGTCACTACCTTTTGTAGGGGAATTCAAATCTTAGGTCCCTGTTCTGATATTCTCTTAAATCCAAGGTGAGTAACTTAAAATACTAGATGACTGTGCTGGATGACGCTGCTTTTTTTCTAAAGACATCTGCTTTAGGCACACATAACTGTTCATTTGATCAGATTATGAAGTTTCTTATTGGATCAGGGTTAGGTCCTTACTCTTGGTCTCTGGGAGTATCTCTGTCACAGCTTCATGGCTTTGTAAGCCCTGTGGCTGATGTAGGTCTGTGTTAGCGTGTGAATAGCAAAGGCTCTACATGGATTAAAACAAAGACATCTTGCACCAGTTGCTTAGGCAGGCTGCCTGGTAGTGCTTACAGCAAGACGATTTCAACCAGCAGCGTGCTACAAGGCAGCGTGTGTGAAAGACATAGCAAACTCCTGAGACCTCCGAAACCAAAGACTTAAACCCCACAGTGACAGTGTGGCAGATTTATAGCTAAAAAGATCAACACAACAGATATCGTTCTAAGTAATATTTCTCCCCACGGGCAAAGTGTGGTAGTGCAGTGCATGTGAAAGAATGCAGACAGATACGCTCCCAGAGGAAATGGTGAGATGAGCTACTGGTTGTGACATAAAACTTCTGAAGTTAGCAAGCTGAACCAGAAGTAACTGAAAATACTGGTACTGTAGAAGGAAGTGGTTCATTTAATAGGTTCACTTAACAGGCACCGGTGAGCATGACCCTTATTCTAAGCGGGCTAAAGTTTCACTTGCTGGGGGAGTTCAGTTTCCCTTAAGGGCAGGAGCAGTAGCCAAGCAGTGGAGAGGAAATAAGCTAGAGGCTGAAATACCCTGTTTCATGTATCTGTGAAAATAGCAGCCATTCTTCTTGTGACTCAGGTAACAACAGAGGCTCTCCAGAGTGGAAACCATCACACTCCACAGAAACCATTTCCGTCCTTTCCTGTTATGCCTGCTACTCTCATCAACTTTGCAATCTGAAGTGCTCACATAAAGCACTGAATTTATGCGAGGCTGATGACTCCACTTGCCACTGCCACAACGTGCAGCTTGGGAAGTGCTGCCCTACAGCTTAAAGTAAGAGGCCGGCTCCATAGCTGGGACTTGTAAAGTACTTCTAATCTCTGTAAATGTGTAGCAACCTTTGAACAGTAAATTGTTTTCTCAGCGCACTGTGGGTATGAAAGAGAGAAAGCAGAAAAATGCCTGGGCAGGGAGCAGTGGGAGTGGGGCGGCTTCCCAGGGTGACCTTGTGCTGACTGAGACAGGCCCTGTCCCCACAGGGTGCCGCCCACCATGGGGCTGGGGTGATGACAGTGACAGGTACCAAGATCCCAGACACAGTGAGGGTTTGCTGCCCCACAGCCCCCCAATATCCCAGGGGTACATTTGTCTGGCAGGGACTGCCTGGGGCTGTCAGCCCCTTCTCCAGAGGCACTCAGAGCTGGAGCTCAGACAGGCTGGGCATTGGATGCTTGGCCTCAGGGTACTTGGTAAACCTAGCTCAGCCCCCTCAGGCCAAGGGCAGCCCAGCCACCTCCTAGCAGTGACAAATCTAACCACTCTCATTGGGCCATGAGAGTCTCCCTTGCAGAAATTTCCAGCATTGAGATTTTGTCCCTTCATTTAGGAGGAAACATCACTAACGTGTGAGAGCAAGGAATCTGTGACTGCACTGGTTGTCTATGCAATGTAATGACTCACCTTCCTGGAAAGTAAAAGAGGAAACCAGAAATCCTGAATTCCAGGAAGTCTGACCTTCTGCAATGTGAAAAGCCAATTTACTGTGTTAACAAGTTTTAAAAAGAATATTTTAACCTTCACTAATGGACAAAATGGATACTTCTGGTACTGTGAGAATCAGAAAGGAAAAAATAGTTTAGAAATTCAAGTGAGGGTTTTGTGTAGAGAACAGGAGAAAAAGTTAACTTGTGAAAGAGGCAGTGTGTGAGGGAGCACCTATTTACAGAATTTCTGCTAATACAAGTCCATAAGCTTTTAGGAAGAAATCATTGTGTTTTTTAATTTCTGTTAAATATGCCATTCTGTAGAGATAACTTAGGATGCAGTAGATTTTGGCACAAGGTTTCAGATCAATTTGTGTGACAGAGAGGATTTCCTGGCTTTTGTTGCATTAGTCCCACTTAGAATCATAGAATGCTTTGGGTTGGAAGGAACATTTAGAGGTCATCTAGCGCAACCCCCCTGAAGTGAGCAGGGACATCTTCAACTAGACCAGGTTGCTCAGAGCCCTTTCCAACCAGATCTTGAATACTTCCAGGGATGAGGCTGTAGTAGAACAAGTTCTTCCCCTGGAATGAAGGGGTATGCTTTGTGTGTAATAGTCTAGCATGTCCGGCATGGCAGCGCTCAGAGGTGGTGTGACTTCATTCAGGCCATGGTAGTCTATTGTCAGTCTCCACTCTCCAGCAGATTTTCTCACTGGCCATATCGGACTATTAAAGGGTGAGCGAGATTTGCTGATCACTCTTTGACTCTCCAGCTGGCGGATCAGCTGGTGAATGGGGAGAAGGGAGTCTCGGTTAGTGCGACTTTGTCGTTGGTGCACTGTTGTGGTAGCGATTGGCACCTGTTGTTCTTCAACCCTCAGCAACCCCACAATGGAAGGAACCTCCGAGAGACCAGGAAAAAATGGACAGCTGTTTAATTTCCTCCATCTCCAGAGCAGCTATGCCAAAAGCCCGCTGATACCCCTTTGGGTCCTTGAAATACCCTCTCCTAAGATAGTCTATACCAAGGATGCACGGAGCCTCGGGGCCAGTCACAATGGGGTGCTTCTGCCACTCCTTCCCAGTGAGGCTCACTTCAGCCTCCAATCCAATCAGCTCTTAGGACTCCCCTGTCACTCCAGAAATACAGATGGACTCTGACCCTTGGAAATCTGATGGCATTAAAGTACACTGTGCACCAGTGTCCACTAGAGCTTTATAGTCTTGTGGATCTGACATGCCAGGCCATCGAATCCACACTGTCCAATAAATGCGGTTGTCCTTTTCCTGCACCTGGCTGGAGGCAGGGCCCCTCTAATACTGGTCAGAGAATTTGCTACTCACGTGCTGTAAAAATGACTTGGAGGTTCCCTCCAGAGGATCAGAATCAAGATCAAACTGTCTACCTTGTCAGGAGAGCTGCCTGCTGGAAACTGCAGTGGCATTTTTCCTGGAAGAATCCCCTTTTGTGATTGTTTTACCTCGCAACTCACGCACTCGTGCCTCTAGACTTGAGGTAGGTTTTCCATCGCACTTCCTCATGTCCTCTCCGTGGTCAAGCAGGTACAATCTCAGGGTGCCCTGTGGTGGGTACCCTCTAAATCCTCTCTCTTGAGCAGAGACATGCTTACTCCTAATATCTCAGACACTGGCCCATACAGATGGGGGTTAGGACATTTTCTCTTTGATTTGCTGGACCGCCCGGGACAATTTCTCCACAGCTGAGACAAGGGAGGAAGAGAGACTTTCTTCGTATTGCCAGAGTTGGCCAGCCACTTCAGCAACTGTTGTTGCCTCTTCACCTTTCCTGTCTACTACAGCCAATGAGTTGGCAGATGAGGATGGTGTGCTCTGTACAAACTTCCTCCATATGGGTCGTGTGCACTGGACTTCATCTGGGTCTGTGGGTAACTGTGCATTGTATGGGTGATAATAAACCATCTCCTGCACAGCTAATTTCCTCAGGCACTGAAGAGGTACCTTTCCCTCATGCCTGACAGAAGTTGCCTCCAGAGGCTGAGGGCTTGGGCCTTTTTTCCAATTGCCTTGTCAATGCTGCCTTCCCTGGCCAGGGATCTCAGCTGCTTGACTTCCTTGCCCTCTAATTCCAAGCTACTGGCCCCGTTATCCCAGAACCACAGCAGCCAGGTGACAATGTTCTCGCCTGGGTGGCGGCTGAAATCTTTCCACGTATCCTGCAGCTTGCTCAGGGACAGGGACCGGGTGATGATCTCTGGCTCTATCTGCTCCTTCTGCTCCTGTGATGGCCCTGGTTCATTGTCATCCCTCACAGGGCGATCTGATTTCTTTGCGTAATTATTTTTGTGTACAGGGGCAACTGCTACCAGCATGGGTTTGTTTTCTGGCTCAGATGCGGTGCCTGCTGCCGGAGCTGGAGCAGCTGCAGCAGTTGTGGCAGCAACAGCCACAGTGTCGGCTGGGGGGGGCAGCGCCT
>Ga0065711_1010979_pt1 | contig 10151 bp, 9 predicted proteins | sample Hoacrofraction12_FD_59098 | JGI IMG/M metagenome (GOLD analysis project Ga0065711, IMG submission 59098) | Hoatzin crop microbial communities from Cojedes, Venezuela - Epithelial fraction 12 v2 (version 2) | ecosystem: Host-associated > Birds > Digestive system > Esophagus > Crop | place...
GAACAGGAGGAGTGCAGAGGGCTTTGATGCAGGTGCAGCTGCAGCCACAAGAGCTTCCAGAAGACTCACAAGTACCCTGTGACAACGGGTACGCCTAAGAAGAAGTCCAGAAGCCACGACAGCTATATGCAATGGAAAGAGAGAAGAGAGAGATGCATTGCCAGTATATAGGGCTCCTGCAATAACCTGATGTTAAAAGAATGTTAATGAGCCCTGACTGCATGAGTGGGTCACGCTGTGAGAGGCAGCACCACAATTTTGCTCGTGCAGTTCACAGGAGCAACAGGGAACATGTCGAATAAACAGGGACTGCAACCGGAGCAGGAGCCCTTCCATCACCGAGGGAGCTGGATGTCTGCGTGCCACTCAGCCAGCGTCTCACAGCGCAAGCCAAATTTAGCCCACAATGAATGTCTACAGCAAGGGTTTCGCTGATGAAGTCTGGTTCCAAGCTCATTTGCTTGCTGCAGAACATTTTTCTTCTGTGTGCAAGATGCAAGTGTTTATAGGCTAAGACTCATGGGGAGGTTTCAGTCCAAAGCAAAATCAGGGTTGAGTTGTTAAAAGAGTTCTCAGCAGTCGTGAGTCTGGCAGAAGTCCCGTGCATCTCAGCAGGGCTGAGATTTCACCCTCTGGCTGTAATGGAGTTACGCCAGCAGAGACATTGGCCCAAACTCCTTTTTCTGTCAGTTCCTCAGTGTTCAGCGCTGCTGGAGTCCCAGAGTAGATCTTCCCACAAGAAATCTGCCAGCAAGAGCTGATGGTTAATACTGTGTTGCACACAGAGGTACTGCAAACGCCACGTTTAACCAAGCCTTACCAGGCCATTACCATACGTCTGACAAGCTCCTAAATTAAGCTACAGGTTCGGTCAGCTGTTTTTTTAACATCGATGGCGCTTTGGCTCCTTGGTGACACTTCAGCGCCCATTTCACAAGCTGGCAGCCAGTCTGGCGTTCTGGAGGCCCCACAAGACAGTGGTTTGGTGCCTTCAGCGTTTCTCGAGTACACCATGTTCAGTCACTGGGGTTAGGATTTCCCCGAGGAAATGTGAATGACTCTAGGGGAAGCCACACAGGCTTTAGAGGAACTCCAGCCAGAAATCAGTGGGACGGTTTCACGCATCTCGTCCTGCTCCTGGCTCAGGAACACGGAGCTGAGTTGCCTGCTGCCGGCCCTGCCTCAGGGCAGGGTACCTGCGTCATGCCTGAAGCAGCAAGGACTGCCACGTGTCTGCCGCTGGGATTTCAGGCAGCTTTGGCTGCCTACCTAGCTGTTAGCTGAGAAAGCTAAGTACCAGGGCACTGTCATGAGCCACAGAAAAAAAAGAAAAAAAAAAAACCACCGAACTTAATTTGCAAAGTAAACATTCTGAATTTGCAGCATTCTCTCCAAAAGAGCTACGCGTACATCCTGCAGCGCTAACGTAGCCTTTTCCTCCCGGGCCCCACATGTTATAGCAGATATTTTCATCTGAGGACCCAGTCCTGCAAGGTGTTTGTGGAAGTTCTTTGCTTCCCTCGTTTGATTAATCCCACACGCATCAGTGGGATGACTTACGTGAGGTCCCTCACGTAAATCTGCTCAGCTATGAATCTGGACCCAGAGGAATTTGGGTCTAAAATTGCTGTACACAGACGGAGAGCACGGGAGCTAGTGCTTCCTCGTCTCTTCCATTAGCGAGCCAGAGGGCTATGCTCAACGAGCCTGAAAGATTTGTGGGCTTAAAGCCCTCTAACACTCACAGTTGCTGTTTCTTAGGTCTCTAGCAAGTGCTATAGCAAAAACCAGACCTCACAGTCCTGCTCCTTCATCAGACTGACCTTGACTTAAAAGGTTTAACAAGTGCAGATGGGAGGATTAGCGCTTTCCCACTGGGGCTATGCCAGAATAACCCGCGCTCTGTTCACGGGGACAACAGGCAGAGTCACCTAAACCAGTTCAGTAACTCCTGTTGATGTAGGGAGCATAGATACCAGCTTCACACCAACAAGAACATGGAGTGGTCCCGTAGCTAGCCCCGCTGCCATAGCCGGTTGGCCGATTCAAGAGACAAACGCTTCGGGTCAGAGGAAGAAGGCAGTTGCAGTGGGGCACAGAGCTCTGCCATTCCCCCCCAGCGAGCCGTGTCACTAGTTTCACGCATGCGCCGGGCAGTCACCACTAGCAAGTTGTCTGCAGTCGTCCAGAAACCCTTAAAATACCAGCAAGGCGAGCCCTTTCCTATCGGTTTCAGCAGGCGGAGGCAACATTTCAAAAGGCTTTTGCAAATGCCTTCTTTCGCCAGCCCCTTCTCTGCCAGGGCTGATTGCTGCAGGCTGGCCCACGAGTTTGTCCTGTGACACCCCCACGGCAGCAACACATGCCCTGAGAGGTGAGGAGGATCGCTTAACTCTTTCACCCTGGGAAGGGGTTTGCTTCTCGCCTCTTCCCCGGCGCCTGGAGGAGGTATGCAGGCAGACCGCAGCACCCCGTCTGCCGCCTGGCTCCGCAGAGGCTGATGGGCTGGAAGTTCAGTGCTGGTCTTGCATCATCTAGTGCTGACCTTCAAAAGAAAAAGAGGGGATTTATGTCCAGGAAGGAGGCTTTGAAGATTTAATTTGGTTTGGATTTAGTATTTGCAATGGGGATTTAGATTTCTTTTCTACTTTTTTTTTTTTTTTCTTTTTTTCTGTAGCAGTGCCTGCTTTTTCCTGAAAGTTTGTTGGTGGTCATAACAACATGGACTTCTACCTTTCTCAAACCTTAATAAGCAGTAGGGTGTGTCAAAGATGGAAAATCTCCATCTTCCCAGAGTCTGTTCCCTAGCCAGAGGAACCACATTTTGTCCGCACTGCCACAGAGCTGGATGAAGATGCGATGACCCCCACCCAGCCCCACGTAGTCACCACTCCTCCTCCTCCCTGGCCTCCCAACGCTGCTCCATGCGTGACCGCCGCGTTCCTGTTAGGCAGACGGCTTGGCCAACAAGTCAGAAGCCGCTGCAACACCTGGTGGAAAAAGGACGGGGTGCGGTGCTGGGATGAGTAACTGTGGGAATATTAGCCCTACCCTCCGTGCTGTGCAAACAACGCGGCCGTGCTGCCGGTGATGTGGCTTAGAGCTGGCAGGCGCAGGGCACGGAGCACGCTCCTGTCTGCAGAAGAGCATGTAGACACAGTCTCAGTTGTTTAGCTCTGTGTTAGCGGCAAAAAACAAATCCTAAGCGGCCTAAACAAATCTCGTCGTGGCCAAAGTGCTTCATAAATTACTAATTCAGCCTCCTGCAGACTGATAGGGAATCAAGGTGTTCACCTCAGAGCACGACACATTTTTCTTTTTCGCCTTCTCCCTGTGGCACCTGTAGATGTGCAAAGCTTTGTGTCAGTGACTAATGAGTACCTAACAGTTGCTGCAGATTTCCATAGGCTGCATGTTATCACTCTTATTTACGACATCAGGAAAAGGCATAAGAACTACCCACCTGGGCCAGAAAGGGTCAGCAGATAAAAAATGTTCTTTCAGACCATCAAGCCTGGCACATTTCAAGTGCCACTGGGAACACGAGGAGGTTTTGCTTCTCAGCTTTTGCATTTCCACTTCCATTTCTGACCATATATAAAAGCGACACTCCTGCCCAGGTGGGGTAACGAAGGAAACTGTTCCTTCTGAAAGCCACTGATGTACAGGAAACCAAATGGGTACTCCAGGCAGTCCTTTGTGATGAGCACAGCTGGGAAAGGACTGTTTGAAACCAGGCTGGAGTTTGGGATATTTTAAAACAGAAAAAAAAAATAAAAAAAAAATGCCTAACTCATAGTGATAATATGTTTGTGGGAACCATTTTCCTGCAGCCTGTATTGTTGCCCTGTGTTGTGTTAGGCTGTGGGAGGGAATGGAAAAATAAAAGGAGTAGAGTGAAATCTTCCTAGGGCTTCCCAGCTCTTGGGCTGGCTGATGACTGACAGCTCAGGAACACGTGTTCCCGGATATTCCTGACTAATCCAGGCGGGGCAGGGCAGAATAGGACCATCCACGCTGTGAGTTGCTCAGAAATAGGTGCTGCACTTTGACTGCAGACTCAGTTTAAAGGCGTGCGCTCAGGAGGGCAACACAGCCAAGCTGCTCCAGCATTGCACAAACGGGGACCGAGCCGTCCAGCTCCTTGTGATCCCACAGAAACTCCAGGCATGAAAGCTGTGCCACAAGCTCTCGGGTTACCGACCTCACGTCACCGGCCGCAAACCAGCCGGGTGATCATTCCCTCCTGGCATCTTACACCTACCAGCGGGTTAACCTTTAGAGACTTAGTTTAGTGCTCGCTGCAGTCCCTGGGAGCTCCTCGGAGAAGGCAGTGCCAGTGGGGCAGGCATCACGTAGTCAAAGGGGATTTTACCTACACTTAAAAAAAAAAAAAGCGGCTTATCAGATGTCTCTGTGAATGCAGCTTCACGTCAGCAAAGAGGAGAGTGATTCCTCACTGGCACTGCTAAGGAAATGGTTATCCCAAGGCATCAGGTGCCTTCACTGCTTGTATTTAAAAGGGTTTGCCAATTGGGTGCATTTCTGCTATTATGAAACTTGTACTACCATGAAATAACTACTGTTTCTGTTCTGCTGGGTCTCCTTGACCAAGAAGAGGCTTTAATAACAGTAAAATACCAGATGCTGCCTTCATGTTGTGAGGCAAGTCACTCCGTTCCCTTCCTGTTCCTTTCAGACATATATAAAGGACAGCTAAAAATTTGATTCTTGTATGGACTAATATTTTCTGTGTTTTTAACCATGAAGACACTGGTGCTGACAACTATACTTCTTCCTGTTGAGGTTATATTTAAAGCATTTCTAAGAGTCATCTTTGCTGCGGGGCGGTATTAGATAATACTTAGTAAAATATTTTTTCTGTAAATGGGTAGTGAACTATTGGAATTAAACTTAACAAGCAAACATAAATAAAAAAAAAGTCCTTTATAGCTGGAGGACCAGAAATTCCTCCTGGCTGTTCAGTTTGTAGTTGTATTATGTATTGATGCAGTTGTTTCGTTAAGTTCTCCAGTTAAACTAGATAATACTGAACTCTTAGCATATGAGAAAATTGTTTTGTGTTACGGATATTTCAAGCTTCTTTTGTAAATGTTAAAGAAATAGAACATCGGTCCAGCTGTTTTATCTTAACTCATATTTACCATATGTGGATATTGACCTCCACTTGATACCATCTGAGGGTTGTATCTGGCATCTTGAACTCCTGGAGGAGCCGATCCTTAAAAACTCCACCCAGCCACTGCAGGAAAATACCCTGAGCCTCTGCTCCAAAGGCTGAATACGATAGCGAGAAGAATCTGAATGACCCTACTTCAGATTTGAAACGTGGCCCTCTTTTTCTCTCATATCTCTGGAACGGTTAGACCAGAGCAAGTAGAGTCAACAACAGTGAAACAAGGGGTGTTCCTAAAGGGGCAACCACCTGAAGGCAACTCCTAAGAGACTCCGGGTGATGGTTAGCTGGCAGAGCCTGTGCTGGGCAGGTGACTGTGAGCCTAAAGGATGGTTCTTGCCGTGTTGATTTACTTGCTATGACGAAGGCGTTAGTGCAATCCAAAGTCTTTCATCCATGGGGCTCGCTTCTGTACCCTGGACTGCACTGTGAAAGATGAAAGCCAATACATGTTTATTACCAAATTTTTATCTTACTGCTTCTACAGCAGTGTTTTAGGTCCTGCTGGGTTCTCGGGTTTTTCTTGTACCAAGAGGGAGTTTTTCCACTATGCTGCATTACAGATTTGTTAGGCTACTTTTTCATACACTGTTAAAATATTGTTAGGTAAAGTAAAACAAAATCCCGGAAAAACCACCCACTTGGGCTTCAATACTGATAAAAAAAAGAGTATTTTATACCTGTATAGCATCTTCCATAGGATAGAATCCAGGCCCACTGTCCATGCGATACTAATGTAACCTCCTGAAATGATTGTAAACGAATGGATATTATATTTGGTTAACAGATCCATATAAATAGATATTATATTTGGTTAACAAAAAAGCCCCAAACCTTCCCAGTTTGGGACTTGCTAGATTTGGGAGTAAAATCTGTGTTTCCCCAGTTGTACTGCAATGTCTGCTATTTCTTTCCAAAGGAAGCAAACAGCAAACTTCTCAAAACGATCTCACCGCTGACATAAGTAGGAGTTGTACTTCATTGCCTGATGCAAAGGATTTTCCTGTGTTATCCTCAAGGCATTTTATAGGTCTGGGTAAAGTCAGCCTGCCCTCCGTCCCACATGGGCTCACATGCAGAGAGTCCGACTGAGGAGGTACTTACTGGGACATATGTCTGTCCACGGAAAGTCTTCCATTTTGCCCGGTTGGTTTACTTCCCATCAGATCGTTGGGAGGCACATCGTCCAGTCGTCGTCTGTACAGGCGTTTAGTTGTCGTCTCTTCTGACTGAGCTTCAGCTGCTGTGATGCCGAACCGAGAGACACGAGCACCTCAATAACACGGTTCAATAATCCTCTAAATGAGTTAGGTCCAGGTTGTCGTCAGATGCCATGTAAAAGAAGATATATAATGACACATGTGAATATTGTGGCGTTCACATTTTCCATATTCAAGCTCATTTTTATCTCACGATACAACGAGAGTTCTGAAAACCTTCGTATAAGCCGGGCTTTAACCAGATGTTAATTTCAGAAGCTTGATGGGACCTTTCTGGTTTTGAAAGCCAGCCCTATATCGGAACTATAATGAAACTCTGCAACGCACACATCCTATTTTAAGAAAAATGACGTTTGTCAGCCTACCCACCAAGGTGAAATCGTGGCCAGTCCAGCAGAGCAGAGATGCGCGTCTGATAGTCTCTGCCCATCCACGGCGGACAGGGACCAGCGAGCAACACTGGGAATACGCTGCTGAGGCTGGGGGTTGGGGTTGTTTAGCCTGGCAGAAACCCTCTCAGCACAGCCCCTGTCACGGCTGCTCACCCCCAGGACCCCTCCGAATTCCTAGTGCCGGGAGCCGATCCTGCAGTTCCCCCAACCTTCGATGGAGCCTGCAGAGCAAGGGAGCTCCTTCCTCCGACGGCCTTTCTGCAAGCCTGCACAACCACGGCAGCGTCTCTCTCCCGGCTGTTTATTTTTCCAAAATGCATCTGTGCCAACCTGACTGGGTTTCTTTTCCAGCCGGATAGGGAGAAGTGGCTTTTCCTACTGCAGTGTATTCACTTCCCTAGAGTAGGGAACCGTGACATTTACGTACCTTTGCCCAATCAACATTGCTATATTTCTGAACAGGAATATCAGTAAATCCTGAAGGAAGACAAAAAAAAAAAAAGTATCACACTCTTGTATTAGCCATTCCAAGTTCTTTCTCTTCATTAGAATTTTTATCCGCCATCTCCGCCTTCACTGAATTTGGTGGTCACTACCCCAGAGAACACACATCTCAACTTTGCAGCTCTCCTTAATTAGCAGGTAGCAAAGCAATGCATAATTAGTAGTAAGCGTGGACTGTTTTCAGCCAAATGGTGCACCGGGGGAGGGTGCAGAGAGCTCACGTGGAGCGGATGTCACGCCAGCCGCTCCGTGCCGGCATGACGGCCATGCAGGCTCTTTTCCCGGGAGAGCTCATCGGGTACAGGTTACCCAACACCTCGGCGGAGAAGCACAAGAATGACGCAAGCGCATCGTTTTGAGAGCCACCCTCTGATTTCATGGGGTTGATTTGGCGTGGAGGTATCTGGTGTGCAAGCTGCAGACGAGAATCTTTATGAACAACCACAGGCTTTCTATCAGCCATCACTTCCCTCATCCCAGCAGCCGGTTTCTTTAAGGTCAAGACCCAAGACTGGCTGCTGTGCACGCGCCCTGCCTCCGGTGAAAGGGACGGGCAGCGGCTGGGAAAGCGGGCCGAAACCAAAAACTGAAAGCACAGTGTGACATCGAATGCCAGAACACCATCAGCGAAGCTTCCGGGGCTTCCTTATCAAGACCGACAGCTTTGCGTGAACGCTGCCAGTCCCCCCGAGACCGCCTCCCCGCTGCCGCACACAGCCAAAGCCAGCACCCAAAGGGTTAATTCTGCTCAGGGTAGGGGGGAAGTATCACTCATTGGAAGAATCGGTCACTAGACACCAGGTAGTTTCCAGGGCTGGTAATTAAACCAATTTGGACATCCAAAGGGCAGTTCCCTTGGCAAGGTGCAGCCGCTCCTGGCAGAGAGAGCTCCCAGCTCTCCTGCATCCCGCCGTTGCCATGGCAGCACGGAGGAGGTGCACCTTAGTGCTTATTAGGCTCCAAGAAGCATTTCCCACGTGAATCGGGCTGCGCAATCACTGTTAAACCGTCGCGGCATGAAAATTAGCAATGGCCACAATTACATGGAACTCGAAAAGCTGGAAGAGCGCTTGTCGTCTTTGCGCGTTGGCTGGCCCTGTCCAAGGCTTTATCTCTTGACTTCCAAAACTCTCCAATAAGCAGTGTCTGCTACGTGGGGACATCGGGTAAACAGACATCCTTTGACTGCCTTTGACAAAGGAGCCCTCCCTTTCTTTCCCTCCTGTTACAGTAATTCCTTTCATATTTACCCCACACACAGTGTTTACTCTGCAGTCAGAAAGGAAATTCGTCTGCTGTGCCTGTGCTAGCGACCCCCCGGAACTGCCAACAGCAAACATAAACTCCAACGTGACCTCCTGGGTCTGTAAAGCCTGTTGCCCTGGATCACGCTCTGCTGGTTTAGTTTTTTAGGATTCCACAGATGCCAAAAGTAATCTTAGTTTACATTAAAGGCAGGCAGGTCAAAGACACTCCACTGAAGCCAAGAGCATGCCTTGCATGAGTAGGGCCTACTCACAGGAAAAGGATTACTGGTAGAAATAGGGATTAAAAGACCGAGGCCATCGGATCATGAGTCTCCTTTTTTGCTGTGTCAGGCCCTGAATATGTAAACTGGTCACAGGAGCTGAAAGACTCCCATGATGACGTTGCTTGGAGATCACAGCCACACCTACATTCCCCCAAGGTTAGGCCTGGGACTTTTGAAGTTTTGGAGGACACCCAAGCCTAATTACAGCAAGGAGTGAGCGCTGCCAAAAGCACGGGAGCTGCTGGAAATCTCTTCATACTCTAATATTGCTGGCTGGCACGTGGCTCTGCTAAAGCACAGGAGGGGCACAACCCTTGACAAGGTCAGTAACGGGTTTAGGGGGACCCGATGTGTCGATCCGAGACATTCGCTGCAGAGGGGGAACCTTGGCTACAGCCCGGGGTGCTGCCCGGCCTCCGGCTCAGCTGTGGCACAGGGAAGAGGGGCTTTGCCCAGGCTGTGGCCTCGGAGGTCGGAGAGTGTGCGACAGAGCGGCTCTGGTCTCCCTCCTACTTTCAGCTGAAAGAAAGTCTACCTTTGACAACGCATCCACCACCAGTGGTCTTCTGCAATGGTTCCAGCTCTGTCACAGGCTCTGTAGCGGCGAACATCACAGCACTGGTGTCTTTGCGGGAGAGCGGCTAGCTCTGGCTAGGACCTCCCTGCACATGTCACCTTGGGACGAGTTTCTCCCTGACCACAGGCAATGCACACCTCCTAGGGATGGTGACTACCAGCCCGGTGAAAGCCACTGTGCTGGCCAGAGCTGCAGTCTTTGTGGGGTGGGTAGGAGCCAGGAGAACGGCGACGCAGGGACAAAGCAGGGTGACTTTTCCTAGCAGACTTCAGTACCAGCAGCATTTCAAACCCCCACGTATCTGCAAGCCGATATTTCAATGCCTTCAGGTTGCTATGGACAACGAAAGATTTCAAAACTGTCTTCCAGAGCAGAGCCCTGTCTCGCTATACACAGTAATGACACTTGGCATTTTTATTGCCAAGAGCTCCGTGTCAGAGCGTGAGAAGCACTGTCATCACTTTGCAGCTGAAGATACTGAAGGTACAATTGGTTTTAAATGAAAGCAATGCCACAGGTAAACCCCACCTGTTTAAACGCTCTAGTACCTGAAATCACCTCCCCAGACATTTCACAGAATCATGGAATGGTCGGGGTTGGAAGGGACCTCTGTGGGTCCTCTGGTCCAACCCCCTGCCCAAGCAGGGTCACCCAGAGCAGGCTGCACAGGACTTTGTCCAGGCGGGGCTGGAATATCTCCAGAGAAGGAGACTCCACAGCCTCCCTGGGC
>Ga0065711_1013251_pt1 | contig 10151 bp, 2 predicted proteins | sample Hoacrofraction12_FD_59098 | JGI IMG/M metagenome (GOLD analysis project Ga0065711, IMG submission 59098) | Hoatzin crop microbial communities from Cojedes, Venezuela - Epithelial fraction 12 v2 (version 2) | ecosystem: Host-associated > Birds > Digestive system > Esophagus > Crop | place...
GCCCATACACTCTCGCATATATAAATGTACCTTTTTTTTCCCTCTTTGCTCCTTATCTTTCCAGATATCACCTCAAAACCTCTCTGAATAACCAGCCTGGAAGTCCTGAACAGCCTTTTGCTCGCTTCAGAAATTTTGAGCAGGATAGGTACAGGCATACCAATAGCCTTGAAAAAATTCCAGTGTTATCTTGTCACTCTCCCACATAATTTTAAGAATTAAAATCTCTTAATTACAATAAGACATTCAATGACCCTATAATCAGCTGATTGATAGCCTGTCACCTAAGTGCAGCTATTTTGTTTACACAAACATCTGCAACCATCCTTTAAACACTGAAAGGACAGATCGGACAGTTTAAGCAAAGAAAAGATCTTAAAAATTTAAACAAACACAGAGCCAGTCATCATGCTGGGATTACTTGCACAACTCCACTTACGGCAACAACCCCAAATATTTTCCATCCATGCCACAAATCAAAGAAGTTGTTTCCTATCAAAAATCGGGTAAAGCATATCAGAGTAGCTGTTCTTGAAACACAGTCAGTTTATCTTAAAATAACGACACGGCCTGTAAATCAGGAGGTTTGTTTCTTGAATATGAACATAAATAATGTAACATAACATAAAATGAGGCTGCAGCTCACTGATTTTTCTTATCTGTGATAAAGTTACACTAACGAGCAGCAATAGCTTCAGTTTCCCAGCACAGTGGTACATATTATTCAATCACTTGTACAGAAAGGGAGAACAGCATGACTCACACCAGGCAAGGAAAGCCCTCCAAATACCTCACTTAACACTACTGTTGGAAAAGTTCTTCTTCAACCCATTGCTAATCCTTCATCTGACTCAGCTGTTGTTTTGTGAATTCTCTAATTCAATAGGAAATTCTACCACCACCAGGGAGCTTCACACTGCAGCCTCTGGAAAGACCTCCCTGCGGTAACTAGAACGCTGTTCTGCGTCTACACCGTGCCTCACGCAAAGAGGGGGGTGCCTGCCCAAACATCTCCATTTATAGCTCTCGCTTCTCATTTGTATTTTAGCTGGGAGTCTCTGCATCCTTCCCCCTTTGGAATGCACTTGAACACCACCCTCAGCCTCTCCCAGGATGAATAGGATCCCAGAAGTATGAATTGCTTACACAGCGGTGGCTGCTTGATACTCACTCCAGAGAACAAGGTTACAGTGTTCCTTCGCTACTTACTCTTTCTGCTGCAGGAGTACCAAAGACCCTCAATAAAGGAATTATTGTGCAATGTTCTATATAGAGGAGTACAGAGACAGGCCCAAAGGCTAAGATTTAAATAAAAAAACCCTGTAATGGGAGAATGTTATCGTGCCAAAGGCATGTACTTCTGTGTACGCCAATTAGTTGGAATAATTCAGTGGTCCTTACTGGACATCAATCAAAACAGTGAGAGGCAGACAAATTTAGAAAGATGACTCTCCCCCTCTACATATACACACATAAACAAAAGAACTGTTACATATTTTATGTAAGTATATAATTTATAATATAAATAGAAAATTATTACATAAAAATATATAATACAAATGTAACATGCAATGAATGTTTAAATACATATGTAAGTTATTACTATAAACATATTTATATAATCTTTGCTATTTCGGACACACAGTTAGCACGTCACAAAGTAAATAATTTGTAAATAATCCAACCTTAATTTTCATTGCGAATGTGACAGAAGAAATGTGAAGTGTGAGTGGCTGAAAAGGACACATTCAGGGAGCAGTAAGTGTGTGTACAGAAAGACTGGTCCTCCAGTAACATCCATGATGGCAACTTTCCTGCAACAATTCTCCTGTCAGTTCAAAACTAACAATATTTTCCTGCCAGTGCCAACACTGTGGTTTACAAACAGAAACTACATTGGTTTAAACGTAGGTGTCATGTTGCACTAACCTATTTAGAGAAGCCCCATCAGTCTGACCATCAATTTAAACCCACAGGGAGAAAGCCCAGCTGAACGAAGATAGCTTTCAAGTTCCCTCTATGGCAAAAAAAATTAAAAAATAAAAACAAAATAACAAACACACACAACTTTATTTAAAACTTTTAATAAATGTATTTGAAATATATGCAAAGGGTTTTAAAACACTTAGCTTTACTACACATTATTAACTAATTTACATGAAACAGGAAATACCAAGCAATACCTGTTTGTTGATAAAGCCTTACAGAAAATGAGACTATTAAACTTCAATATATCACCTGGAAGCACAGTTTCTGAAGGTGATAAATACACTTTTGGTAGCTGCAACCTCCTGCAAAGCTGAAGAAAAAGCGACGTCACTTCAGTCTATGGAGATTGAAGATTTATTTTGTTCCATTGAAAAAGTGACAGAACCAAACTTAAAAACATTTGTCTTCTTCAATCTAAAAGTGAAGTGCAAGGAAAATCACAACTTACCTGTCCTAAATATCCTAACATGATCAAAAATAAAGGAAAGACTACAAAAAAAAAAAATCTAAAAAGTCGGTTTAAATAAAAACAGATTTCGAAAAGCTTTCATTTGTGTTCTGACGTATTTAAACAGCTGTACTATTAGAAACAAAAAAGTCTGAGAAGTTGCATCCTTATATCAGTTGAATAAATAAGAAATCCAACATCGTAGAATGTGAATATTAAGCAAACAAGTAAGTTTCTACTAACATGCCTATATTTCCTCAATGCAATGCATCAGTTCTGAGCATGTCAAGTATTTGGGTTTGTATGTTACTGCGACTAATGCACCCTCTGTATTAAAAGGAGCGCTTTAATTACAGCATTGGTGAGAAACTGGGTCACCTAGGATCTGATCAGCCCTCAGGAGATGCCTCTCCTCACTTAGTATAGAGGCAGCCTAAGATTACTACATTCCTAAACAACTTAAACCATAATTCCAAACACACTTCAAGCCAGGGAAAAACAGCATTACCACTGGAAAGGACAGTCTCACCCACTGAACTCCTGTGCTTCTCTCCCTGCATTACAGCACTACAACCATTTACGCAGCTATGCAGTAAACAGCTTCAGGAGCCCACCCAACTCAGAGCAACCTCATGAATGCTCCTGCGACAAGGAAGCATGCAGGAATTCAGACAGGGAAGGGACACCACCCCCTCTATTGCAAGGACAACATTTTAAGAGGGTTATGAAATTTTAAAGACCCTCAGTTCAGCCTTGGCTCCTACAGGCCAGACCTTTCCAACAAAACTCAACTTCATTCAAAGCTCTTCTGCAAGTCCATACAAGTTTCTGTAACTCATTAACTCTGACCTCTGAATCTGCATTTTAAGTCAGAAAACCATCTCCAGCACACTTGCCAATAGCCTCAGCCAGAGTACCGGCTGCACCGTGCTGAGGGGACAGCCAGCAGATACAGCACTGACTAGCAGTATCTGAAGAAAAGAGAAGTGAAAAGTTAAGCCAACACAGAACGAGTAGCAGTGAAGCAAGCTGAAGAACAGCAAGCGCTCTCCTGACTGCTAGTTTCAGGAGCCAAATGACTTTGTGTATATGTATTTTTCATGCTGCATCCTCCCACTACAAAAAAAAGTCACTACATGACTAGTTCTGACCCAAGTGCTCAAGTGTCACTACAGTTACGCACAGTGACAAATTCCTCTGAGAGTTTCAAGAAAAAAATAGAGCAAACATAAGATAAATATTAATATTATCAATGAAATCATTGTTATGGGGTTGTTAATATACAGCAGCTTACTATTTTAAGTATCTTGGTGGTTTCATTCTTTTCCAGATAGTTGAATTGCAGGGGGAGTTATTATTATTTAACTCTTGAAATATTTGAAACGTATCCCAAGCCTTCAAATTAGCCTTTTTCAAATCTGCATTATGGCTCTTTATCCCTTATGTCCTACAATTCTTTATCATTGAGATACTCAGGTTTTTTATAAAGAATTACTATTCCAAATTTCAGTAAAGATGACCTAGGAGACAACAGCTTCTTCTAGATTTCTCAAGTCACAGTATTTATAAACATTAGAACACAATTGTGCTGTGAAATCAGAAGAACAATTATTAAACACTTCATACACTGTAACTTCAAGCTTGTATTTTATGAATGGGTTTTCAGGGTTCATGGTTCAAAAACAAAACAAAAACTTAGCATGTAACATAATAATCCGACATCCTTTAGCTATTCATTATTATACTTCATTACAAAGGTATTTTAGCTTACTTCTAAGCTTTCCTTCCGCAGCATGCAGTTTTATGTATGAATCAGAGCTTTTTCCTTTCTTTCAGTCTCAGTTCACTGAAAAGAACTGATGACTACAAAGCCTCCTAAACTCCATCAAATCAGCTTTATAATTATTTGCAACACTCTACCCCAAAATACACAAATTGCACAGCCACCTTACACTTTGTGTAAGCCACCAAAAACTTGTCCATTTCCCAGCATTAATCTGACGAACAGTTTGACTTGGTCCTCAGTTCACTACGAATTCATTCTGTCGTACAAGGAGGGGAGACTGGAGGCAAGGGGGAAAAAAATCAAGCCAGCCGTAACCAAACAGACTTTTCTTGGTGTAGGAAGCTTTACAGAAGCCCAGAACACACCTTCCTCCGTTGCAAGGATCGGAATAATAACACATACTTCCTAAAGCGTTCTATCTTTATCTATTAAGGCTGACCTTAACATTAGTTTTAATTCCCAAGTTTATTGCTCATGAATACAGAAACTGACAGCCAGAACTATTTCTTTACACACACTACATGAACTCAAAAATAAAAGGAAAAAAAATTATTTTTTTTTTTTAGTAATTGCAAAAACCTAAGGCTCCTCTGTGAGCACAAACTAGAAAGCCAGCTGTAATGAGAGGTCAGGATAAATAACCAACCATCACACGGCAGCAGCCTTTAATCACACCCTTGTGGTCTTGATTTCAACTGCTGAAGCAAAAAGTTTCCCACCTCATTACCAGGCCACACTGACCATTTTCAAAATGTAAGATTACAGTGCATAGCATCTCTCCAAACACACAAAATGCACTCCTACCCTCAGTCAATCACGAAGAAAACCCGAAGAGATGATACTGAAGCACAAAGAATAGCAGTTTAACTTTCAGCTGCAGGCAATGTTAAGTTAGAGCATGGGAAACACAAGTAAAAGCAGAAAGACAAAGCCAGGAAAGAATTATTCTGTACAATTTACTATGACAGCAGAATAATAATAAAAAATGTTGGCACTACATCCTATACATTTAAAGAGAAAAAAAAAAATGAGAGATGTTAGCAGCTTGCTACACTATATGTACTAACATTTAGTTTGATTGTTTGCAAACAGAGTTCATCGCAGCAGCTCAAATAAGCTCACTGCACTGACCTTTCTTCAAAGGGGAAAGCACAGGAAAACTCCCAGAGATGCAAAGCGCAGTTTATAATCATAAGAATTTATCATGACACTACACATCTTCTGGCAGCTAAATGTCAACAACTGGAGAAAACATAGAAAATTAAACCAATTCTTTCTGTGGTATGGCATTCTAGGCAGGCTACACGCAGCCAAGATTTCCCTGACAAGTTATCTTCGAATACAAAATAAATCTAAAGCAATCTAACATAGCTACACTGTATACTCTTACCCACCCTTTAAGCATGTGACCTCAGTGTCCTATGGGGCACACAACGTTAAAGTACAATTTGAAAATACAGATTTGTCCTACCCCTGTTTATGAAAACAGACATTTATAAAGGCATTCCTCAGAAATAAGAGCCTTACTAGAGACTGCCTCAGTTTTAACACGTTTTCAGACTGTGTTGCCCAACAACTGCCATGAATGGCGGACTTTACAATTCTGTTAATACTTTTCCCCGATACTGGAGAAGGTCCAGTACAAAAGGATCTGAAGCACTTACCTAAACACCTGATAACTATTAAAAGCTACACAACAGCAGCAGTTCCCCTATTTGCTTTCCAAAGAAATTTTAACTGATCATTTGCTTAAAAATAAGCTTGTGTGTGCTTCTTAAGTACCAGGATAGTACAGATTTACTTCCACAAGCTGTTTCAAAAACATGATCTCCTCTATGTAACAAACTGCTAAAACAACAAAAACAACACAAGGTAAAAAGGGCTTTTTAAGCTAGTGAATAAGATTGTCAGAAAATCAAATAAATATGAACTGCCTGTGAATAAAGTTAGGACAGATACAGAAAAAGGATTTAATAATGTCAGGACTGAGATTCTAGAACAGCCCTTCACAACAGCAGTGGAAATACATATTGCATCAAGAGTATCAGAAGAAAATAACACGTAGGATTCTGTAACATAGCCTGCATGTAACAGCATTCTAAATTTTTGAACAAAGAAGTTACTAGCCTTCTTAAGTCTGACGCTGCCACATTTCAGGTGATCATTCTACATAGGGCTTTCAGCTTGAATGACGCTAGGCGATGCACAAGTTTGGAACACTTGAGACTCCCATCACTTTTAACAAATCTAGCTATTCTAGGTGCCCACGGATTTCGTGAATAAGCTTACAAATACAGAAGTCTGCAAATAAATGCATCTTCGTAAGATGATAAATACCTTATAGACTGAGGTGTTCAGTAGAGAGGAGCCTAAAACTACATAGACCATGCTTATAGTTGAAGTTTCTCTGAAGTAAACCATAAACTAAGAAATCCAACACCAGCTGAACATAAACATCTAGTCTCCTCTAAACTGTATTTTCAAAAAAAGCAGCATTTTCTTTCGTGCCCTTGAAGCTGATCACTTAGCATGGACTTAAGCACCACAGGAATGCAGTGCCTGGCAAAGAAGAGACTGTATTTTGAATAAAGTTATTATTAACCACCAGAAAAAGCACTGCCAAAGCGTTATCTCATTTGAATAAGGGTCTTAATTCTTGATAATATAAAGGTAAACTCTCCAGTCTGGATTCATGTCAAAATCCCACCAAAACCAATGGTGTTTTGCTCAAGTCACGACAGTATTTGTTGCACTCAAGCCAACAACATCACAGCAGCACCTCGGTGAGTCATGCTTAACACAGCAACTATGATTCAAAAAGTAAAAAGATTTACAGATATTTGTTATGTTTAAGACTATACATTAGGCAATGACAGCATATGAGATGCTCTATAAAACAAATTAAGATCAATATAGCAGCGTTTGACAAATCAGGATATTCACGTACTTGAATAACTGCCTGTAAAGTTGTCATCTATGCAATACAGCAAATACTTTAAACGTCAGAAACTAAACAAGAGTGAACAGCAGTATGAAAGAGAAAACAGATGTAATTCCATATAAATACTAAAAATAGTTCTGTCTACACTAGGCATGAACCCTTAAGTTCAGCAATTCTTTCAGTCCTTTTTTTGGTATAGTTTTCCCTTTGCTGCATTTAGCAAGCATTTCCCTCTTCATTCTTTTTCTCTTCCAGACGTCAAGAACAGTCATTTTTCATTCAGTTTGACAAGAAATTTAACCAACAATTTTCCTTACTCACTTCCTTCCAGAAAATCAAATGGTCTTATTTTACTAACATAGGATATAATTATCCTATGAACTAGATGCTCATCCTTCAACAGATTCAGTACAGTCATGTTGAAACTAAGCTACATTATAAATACAGTTCCTGTGCATATGAAGTTGTATCCTTACTGCTACATGATGTAAGGCTAGGTAATATTGCTGCCAGGAATTATATTAAGAAGGTTCACACCCACAAAACTTATGAAAGACCCTTAAATACTCGAAACAGTTGACGAGAAAGAGATTATCTTAACCATCAGATAAGGGTAAAACAAAACTTCTGGTGTCTTTCATCTGTTTTTTCACCAAAACTGATCTTAAGTCACAGTTCTCTGCAGCTCAGTTCTTTTCAATGCTTGCCAAAATTCCTTTGGAATCAGACCTCTATACTGGAATTTGAGTAATATATTTATTTTTTTCCCATAAAATGGAGTCCATTCATTTTATGTTGGATTTTCACCAGCTATTTGAACTTACTGGCCAGTCACATATTTTGGAGTTCTTAGCAAACCCAAGACTTCCTCCCCTCAGAGTTACACATTTTATTTATACCGAAAAAACAAACACCGGTTCGTTACAGAACTCACCTTCTTGAAAGTAATACCAGACTACCAAAACAGAAGTCTTACAGAGCACACATTGATCAAAAATGTGCGGGTTAAGAACAGTATCTGCCAAATCTCAGCTTTATTTGGTTATTTTGAAAGGACCAAAGAGACAAAACTCAGTACGAACATTTTTGAGGAAGAATCACCTTCCAAAACCCACTACAGAAGTATGTTTCTTCCAAACTGCGAACTAAGGGTTTCATTTCTCTTAAATAAAGAAATCTACTCACTCATGACTGGAAAGTTCTTTGCATATAATCCAAGACAGGTCTTGAAGCAAGGTATCTTGTTGGAGAAGGTTTCTCAGGGGTATACATGTCCTGATGATGGTAGGAAAACAAAGAGACAAATCATTTTTTCAACTTCAAATAACTAGAGTAAACGTTTATATATAAATTGTCTTTCCTACTATCTTCTCACCTTCCTTGTCAAAAAAAAGAAACATAAAGATGTGTTTGTTATGACTGAGGAACTTCACTGCTTACAGGTATATTTTGAAATTTATCAATTCAAAACCCGGGCTTTCTTCTAACATTCATATTACTAACTTATGTGCACGTACTGGTTCCTACAATATAACTGCTCCCAAAAGATAACAAACATTCTTAAGAAGTAACAGTACAAGACTACAATATGGATATAGTAACTGAAAATACCATCATAACAGGATTCTCCTTTAGCAACCTCAGCTAGCAAGAAGATGCAATATAAAAACACTCTTTAAAACATAAGAGCTACAAATCAGCTTACTAAGTAAGCATGGCTCGGCATTAGCATACAACACTTCCTTCTCAGACACAAAACCCGAAAAAGTTACTATTTCTAGCAACTGTAAACCATCAGATCAGCCAATTCATAACTGAAATGAAAAAAAAAGATATCCAAGTAGGGCAGATATGGATTCACTAACAATACGCCTGGCTCTCCCCGGAGTGAAATAGAGAGGACTTAATCTCCAACAATGACAGCACAGCAAGTACATTTTGGAAAATTTATTACATAATCTCCATCCTGCTGCTAACAGTAAGTTTAACCATTCTATCAGATTTGTGTAAACGAAAGTAACTTCACCTCACAGCTGAGATAAAAAGAAAAAAACAAACATATCTATTAAGTTATAAAGAGTTTTCCTCTAACATCTGCACAGAGTTTCTGTAAATTCAGGACTATTATGTGATTTATTCCCTCTTTTCAGAGCCAACTAGAATGTGCTGAACCTGACCACCTGTGTTAATCCAGCCAGATGAAATCTGAGTCAGCACAAGATATTAAGTCTCAGCACACCTGACCCCTTAATGTGTAAAAAAAAAATAAATAAAAGACAAATAGACAAAAGAGGAGATGTACTTTTTCCTAAAGTATGAGTTCGCATAACATTTACAGATTTACAGCACACACCAAAGACGTAGAGGAACTAGCACAGGAGTGGATTCATATCGCAAGAAGGCTCCTACAACAATTGCTAAAACCAGTTTTGTTAAAAAGAATAAAAAAGGAAGTCTTTAGTAATGCTGCAGACTGAAAATTACAACCAACTCTTTTTGCATTGGAAAGTAACACAGGGAAGAGGCTTAATAGGGGACAAAAATGGTATCTTCATGCTGAAGAAATATGTATGCAAACATTATAAAAAAACCCACAGACAAACATAAAGCCATCAGAGGGTGCAGTCACTGAAGAAGAACAGTTTGAACTGCAGGTCCTGTCAATTTTCTATGAATGGCTGCTAAATTGAACATTTAAGCACACACAGCCTAATCAAAAATAAAGTGTCTGGTTAAAACATATCATTAGAAGAGCAGTCTCCTCAGCTTCTTTTTGATTACTGATGTCAAAATTAGCAAATATAACTTCCATGACACTTGCTCATTTACTGGACTAATTACAGTTATTATGTTAAGAACATCAAATGAGTCATACAGAGGGCCCTCAACCCAGGTCCAAAGCACTTTTGACCAGAGTTTCGGTTTCGGCTGCCGCCGGCAACAAAAGCGCCACGCGGCCGCCCCTCCCCCCGCCGGCGTGCGGAGGA
>Ga0065711_1051979_pt1 | contig 10151 bp, 9 predicted proteins | sample Hoacrofraction12_FD_59098 | JGI IMG/M metagenome (GOLD analysis project Ga0065711, IMG submission 59098) | Hoatzin crop microbial communities from Cojedes, Venezuela - Epithelial fraction 12 v2 (version 2) | ecosystem: Host-associated > Birds > Digestive system > Esophagus > Crop | place...
TGTGGGTCATCTAGTCCAACCCGCCTGCCGAAGCAGGGTCACCTACAGCAGGCTGCACAGGACCTTGTCCAGGCGGGTCTTGAATATCTCTGGAGAAGGAGACTCCACCACCTCCCTGGGCAACCTGTTCCAGTGCTCCGTCACCCTCAGAGGGAAGAAGTTCTTCCTCATCTTCAGCTGGAACTTCCTATGCTTCAGTTTGTGCCCGTTGCCCCTTGTATTGTGGTATCTGGAGCAGGCAGCCTTAGGCCGTTCCTCAACCAAGGGCAGAAGAGTGTGGGCTGAAATGGGGCTCTGCGGAGGAAGTTCCTGCAGTGTTGGAAGCGATGGTGAAGACTTGAGGCTCTCACTTTTCTGGTTTCTTTGAACAGAGACGTTTCCATGTCCAGACTTGCACCCTGGAAGCGATCGAGGACGACTTGCAGTTGCCCTTGTTTCTGGCACGGGTGAGCACAGAACACCCAGCTGGCGATATCCCTGCTCGCAGCAGTTCCCTCGCCAGCGCAAGGGGGGCAGTGGCCCGAAATGCGAAGGGGAAGCCTATGTCATGGTCCTGATTTTGGTTTTTTTCACCTGCTTTAACAGAAATGGTCAGTCTTGCACCTTTGTTGCTAAAGAATTTGTGCTGCTGCTGGGTGCAGATGCGGCGGGCTGCTGTGCAGCACGGCGTGAGCGCGGTGCGGGCGGTGACGCACCCGGGCTTGCTGGGCTGATCCCGCTAATTAGCACTGCTGGGCTGTTGCCTCTGGAGAAGGAGAAATCAACAGGTTCTAATTAGCCCTTATGTAATCAGTCCTGCTCGTCTTCAGAGCATTTTGCTGATCCTGACTAACCTTCAGAACCTCATCTAATCAGGTCAGAGCGACTCCCCTTTGGCAGCTGGGGAGGGGGGTGAGAACCTTTGCACAAATGCCTTCAGCTCGTTACAGGCATGGCAGGAACGTGGCTAAACTAGGGCTGGGTGATGGGTGTCCTCAGCATCCAGCTTTTCCTTAGGTGTCCTTAGGTTTCCCTACTGGACACTTTCCTTTTTGAAATGTGATGAAAATTGGAAGGATTTCACCCAAAACCCTGGGCTGTCTGGTGTTTTCCAAAATGAAATCCCAAGTCCCATCTCAGTCAGATGCTTGCTGTGTGGTGAGCTGCACTAATACTGATTCCTTGGCAGAATATTACTGAAAACAAGCTTTTGCAGATTTTTTTCAATATCCATCTCTGCAGTGCTGCTAAGAAATATTTGGCTAAACCTGACCAGCAGGTCCCAGCTCCATGGTGAGGAGCTATTTTTCCTAGCAGGAACCTGGCGGGGTCTGAACTGTCGTTTTGTGACAGGGTTTGCTCAGGCGTGAGGAGGTGTTTCGGAGTCTGTGCTCCACACGGGGCAACGTGAGGTGTTGCGTGGTGGGTCAGGGTATGGGATGGCCACCCTTGGTAGAGGCGTTGCGTAGACTCTTTGTCTTGGTGCATCCGAGATGAAGCCAACGCATTGAGCCCAAGACTGTTGCCTGGCAGCTGATTCCCATTTCTAGGAACTGGTGGTGTGTTCCACCCATGGAGCGGCGCATTGGAAGATCCCTTCTCTGCTTGAATGGTTTGCAGAGATGTCCCGCAGGTAGTGCAGCAAGCCACCCTGGCAGCTCTGGGCGGCATCGCGTGGCATGCCCAGGCACTGGGAATGGGTTAATCACCAGCGGAAATTAGTGCTTTATAGGGCAACGTGGGTTTAATATGGAAACTCTCCCTTGAGTCATCAGGATGGTTTCTCCCCCTGAGGTCTGTTGCTGCTCAGAAGCAGCCCACAAGATGTGCTCATCCTTTTCAGCAGCCAGACAAAAAATTTTCCATGGGAAGGAGCTAGACACAAAGGTTGTCCCGTATCTAATGAGCTAGAAGCATCTCGTACTAAGGTACGTGAAGAAATCTGTGAGCTTTTTAAAGCAAGATGGCCTTTTCAAAGCCCTGAGATACAGATGTTTCATGTGCCGGGTCTTACGCTGCTTTGCAAACACCAAAAGCTCCTCCAGAAGCTGGAGCGTGGCCCTTTCGGAGGATGCAGTGCAATGCCTTGGCTGTTGCTCACTTAATGATTATTTGCGTGGGGCTGTCCCGGCTGTAGTAGGTACCTCTGAGCAGAACGCGAATCCTGCTCAGCCTCTGCTAAGAAACATTCCTGTTGGCATTAGCAAGGTCAGCCCCAAGGATTCACCTCCAGGAGTCACACCCTGCTCTCTTGAGGAAATCTCTGCGTCAGAGAAGGAGGGAGTTTGGCGTCTCCCCTCTGTGACTCGGGTGGTTCGGCAGCATACTTCTGCCAGCACCACCTAACGCTGCGGATTATTGTGAGGCGCATTGCTGTGCAGACACGTCCGAAGGTCAGTGTCTGCTGAGCGGCACGGAAAAATCGCCTTCATAAATCCTGCGTAACACCCCATAGCAAGGGATGGTGGGATCTCACGCCTGCCTTTTGAAGACCCCCCAGACTGGGCTGATTTATGCCAACATAACCTTGCTTGCAGCCCCTTGGTATGTAATGGAAATCACTTTGCAAGAGGATGAGAGCTGTGCCCAGATCCTGCGTGCAGATGGGATGCGGGGAGCAGAGCAGGGTGGCAGCTGGAGCCACCACGTTTATCCAGGCAGGGTGGTTTGGTCGTGGGTGGTTGAGTTCTGGTTTCTGGCATGGCTGGCTCTGTCTCTGCAACTGGTGTCAGCACCAACAGTGTCCTGTGGTGTTGAGTCATTCCAGCCCCAATTTTGCTGGGGACATAACTGCAGGGTTACAATGGACCTGAAATCAAGCTTGGCCATCTTGCGTGGTTGAGGTGTTTGGTTTTCTCACCCCTGGTTCAGGCCTGAACTTGGAGCAAAATGGCTCTGACCTCCTCACTCCTCCGCCCTACAGCAGCCAAAGCAGGCAAAGATACCACAGCCCAGAGCTGCCCTTGCAGCCATCAAGCCTGATTTCTCACTCCCTTCCAACCAAGACGCACAAAAATTCTCAGACTTTTGGGTTTTGTCTGTTAGAACCAAATACTCAAACTTGTAAGTTCATGTAGACTAGATAGAAGGAAGAAATTTTTTACAGTGAGGGTGGTGAAACCCTGGAACAGGTTGCCCAGAGAGGTGGTAGATGCCCCATCTCTGGAAACATTCAAGGCTAGGTTGGACGGGGCTCTGAGCAACCTGATCCAGTTGAAGATGTTCTGGCTCACTGCAGGGGGTTTGGACTAGATGGCCTCTGAAGGTCCCTTCTAACCCAAAGCATTCTGTGATTTTATGTCTCCAATGCTTCATCCTTAAGACGGCTGCAGCGGAGGAGGGCTGTCCACGATCCTGGTAGTGTGGGCTACCATGGTGGGATGGGATCCTGCACCTGGACTCGGGCAGTAGGCAAGGTCTGCCCCAGCACTGTGTGTCCAGAAGGCTGACAGTGGCTGCAGGCTCCTCAGGCTGCTCTTTGATCTCTGCCATTGGCAGCCTTTCCATCCTTGGCAAGGAATTAAGGCGGTTTGCCCAGGAACTACGATTTGCCGTTCTTCAATATTCTTTTTTCCCATCATTTTCCTTTTTTCTAGAGACGGGTCCTTTGTTGTTTCATATCTTTAACATGGTTTCTCAAAGAATGAACATAAAGTTGTTACACCCTCTTTCCACCTTTCCTAAAATAGCTTTTGAACCTGTTGGACAACTTCTAACAAATCTAACAGCCAGGCACAAGTCTCAAATATGTCAAGTTCCTGCAGATTTAATTAAAGCTCGCACCTTAGGAGAAACAGGAAAATCCCATCATGAGACAGAGCTGGAGGAAACCTGGCTATTGTGGTTCCATAGAAACCTCGTCCTGCAGTACGATTTGCTTTACTGAGCACTTCAGGGCCAGTTTGTCGTGGATGTTGTGGGTCTTCCTCCCCAGGTGCCAACCAGCTCATGGCCAATGCAAAGAGCGTGTGGACCATTATGACCCCAGTGGTTGGGAGTGTTGGGTCCCGACGCCAACAACGGTGCCACCTCATCACCCTGGTGCTCCCCGCCATGACTCGGAAGAGGTTGCCTGTCTCGTCCTTCTCTCCCAGGGCACCAAGTGCAAGGCCCTGGGGAAGGGCTGGCTTTGGGGACACCAGTAATGCCCTGCACCCTGGCTGCCGCTCTTCCAGCTGGGACTTTCCATGTGCTGTTTCTTCTCTCACACCATTTGCTGACTAATTTAAACCTAGAAAATAACATCAGCATTTCAAGGAAGGTTTGTTTTTTTTTTTAATTTGATAGCTTTTCTTCATTATTTCCTGCCTCCCATCAGAACATGTAAATGCAAACAGCGTTTCCGCAATGCCGGGGCAGCTTCACCTGCGTCAGCTGAAGGATGTGTTTCTTCTCCACACGCAATGTGCCACCTCCCTCCTTCCTCCTCCAGCACGTCTCAGTCAACGCGACATCTTCCAGCTCAGCCTACATGTGCGTGTGCACACACTTATTAACTTTTGCATCTTAATTGAAAGGGCGGCGTACGTTTAAGCCTTAATAATGACATCCTTTCTTCCCAAGCAGTCTTTAATCTTGAAACGAAGCGGTGAACAATGCCAGCAGAGCAGCGTTGCTGAGCGAGGCGCCTGGCACACGTGCCGATGGGAGCAACCTGCCAAGAAATGAGTTTTTAGGGTTCGGATTCGAAATGTGCACCTGACGGTCCAGGGAGCGGAGCGCTGGCGGAGAGGGGGAGGCAATGGGAGCCCTACGGGTGATGAAGAGGAGGATTTGATGAGTAGGAGCTGGGTGTGAGGTTTCTTCCAGAGCTATTAAATAGCATAAAAGACTAATCTCCTTTTAATATGGTGCCCTGGCATGTCTCTGTGTGCTGGTCCATGGGCCACCCCGTGCATTTGTCTTTATCTCTTCCTAGCCTGGCTCGTTAATACAAACCGACGGGGTTTATGGGCTGGGGCTTTCCCTTGCCATTTGTCCTGAGAATAAGACAGTTCAAGTCTCTGGATGCTTTTATAACACAGAAGAGAGGAATACAAAGCCGCTTCCATTGCGCCGGCATCGGAGTTGCCAGACTCTGAGGGTCTACAGCGGTGAAGCAGCAATTGCAGCTATAGCAGAAATATTGCTTTATGGCCAGTGGTGTGGCTTAAAAATCCCTCTAATCCTGACATATCTGTGCCTCGGTGCTTCAGTGCTGAAAGCTCAAAACATTCATAAAAACAACACTTGTGAATAACGTCGGTGGGTTTGCAAGCCCAACCTTTGCGTTTCGGCGGGGATTACGTCCTTGGCTTTCAGAGATGCCATTTACAGAGGTTCAAAGGTTGAACGAGAAACCAGGGCTTTGATGGATGGAGTGCAGCGGGTTATTGGTGAGGAGTCTTCCAAGGACGCTTGCTTTTGGCAGCCACACTGTGATAGGTGAGAAGCTGGGAAAAAATCAGTAAAAAGAAGTGAACCCAATACAGAGAAACACGTGCCATGCTTAGAGATGCTGTTGTTTCCTTATTTACTGCTTGTCTGTTCTAAAAAAATAGAATAAAAAAAGGAGGAAAAAAGGGAAAAAGAGACAAAAAAGGAAAAAGGGAGGAGAAAGGGGGAAAAAAGGAAAAAGGGGGAAAAAAGGGAAAAAGGCAAAAGAAATAAAAATTTTAAAAAGGGGAAAATAAAAAGTCCTTCAAAAAAGTGCAGTCAATGTGCACCGCTAATCAACCAAAGCCCTGCCAAGCAGATCTTTTGTCAGATCGTCTGCCCGAAATCAAAACCCCGGACTCAGCAGGCCCCGGTACCGGCGGTTCTGCCTACGAAGCAGGAAAGCGCAAAGCCCCCGCTTCCCGCGGCTTTGTTAAAAAGCCGTGGCCACACCAGCCCCGTGTCCCCCCCCATCCAGCTGCTATATAGCAGGGTGTCCGACGTTCCTGGTCCATCGCGGTTGTGGTTTGGCTCCTGATTTTTTCCAGGCTTGGACAGCAGCCAGCAGAAAATGTCTCAGTACTCGGGAAAAGTAAGTAACGACCCAACCGCTTTCCTTTCAGCCTGAGGCCAGGGAGCCCCAGCACCCTCCGGGTTGAAGGAGCGGGTTAAGACCATATCCCGGAGGATGCGATGGGAGTGGTGACACCGGGAGCAGGTTTGGTAGCGGCACCGGGGAGGGGGGCGGCAGAAGGAGCCGCGTTTCGGGAGCTGAGTTTCCTGTTTAAACATTCCTGCTGGAAATATGTGAGAGCGAGCACGAGGCGGTGAGAAGCGTCATAAATGCGGGATGCGCTGCCTTCCCAGAAAAACAAATACGGTTCTTAGGAAAAAATGCCAGTGGTGCTGTGCTCCTTTTGCTGGGAAGCAGCTAAAAAAACCCAACCCCAAAGTGTTCTAAAACGATGCTCCTGCAAGAGATTCCCACCTGCTGGAACTGGGGGTCTGGCGATGCGCCTGCTTCTCACCGCTGGCCCGTTCCCCTCCCTCTCCTCAGATCACTTTCTACGAAGGTAAAAGCTTCACGGGCAGAAAGCTGGAGGTCTGCGGCAGCTGCAGCAGCTTCCAGGACCGAGGTTTCCTCAACCGGGTCAACTCCATCTGCGTCCAGAGTGGGGCTTGGGTCTGCTTCGACCACCCCAACTTCCGAGGGCAGCAGTACGTCCTGGAGCACGGCGACTATCCCGATTTCTGTCGCTGGAATGGCCACGGCGACCGCCTGGGCTCCTGCCGGCCCATCGGGATGGTGAGTGGGTGCCACCGGAGCGTCTGTCGGACGGAGCTGCCGCTGGGCTTTGTTTTTACGAGCCCCGTGAATAAACGTAATAAAAAATCTGTGCTTTTTAGAAATAATGCATCCCAATGAGAAAGAAATAGTCTCCCAGGGCAGGTTTGTCACCCTGTGGAGTGGTCCGCACAGGCTACAAAGCCGAGTCGCGGTTTCCCGTGCCTCCCAGCTGGGAGAAGACACATCGCCTTCCTCTCACAGCACGAAACGCAGCAGCGTCAGCGGGACGAGGTTTGCTGATGTTTTTTCAGATGAGGTGACAAGGTCCTGCCGGTGGCAAGTGGTTTTGCTTTTTAATGCGAGTCACTGTGGAACACTCGCAGGGGCGTTGTGGAGGAGGGTCAGTGCCCAAGGGATGTTTCAGCCCGGACCTAGAGGTGTGGGGTTTCCGAAAGGGACCCATGGGCAGCTGGGCTGCTCCTAGCAAATTTTGGCTGAATTCTCTGCTGCTGCAAAAACTCATCAGAAATCCTAAACGAAAATAATTTTTTTTTTCTGTATACTAGATACCCTTCACCTTATGAAGCTTTTAAAACAGCACCCAGAGGAAGGTTTAATTGGGAAGATTAAAAAGTAGCAAAGAAAAATAAATCTGGGTTAGGTCTTTCCATCTGACTCTCCTGTCACTCATGAGCCCTGAGGCAATGATGAACCCATTTGGAGCTGGTGGGGTTTCTCGCAGGCACCAAAGCTGCCTTTTTGGCACGGCAATGGGTTTGTTCCAGGTCCGTAACGTCCTTCCCTAAGCACCTCCGTGGTCCGTACGGGGAGAGATGCTCTGCCCCGGGCCCTGGAGCCCAGCCGGCACGAGGATGTGCTCCTCCTTCCCTGGCCCATGATTTTCCCTGGGAGATGCCAGCAAGTGCTTCGAGGTATTTCTGCAGCGCAGATTCCCGGAGGAATGTTTGCTCAGGCTCGGTACCCGCTCGGCTGCTGCTGGCAGCCGCCTGCTGTGGGGTTTGGCATAGCAGCCCGGCCTTCTCGTGCGTTGACGTTGTTTATTTGAAAAATGCATTTAGGTATTCTTTGAATTTGGCTTAAAAACATCCTTTCAGCTTGCTCTGTCCCACATTCCTGTGCTGCAGGCTGCAGAAATCTCCCCGGAGGAATTTATGTTGTGTCACCCTCAAGGGCTCACGTAGCAACGATGATGCTCGGAAAGTTTCCTATTCTTTTCCCATTTATTATTTTCCTCAAAGAAAGGCACAACATGTCCCATCAGGAACAGCAGCTACACGTGGAACTGGAGGCAATGCAAATTAGTTTAGAGGAATGGTCAAACATCTTTTTATGCTCCGGATATAGACTCTTTTTTAGCTGTGTGAGTACATGGAGACCCAGGCTGCAGCTGCTGTGGTGTTTGGGACGGAGGGTTGGTGGGCTGGGAGGGGGGATCAGCAGAGCACAGCACAGCGCGTCCCACCAGCCACGTGTTGGCACGGGAAGGCACAGCCGGGTGGTTTCTGGCTGAAACGAGGGGTTTCTGGCTGCTTTTCTGGTTGTAGTGGCATGCTGGGAGGTGGCACGAGTCTGCATGCTCTGTGTGCGCTGGCATTGGTGGTGTCGGACTGCTTTTCACATTCCGCTGCGAAGCACCCTTCCATCTTCCTCTTCATCTTGTAAAAGATAGGGAAAAAATTTCCTGCATTTTTTGGGGATGTTGACTCGAATCCCTTTGTCCCCAGCACGGCGAGCATTACAGGATCGAAATATTTGAGGGGAGCCATTTTAGCGGTCCCAGCCTGGAGCTGACGGAAGATTGCTCCTTCTTGCAGGGACAAGGCTGGGACAAGACCTGCATCAACGCCCTCAAAGTGTACGGCGATGGCGCGTAAGTAACCACACGTGTCCCGGTGCGCAGCCGCTGTGGTGCTCCGCACCCAGTGCTGCAGGGAAGCGGTCAGCTGCAGAGACCCCCCCGGTCATGGAAAAAGCTGTTGATGCTGGGAGGACTTGGAGAAAGCCTAAAAATGTGAGTTAAACCTGTGGTTTAAAGATGAATTTTGGTGCCTGCCCATCAAGAGCTGCTTCAAAGGAGGGTGATTTCTGGAGCATAGCAGCTAAACACAATCATCAAATCATAGAATCATTAAGGTTGGAAAAGACCTCTAAGATCATCAAGTCCAACCTTCCACCCAACAGCACCATGCCTGCTATGTCCCGAAGGGCCACATCTACATGGTTTTGAACACCTCCAGGGATGGTGACTCCACCACCTCCCTGGGCAACCTGGTCCAACGTCCGACCACTCTTTCAGTAAGGAAATGTTTCCCAATATCCAATCTAAACCTCCCCTGACACAACTTGAGGCCATTGCCTCTTGTCCTATCGCTCGTTACTTGGAAGAAGAGACCAACACCTGCCTCACCGCAATCTCCTTTCAGGTAGTTGTAGAGAGTGATAAGGTCCTCCCTCAGCCTCCTCTTCTCCAGATTAAACAGCCCCAGCTCCCTCAGCCGCTCCTCATAAGACTTGTTCTCTAGACCCTTCACCAACTAAAAGAGCTCTGAGACATCTGTTTAAGGTGGATGAAACAAGAAGCCTAAACCCAGCACTTTTTTCCTTTCTTTTTTTTAAACACTTCTGTGCATGTTTCCCAACACCCCTTCAAAATCCACCCAGAGGCTTTTGGGCAGGGCGGGTGGATGGCTCTGGGTGATGCAGCTCAGGGCTTTTGCTTTGCAAGTGGCTTCACTGAGGCTCACTGTGACACCAGCAACATCCTCCTCGGACAGCAAAAATGAAGCAGTAGCATCTCGCCGTATAATTAAATCCTGCCTCTGAAAGGCAGGGGCAATGGCAGCAGTGATGCACAGCCATCCCGAGGCGGAGGTCTGGTCACTCTCAGTGCCTCGAGCACCCACTCTGTGGTTGCGTTGCAGATGCTCAGCCCCATCCTCCTGCCCCCGCAGATGTTCCCGAAAGCCTCGGCAGGATGGCAGCTTCACCTTTTCCTTGCTGTTGGGTGGGAGTTTGCATTTTGTCGATGGTGTCGGTCCTTTTTATGGTTATCTGCTCCAGTTGTGAGAAGGGTTGCTATCCGTCCATCTTCCCTTTCCACAGTCCGTCAATTTTGCGTCCAGTTCTGGGCTCCCATTTTCAAGAAAGACGAGGAACTACTGGAGAGAGTCCAGCGGAGGGCTACAAAGATGATGAGGGGCCTGGAGCATCTCTCCTATGAGGAAAGGCTGAGGGAGCTGGGCTTGTTCAGCCTGAAGAAGAGAAGGCTGCGAGGGGATCTTATATCGGCTTATAAATATCCGAAGGGTGGGTGTCAGAAGGATGGGGCCAAGCTCTTTTCAGTGGTGCCCAGTGACAGGACAAGGGGCAATGGGCACAAACTGAGGCACAGGAAGTTCCGTCTGAAGATGAGGAAGAACTTCTTCCCTCTGAGGGTGACGGAGCACTG
>Ga0065711_1051980_pt1 | contig 10151 bp, 5 predicted proteins | sample Hoacrofraction12_FD_59098 | JGI IMG/M metagenome (GOLD analysis project Ga0065711, IMG submission 59098) | Hoatzin crop microbial communities from Cojedes, Venezuela - Epithelial fraction 12 v2 (version 2) | ecosystem: Host-associated > Birds > Digestive system > Esophagus > Crop | place...
CCCTCTGAGTTCTGCCATTCAGCCAGTTCTCTATCCACTTCACCGACCACTCATCCAGCCCACACTTCCTCAGCTTCCCTAGGAGGATATCATGGGAGACCGTGTCGAAATCCTTGCTGAAGTCAAGGTAGACAACATCCACGGCTTTCCCTTCGTCTACCCAGCCAGTCATGTCATCATAGAAAGCTATTAGATTGGTCAGGCATGATTTCCCCTTGCTGAATATACGTTTTAATCACACATATATTATATATACATGTATATATGTGTATACAAACATACTAGTTGGAGATATTTGATTATTTCTTTTCTCTGTTCCTAGCCTTTACTTTGCCCTTTGGTCCCAACTCTGTTAACTGATATTTGGTTTTGCCTACTGGAATTACTTTGGCTTTGTTCCTTAATTAGTTGATTCAAACTGACTGAATTGTACAGCAATAAGTAATGAGAAATTTATAACAGTGTGCACATAGTGCACTGCTGGAGTAATTTATTAATGGATATTAAAAAAATGAAAAAGCATTTGCAGCCTTTTCCAAATGTGGATAGGGATCACCTGAATGACAGGGTGAAATAACAGAGGCAGGAGTCTTGACAGAGGAAGGCTGGTCCTGAGCTTCTGAGCCAGGAGGCAGGGGAGAAAGGCTATGGTTGTTACTTGAAGAAAAAGCAGATCAGCGGTAGTTTGCCACTGCTCTTAGTTCTACCACTGGCTCAGTTTGTGTCGCGGAAGTTTTAACTGCATTAGGAGTTAGTAGATCTGAGAGGTGGTTACTTGTAGTGGTCTGAGATGACCGTTTCCAGAGTACAATGTCTATTTTTTCTAGACTGATACACCTGCTGAAGAGCCAGAGCTCTGCGGTCAGATTACACAGGCTCGCTGTTCCTTGGAGTGTGCTGGAATGCTGATTACTTGTGTAATTTTTTCCTACTGATAGAATCCCTCCTGGGCACAATGCCTCTTATTTATGAAAGAATTAGAAAAGGGAAAGGATTTTTCTGCCTGCTAAAGGGAAAACACAAAAAAGATGGAAAAAGAAATAGCTTTAAATGTATATACATATGTATATTTTGTTCCCCACTTTTAAGAATAATAAAGAGCTTTATAAAACACAATTTTGAAAGAAAACTGACACCACAGCTGAAGCTTTGGAGTACTTTACTTTGTGTATGGGATTGGGACTGTAGAGTGAGAAAATAATCTTATTCTCTGATTTCGTTCTTATACACAGACTCCCAAAAAGCAGAGCACATTCTAAATAATAGATATTTAAAGGGCTTGTCTGAGGATCTTTCCTTGGCAAAAGACAGGAACAATTTGTTGATGCTCATTTTGTTAACCACTTTTTGTTCTGCAAAGTTGAGATGTTCCTAAGATTCTTTTGCTGTAACCTTGAAGAAGCTCCACTTGAAATCAACGGATTGAAAAACGCACCTGCAAGGGTAAGGGATGGATTAGGTGTCCCCGCTCAGTGCAGAGACTCAAGTTTTCACTGTGAAACATAATTCTTTACTACAGCAGCTACTGAGTTATTGTGATAGAAGAGCTCTTGATGTGTTTTCATGTGAAAATAAGCATTTTTCAAAGACTTCATTTGCTGAACCTACATCTCAATTCAAAAACAGATTTTAAAGTTCACAGAGCAGTATAGATTCTTTAAAAATATCCGAAAATGTGTAATTGTAGTCAGCATCAGACTGAATTTTCACAAGCAGTAGATTAATGTAATTTGCACGGGAAAACACTTTATGCAGAAGTACTAAAAATTGCACTACAAAATGCACAAACAGCATGAACACAGTACAATAACGCATCTTCAGATGTAATGCAAACAGCTCATTTGTACAACTATCTCTCTAGCTCAAGAAATTAAGTGTAAAATTAAGTTGTTCAAGTTCAGAAGCTTTGCTCTTCAAATGCAGCATCAACACCACAGTGACAACAGCTAATTGTATGGTATATTTCCCAGACATGAGACAATATAGTGTTGGAATCTTTCTCACAATTCTGTTTTCTACAGGAACTGCCATAAGTTAGTGTGTTTTCCCACTTAAGATCTATAGTGGCTGCAAAATTTTCACTGCTTCTATAAACACATGAGTGATGGTTACTGCTGTCTGTATTTGCTACCTGGCAAATCTGAGCAGAGAGTTCTGTTACCACAAAATGGAGCAGACTGGTGCTGAAGAGTAGCAATTTCCTTTGAAACAATCAGAGCTGAAGGAAGAAAGAACTTCTCAGGAGGTTTTCAGCACCGTGTGATATAGAGCCTTTAATGAACTCACAGCCTAAAGAGGTCCAGCTGAAAATAAAGGGTAGTGTGGCTTTAGGGTAGTGCAATAAAAATTTTAAGACAAGCTAGATCTGTTATATTGCTTTTTGTGTGTTCCTCACAGGACACACATAAATAATTTCACAGTAACCAGAAATTGGTCTGCACAGTTCAAATGTATTCAAAGCCACATTTCACATGTTATCGTTTATAAGAATTCAGAAATATTTGTGTTTGTTCCAGTTATTTGTGTTACTCCACAGGTAAATCTTAGCCATTACCAAAGATCTATGAGTCACTGGAAATCATAGCCTAATTCTCACCCTGACTTGCACATCTTTAATTTACTGAAATTGCAAGAGAGGAAGACATGTTATGGTCTGGCTCCTTTTTGTGACCCCTCTGACATCTCAATTTCAGCCTTGCAATGAGTGTCAAATACATCCTTGTCATGATGTAGAGTCACGTCATAGTAACTTTTGGCCTGTGAACACTTGAAGCTGCAAATTTTTCTCTTTCTCACTGGAGTTTAGCTTTTCCTTATGTGAACAAAAATAGACTTTAATAAAATTTGTGACTGATTAAACCCAAACTGAAGCAAAAGCTGGTTATGCCTTCAAGTCTGCAAAACAATGTCAGCATGGTTGCTTCCATTAAGAGAGGCTGTTGTCGTCGATAGCGTATCGTACAGGCACAAAGAGCCACAGTGCAGAGTTCTACAAAGGTCCAAGACTTATCACAAAGTTTCTCATACACACTCAGGTCCAGGGTCAAATTTCAGTTCCATGCCCACCAAATTATTAAGCTACAGTATTTCACTTTCCATAGTACAATCTTTGCCGTCACTGGCAAATAGTCATGATTAAAAGTGCATCCATTTGGCTCTTATTGAGATAAATTATCACATTAATCTGTACTCTGCCTATATTTGAAATTGGGTATTTAAGTTCTTTTGTGTGAGTCACCCTCTATTTAACAAAATGGAAAAGGGATACTAAAGGGGTTTGGTAAGCAGTGACAGAAATCATGTGCTCAGTGCATGAAGAGATGAGCCCGGGAGTCCCAGAGTGAGGATTTGTGCTGAGACTGAAGGATGAGAAGGACACAGCCTGAGCAAACACTTCATTAGCCATGAATAATGAATGAAGGGACTGGACAAAATTGAGTGCATTGTTTAAAAGAAAAAAAAAAGTATGAGCTGAACTGTCAGTACCCTGTGGTGTATGCAAAGAGCAAAACAATGTGCAGAACTTTAGTAGGTCCCTAACACTAGCAATTTCCCCTGCTAACCAGCAAGTCAGGCACCTTTCTTCTCCAAGCTTACAAGGGACCAAAGTTGCCCCTCTAAGGATGAATAGGATAGTGTGGGGTAGCTGATTAATGATTTCATTTCAGTGGCTTTCCCAGAGGTCTTAGTGTACTTAAAAAAACACAAAACCTTGAAAGGATAAGATCACTATGATAATTCCGTAGTGAAATTTTCAATAACTTTAGAGTTACGGTACAGCTAAATAATTGTGCAGACCTTTTACACCGACTACAATAAGTAATCTCTCCTAGAACCTGCCTGAACATGTCTTCCATAGACTTTGTCAGAGGCATACTCAAGAGCATGTAAGACTTATTAATGTATTCCAGGTACAAAAGCAGCACAGGAGTTGTCATAACGACAATTAATAGAAAACAAAATTAAATAATTTTATTTTAATTTTCTTAGTTTGTTGTCTTATCTGTAAAATAAATTTTCTCAGCTGATGTGAATGGCATTTATTAAAATGTAGGGTTTTTTAAATTATCATTTGAGTTGCATTTTAGATCTTATGGTTCTGTCGCAAAGTAAACACTAGCCTTTGTGAGACTATAAGTGGTGATATTTGCCTCACTGACATTTCTTGTGGGACACAGGAAATGGCAGGAACTTGCAGTGCTTAATAAGAAATGTAATGAAATGAAACTCAGATTATTCTTTAAAATGCTGTAGAGCAACATTAATGCTCCACAGTTAGCCCTTTATCTTATGTTGATGCCTCACTCATTACAGTAATATCTAAGCATCTTATATGGTCTATAAATAAAAGGAAAAATAACTTCATTTACTGAGAAAAAAGAAGCACGGAGGTCAATAGTGCTTTGAAAACCCTGATTATTGTAAGTACATTTACTGTGGCATGTACGGCGGTGATGTGAATTATTTATGTGCTGATGGTGCAGGATGGCATGTCATTTCACACACCATCAGGCTCAGAAAAACACCTCTAATTTAAAAAAATAAAAGGCAAAACAAAACAGGCTTTTAATACAAAACCAGCAACAGATAATGTGAAAGGTCTGTGTTAAAATCTACAAAGAGCATTCAATTTAAAGTTTGGAAACCTGTGTCCTTCAGGTGTCCCACTATGGAGTGCAAGGTAATATACTTGCTGGGGAAGGTATAGAAATAGAAAGCTGATGGACAGAAATGTGGAACAGGGATCTGGGGATAGGATATTCATAAAGGCTGGCCTAAACCTAAGCAAGTGAGTCTTCAGATGTTAGAGCGGTGTGTTCCTCTTGGGGCAATTCAGAGCACCTATCTTTTCTAGCTGGAAACTGGAGATCATCTTTGGGAGGAACAAGCTGCTTTTTCTCCAAGGAGAAGTGAGAGAGCCTAACATAAGTAGTCTAAACTTTTCAAATATCTGCAACACAACTTAGTCAAGTCTGCAATAACTGTGCTTCACTTTGAAGCCAGTTTTAAATGACCTCGATAAACTAATTCAAAAAAATTTTAAACAAATTCACTAGACGTCATCCAGCTCATATTACAAAGCATGGAGTTTTTTTAGCTTTCCTGGTGGGCTATTGTATTGTTTGCTTAGTTGATAGCACTGTCTTTTACAAACTTTTTTCAATCTTTCTGATACCAAGAGCCCACGTCAAGTGGTTTTCCTTTGGCTATGAAGTTTTCTAAATTGATTGTCTTCTGTATTCTTTCAGGAAGAATTTTAGAGGAGATTAAGGAAAAACTAGTTCAGTTTTGGTGAACTTTTCTAAAATGCATTGGCTTAGAATATCCCCATCTTGTAGACAGAAGTGTTTGGGCAGGCATAAACTTTCATGACATCTGAGAAAACGTATTTCATTGGGCTGCATCCTGGCACCACCTTTGCAAAGCTGCAGTTCATTCATTCTCTGTGGAGAATTTTGATTAATCATCTGAATCCAGTTGAATTTTTTGCAGACCAGAGTAGACATCATCCTGGGTTTTCCCCGATGAGGTTTCTGGACTGCCACAGGATGGGACAGATCAGGTCCAATGCTGTAGAACTAAACAGTGATTAGGGAGCTTCCTCTCTGACGTGCTCAGCTACTGCTGTAATAATAAATAAAATAATCCAGAATCAGCTCTCTGTCTGAAAATATACGGCTTCATGTGCCTTGCATCCATATGATTTAACGCTCTTCCTCCTCAAAACAGGGTGGCCTTGTCTATGTCCTTCACTCTTGGGAACATGTTGTGCCCTAAACCATGTATGGTGCCTCTCTGACAAAATATTACTTGCTGTGAGCTGAACTCATGCCAGTATGCGAACCGTTAAACAATATGAAGAAATGGATGCCAGCGCTTGAGCCCATGGTCTGGCTGTGGTCTTCTGTGGTTTCAGCGATCTTCTGTGCTAGGTCTGGGCAGTGGTCCTAGTCGATCTGAATGCAAGGAGGACTAGAAGGAGTTTTCGGGAAGAAAAATGTCAACCATGAAAGCTACCTAGACTGAAGCAAGGAATGGAAGTTGGGAACTGACCAGTCAAGGTTTTTGGAAGGTGACTGGGACTGGAATCTGGACAGATGGTGGATAGGTGCTGGCTAAGATGGAGGCAGGTCTGACAAGCAGATGTGGTAAAACTGGTGGCAATAAGCTGCACTGGCTGAACAGAGAAATTCACCAAGTTAAACGAAATAATTTCTGCCCTGGACCCATATCTTCTGTTTGATCTACACTATGTATATTAGAAAGGTAACATTTTTTTAAACTTTTTAATAATGGAAAACTAACTACTTTGAAGCAAGAAGTTCCAAGACATAATACGTAATTCAAAATGTAAAATTTTAATTTAAATTTCAGATGACACCCAGCACATTATTACATATTTTTCTGTTAACAGTAAATAGCCATCTATTTAAATTTTCTTTGTGAGGGACACTTCTACACTGAAATTAAGTAATCTATGAACCTCCTCTTTAGTAGTTTCAGTAGGGTGATCCCTTCAATTTCTCATTATGTGTTCCTAGGTCTTGCCTCTCTGCGTCTCCTTCTGACTTGCTTTACATCACTCCCTTGGCACTATGGACTCCAAAACTGAACAGTGTATTCCCGTAGGCTCTTATTAGCATGTTAAGCAGTGCTGCATGGCTGTACTGCTCTTTAACACTCCCAACTTAGCCATCCAAGTGTTCATCCTGAAGATACCTCCTTGCATTAGGGTCTTGTATTAAGCTGGCCTGAGTGAGTGCAGAGACACTGCATTTAAGAGTGCTGCTTCATCTAAGATTTATGTAACCATTGGGACTTCTCCCTCTTCTCTCCATCACACAGTTCTTTATCTAACTGTGCTAAATATACTGAATATATCAAATTCACAAGTAAATAAAGGGCTGTTCTCAGTTCCCTTTTGGGGTCATTTAAGCAAATCTCATGAACAAACAGTAGAAGAGAAAGGAACTTGTTTGACATATTAAATTTGTGTTTAATATCACATAAATTTCATATAGGAAATAGTAAATGTTATTCCTTATTCAAAGGGCAACTTTGCTTCTAAAAAACGAAATATTTATCTTCTGTTGATTTTTAGCTTTAAGCCATTCCGAACAAAATCCAAGTATTAAAGTTTTTATTTCATGAGTTTTGACGTTGTCCTACCACGAAAATATCCATGATATAATATACATGGTCTGTGTACTGTACAGCTCTGTTAATAGAGCTATCTTTAGAATACTCATTATTTTCAGCAGAATTGTTCACAAAAAATACAGACTAAAACCTGGTCATATCACAGACATTTTATGCTTTGATAGTGGTCTACAATTTTTTTTTCTGGATTATTTTACTGACCATGAAAAAAAAAAAAAAGAATGGTACATAAATCTGCAGCTCACCCTTAACACAATTTTAGCAGGAGTAAAACACTTTCTCCCTCCTAGTATAGGAAAGAAACGCTCCCTCCAGTATAGCATTTCACGTAATGAGAGATTACACATGTGCTAGTAGTTCAATGGCAACCATACTCTTAAATTCATGAAGATCTCTTGACGACCCACTGAGATTTAAACTATCAGCTTGTTCTAACTTCTGCCTTTGACACCTTGTTTTCTGAAGACATCTCATCTTTGTTACCAGGAAGAAGTATCCCTGTGGTAAATATTTCATCATCACCCTTAGTAGTGAATTGACAAAACAAAATAGTTTAACTGCTCTACTATGACTCTCTTTTTGCATTTCTGTTTTGTCTCCAAAGAGATTTAGCAGTTCCACTGAAAAAGTGGTTTTTCTGCCACTTCATGATTTTGTTGTCTTAATTGTTATGGAAACAGTTACACCACTACAGTGAAGAATATATACTTCCTCAAACAGACAGGTGCTAACAGGGATTATTGGTCACATTCTTGACTGACAGAGTATGACAGTCCAAAGATGTTGACTACTTTTTTCCTTGTCACCTTGTCAGTGTAAGAACTTCTTAATCATATTTTCTACTCCTGATGAGGTGTTGCTTACTGGTCTGTTACAATTTGGCAAAATCATTCTTCACACTGTGTTATTTCTGTTTATGCAACTTTAAACTAATTACTGTTGAAGTAAATATGCTGATGGACAGGAAGAGGACTCCAAGCAGCCTCAGAACAGCAGAACTAAACAGGATGGAAGGAACCTCCAGAGGTCTACATTTTAACCCGATACTCAAAGCAGGTTGAACAGTTCAGGGCCTTCCCCAGTCAGGTTTTGTGTATCTCCAGGGGCAAACATTCCTCAGCTTCTCTTAGTTCCTGTTCCAGTATTTGACCAATCCCAGAGTAATAAACTTTTCCATGTATTGTGCTGCAGCTTGTGTCTATTGATTCCCATCCTTCAGCTGCACTTGACACTTTGTACACAGACAAATCTGCTCAGGTACTTGCCCAAGAACTAACAAAATCTGCAGTGTTCTGAAGAGAGTACAGCCGTCTTCTTACGAACTTCCTGAGGTTCCTTCCTAACTGAATTACCTTATGATCCTGGTCTCTGTACATTCCAGTGCTGCCTGTTGTAGATTCATATTGTTTCAGGCCAGTAGGATTCATGAGATCATGATATGCTGGAAATCATTTCATGCTGGAATTGGTCACTTCCTTCACCTACAATATTCCGTACTTAAACAGGCAAATAGGTGGTCAATATCCAGTCTAAAAGAACGAAAAATTCAAATCTTTTTCTCAATATCTTGGAAAATTTGCCTTACAACCTCTGAGTTGTGGAATAAAAAAAAGACTCAGCAATTGCATTTCTAGGAGGCAGTTAACAACCATAGGACTGTGCTCCTGAAAGCATCATGAGGGATGGACCACAGCTGCTTTGAGATACCTCTTAACAAAGCAACCCTTCCAAGAGACACTGGGCTTGTCAATGACCAGCTCTGAAAAAAAAAAAAAAAAGTTTCAAAACAACCATGAAGGAATGATGGAAATAGAGCTAAATGTGTAGGAGTCAGATTATGTACAGTCCCTGTGTGCATGCACAAGCAAGTATAGACATGCCAGCAAGGAAAAGGCTGACATTTCCCATTCTGTGAACTCAATACATGAACTATTTCTTCAAAGTTCTGTTGAGGCTAGCTGCTCTGTCCTTGCCCTTACCAAGTGGCATGGCTGACAGGGTGTCTTTTGTGGTTTCCTGTTCCTGTAAAAAGAAAAGAGAAACATACTCTCACTGAAGCTCAGTGAACTCTCAGTGGATGTTTCCACTCTTGATGCCATTATGATCAGTGGAAGAAAAGTGCTAGCAAAGATGCAAGGTCCTGCTGACTGTTGGTAGCTCTGATTTTTGGAGTAGTATCCTTTCTTGTACTCCATGATCAAGAATCCAAAATACTCCATGGCCAGCTCTTTTGCTCTTCCACTCCCTACCTCAGCAACACCCCCTCAATATTCCCTTCTTCAAGTTTACGCATTGTCCCACCCCTTGTCTCCATGTGTCTCAGTTCCAGCATGCACTCAACTGTCCCATTTATAGCTTTTCCTTTTGAGCATGGTTCATTTCAAAGGACCATTGGATTTGTTTCTGCTTAGGTCATATGTCATCTCCTGCCTTCTCCCAACACCAGAAATACTGGCACCATCTCCAACCTCTTATCTAGGAAATAAAACTGCTCAGGGCTACTCATAGACTACCAGCTGGTGCAATTTCTTTAGACCAATTCCTTCTCTCCATCCAGGATAAAGACCTGAAGCTCCACAGGGCAGCTTCTTACCCCACCCCCAAAAGACCTCAAAGGGACAGCAGGCTACAGAAGGAATTATCCAGAACTATTGCCTTCATCCTCACCAAACTCATTAAGCTGCTCCAGATGATGTTGAATTCCTTAAATGATAACTGCATGCTGGCCTGCTCCATCGTCCACTAACAGTGACAATACAGGGAGGAAGTAAGGAATGGTGCCTTCAAGGTAGAGGAGTAGCTGTCGTGAAGATCAATGTAGTATCCAGCCAATGCGTTACTTCATGGGATTTTTAATGCAGTTGTAACAACTGAGTTAGAATTAAGGGACAGGCTCATAAGGGTGACATTACGGTGGGTGTGTACTACAGGCCACCTGACCAGGAGGAGGAGGTTGATGAGGCCTTCTACAGGCAGCTGCAAGCAGCCTC
>Ga0065711_1051981_pt1 | contig 10151 bp, 6 predicted proteins | sample Hoacrofraction12_FD_59098 | JGI IMG/M metagenome (GOLD analysis project Ga0065711, IMG submission 59098) | Hoatzin crop microbial communities from Cojedes, Venezuela - Epithelial fraction 12 v2 (version 2) | ecosystem: Host-associated > Birds > Digestive system > Esophagus > Crop | place...
CCCCTTGACTTTAATTGCTTCATTCTTCTTTAGTAAATACAGCAGTTTCTTAACAGTCAAAGCAATAAAACAGTTAGTCAGAGTAGCTTATGTGCTCTTAAAAAAAAAAAAAAGAAAAAAAAGAAATAGACTACAGTTTGTCATGTGGCACAGTAACCTTTGAATAAATTAGTTGTAGAATAGGAATATGAATTTAAGACTTTGTGTAAAGGTAGGAGAAATACTGTCAGTACTTCATTTTCATAAAATAAGAACCGCTGAGGCAGAAATATTGTTCAGCCTTTTATGGAGGTCTCCAGAATATAAATCTCTGTGCTCTCTTTGATTGGTGGTGTAGTTGTAAGCAAAAAGATTGAAATGGCTTGAAGCATATGCACCAGAAGACTTAATTCCTGGCATAAGCATTAATTGCCAAACTGAGAAGTGTTATGATGTGGGCATTTTCAGTAGTTTGATTTCTCTGATGTGATGTATTAATATTTTCTCAGATCTCTAGCCTTCAAATGTCGTTCTGAGCTGTGGTTTGATTGTAAACATGGCACTAATGCTGCTATTTTTATCATGTCTCCACATTAAAATGCGCTGCTTATGTAGAAGCCATCATCAGTCACCTTGGTGGCCTAAAAATGGTTTAAGTGAATACAGTCTTAGTATTGTCAAAGCTTTCAGTAAGGAAAGGCTCTCAGAGTTTAAATCCTGATCTTGAAACATTTCCTTTAGTGACATCTGAAGTGATTTTTTTTCCGATCATAAAGCACGAGACTCAAATTTTCTTTTGCATTTTTGAGAGAACCCCAGGTCTTCACAGCAGCAGTGACTCCAAGTTGCTTTTTGTAGTCTGGGGCCTTAGCTTTCAAGACTGGCACTCACATTTCTGTAACTGGAGGGACATGTCCTGCACCCTTGGTCTCCACATCCCTGCAGCAAGGTTCAAGCGTCCCTGTGAAGAAAAGGGAAAGGGAAAGTCTGGGTACGGGGAGCAGAGGTGCTGCGTGCCCAGGGGCCTGCGAGCTCCTCAGTGCTGTTGCAGCGGGAGGGAGGATCTCTTTCTCTTCTCTGGGCAAAGGACAAGGACTGCGGTGATTTCTGTGCAGCTGTTAAAAAGTTCCATGCTTTTTTGACTGGCATACCTGTATACTCATCGTTTTTAAGGGATGAGCAGTCACGTCTCAATAACGACAGCTGCTGCCTCTTCCTCCGAGCTCCTGCGTTAACGCAATTTAGTGATCACCATCACCGCTGGCCTTGGAAGGAGCTTGCTTGAGCGATGCTGTGCTGTCTTTCTCTCTCCTGCACTGGCTAGATGAAGAGCAGTGAGTTCTATTACTGGTGATTGGGTCATAAAAGGTAGAAAACTGCTTTCAATCTGTCTGCAGGACAGCAGTGGTGAGGGGAGAGTCTCTTTTACTCTGGAATGGCTGCGGTCATTGCAGAGGAGGTGGCCTTGGAGCCCTTACCTCTTCCCCTGTTTCTCCCCTGATTACAGCTTCATTTGAGGGAAGCCCAAAACATTTAACTCTGAGGTGAATAATAGGAGTGTGTCAGGCTGCAACAGAAAGTGTTGATTCCCTCATTAAACAGAAAGTTATTCAGTGCTGACTCAAAAGTTCTCAAGAGAAACTGCACCGCTCAATACCAACATGTGTGGCTTGGGGAAGGAATTATATGGAGAAATTCATTAGCCTGTGCTAGGCAGGAGGGTCAAACAGATGAATGAAACTGGTCTCTTCTGAATTTACTATGCTGAGTAAGATCGACATAAGAAGCATTACCTGAAGGGGCCAAGAAAACCAAGTGTACACCGTAAAAATAGATACGGATGAACTACTGAAACTAAATCAGAGCAACATGTTGTTTTGAAAAGAAATGGGCACCTGAGCCTGTAATGGTTCCCCCTGCGTCCTTCTTTTGATTGAAACTCTTGAACGAGTATAGGACTTCTCCACTGCTGTGGTGGATGGATGCTTTGCTCTTTGTTAGCGGCTGCCAGGCACTAATCTAGCGTAGCTCATACACAAGTGCAGAAAATGTACACAAAAGGGATAATTTAAAAAAAAAAGAGGTCAACTTGAGGTCAAGGGGGAAGAATATGAGAAGCTTCGATTTTAAATGGTGTAATAAAAAATTATTTTTAACAAAATTCCCAGTTCTGGGAGTGGTGGGGCAGGGCATTACGTAGAAGGGTGCCTGCACATTTGTGAAGGTTAAGTGGCAATATTAAGGCACATTGCTAAAGAGAAACTCTGACATATCTCCCTGAGGAAGCGTGAAAAATGGTCCTATAGAGCAGTAAAATCTTAGACATAATCTACACTGGAGCTCGTTAGCAGCATGCTTATTCTGGCAAATTCTTCGAGTATAAGGGAACTAGAAAAGAGCGAGATGACAAGTGAGCAGAGGCGTGGAATGAGAAGAAAGGAGACATTAAACAGTTCAGGACTTTGCACCTTGGAAAGGAGCGGCTTGGAGGACAAAAGAAAAGTAATAAAGCTTTATGAAAGCATGACTGGCATGTAAGTAGAGAATAATCAGCATTTCTGAGAGCGTGAGGACTGTTGGGACATTCAATAAAAATCTGTCTGTAAATTGGGCTGAAGGAAGGTTTATTTATACAGTGTTTTCACAATGTTAGCTATTGCCAGAGAACGATGCGGAGGCCAAAAGCACAGAGAAGTCAACCTGAGAAAAATAATTGGAAGAGAAGTGTCAGTGTGTGTTTGTTGATTAAAAATAAATTATTTATGATCGTAAATAGAAGAGTTAACTTTGAGGAAACACAGACAAATCCTGTGGCACTGAGTGATAAAACAGTATTTTAAATTCAGTGTGGTGAAGTAATGTGCTTGGAGGACAGCCCCGACTGTGTGTGTACAGTGATGAGCTCCGAACTGGCTTTCCGATCATAGATGAAACTTGGGGGTTATAATAGGCAGTTCTGTCAAAGTATTACCTCAGTGTCTGGAAAAGCCAATTGAAGGGTAGGTGCTTGTGGACAAATAATAGCAATCAACTAGGAAACATAGTGCTGTGGAAACCCATAGTGCACCTGTGTTGGGAGTGCTGCGTGAGTGCTGGTCTCATTGCTCTTAAAGACCCAGAGAAGCTGGGAGAGATCCCGAAAAGGTCGACAAGAATGATCAAAGGTGTGAAACGAGTTCCGTGTAAAGAATGATACCTAGATCAAAGCTCTTCAGGCTCGGAAAGATAGCTTTGAAGAGGATACGATGGAAGCATATAAAGCCTTAGCAGCATGCGAGTGTATATGAACCCATCATTCACTGTCTCTTCTGATAAAAGGACAAAGACCACAAAATTAAAGTAGCGGGTGGCAGGCTCAAAACAAAGTGAGATATTTATAAAGCGGGAGCAGGGCCGCCTCCTTTCTCTTTGGCATTGAGGTTTTGATCTGTTGGAACAATTCCCTGGATTTAGGCTCATTTATTCTGCAGTTAACACTTCATCAGAACGCTGTTCACAGGGCTTTGAAAGCTTAGCTCTCGAGCTCTGCTCAGAAGAGAAATCCTTTTGAATGTTGGAGAAGGAATATGAAGCCTGGCAGGCTGAAACAGCCCCTCTGATCATTTTTTGTAGGGCGAAATCAGCGCCACTTCTCAGTGAAGTGTTTTGGTGGAAACACCCAGTAAAGTCAGACCCAGTTTGTACAGACCACAACACACAGCCTAGCCCTGGGGCTGGTATCTTGGGGTTGTTATTGGAGTGTTACAACTTCTGCGACAGCGAGAGCTCGTGTATCCTCTTGGTCTGGCCGTGAGTTGGGATGGTGGCACGTTCTTACAGTGGTGGTAGGTAGTTCCAGCTTCAGCTGCTGCAGAAGTACCGCGACAATAAAATACCAAGCAGCGGCAGTAGTGTTATTTTGGGATTGCTCCTCAGGATTTAGAAGAAGACAAGCTGAAGGAGAAGGTTTTGGATCATGGAAACTGGACATGGTTCCAAGGTACAGGTGCTGTTTGTTTGGGGTTTATTCCCTGTGATTTGTTGTGTTCACCTGTTCATTGACAAAATTCATCTCTTGCCATTTTAGGCTGATTCAAAGCACCTGACTAAACATTTCTTTACTTAATGGTAAAGAGAGATACCACTTACTTAAAAACTCATAGACTGCTCAGGTGAATTGTGCTTTGAGTTGTATTTCAGTTTAACACCTGCTCCTGACCTGGAGAAGGGCTTCTGGTCACAAAAATGTGTCATTATTTCCAGCTGGTTAAATAAAAGCTATTACCTCAATCTGGAAATCTCTGAAATATTTGGAGGTAGAAAGAGGAGGGAGAGCGGTGGTGGGGTCTGGGTACCCTGGGCTGTAGCGGCTGGACGCGTGCTGAGCTGCGGTGTGAGCGTGCGGGAGGCTGGTGTCTGCCCGGGGACACGTCGCTTCCGAGCAGGGTGCCGCTGCGCGCGCCACTGCATCAGGCTCTTGAGCTGGTGAAGAGTAGTCTGTGGTAAGGTGGGTTGTCAGCATTTTGCTTTTAAAGTATTGCGTATGGTCCAGAGTAATTGGGTTACTGGGGCTTAACAGATCGCTAATGGTGTTACGCTGTGGGTGGGTGCTCTTAGGCCTCTCCGGCAGTTTCTCTCTTCAGCAGCTGCAACTCATTAGCTCAAATTGCCGTGGAGGAGGCACGAAAGAGGATCTACACCTTGGTTCCATGAGGGTGGCCTGAACTAATATGGTATTCTTTGCAATTGGAATTGGCACCCGTTAGTACCACAGTTCACCTGACTGCTACATTTTATGGTGTGACTACCCTTCTTCAGAACATTGTCAATCTCGTGAGAGTTTCTTTAGATTTCATGGCTGTAACATTGGAATACTGGACATGGGGTAATATATAAAATAAATATATAAAAATAATGTATAAAATAAATATATCTGCCATTTTCCAAAAGGAAAAAGCAGCGAAGCTTGGAGAGGGAGGGGAAAAAAGTAATATTGGAGTGAATAAAAGTAATCCAGAACTAATTAGGGCTCTCATTTTATGTCTGAGATGACTGCATCAGCAGTGTCTTTAAACTAAATTCTGCTTAAAGGTTAATACAGGAGAAGTGTACATGCAATGTTACAGGAAGGAAATACTAAAACTGGGTAAAAATATTTGACAGTTTCTCTGCAGGTCAGTGTTGGCAAGCTAGCCTGTCTGCAGAGCTGTTACCAACAGGCGTTGGTAGGGTCAGGGCTGGTGTTCTCCCGCTTGCTGTTTGCCAGGGGCCTTGCGCTGGGAAGGTCCTTCTGGACGAGACAGACAGGCTTGTGGAAAGCGGCGCCTGCTCAGAGCTGTTGAACGGGGCTGTCGGAAGGAGTTAGTCTTCGATTTAGCTTCCAGAGTGTGTTACTTTATATTGTATATTATGTTTTAGTTTTGCCACGTTGGGATGAAAGAATATTCTGTGTGTCATCGGTAAAGATGTTTATAATTTTTGTGACTGTCTGGGGAGGAGAGAGGCACCAAATTATATTTCATGGGGAAGGCTGCCTGACCGGATTTTCTGCTGCACAGAGCCTGAGAATAAATAACCTCTGTGTTCGGGAAGAACAGCAGCGTTCCAGTGCACTGAGGAGGAAGCTTCTACAGGACCTGAGAGAGACGGATGCTGGTCTGAAGCACGTGTGGATGTACGAGCAGAGAGGAGGTGTCACTAGGGGCTGTTCTTTTGCTGTTTCCTAGGCATTCGCTGTCAGACTGTACCAGAGCGGATCTTGCACTACACAGATCCTATGCAGTTCTTCGTGTGTTCTTATTCTGGAAAGTACTGAATATTTTTCAGGGGCGGGGAATCAATTTAATATTAAACCTGTTGTTTTGACTTATTAACATCTACCCTGAAAAATCTACCAGGAGATTAATTTCTGCTCCATCTACACCTTTAATGTGAGGTGTCTGACTTCATTCCTTATTCATTATGAAACAGTTTCAGAAAGGGAATTTTTAAATAGTGCTGATGTGTGGCTGTAACAGTCACTACTTCTGGATTTTCATTTTTCTTTTTATTCTGATCTGTGATGTTTTCAGGTTAAAAATCTCATTATTTATACATCTACTTGCAGCAAAAGAAATTCCCATTGGATAAAAGGAGACCATTTTTATGATGAGTGGTGTGTAAAGCTGGAATCTACATCCTTGGTGATCTGCAAATCTGTAAGGCCCTGAGCATCTGGATCCAGATTTGAAATTACTCCTGCTTGGAGCAGGAGGTTGTGCTAGGTGACCTCCAGAGATCTATTCCAGCCTACGTTGTTCTGTGATTGCATTCGGATCCCGTAAATGGAAACCTTGCAATGCCTCTGTCGTGCCATCTTCACCTGCGGAAGAGGCTGGGAGCAGACTTCTGAGGAACTTCCTCTTAGTACTTCTTACTCGAGAAATTAGTTTGAGACTTTGGTGTAGTCAACTTTAGCCTTCACTGTCGCCTTGGTGTGGAGTGTCGTCCGCGTCTCCTGCTGGTTTCTAGGGAATGAAATCAGGAATTAATCTGGTGTAAGCAAGTCTTTCAAAACGGGGTGGGGGTGTTGTTAATGTGAAACCCATGTGATGATTCAGCTTCATTCAGAGCTAGAGTATTGAAACTAAATCACTTGTATTGAGATCTTCAGCTACTTCAGAAAGAAGTAAAATCTTTGTGGTTTAACACCTTCAGGGCTTTGTTTACAATAACTACGTGTCCTAGTTGGAGTGTCCGTAGTATCACGGATTTCCACTCTAAGATTGGTCGTATGAAGTTCTCTTAAGCTTGTAAATGTTTTTGCTGTATCCCAAGTATACAAAACTGAATTTCACTTAATAGGAATCACTTTGACTTACACTATTGTTTCTTAGTGGAAACTAAACTCTGAGTTTGTCTCCACCATGGACTTTGGTTTGGAACAGTTTGGGTGAAGATAAAAAGGAAAGATGACTTTTACCTGAGAGATACTGCAGTCAACTTACCTTTGTAAAAACTGTTCCTTTCTTGGTAGAAGTTGTTCACTGAGTCCAGTTCACTCACTAGAGAGCTTCGGCTTCTTTGACCACACAAATTTTAATGTGAATCACTGTGGGGATATATAAGGAAAGGGAGGGGAAGAAGGATGGAGTAAAGGGGAAGCAGAAGTTTTTTCCTGCCTAAAATGCGAACAGGGCTTAGATTTGGAGGGACAAGATCTCACTGGGGCAGGAAGCACCTTCAAGATGATGTGTCTGTCAGACTTTGGCAGATCTTGGGCACTAATGGCCAGGGCTTTTGAAGGAAGACTGTCCTGGTTTCTGCTGAGACAGAGTCAATTTTCCCCTCAGTAGCTGCTGTGTTTTGGAGTTAGTATGAGAAGAATGTTGATAACACTGATGGTTTCAGTTGTTGCTATGAAATCAAGGACCTTTTTTAATCTCTCAGTGTTCAGCTGATGAGCAGCTGTGCAGGAGCTGGGACGGGGCACAGCCGGACAGACAGCCAAGCTGGCCATGGAAATATTCCACACCGTGGATGCCGTGCTGGGTTTGGGAAGGGGGTTGGCCGGGGGACAAGGGTCTATCTTTCTTATTTCCCTGAGTTCGAATCCTCTCTTGTCCAGGGGTTTGAACTTTGTGGGAGATCAATCTTTTTTCAGGAGTTCTGCAAAATTCACAAAAATTCACAAGTTCGGCATTCTGTGGTCACTGCTCGGGGACTGACTGCGAATCAGTCGTTGGGTGGTGAGAAAATTATATTGTATTTAGTTTTGTTTTGCATATTCATTGTCACTATTGTCGTCGTCATCATGTAGTTTTATAATTGACTTCAAACAGAAGTCATTCTTATGAACAGTGGTTTGAAACTTGCTGATGCCAAGTGTTTGCTGGGTGCCTGCCATGGCTCTGCCGCTCTGCGGTGCCCTGTGTACGTCACCAGAAGGAGCTCCTCTTTTATTTTGTGTAAAATTCCAGTTGGTCATAAGAGCTTATGAAACAGTAGCAGTTGGCTCCCCTGTGCCCCGTCCTATGCTTGTCTGGGCCCTGAGCTGCTCAGCTACGTCAAGCAGGGGCATCTGAGGGAGACACTGAGCCTGTTCTGCTGCCGAAACCTCAGAAGCAACTGATGTCATTCCTGAAACAGCTAATGCATTTTACAGGAATATAATTTTTCTTTCTTTGTTCTTGTCTGATAGTCTGACCGATACCAAGGAAACCCATACTGATGCATGACTTCTAGGCAGTTGCCACCCAGATTCAAGCATCCCATTTGTCATCAAACGTGCAGAATTTAGCCAAAGGCTGGCATGCCTGATGGTATCCCAGGCCTGGTGTGACATGAGTCTGCTCCTGGACAGAGGATTTAAATAATTTGCATCATTGATGGATGGGTTTTACTGGCAAGGGAGAGAGGGCAGGCGTCTGTTTTGGGGTCTTGGCCTCCTGTTGATACAGCTGATAGTGAAACACATCTCTCTCACCTCTGCGTTTCACCACGAGGTGACTTCCACTGGTGACGGGGAGGGACTTGACTGTCCGTAACCTGCCATCTTACTGTATGTGGCCAGGGGTTACAGGGTGGTGGCTCCCTGCTCAGGTGATGCTGTTGCACAGTTGAAGAGTAACTGGCCAAATCCAGGCGCAGGCAAAACCCGTGTGGTGCTGGTGGGCAGGTAGTTCTGTAGTTTCCTTGCAGGCTGAGCACCCCGGGCTGTGCTGGGGAGCTTCTCTGCTACGTGCATGTTTCAGCACGTAGAGAAATGTGTGGTAAGGGCTTGATGTAAAGTATGTTGGATAAAGGGCGTAAGAGGGACGCTGAGTGGCCTGCCCAGCAGTGTGTCTGGTCGCCCAGTTCTCCAGCAGTGGCAGGGAGGGAAGCTGTTTAGGAAGAGGCTGTGAGCTGGGCGGTTTTCTGCTGCTTTTCCCCATTGCTCTTCCAGGATCCGCAAAGTTTGGGCTATGGATGTTAGAGGATATATCCATTTTATTTTTTCCCTGCTTAGTGTCTATTTATGGACCTGTTCTCCTGAATGTATCAAAACATTTTTTTTAATCTCCTGAAATTATTTGCCTCCAAAACCTTGAATATTTGAGCTCTATTGATAGTCCTCCTAAATGGTGGGTTGTATCCCTTCCTCCTTTCTCCTCACTTCCATCATCGCACTGGCTCCGTTGCTCCCGTGGTCGCAGGGTGAGCTGCTTCAACTCACTGAAACAGCAGAAAGCAAACCTGTGCCTTAGGAAGAACATCTGCCACCCAAAGTTTTACAAATACAGCAAGAATAAAAATGTTTTAAATTAAACTCTTCAATGAGTTTTAACTTTCAAACATTTTCACAAGTACTGATGTTTTCACACCTGACGTTTCTGTGGATGCCGTAACTCCTGCGCCCCACACCACGAGGCACGCTGGCGTGGGATTTCCCTGGCAGCTTTGGAAGTGGCTGCTGATGCCAAGTGTTTGCTGGGTGCCTGCGACGGCTCTGCCGCTCCACGGTGCCCTGTGTACGTCGTGGTGGTCGGGTGATCCCATGCACTCGGGAGCTGGCTTCCCGGTTGTGACATGTTTGAGGAACGTAGTTGGCGAGTAAACAAGTAACACAAACTGTCGGTCTGAGCATCCTTTGCCAAGGGACCGTTCAAATTCTTCCTTTAGCCCTCTTAGCTTCCCATTTGCATTTGGTTTGCTGTGCTTTATGGAATTTCCTCTTTTGCTCATCTGGACAAAGTTCCTACTTCTTTTAAATTCCAGCCATTCCCAGGATAGCCTCCTTAAACTTCCTAACGAGTCATGCAGGGTTTGCATATACAGTGGCTCTGTCTTCATGCTTCCGTGGTGGCACACAGATTACCTGGGCTTCCCATACATCATTTTTAAGAGTCTCCAGGGTCCTTCTGGGATTCCTTCTTTTTACTGCTTTTTCTGGATTTTTAAATTTTATTTTAACAAGTTGCCTCATTTTTTATGTAGTTCCGTTTCTTGAAATTGAGTGTCTGTGAGCCAGATTTGGTGGCTTTCTGTCACACTACAGCATTTACAGAATCCCAGCATGGCAGGGGTTGGCAGGGCCCTCTGTGGGTCACCCAGCCCAACCCCTGCCCAAGCAGGGTCACCCAGAGCAGGCTGCACAGCACCGCGGCCAGGCGGGGCTGGAATATCTCCAGAGAAGGAGACTCCACAGCCTCCCTGGGCAGCCTGGGCCAGGGCTC
>Ga0065711_1051982_pt1 | contig 10151 bp, 4 predicted proteins | sample Hoacrofraction12_FD_59098 | JGI IMG/M metagenome (GOLD analysis project Ga0065711, IMG submission 59098) | Hoatzin crop microbial communities from Cojedes, Venezuela - Epithelial fraction 12 v2 (version 2) | ecosystem: Host-associated > Birds > Digestive system > Esophagus > Crop | place...
TTCCTTCCTTCCTTCCTTCCTTCCTTCCTTCCTTCCTTCCTTCCTTCCTTCCTTCATTTTTTCCCTGTGCTCAAGGTTGCAGACCTTCAGTTACCTGCAATTGCCTCTCTGTGAGTTGTTTATAGCCCTGTGGATTCTGTTATCACCTAGTGTTTTTATTTTAAAGTCCTTTGAAAGTTAAACTCCCTTAAACTCCATTGTGATGAGAGACACCAGGTATCAAGTTCCTTTTCCTTGGTTCCCACAGCAAATCCTCTTACGGAGTTCAGAACAAGTCAAATAGGGTCTATCCCCGATACCTTGCAAAATTAGTATACAGAAAATTAACATCATACCTGTAGCCTTTTAGTAACAATGGCAATCGGTTTTTTACTGAGTCATAAGAAAAAATCTGAACCTTATGGAAGTTTGAGTAATACATGGAAGTGATAGGTGACACAGTGCCCGCAATAGTAGACGAGAGGAGTAGTATTTTCTGTAGCAGGTCCTGTCAAGTTCTATCTTCTTGTTTCAATACGTAGATTTTGATTAAACATTGCCATACAATTCCATTGTTTCCTCAGAATAAAACTCTACTTTGGTAAAAAATGTTTTCTCACCTTTTAGGGCTTAAAGAACACAGTCAAAAACAGGTAATCAAGGTTCAGTAAGATACACAAAAATTTCTGCCGAAGTCTTAGATCTGTGTATCTCAAAGGGGAGGGACATTTAAGGTTTTAAGTTGTTAGACTTTTGATTCAGATGAAATTGCAGCAGTTATGCTTTCTGTTTAAGGTTAGGATTTCCTGTTGCAGTACGTACACAAAATATAATAACTCTTTGCAATGAGCATTCCAGAAAAATTAAAGTCAGAGGGAGACAGTGTATGAAAGTCTGTCAGGCACTTAAGCTTTTAATTGGTAATTACTGCCCTTTTATTATTATCAATATAATCTTTTAAAGTCTGTTGACTTTTAAGCCTTCTCTAGCTTTACTGGTGGTTTTGATACTTAGCCTGAATCTGTCTCCTTTCTTCCTAAGAAATATTCCTAGGAATTATTATACAAATTATTCCTTTGCTGACCTTCATAAAAGCATTATTATTGCATGTTTTTTCCTGCAGTAAACCCTCATCTAAATCAAACCACAGAGATTGTTGTTCATAAGGTCAGGCTTAAGAGTTGATGACTTTAATTTTTTTTTAATCTTTTTACAGGTGATGTCTGAGACTATAGTAGTTATCGGTCATTTACAGCATTTTAATCAGTGTCATCTGCAGCAATAAGGAAACAGCTGTTCACTGGAGTATAGTGGAAACCATAAGCAGGATTTATCAATATCTGACTTGGTGGATCACTCACCTGAGATGAGTTGACATCCTTGTTACATTAAAACAGGGTAGAGTTTTGAAGCCTGGGTTATTACATCTGTACTACAGCAACTGAACTGCAGGGTGCTTTCGTGCAGGGGTGTTGTTTCTAGCAGAACTTCCATCCCACTTCTCCAGAAACTTCTTGGAATTCTTCCTTGGAATTGATATTCCATAGGAAATGTTCCAAATTAGTAAAAAAAGTGTCTTTTTCACAATTTTTGTATTTCTAATGGAAAACATATATAATTTTGTATTTTAATTTGTTGAGGTGTCCAGAATGGAATTGAAGAGTATGACACAATAACAAACGTGACAAAATGAACCCTAAAACTGATGCCTTTTTCAATAGCTAAAATGTTTCTCTAAATGTGCAATGCCTGCAGAGACAAAAATTGTACCTGCTGAGCACCTGGTATTCTAAAGATATATACAAAGAATATAGCAGTTTTGAAGCCCAAAGGGAATCAACTTTAAGTGAATGAAAGAACTTATGATCTTAATCTCCCTTTTGGAAAAATACTTGTTGCTTGCAATAGTATTTACTAGTAAAGCACTTAAAGATAAGCTTCAGCTCCAAAATTATAATCATGGACACATAAAGAAAACAAGAAAAGCGAAATTAGTGACACTTGTAGTGACACTTGCTAGCACTATATCTTCCTCAGCTGTGCGTTAACTCCACAGACTTCTAGCTATATTGCCACATGAGACTACACATTTGTATGTATTGGTATTGCTTTATAGGACTGAATTTTCCCGCAATATGAGACAGAGTTTGGGTGCAGCTCATGGAATTATACTCACTTTGCCACTGAACAACCTATATCCCCATTTAACAGCAGAAGGAAAAGGTGATTTGTTGATAAGGTTAAAAAATATTAAGGAGTTTAGTTGAAATCTGCCTCTGTATAGCCAACCAGATGACACCCAAAAAAGACAGTTTGGTGTTCAATGTAATTAAGGGAAGGGGTGTGTAAGAAGACAGGCCATGCTCTTTTTTGGCCCTTTGGTTCCAGAGTTATTATGCATTAGAGCAGCTGATATTAGCTTCTGTTACGATGACCTGGCGAATTGTTCAAAACATTTCATCATCTGCAACTCCTCTTCTTTCCTCAGTTCTGTTCCCACACTACCTTTCCGCAGATCCCTGTGGATAAACTAAATAATAAATACATAGGCATGGTAAGCAAATAACTGCTTAATTCAATAAAGTCAATTAATCGTTTTAAGGCCTTTGTGTGCACGCTTTTAAATGAATTCATACTTGAGGAAATTTATCACTTTTTATTTTTTAAATTACTGATTTGCCTAGTTTGGAAGAGGTAGATGAGACTCAGGTACTCTGTATAGCATTGAACCACTGGTAAATCTGTTAATGCTACTCAAATACAAAGATTCTCTGAATAGCAGGCCCTGGTTAGAGGGTCAATGAACGTTTAAGACCAAATAGATGAGGTTAAGTACATTTTTCAAAGACAATTTCAGGAAGAACCATCATGCTCCGGGTTTCAGAAATCCAGATGAAGATCAGGTAGTTCATGTCAAAGAAAAACCTGTTCTCTGTGCCGAGGCCATTCTGTGCACAGGCTGCAGAAGAAAATCCATCCCTCAATGTCACTTTTCACAGTCTCCAGTGAGATTAAAGTTACAAATTAATAGGCTCCAACCCACACAGACTTAATTCACTCTGTTTTCCAATTGAGAAGGTGGGTTTTGTTGGATTTTAAGGACAGAAATGATGCTGTTTTGTGAAGAAAAGGAGTAAAAGCAATAGAGAAATTTCAAGATGATGAACTAGATGTCTCACTGATCACTGAAACAAATATTAGATAAACAGGTATAGGTGCGTTCTATGTGAGGGAATAGTTGCTGAGTAAACATCTACAAGAGTATATTTTACAAAAGAAAATCACCTAAAGAAAACAGCATCCCACTAGGATGGAACCCACATTATTATGATGGTGAAAATTGTTGAGGCAGAGTGCAGGTTCATAAAGACGGACCTTCCCACAAGTGCATGGTTTCATAATTGCTTTGCTCGGTTTTCCCTCTAATTTTTGTCACTACAGAGGAGAGTTCACATCAAATTTATGTCAATTCTTCAAATATTCCAAGATTTCTAAAAACTACCCTTTAAGTCTGTGCCATTTCAAAGACAGAAATTCTTAAAGAAAACTTTTGGACTCAGTGATCTTAAAGGTCTTTTCCAAACTAATTGATTCTAAACCCATGAAACCACCTTGAGGGCAGGTGTTCCAAACTAATTGATTCTAAACCCACGAAACCACCTTGAGGGCAGGTGTTTACTGTTTTCGTGTGTGACTCCAAATCAGTCCAGGTAAGTGGAAGAGGACTGCTTTATGCAATCACGTAAAACTGTTTAGAAATTTCTGAAGCTCCATTCAGCATCAAATGTTTGTGCATGTGAAGAACTCCAGGCATTTCAGGCAGAAACTGCTCCTGTAATTTTGTTTTAACATATATAAAATGTAATCTTTAAATCCACTTGATACTAATTGAAATCGGTGTTAAATAAGAGACCCAGATTTTCATTCAGTTTTTTATGGTGAATTGAAAGGAGCTACTATGTGCATGACTGTAGTGAGTTGACCCTGACTGGATGTCAGGTGCCCACCAAAGCCGCTCAATCGCTCCGCTCCTCAGCTGGACCGGGGACAGAAAATATAAGAAAAAACATGTGAGTCAAGGTAAGGACAGGGAGATCACTGAGCAATTACCGTCATGGGCAAAACAGACTTCACTTCCCAGGGGGTCACAGCCTTCTTCAGGTGCATCCACCTGCTCCGGTGTGACGTCCTCCATGGGCTGCAGGTGGAGATCTGCTCCACTGTGGATCTCCATGGGCTGCAGGGGCACAGCCTGCCTCACCACGGTCTGCTCCATGGGCTGCAATGGAATCTCTGCTCTGGTGCCTGGAGCATCTCCTTTCCTTCTTTCTTCACTGACCTTGGTGTCTGCAGAGTTGTTTCTCTCAGATATTCTCACTCCTCTCTCCTGGATGCAGTTGCCATTGTGCAACAACATTTTTTGCTTCTTAAATATGCTATCACAGAGGTATTATCACTGTCACTGACTGTCTCCTCATTGGTCATCTTGGAGTTGGCTGTTATTGATTCTATTGGACATAAAGGACACTTCCAGGAGCTTCTCACAGAAGCCTCTTCTGTATCCCCCTGCTACTAAAACCTTGCCACGAAATCCCAAAACAATGACAAAATTGAATTGATATGAATAACCTATGAGGAAAGAGACCAAGATCAAACACGAGGGGAATTGCCAACTGCTATGTCCATGTTCCACTGCTGCCTATTTGCCACTTCTTCTTTTTATCAGGGATATATCGACAAATTTTGAACTCTCATTGCAATTCATGCAGCTTTTCTGTTAAGTCTGATTTTAGCAGAATATTTGCTGAAGTGGCTTGCCTAAGGAAGAGCCTGCATTAAGGAATTGGCAAGTTAGAAGTCTTCCACTAAAGTCAATGAAATTATTGCAGCTTAATAAGAAGTAAACCCTGAGCTGCCTATGTCAGAACATAGGGTTTATCCAAATCTCTTGTAGCGAACACCCACTAAACCATTCCAATTAGCAGATTGATGGGGCTTCTTCAACTAAGCATGGGATTCTTTGAGGTCATAGAATTGTACAGGGTTTATCCTGAAAGTTTCTTTCTTTAGTTTGACTGTGCAGAAAACTTTTATACATACAACCTTTTTTGCAATCAAACTGAAGGATGTTACACAGCTGTGTTTCTACGCATACACAAACATGAAGAAAATTGTTTATAGTTCTATGGCACACTGTACACTAAAAGTTTAGTCCATTGCTTCCTGAAGACGCCAGAAAGATTTTTCATGCAATGGATACTGAGCTGCCTTCAGCTTGTCAGTATTACAGATTTTCCATTTCTGCAAAAGTGGAGTCACGATAATACATTCTGTTTTATACTTGATTCAAGCAGAATTCCTTCAACATAAACTAGATGTTTATTCACACAAACATGTTGCCAAATTCAAAGGACCTTTTCAGCTGAAATATTGTTACTCTGACTTTTCCTTTTCCTGTAAAAATAATGAAAGGAAATAATGTAATATTTTATTTATTTTTTCTTTGAGAAAGCTGGCAGACATTTTAGCAGGAGTTATGGTGGCACTGTAAATCAGATAGCAAGAGGTGACACATGAAATATGGTTTTCAGAATAACTTCCAGAAGATGACTTATTGTGTTGCTTGAAAATAACATGTTTGATCTTTAACTGTCTTGCACCTTTTGTATCCATTTCCACTCTTGAACAGGGAAAGCTAACAGTATCAGTAGCACATTATATCCTCTATACACAAAAGAAATAGAAAATCACAAAATTTTGGCCAGTCAATTTTCATTTTAGTAAGCCTTAATTTGTTATGTTTTTAGTTTTACTGTGTAAAAAGGAATTTAAAACCAATTCAAAGCAAAGTAGTTCTGTAGTTATTTCTAGCTGATGATCAAAAGATATATCATGAGTATTAAGAGCTGTCTTACTAACTATCCTCTATGCCCTTCTATACCCAGCAAAGCTCAAAGCTGAATGATTCCTATAAAGGTGTTAATTCACTAGTGTTCTTGACTGTATAATACTAATGTAATATCAAGAACAGAAATTCCATTTTTACTTTAGTTGTTGACTTTATTCTTGTGTATGAGTATTGATAGCACTCAATTTTGGTATGATGACTCTAGCAGCAGAATGTCCTCCAACTTTCAGCTTATTATACACATATTTGCAATTAAAAAGCAGTTTTCACAGAGACAAAAAGTAGAAGACACGTATGAAGGTTGATAAAAATCAATAGCATACAGCACCACTCCTTTCAAAACAAGACTTAATTTTATACTGATTTATAATCTCATGAGAAGCTACTTTTACAAGGCAAAAGTATTTTGAGTACTAACATCCATCGGCCTTTTCAAACTTTGTAGCCACAGTATGTTGTAGTCACAACAAATAATTTATCTCCAGCTTGCACACAGTCTCTGAGGTTTAGTCTCATGCCAAGGACATAACACAAATGAATCTGGTCATCTTGTGTCTTCTGTTTGCATGAAAGATCCTTCACAGGCTGATTTTCACAGTAACTGTCCTTGGACGTTTTAGAGTCTTTTGAGATATTAGGTGAGTGCTGAAGAGAGCGGGTGTATTTCTTGGGAGAAAACAGAAAGGTGGCAAGGTAAACACACTGGAAAGATCAAAGCAGTTTTCAAAGCAGAGCAACAATAAAAGCATTCTAATATAAATGTGGAAGACATGCAAATAATTTATTAATAAAGGATTCAGCTAAACTAGCAAAGCAGAAGCAGTAAGTATCTGACATCTCATGTCCTTCTTTTAGCAGACTGAAGAAGAAAAGTACATCAGGACCATAGCTGACAGGCTGAGTTTGGCTTGTTCAGCCTGGAGAAGGCTGCAGGGAGACCTGATTGCAGCATTTCAGTACTTAAAGGCAGCCTATAGGCAAGATGGGGACAATCTTTTTAGTAGAGACAGCAGTGACAGGACGAGGGGTAATGGTTTTAAACTAAAACAGGGTAGGTTTAGTCTAGATATAAGGAAGAAATTCTTTACAATGAGGGTTGTGAAACACTGGAACGGGTTGCCCAGAGAGGTAGTGGAGTCTCCTTCCTGGAGATATTCAAGACCTGCCTGGACAAGGTCCTCTACAACCTACTGTAGGTGACCCTGCTTCGGCAGGAGGGTTGGACTAGATGATCCACAGAGGTCCCTTCCAACCCCTACCATTCTGTGTTTCTGTGATTCTGTGATTTCTTATGCTTTTTTTTAGCAGTAGGTTAGCTACAGACATAAGACTTACTTGTTCATAGCTCTCAGGATTCCTCATGAACACAATTGGTAAAAGTTGCATCACCTTTGCTATCTTCCCGTCCCATAATACCAATATGATTTTAAACAGGATATATTTTTTTTTAAATTCTAAGTGAATATCAGTGGCAACTTGATACTGCTAATTTTTTGTCTGGTAAGTTCTGCCTACAGTTCAGTTTGAAACACAACCCCTGTAGCGAAAGGTTCATATGAGAGTCTCTGTAAGTTTCTGTTCGTAAACTTGGAACGCTAATGAAAAAGGTAAACCATTTTTCTGTTGCTTAACTTACTGGTGTGCTCATTTTATTACTTGTTCAGTTTTTGACCTTACACTCTTCCTTGTGGACTTCCAGCTCCCTGGAAAAAAAGGATTTATTACTAGTTTTTATACCCTTTGCAAACATATTTACTCTGATTATAAATGTTATGCTGCCGCAATTCCCTATCCCTCTCAATGATTTAGATTATAAGCTTTCAGAGAGTGATGATAGACCATCTTCTGTTCTGTTTCTGTACCACTAAGCCCACGGAGGGCCAGGTTCTCCCATTTTTTTCTAATTAAGTATGACTTTAAGTGTAAAAGGTATAGCAAAGGTGATGTAAAATTGCATAGAAAAATTATGATCAAATGTGTGAAATAATAGCAAAGACACTGCTCCTGATTTGCAGATGGGAAAGAACAGCCCCATACTAAACTGTTATGCAAGGGAATAGGAAGTAGAGGATAGTTCTTAAAGATATATCTGACAAAGTGAATGACACATCTTTATTAATAACTGTCTTTGAGATGTAAGGACCCTGTATTTGAGTGGAGATACCAGAATTTTTCATGCCTCACAGTAGAATTTTATACTTTTACACACATCTACTGTTGATATCTAAGTTTAGGAGACTTCATCTGGAGCTGATTCCCATCCTTTAAGCTGTCTAAATGTAATTTCTTTAGCTAATGTCATTGTTCAGCCACTTTTGTAATTTTTAACAGGTTGTGAAGATCGGCGCAAGGTTCATGGTGGCTGGAGAAAGGCCATTACTGCGCCACCTTCAAAAAAAGCAGGAGGGTCAAGGTGTGGAGCTACAAGCTGCTCAGCCCCAGTTTGATCCCTGGGAAAGTCAAGCAGCTAGTCCTCTTCACAATCCTTTTATACACCTAAAGGTGAAGAAAGCAGATGGGAACTGTCCACAAGGATTTAACCAGGAGGCTGGACTAAAAACCAGCTTTAGTTCTTCCAGTCTGAACTACTACATGATCCTCTGATTCTGTGACTAAAACTCTTTATTTTCAGGTAGTGTACTTACTGAGAGGTTGTTGCAATGCCAATGAAATACACTTCAGAGATTCCTCCTACTGGAGCATAATCACTGAAACATGATACATGATAGCCTTACTGTCTATACTGCATTCTATAAATCATAAAGTGTAAGATAGCTCCTGCCCAGCAGAGCTGAAAAACATCCAAAAAGAGAACAAAAAGCAAGAGACATTAAAAAAAACAGAGGAAAATGCAAAATATTTATTTTATTAGTATTTAATTTTCCTGCATATCATATAACAAATTGTAGCCATCACAGTACCGACAGATCTTCAGATAAGATTTAAAGGACAAGACAATGATAGATTTATAAGTGAAAAACATTATCTTTTATTCAATTCACATCCAAATAGAAAGTTAAATTGTCAGTAGAAGTACCTATGGATATTATTTGGAGATCAAAATAAATATAGATAATAGACTTACATCTTTAAAGCAATATGAAAAAAATATTTACCATTTCGGAATAAACACCATAAATCTTTGTGAAATACAAGTGGAAAACTGCAGTCTTAATTAGGTAAGTATAAGAAGTTTGGTCATGTTTGCAGCTAATATAGCAGGCTGCTGTACTATAATCAGATAAAATAAACAGATTACACATCTAATCTTTAAATGAAACCAATTTAATATTTCTCTAATTACTTATTTTATTATCAGACATGGCACACAGTTGTAAAGCCAGATGACCTAGTAGCTTTTATGTTTTACAAAACTGGACACAAAAAAATTCCAGTAACTTCCAATATGATGAATGGTTCAAAAATCTCCAAAAGAAATCGGTGTTGTAAATTTGTTTCAGAAAAATATTATCCACACTAAGATATCATGCTGTTGTTCACCCAGTTGAGTACTAATCAGACAACTTTTCTTTACAGAGAGAGGTGGTCAGAGTACTAAAGGGTAATACAGTATCTTATTACGCCCTTGTTGAGGGAAAATGTATTTGCAGTTGACACTGGTTCAACTCCACAATATGATTTAGCCATTCTTATAAATGGAATTCCATTGAAAAGAAAAGAGTTATAACAACTTCTCAGCAACATGGTTAAATTAAATCTGGTTTGCAAAAGGCAGAGATTTCAAATCTCCCCTACTTCCAGTCTAACAGAAAATGTCAAAGGTTTTCTCCTAACTACATAGATATGGCAACCAGGTGAAGTCCCTGATGACTGGAAGAAGAGAAACATTGTGCCCACTTTTAAACATCGTAGAAATAAGGGGCCCAGAAATATTGACATGTCAGCCTCACCTCTCTGCCTGGGAGAATCATGGAATGGACCCTCCTAGAAGCTATGTTAAGGCATGTGGAGGACAGGGAGGTGGTTCAAGACAGCCAGCATGGCTTCACCAAGGGCAAGTACTGCCTGACAAACCAAGAGGCTTTCTATGATGGAGTGACTAGATGAGCGGACAAGGAAAGAGCTATGGATGTGATCTATCTGGACTTCTGTAAAGCCTTCAACACAGTCCCTCACAACATCGCAGAATCACAGAATGGTAGGGGTTGGAAGGGACCTCTGTGGGTCATCTAGTCCAACCCTCCTGCCGAAGCAGGGTCACCTACAGCAGGCTGCACAGGACCTTGTCCAGGCGGGTCTTGAA
>Ga0065711_1010291_pt1 | contig 10149 bp, 6 predicted proteins | sample Hoacrofraction12_FD_59098 | JGI IMG/M metagenome (GOLD analysis project Ga0065711, IMG submission 59098) | Hoatzin crop microbial communities from Cojedes, Venezuela - Epithelial fraction 12 v2 (version 2) | ecosystem: Host-associated > Birds > Digestive system > Esophagus > Crop | place...
GGGGGGGGGGGGAGAAAAATGAAACCCTACCCGAGTATGTTTTTATGAAAAAATCACCATAAAATAACATACTAATGAGACTAGATTATCACAGTTTGACACAACTAAATGTCACCCTTTTTTTCCTATTAGAAATATACTTTTAAAAGATGACATGACCTTTTTTTACCTGTTTAAAATAATGCTTTCCTAATATTACCTCACAGGTATTTTTTTGGCTAAATTTGCAGTCTGTCAAAGAAAATTTTAAGAAACCATGTTGTTTTGAGTCCTAACTGCACCTTTTTAAGAGCAGGACTATATTTTATTGCATTTGGCCACAATTTACTTCCTCTTTGTCTCTCTCTTTGGGCAGCTTATTATGTTTGTGACTGTTGTTAAAGTGATCAAAAGTATTCTCTATGCTTTGGGACAAAGGTCCTTTTGAGGACTGATGAAATGGAGAGTGGATTCACAACAACAGTAAATGTAAAAGATCTAAGGCAATAGGGATAAATAAAATATAATTATATTATTTTTTTATTAAAAATAAGTATTTTATTTTTTTCCAAATTCTTACTGATAAGATATTTTCATTCTTAGGATTGTATTGATTCATTTCATTATTAACTGTCATTAAATAGAAACAATTAGTCTGAAAATCTTGTCGGTACCTTTAGGACTCTGTGTTGATGGGTGATGTTCATAGCATCAGTTTAATCTCAGTCCTACAGACCAGTATAGAAGAGCAAACACACGGTGAAAATTTCCCTCAGAGGAGCAAAACACCCATGTAACTATAGAAAACACAGAGCTGGGGCAAAGGAGGGAAGTAAACTCATCTGAAACGCTGAACTCCATACAGCAGTAGCTATATAATTATCAATAAGTAAGCCAGATATCTCAAGGTACCTTTGGGATCTCTGCTCTGGCTGAAATAATAGTTTTAACTGTTGTACAACTGTATGCTATAGAGCATATTGAACAAATAGAGCTGCTCAATATTCTTGGGTTTATACTGGGACCAGGAGTAAGGAGAAGCATTTACACAGAAATACACAGAAGTTATATGAGCCTACTGAAAAACAGGGTGCATTAACTTGCTTTTGGAATGGCCTCCCATGAGTCATATGAGGAATGTGGGCTCTGATCATACTTTCTGATCATACTGGAGCGTAGGCACAGCAAGTGTGCAAATGCACACAGAAGTTCTCACAGTGTTATTGAATCTAGGGCACAAGATAGCTCACCCATGGACAGGTACAAATGTCCCTGGGCACTGCACTAGTGTTCAGGCATAGCACAACTCACAATAACTATGTCCCTTGTCAGTGACTACTGGGAGAGTCAGTGTCCCTAGAGCTCTGGATGATAGCTGAGATTTGAGGTCCCCTTTTTCTGTTTTAGTCAGTATTCGTTTAGGAGATGAAATAGTTTTTGGCAAAGGAGTTGGGAAAATGTTGTTCCGACTGTTGGTAACCCAAACCCCAATTTTCTTTAAAAGAGAAAACAAACCAAACCTTCATGGTAAAATTTTCATTTCCAGAAAGGTTTTTACTGTTTTGTCAAACATTATGCCATTTGAACTAGTGCCTCTTTCTTTTTCTTCTGTTCCATTTTGCAATCTCTTGAAACATAGATACTTTGGTGAAAGAAGTTGTGTGACAGAGAGGATCTGTTGCTAAAAGTATGTGCCGTGATAAGACCTATGCAACTGTTTTTTTTCTGTTCAAATAGCATTAACACAGGAATTTTAGATCAGAAAGTCAGCAAGAGCGGATATTTAAAAACCCTAAATGTAACACTTTCCTAAACCAGACAAATTCTACACATTTTTCCTCTGTTAGGTCATTTCTAAATAAAGTGTTAAAAGAACATATGTAATCAACAGAGACAGAGGGAAATGCTGAAATGCTGCAGAGGAGGTGGTACCTTCAGGAGGAATTTTCAGGCTTGAGAGAATGATATAGGCTTACAGAAATAAGATACATAATCTAAGAATAGATGAAATGATCCTGCTTAAGGGGTTCAAATTGTACAAGAATTGACTGTGACTGCTGTGACTTCAGAAGCTCTGAAGGAAGGACGAAAACTGTTTCTAGCACAGAAGCAGTGGCTGGATGTGAGAAGGAAGCACTGCCTTCTCCAGACACTGCCAAAGGAACTGAGATGCTGGCAGGTCTTGCAGGCTGAGGAAGGGACCAACAGTTACCTTCCTCCCAAGAACTCAGCTGTCTCTGTCCCCAGGCTGGATTTGGTGCATTATGGCCCTGTGACCTTGGTGCAATGTTACTGGAAACTGGTTTTAAGGCATGAGAAAGTATGTGAGATAAAGCCATACAAAATAAGAAAAGTAAAAACCCAGAAGTGCCATTGCTGAAACAAACATTACAAGCAGCTCAGACTTCCAAATGGGAAAATACTGACGTGAAAATTATAGAACCCTTGGGGTGGGATCTGAAAAACAAGGAATCAGAAGATAACAATTCAGCAACATCAAGGATGTCCAAGTAGCAAGAGAGGCTGATGATTGATTGACGGCTGACTGGTCAACAAACACTCATTAAGTCTTCCATCAGGGCCAGTGAGCTTGTTAATGCTTAGCCTTATAGCTTCTTAGTTCAAATTCTCTACTGTGTAGGTATTAGCCAATAAAGAGTTATGCTGCGCTCTCATACTGTACAGATATTTATGAATCACCTGACCTAAGTGACTCAGAGAAAGAGTGGGAACAAAGGTCACCGAACACTGGAGCAGAGAGGGACCTGAGGTAGTGCTGGCTGCAGGCAGGAGGAAATGATGTCCATTGCCCTAATGCAACTGAGACTGAAGCAGAAGTTTTAAAAGATAATTTAGCATTTGGCCTAAGCCATGCTTTTATGCTCTACTTTATTTTCTTTGATGTAAAATAGTGATATAAAAGACATTTATTACTGGAGATTTACAAGTACGGAAATCTCAGGAATGCTAATAACGTAATTTCCCTTCCAAAGAGACTTTATAAAAATAAATGTATTGACAGTGTCAAGAAGAAAGAGGAAGAATAATTAAGAAAGGGAAAAGGGAAAATAAGAAAGAGATGAAAGGGAAAAGAGATTAGAAGCAGTAGCAGCAAACAAAAAATAGAAAAAGAAATAGACAAAAGGAGAAAAAGCTATATTACAAGAAAAAATAATAATGAGTAAAACAAATGTTTTTATGTTTTTTGCTGTTGGCTACTATACTGCTATATCATTCTTTCACTCACTGTAGGATACTAAAATTACATTGTATGAATATTTTGCAGTACAGAATACTATTAATACATAAAATTACTCATGGCAGCTATCTGCAAGTGACTGAGCTTTATGAATTCTGACAAATGACTCTTCATAGTAATCATATAAATGAGTGCTCTAAAAAGATTCATCTCCAGGAATTTGATGAAAATATATTTCAGACAAGTGAAAGCCTATCTTGTTGTGCTTATGGAACTCTTTTCTGCAACTTCTTTCAGAACAACCTGGTTCTTGTATTATTTATCGTGCTATTGTCTCTGATCTATAATTCAAAAAGAAAAATCCTTTGATTAATATATATGCAATATATTTCCAATCCAGTGCTGAAAATTTCAGCTACTAGGTATCCATTATTGTCATCAGACTCAAAAATGTGAAGGTGAAGAATACTGATCAGGTCATTCTGCCTAAATTCCTGTCAATAAATGACATACCCTGTCTATTTTTACTGCTGTTGTTATCATAAAACAACAAGGACTGCAAGAATTGCTGTACTTTCTCACTATGCATCTGTAACTACTGAAATGAAAAAGTCTTACTCTGCCTCTGTAAATTAGTCCTGTCTTGCCTAAAACATGAATTATATCACAAATCACTCCAGGGTCAGTCTGCAATCAGGTATTTCTTTCAGTCTTCTCATTGATTACACCCATCCATTAAATTATAAAAATCCCATAAAAATGAAGATAAGTATTCATAAGTATACTACTGATGAGTTGAGCTCTAACATTCTAATAAGTATCATTATATTAGATTATGATATATTGTCTCATGCTTCTCATTAAGATTTCATTGAAAGTTTCTAATTATAACGGTGGTGCCTAATGCTGCTTAAGGAAACCATGTGCTATAGCTAAAAAGCTAGGTTTCTATACTGGAAAAAATTGCAAAGGCACAGATTTGCCTAACTTGCATTGAAATTCAGTAAGAGTTAGTCAACTAACTGCTATTTATCTCTCAGGAGTATAACTGAAATGTACATCTTCCTAGTTGTTGCACAGCTTGGAGGGGGAGGAAAGGTCTCCGTTTTGTTTAAAATAAAACCTACAGAAAAGAAAACCGATTTCCCTGACAGTCATATGATAGTAGGCAAAGATATATTAATAACCCATTTCTAATTACAGAGGACACAATTTTTGTCCTTCATTGTAATTCTGACCTCATATACGTACATAAACTGTATGTGTTTCTGAATACATATTTATCTATATAGACATAATTGTATATACATGAATATCTAAATACATAGACACATATAACCATGAAATTGGTCTATTATGAAATGTGTATGACTCCAAAATTCCTAATATGATAGCTGAAGCTCTCTTCTTCTGCACATCAATCTAGAAAAGAAAGGCTTATGTCTCTTTAACTGTGCTGCTTTTGACTTATATTGCTCTTAAAACGGTAAGGGTGAAAAAAATCTATTTGGGGGGGATAAGTGATATGAAAAGAAGATGCTGATACATGGATGTTTGATAGGAAAGCTCTCCTGAGGACTGTACTTTCCCACTAATATGACAAAAAAAAAAAAAGAATAAAAAAGAAGAATCTAAGATGACACAGGCATCTTCCTGTTACAAAACATAGCAAGTGGGAAGTAATAAGGAAAAAGAACCAAATAACAGCGAGGCTTAGAATCAAGGACAAATATGAACCTTTGCCTTTTGAATTTGTAAAAAAAGTCACGTGAGGCAGATGGAGACTACAGCAGTGTGACAACAGCACAATAACAATTGTTGTTGTGTGCCACAGTATAAGGCTGTGACACGCTCTACCCTGGACACCCTAGCAAATATTGCTATTGTTGTCTCTCCTGTAATGTTAGTCTAGACAGCAATAGAATAGTCTTCTTGCAAGAAGGACACAGCTTAGATTTCAGCTTTAAATTTATCTTCCTTTTCTGTCCATAGACACTCTCTTACTTTTGCTTGATATATGTGAGACGATTTCTACGAAGTTAGAAAATCTGAATAGTTTTACAGGAGAAAATCTGACAGATAATAATGCATGCTGCTGCTGGATTCTCTCCTACAAGTTTTTGGGTAACAAGAAAAATGTAAGCCCTTTAACAAATAACTGGGAAAAATATTATGAATTTAAACTTCTGTATTTTTAAAGAGAGATATAATGTGCTCAATACATCTTTTTTTATGCTTTAATATTAAAACAATTACCTAAGGCTACTTTTCAAGTGTTCTTCTAGATGAAATGAGACAATTCCTTTTCACTTTGTATTATCCACCTTTCTTTGGCTAGAGAACACAGCATACAGACAGATTCACCAGTTTTGCACAGAGTGTACACTTGTTTCATTTCTAACACTACACGAAATAACAGAAATGAAATTGATGATAAATTACAAATCTTATGCCTAGAAATGCATTTATTTCTGAAAACCGACAGTCAGAATATTTGTTAAAAATACTAATGAATGATTACGTGGCTTTTGCCCAGAACAAGGGTTTTAAGCATATGCATATAACATATGTACTGTATAGTATAACATAAAGTATAAATCTGGTTCACTGAGAAAACAGTCTTATCATTTAAAAAAATTTAGCACGGCTTTCCCTTCCAAGTGTGTAATCAAATACTAAAATAATGAATAAGCTCAAATTTTTTGAAAAAAAATGTAATCAGGGCATTTTTACATGTATATGAAATTATGCATATGAGTATACATGTTTACACAGCTACGAGACAAACTGTTGCAGGCATCAAAGTCACAAGTTTTACTGATACGAAAAATCTAATATCTTAGGGTGATCAATTTACTGATTTTATTTCAACGCAGTTAAGATTTTTCAATATTTTGTTGGTTCATACTTATAGAATTAGGTTTTAGTGTTATATATTCTTATACAATATAGATGTGGATGGTGCTAATATTTTAAAATGGATATTTATCTTTAAAAGCCTCTTAAAAATTAGAGGATGTAACAGTAAACATATTAACTTGAAATACATATTTTATTCCTCATTTAATTTGTAAATTCTTCAGTGAAGGGTAATGGATTTTCTTTTAAATTCTCTTTGTGCTGAAATTACAGAAGATTTATAGGAAAAGCTTTCAGAGGGGATAATGCTACGTCATGAATATGTATCCCAGTAATAAATGAAATTAAATGAAAAAAAAATAATATGGCTTAGGATTTTTTTTCCTAAAGCACATGTCATGCCACAGTCTTTAATTATTTTGCTTCAGACCCATCATGTTTTATTAAACATATGACTGAGTAATGACTCAGGAGATCTGTAATCTAGTCCTCATATTACTCCTGGATGACCTTAGGCAGTCAGTGCCCCTCTCCATATCCTAATTACTGACAAAATACGGTGGAACAGTCAAACACCATTGACTCAGTTTCCTAGCAAAACTCTCTTGGATTAGTTGCTTTGCAGCATTTTTTCTGGGTAACATTTTTACCACATGAAGATTCATTTTTTGTTATAGCAACACCTCCTGAAGGAAGCTTGCTTGGGTTCTATCAGGTGAGGCAATGGAGTTCCCTGTCCACACCTATGCCTTTGGGGATCAGCCTGCAAGGAAAGGAAAAAACACAGAGGTGTCTGAGCTAAAATACCTCCACATGAAGTAAGCAGCCACAGCAGAAGCCGTAAGAGGTATATATATGGCGGTGGCAATCGCAGAAGGATAAATACAAAAACCAAGTGAAAGTAGGATACACAAGTGGTTGTGTTCAGTTTTTTTCTGGTGTAGAGCCTTCTCATGCTTTTTGGGGGGATAGATGGACATTCACCTTTGTGAAAGTCTAGATATTGTAGTCTGAGATCTTTTCTACTACATAAATATTTTTTTAATTAATTGGATAGTTAGACCATGTTCAGAATATGTTTTAAAATAAAATTGATATAATATTGAGGGCAGCTTGAGTATGAATTAATCTCACTGAAGGTCAAACACATGCAGCTACCCTACATGTCAGCCTATAGTTCCCTTTATATTCTGATTTATTTTAAGCTTCTGCTTTAGGTTAAGATTAATTATCTTTTTCTCACCACAGTCTTTAAATATAGACAGGGGTGGCTAGCTGAGTAGTAGTTTCCTATAGTTCCTGCTATGAATTCTATGTTACTAGGAAGTACTTTTTAACAGTGGTACCTAAACATGAGTGCTGTCCTGTAACCCATCAGTGTGGATGCTGTCTCAGTTTATGTCACAGCTCACAGGAAATTTTTTTATTCAAGGCACGTGAAAATCTAGTCCAAAATATAATTCAAGTTTTTGACTCTTAAGACAGTATAGATGACAAATGAATAGCATCAGACTATCTTAATCCAGCACTTTCACAAACCCATTATTTCCGATTAGAGATAAGGCTTGTCTACGCCAAAGCTACAACTGTACATTTAAAGTAAGCAGTAAGAGGTCGCACAGCTTGCAGATACAGCAGCTAAAGTAGAGGACTGACTAATGAATACATGAAACCAAAATATATGTGAGATTGTCTACACTGTAAAAACAAAATGAACAAATAGAAAAACATACACCAAAGTGATATTTTTACCGCAGCACGTATCCTGACATTTTCCTCAAAGCTTTTCCTCACATGAAAAAAAAGGTTTTTGTTAAAGATCACAGTAATTAAGAAGATAGCCAACACAAATAGAAAAAAGAAACAACAGTTATGAAAGAAATTTCTTGGAAGAAAATAAAATCTGTTTCCCAACTACATTTAGCTGCAGTCTTCCCTGCTCCTGTGTTCTCTCCATGAGTCCAAACCTGGTAGATGTTATAAAATACAAGGTAAGAATCCACTGGTTTTCATATTCCTCTTTCTTCAGCTAACATAATAAAAACTTGTAAATCCACACCAACATTAAGGAGACAGATTGAAAATACAGTTAATTATATACGAATGCATTTTGTGGAAAAAAACACAGATGTTCCATACTGAATTATAAATAAGAACAAAAAGCAATATTTATTTTTGTAAAAGAACTTTAAAAATTAAAAAAATCTATAAACATTTCAGAAGTTTGAAAAATCTTCAAAAATTCATGAAAGTCAACCCTGAAATATGTTTTCATAAATCAAAATTTTAAAAAGAAATTGTGTCCCTTACATAGTTTTCTACTGTAACGTTTCTAGTGCAAGAACTTCAGCAACTGCTATTTTACAAAAGGGTTAAATTAAATGGACTTCAATCACCTATCAGACACTAAAGGAGTATACAGAATAGTTTTGTTATTTGTTAGAATTATCTGAAGCAAAAAAATTAAAGAAAAATGTAATTTCATATATACAGGACACGGTTCAAGTTTTGCGTTTAGGTACACATGTATGAAATGAAAGCAATTTCTTTAGTTGATTTATTTAATAGAGCGTTGAGCAATATTCCAGGTTTGATAAGAAAGGCAGCCCAGTTTACTGCCTACAATGTCTTTTAACTAGACATGGAAAAAAAAAACAAGGTAGGTAACTAATTTTAGAAAGACACAAGCATAGTCAATCTCATCTCCAGTTAAATGGGGTAAGTTAAACAAAAAATTGGATGAGAGAGTTTGGAGAAGAAAAAATACAGAATGTTTCTTTATGGTAGACAAAATCAGACTGCAGAGGTTTCCAAATTAATAACTTGCATCTCATACCGCTCTGTCAAAATAGCCTGTGATCACTTTCTCCTACCAAAGCACAATCAGAAGCAGATGTTTCAGATTCAGTTCAGTCTGACAAGGACTGCTATCCTAACACTGCAGCAATTCTGAAGAACTTTGAAAAATAATCAAGGCAGAAAGGTACAAGAAGCATCACAATAACTGACAAAAGGAAAGGAGGCGCTGCAAGTATAAAATACTGAATAAGTGCATGAGATGACCTAAATATGCCAGCAAAGGATTCCATGATAGTTTTTCCCGAAGAAATAATTTTATAAATGATTCACTTTCTACAAGGTACAGAGAAGTAGTGCAGCCAGCATTACATTGCCAACAACCTTCTTCAGAAAGCAAGCCGTGCTGCTTGAAATCCATATTTAGCTTTACTGAACTTGCTTTTATCACATGAATAGAATTGTCAGCTCACTTGGAAGAACAGCTAGAAAACTTTCTCAAAGAATACTTCTTACTGCTGTAATCTGTGATCACTGACTGTAAAGTATAAGAAGTAATTTCTTCCTATGGCATTGAACATGGCTTGGCCAGTAGCTTGAGCAGTTATTTTTCCAGCTTGGGTTAGCTTGAAGGAAAATATCTGAAAAGACAGAGAGCTGATCACAGAATCACAGAATCACAGACTCACAGACTCACAGACTCACAGACTCACAGAATCATAGGGGTTGGAAGTGACCTCTGCGGGTCATCTAGTCCAACCCTCCTGCCAAAGTAGGGTCACATACAGCAGGCTGCACAGGACCACGTCCAGGCAGGTCTTGAATATCTCCAGAGAAGGACAATCCACTACTTCCCTGGGCAACCTGTTCCAGTGCTCCGTCACCCTCAGAGGGAAGAAATTCTTCCTCATGTTCAGACAGAACTCCCTATGCTTCAGTTTGTGCCCATTGCCCCTTGTCCTGTCACTGGGCACCATTGAAAAGAGTTTGGCCTCATACTCCTGACACCCACCCTTGAGTTATTTATAAACATTTATTAGATCCCCTCTCAGCCTTCTCTTCTTCAGGCTGAACAAGCCCATCTCCCTCAGCCTCTCCTCATAGGAGAGATGCTCCAGTCCCCTCACCATCCTTGTAGCACTCCGCTGGACTCTCTCCAGTAGCTCCTCATCTTTCTTGAAGTGGGGAGCCCAGAACTGAACAGAGTACTCCAGATGGGGCCTCACCAGGGCAGTGTAGAGGGGAAGGAGAACCTCCCTCGACCTGCTGCCCACACTCCTCCTAATGCACCCCAGGATCCCATTGGCCTTCTTGGC
>Ga0065711_1051985_pt1 | contig 10149 bp, 4 predicted proteins | sample Hoacrofraction12_FD_59098 | JGI IMG/M metagenome (GOLD analysis project Ga0065711, IMG submission 59098) | Hoatzin crop microbial communities from Cojedes, Venezuela - Epithelial fraction 12 v2 (version 2) | ecosystem: Host-associated > Birds > Digestive system > Esophagus > Crop | place...
GAGGGGGAATATGTCTCTCTGCAGAGACTCTTCATTAAGAAGAAATTACACATTTGAAGCTGGAAATAGTCAATTAGCTGTTGGATAATAACTTCCTGCATTTTGCCAAGTTTCCAGCCCAACTCCTACCATACTTCCCCAGTTAAGCCAGTGAAGACAAGATCAGAGTTCAGACAGCCTTTCTGCTGGGAAATCAATGTCTAGTACAAACAGTTTTGTTATGGACTCTTTCACTCCATGACAAATGAGTTTCTATCATGTGCTTAAATGCAAGACATAAACCCTAAGTCCACTGGCAAAACGAAGTGAATCTCTCTGAACCCTGCACTGAGGGTGCACTAAAAGAATGGAGAAGTGCGCCGTGCAACTCTGGCTGCCTTTCCCACATATAAGCCCTGAGCTTCTTGGCATTCCCATGTTCTCTAAAACAAAGACCAGCAGACAGCGAGATGGTGGCTGCTTTGAGCAAGCCTAGATGTCTGGCCACAGAAGGAAATTTCCCCTGCATACCTTTATTCGTGTTCTTCACTGAAAACTGATGGCATCAAGGAATTCAAGTAAGCCTCACACTCACCTTCAGCAGGCAGGATGAGAAGGGCTGCTGTAGCTAGAGGACAGTGTTACTGGGAGGACAAAGTAACATACGCTAGCAGGAAATACTCCTAACAGTGCCTAAATAGGCAGAAGGTCAGAAGAACATTTTGACCACAGGAGCAAGGGCTTGGAGAAGGCTTCTCCAGAGCAGCCTCTCCCCTGTCAGTTACTGTTAAGGTGAAACTTGCTCACTGTAATCAATGCACTCTACCACGAGGCTGCTGCAAGAGGGGCTGGAAATCAGGACCCTAGGGAATCACATGTCACCTGTGTTTCTTTCTCTAGAATAAATACTAAACTGAACTTCAGCAGTAAGTGCTATTTAGGAGTTACTATAATCCCAATCTAATCAATCTATTTTTTTAATCAGAATTCCATGTGGTTTTAAATATTTAAATTATCCTGAGACGAAAACATGCTATCAGATGAACATGATCAAATGTCAAAGAAAAAAATTTCACTGTACATTTTTTCTATTATTATTTTGTTTGATTACCATGTGTTTTGGAACAAATGTAACAGTTTTCAGCACTGCACTTAAGTATGTGGAGTATGAGAGACTTAGCAGTGCCCACAGTGCAGCTGCAAGAAGAATGCATGTTTCTGTTGGGGTGGGTTTTTTGTTTTTTGTTTTTTTTTTTTGTTTTTCTAAGACAATGACTTGTTGATGCAGTGGTATATAACAAATAGGGCACTGTGGGAATACAGACTAACATATGTGAGGCAGGTTTTTTCTCATTCATCAGCTAATTCTGGTCTGAGCAGATTTTCATTCTGCAGGCAGGCAGATGCCCTCCCAGAACACAGGAGTCTGAATACAGAATTTATCACAGAATCACAGAATGTTAGGGGTTGGAAGGGACCTCTGTGGGTCATGTAGCCCAACCCCCCTGCCGAAGCAGGGTCACCCAGAGCAGGCTGCACAGGACCTCGTCCAGGTGGGTTTGAATATCTGCAGAGAAGGAGAATCCACAGCCTCCCCGGGCAACCTGTTCCAGTGCTCCGTCACCCTCAGAGTGAAGAAGTTCTTCCTCATGTTCAGCTGGAACTTCCTCTGCTTCAGTTTGTGCCCATTGCCCCTTGTCCTGTTGCTGGGCACCATTGAAAAGAGTCTGGCCCCATCCTTCTAACACCCACCCAGGATTTTGTATCCTTAAAGTTATCCTTCGGGTACCAAGATGGCAGCACGTCAAACTACATGGTGCTTATAAAATGTCTTTCATCCAAAAATCTCTGGGTCCTTTTGTAAACATGCATTAAACGACTTGACGTTCTTGTGAGATGTAAGGCAGGCTTCGTTACAGCTCATTAGTGGCTGGGGGAGCCAGGGCACAAAACATGTTGGGAGATTTTTCCCTAGGATATGTGGGCCGATGGCAGAGCAGCGAAGAGTCCCCAGTGCCAGCTCCAGCCAGAAGATGAGATGCTTTGGTTGGAGACCTGTGGCTGTTCGCATTCAGGGAGCTGGACAATCATTTTCCTAGAGGCAAATCTTTGGCAAGGTTACAAACTGGATGTTGATGCCTCAGTGTGTGATTGTTCCCCTTTTTCCCCTGTTCCACGGTGTGATGGAAGAACGTCTTACACAGCTTATTCCAGGGGTTGAAATGCCATGGTGCATCAGGCCTGGACAGACCAGGGAGCACACTTCAGACACTGAACAAACCGAGGGCTGCGAATCACCATTTGACCAAAAGAAAGGTGTGCACCTGCAGGGTAAGAGCTTTGTTGTCCCAACTTACTATTTACTATTTAAATCGGCAAAATCAGGGAGACAGAACATAGTGTAAAGGTGTTTATGTCTGTGCTGGCCCCACCTTTGATCCCATGGAGTTAGATTACACTACCCTATTCTTTCTTCCCCTCAGGATAAGGACTGGTTCCTTGATTCAGCTCTCTACTTTTCTCTTCCCACCCACACATCCATGAAGATAAAACCATTCCCTATAGCAGACTGGGACTTGAGTCAAAAACTAATTATAAACAATGATGGCCCAACAGCTCTTTTCAGTTTGTGGTTCTATGAATTTGATGCAAACTATTTGGCTTCAGATCCCCTCCTGGTAATTTACAGACCAGCTTGCCTTAGTTGGGCAGCCGCAGAAGGGCGCAGACAAGGGAGATAGTGGGATGCAGGACCGCAAAGGAGACTAGAACTGGGAATAAAAAGAAGCAGCAGCTCCTTTATCCCAGCGTTCTCTTTCTTTCTGCTGTTTGGTAGGAGTGCAGTGGTAATCACTCTGCTAGGGAGGAACTGGCATTCTGCATGTGTTTGCCAAATATGACAAAGTACCAACATAACTTGGATGGGATTTGGCCCGTCAGTCCTTCCACAGCTTTCTGGTGCAAACGGGGTCAATGCCTTCGCAGAACATGGCACGGTGTAATACAGCACATACGCCCGACTCCATGCCAACTGCTGTTTCATAATAAAATATGTATCACAGACCTCTGGTTAAACAAGAACAAGCAACTTTTTCTGCTTAAAAAATTTAAAGACGCTAAATTTTGCTTTTCTTTTTCATCTTGAAGCAGCTTTGGCTGAAATAATGATATTTATCAAATGATTGCCAGGGCAGGGTGAGATATGTTACAGTACTTTGGGAAACCAAGGCAGTTTGATTTGTCCACAGCAGCCATGCAGAGTAGGTATTCTGGTGATTTTTTTATGCTTACCCCTGTGCTACATTGTCACTACTTATTTAAAACCCTGTAGCATTTAGCTAAACTCCCATGGATGCTTATCTTGCAAGCTGGTTGTGAATCAGAAGTAACTCCAATGAACTCTTGTATAAGATCGGTAGAAATGAGCATGTGGCCCACACGACCATTTCATGCCTTGGTTTCCTAAAGGCAGTGGAAAAGCACAGCACTGCCTGCTGCACAGGCACTTACAAAGCAGGAGTCACCACAGCAGAGAGCAAGTGTCTGACATGTCCTCTTCATACTGCTGGCACGGGGAGTAGCAGGGATCTCTGCCTCTAATCTGCGGCCCAGCTTCCCTGCTCAGAGCTGGCTTGCTGAGAGGATGTTTAGCACTACAGCCAGAAATAATCTCTAAGACTGTTTTTGCCTTGCCTTTGCCATTTAGCTAACGTGTAGTTCGCTGCATCTCACTACCGAACTTGGGAAACAGCCCCATCTGCTCCAGGGTCAGCAATGACACTTTGTCGCTGCAAGGCAGCTTCATGGATGAACACTCTGCCAACTGGCATAGGATGTGTCTGAGCCCAGCAGAGATGCAGCTTCTCCCTCCTGCTCAAATCTGGACAGCTCCTGCAGCAGCGCTCGGTGGGCAGCACCAGCACCTTCTCTCTGCAGTTCCTGAACGCAGCCTTTCCTTTGCATCTCTCCCAAGCCATAGGAGAAACCCTGAAATTCAGCTCAGCGGAGAACAGCAGCAAAGCTGCCACTGCCTGCAGGAGGACTGATGCTCACCCAGGACGTTCAGCAAGCACAGGACAAGAACTAACACATGACTGCTAGTCATTGGGACCACAACTACTCCATGGCAATGAAGCTTAAGAACAGCAAGAGCTTGAAAAAACCTCCCTGAGCTGTTGACTCCTCCCCCTTTTTGTATGGCTTTAAAAACAAGTATTTTTTTCTTCCCTTTCCGTCACTTTTTTTAACATAGGTGACACTCAGCAAGAAGAGCTCTGAAAGGAGCACATCCACGCCGATTCTCATTCACTTGTGATTCCACAGCAAAAGGGTGATGAACTCAACACTCCATGGGAAGGCTGAGATCCTGACCTGACCCCACAACACCAGTGCTGTATGCGCAGCCAAGCCCTCTGCACCAGAGACCCTGCCGTGAAGACCAATGAAGAATGCTATGCACAGTGAGCGTAGGGAAGTATCCTGTGGGGCATGGAGACTGGCTTGAGGCCTGCTTTCATTTAATGTTGTCAGTGGCGTGCTGCAGCAACTCTGAGATCAAAGCTCTTGCAGAGCTCCTCTTGGTACTATAACCCTTTGATCTTACCCTCTCCTGATAACCCCCCAAGCCACATGGCTGCTCCACCTCCCACCTGGGATCTGCCTTCTAAGATTGCCCATTTTTCCCTAAATCAAGGAGGAAAAAGGAGCACGATATGCAAAAACGATGAGCACCTGCAGCTTCCACTGACCTGATGTGATGCCCTATGTCTGCTCAGCAAGCCTCTAAGTCAGCTCTCACGAGTTCATGGCCATACCATGAAGAAGGCAAAGATAAATGCATGATGGCTAATGGGGGCAGTACACTAGCAATGAGTTTCACTGAACTATAAACCCACACTGCCTGGGAAATGTACATCCAGACTGGACAATGGCATAACACAAATTTCAGCCCTATTATGCAGGCTAGAAGTGCCTCAAGGATGCTGTGTGTCTGAAGCTTTCCTACTGCACGCAGCTCTTAATTGAAGCAGTAACTAAATGGTACATTTTGAGTTTATCATGGCTTGGCATGTTTCTTGGTCAGAACAGCAGCAACACGATGAGTTGGATGCTTGCAAAGTCACCAAGACTTGGAAAGGAGTTCTGTTACACAGGAGTTGGAACACCCACAGTGAAAAGATGCTACCACCCTGTGATTCTGTTTTTCAGCTTTTTTCTTGACAGAATAGTAAGAAGCTCTAGTCATTTTTATATTGAAAAACACAGTTCTATGTTCTCAGCTACTGCCAGTGCCAACCTCTCCTGCCTATCCCCATTAACAGCTGCTGTGGAGTTCATCTTGTTGGTCTATCTACCAGCATCTAAAATGGTTAGATTTTCTTCCTCTGTTTCACACACACACACAAAGTTGTAGAAGAATTTGTTGCCTAGACCTTACTCATCAGACAAGGTTTTTTTCTGGTCATGAATTATGTATGAATCAAAGATGACTTCAAATACATGTAACACTATAAGCACGAGACACCTACTCTATCTACATACACACCCCCACACGGGTATTCTACAGGAAGCAGTGGGATCCAGATGATCATTCTATGCATCTCTGTGCTATCTCACCAACTGCCCGCTCTCCTGTCACATCACAAACCATTGCACTTCACCTTCCATCAAAGCCAAAGGAATTTGATTGGGCCACATATTTCAGTCCTCATAATCTAGGTGTGTGCCTCAAGTTTGCTGCCTCAGGAAGATGTCATTAAAATCACCAAACCCTTAACTGCTACATTAAGTTTCCCTTTTCGTTTCCAAAGTTTAGGATTCTTCCTTCTTAACAAACTCTCCTCACCTCTGTTCACCTCACCTTACCACAGTTCTCTATGGGACCTTAACAAGCGCAAAGACGCATTTCAAAAATCAGCAGGGAAAGAGAAGACACTACCTTTGCTTCTGGGACAGGAAGGTACAGATTTTAACAAGGTACCATCTTTGATACGACATAGCATATCGTTGACTGAATGTACCATTGAGCGTAAAAGGCTTCATTTCCTTTGTTGAGTTTGGACTGAGAACTACAAATGGGAAATTAAACAAAAGAACCGCTACCTGTTTCTTTAAAAATACTTAAAATAACCCACAAAATCCTTCTGCAAAATACCATCATGGAGAGACTATGTTACTGCCCATCTGGGATGACCTGTGTAATTCAGGTGGTTTCAGAATTCAGAGATGGTGCAGTTTCCTCAAACTCTGGCAGAACCTTCTATGATAACTGTTGCTGCATATATTTGTACTGTATCTCCAGACATCTGCTGTATACTGCTATGTGCTTCTGACGAAACAGGTAAGCAACAAAAGGAGTCTTCCAGCAGATGGAAAACATGCGGTAAAAGTGAAACCAGTAGGTGTGTCTCTCCATCTCTTCAGCTCACTCCCGCTTCTGAGGGCTGTGTATCACCCAAATCCAGGCACTGCAGATAGAATGTAGCAACTGCTGCTGCATGAACCGGCCGACATCCTTTTGTTCACCACTGTCAAAAGGGCTTTCGCTCGCCCTGTTCCCCGGCGTGCAATGCCTCGCCTCTGCCCCATGGCCTGGGGGCTGTGCCAGGCACACCGCAGTCTGCTGTGCCAGCAGCAAGGCGCTGGTGGCTGCAGCCTGGGCAGCAGTCAGCACCCCCAAACCCCTCTGGCACCTGGGCTGAGCCTGGGCCACCCTTTCGGCAGTTCACCCGGGCTCCCCACCACTGGCAGCACAGGTCGTAGTCGAAGAGCTCCAACTTGCAGGTCCATCTGCTTTTGCTTTCAGGGGGTGTTGGCAGATACCCTCAGTGCTGGAGCATTTGGAAACGTATCTCGTAGCCAAGGTGGATTTTGTGCAATCTGTTCAGTACTTACAGCATTGTTTGACTAAGATTAATAAGAAAAAAAAATAAATAAAAGCAATAAAAAGATAATAAATTCCAGTCCTCAGAGTTATAGGCCTGATCCCAAGAAATTCTGAAACTACTGTCAGGCTCCAGAAGTTGTGCAGTAATCCCTCAGAATGTACTATCTTGTTAGTCCCTCCATCTTTAAAGAATAAAATCATCCAACACATTAGGATTTATGGCCAAGGAAAAGTTTTATCTTGAAGCTACAACATAGAAGATAAAAGAGAGGTATGTAACTGTTGAAGAAACAACAGCATGAATAGCTTATACATATTGTGCAATTAACACTCACTGAAGGCCTGCCTATTGCAAGTTGCATATAGCTGATAGATCGACATACAAAACCAGAGCCCCTGTTCCTTTGCACAGAAGTACATGGTGATTGCAACAGCAGTCAGCCAATCAAGTAATTTTTTTTCTAATGTGCCCTTTCAAAGTGTCTTCAGATCGGAGCCACAAAAACCACCCTATAAAAACAAAAATCTCCATCATAAAAGTTTCCTTCTTAGCCAGGCCTTGGGTGTTCAAACAAAACAAAACCAAACAAAGTAAGTGCTATTTACAAAAACATGCACACAATGGTCACTATGTCCCTGTTCCACACCAAGTGGTGTGACCAGCTAAGGTTCTGAACAACAGCATATGGAGAACAACAAGGGACCTCAAGTTCCTTCACTACGGACTTACTGAAACCAGTTCCTCACCACGGCAGACAAAGGAGTATATAATGATCAGCAGTGAGATGGGAGAAGAGATCACTGAATCTTCCTCAGAACAGAATCAAATCCCAGGGAAGGATTTATTATCTGATTATTAGGAGGGAATTTCTAGCAAAGGCTGACCTAGAAACGAAAAAAGGCATCACAGTAGAGCATGTGTCTGGTTGTCACGTAGTTTCACTTATTAGCTTTCCTCTTCCATTAACAAAAAGCCAGAGTATGATGAACAGCCACAGCCCCGCGCTATCATTCAACAAATTGCTTCAGGTGCCAAAGTAGCAGGTAAGTGCCAAGATAGATTTCCAAAGCCTGACCGTTTCTTGTAGCCAGCGGGGTGCATTGCAGGGAGCTTCCACAGGTTTTTCAAAATCCCTCTGGGGATCTGCCTGCACCTTTAACAGTTTTAAAGCCATGACCTTCAGATGCATGCTGAAGTTGCACTGAAAACAATGCTTAGGTGCTTTGTTGGATCAGAGTCATGGTAAGACATGACGAGCAGGAAGATCTAGAGGAACTAAATGGCAACTAGACAGGTAGGCAAGCTAGTAAAGGAAATGTCAAAGTATTGTTGTTGCATATAGAATTGGATATGGCGCATTTGTGGAGGTATGCCAGCTTCTCCAGCCTCTTCCCTTCTGAAGGAAGCAGGGTTAACATCCATGAATAAATCAGCCTTTTGATCAAAGTTTGATTAAGCATCTGAGATGTAATGATAGATTTTTCTGAAGACATGTATTCAAAGCATGCTTAATGTATGCATGTATCTCTCTGTCTTTCTTCCTGTGGTTTCTTTCAAAGGGTCTTCTTCCTTTCCAACTGTAATTTCCTCAGGCAGAGTTTAGTCCAGAAAGAATTCATCTATAAAACTATGTGCTAAAACTTCCAATTATCAGCTGAACTGATGAAAAATAACACTTCTATGAGAAATGAACATTTCTTTTTCCCAGTATTTCACTTTAGTGGTGTGAGTTTAAGTCAGGGGAGACAGCCAACCTTCAAGGCTTAGAAAGGACTCCTTCCTCCTTCCTTGACCTTGCTAAGGCAAATGACTTGAAATCCTAATGGCTCGGGCACTGAGGGAATCCTCAGAGCAACCAGTCTGCTGAATGATTAAGGCTGCAATTTCATAGAGAACTGGGGACATTTAGATGCATCTTTCCCGCTGGAACTGGAAAACGGCACACAGAAAATCTCGGCCCCTGAGAAGAGCTCAGTTCCCCTCGCACCTCAGTCTAGAAGACTGAAATTGCTGGGTGCTATCTCAGGCACCACAGAGGCTGGGCACTGGCCTGCTGTGCTGTTTTCTGCAAGCTGTTGCATAACAAGTCTCATATTCTTCAAACTTTGCCAACTAGACAAATATTTAGAAGACAAATCTTAAATATTTATGCACATTTTCAAAATATTGTTCTACAACTCCATCCTGCCACCCCACCTTTCTGCAATATGCTCCGGATTTTATCTCTATGACAGTAACCTCAGCTTTTAAATACACAGGAATAGAAGAGATGAGAATGCATCAGGAGTTTCCATCTTGAGCAACTTAATTTCCCTTCAGGTGGCAAAAATGCCAGCTTTTCAGGAAAGGACTACCCTGTCTTGAGGAAAAAAGTCTTTGGGAGAGTCACTCCTAAGCTTATTAGATCCTAAGGGCTGTTGTAAAACACATCCTCAGAAAATCTCTGTATTACAAACTCTGGGTTCAGGATGTAAAAATTGATGCAAAATGGGCTTTGCAGTTTCCAGCTTGTCAATGCTAGTTAAGATGTGTTTTGCTAGCATTTGGTGGGACCAGAGCACCCAGGAGACTGCTAAGTCTGGGGAGAATTACTAACAGCTAGCAGTGTAAAAACAAAATCTTAAAAAGTAACTTACTCAGTTTAACTTAAATTTTTTTTTAAACTTAAATTTTTCCTAATATCTAATGTAAAGATACCCTGACACAACTTGAGGCCATTGCCTCTTGTCCTATCGCTAGTTACCTGGGAGAAGAGACCAACACCCGCCTCCCTACACCCTCCTTTCAAGTAGTTGTAGAGAGCAATAAGGTCTCCCCTCAGCCTCCTCTTCTCCAGATTAAACAACCCCAGTTCCTTCAGCCGCTCCTCAAAAGACGCATTCTCCAGACCCCTCCCCAGCCTCGTTGCCCTTCTCTGGACACGCTCCAGCCCCTCAATGTCCTCCTTGTAGTGAGTGGCCCAAAACCAAACACAGTACTCCAGGTGCGGCCTCACCAGTGCCGAGTATGGGGGCACGATCCCCTCCCTACTCCTGCTGGCCACTCTATTCCTGATACAAGCCAGGGTGCCATTGGTCTTCTTGGCCACCTGGGCACACTGCTGGCTCATGTTCAGCCAGCTGTCAGCCAACAACCCAAGATCTTTTTCCACCAGGCAGCTCTCCAGCCACTCCAAGTGCAGGAGCCGGCACTTGGCCTTGTTGAACCTCATACAGTTGGCCTTGGCCCATCGATCCAGTCTGTCCAGATCCCTCTGCAGAGCCTTCCTACCCTCAAGCAGATC
>Ga0065711_1051986_pt1 | contig 10149 bp, 5 predicted proteins | sample Hoacrofraction12_FD_59098 | JGI IMG/M metagenome (GOLD analysis project Ga0065711, IMG submission 59098) | Hoatzin crop microbial communities from Cojedes, Venezuela - Epithelial fraction 12 v2 (version 2) | ecosystem: Host-associated > Birds > Digestive system > Esophagus > Crop | place...
TGATCTAGTTAGTGGTGTCCCTGCTCGCTGCGGGGGGGTTGGACTAGATGACCTCTAGGGGTCCCTTCCGACCCAAAACTTTCTATGATTCTATGATTCTATGATTCTATGAAATTCTGTTCCCACGGGTCACTAGAGATCGTGGTGCCTTCTTCTTCAAGGTGCTGTCTGTTCACTGTTGAACCTTTGTCTGGTAGTCCTTGGAAGTTACTGCTCCTAGTATTTTTAACTGCAAAGTCTCAAATAATCTACCTGTTTCTTGCTCACCTTCCTTATTACAGCATAGCCTGCTAACTTCCTCCTGCAGCTCCTCCACCCTCTGCTGAATGAAGTCCACCAGAACATACCTTGTGCAGATGGAGTTGCCAGCCTCCTCCATACAGGAGGTTGGGGTGCAATCTTTGCATCCCTCCACCTGGAAAGCAGGTTCCGCAATAGACAGGTCTGTCTGGGTAGTCACCTCCACTCGTCCCAGGCTAGCTTGGCTAGGTACCTGACTCCTGTCTGCTGCAGAGTGCAGCTCTCACCTGGTCTCTGTCACCATGCTTCCAACAATATCAAAGCACTACATAATAAGTCCTTCTAATTCCCTGGAGACCTCAAGCTGCTGGGTAGGCTTGCACGGCCAGCAGCTAGCTGGGATGACCATGAGGGCTGCAGTGTAAACCTGCAGGTGAACAGAGCAGGCAGCAGCCCAACAACTGGCAGAGTACACTGCCCTTCCTATGTGGCCTTCCAACATACTGCCACACCAACTATTGACACCACTCCCAGTTGCTGCTGCTCCCTGTATGTCCACCCTGTTTGTGTACCCTGTTTGTGGTGCTGCTTTGGGCTGGTTATATATGGCATCCTGAGGTTTGAACTGGCCATGGGGACAGCCAGCATCACCCAACTCCTGCCTGCACCTCTTGTGAGATCTGGATGGTCTCTCCACACACACAGCCCAAGGGTGCTTGGGGGCCAGAAACCCCCTCTGTCACCCCCCAGGGCCCTCACAAGCCTCATACTCCTCTCAGCATGTGGCTAGTGCTGATACTGCTAGTGTCAGTTTCTCATGGTTTGGCCACGTGTTCTCACATCTTTGGAGTGTAAAAGCCAACAACAATACAAGCTGCACTCCAGATAACAGGTTAGGCTACTGTATATCACCTCCACAGGGACGTCTGCAGAAAATACCAGCGAACACAATAACGGAACTGAATCTTCATTTCAGTGTCATGCTAAGATCTGTAAAAATTATCCTTATAATTTATTTCTTTTTCATCCTGAATCCTAGCCAAGGGTAACCATGCTGTTCTGCAGGTTTATGGAATGATGTATTACATGACACCATCTTTTCCAGAGTACTAGCAGCCAATATAAAATTGTTTAACCTGATGAGATAATATTTATTTTATATTCTAGCATCCATCTCTTAAAGCTTTGCTGGATTTACTAAACATTTTTTATTATCAAGTTGGCAAACATTATTGGTCAATACTTCCTAATCTTTCCTTTCCTCTTCATGTTTTTATGATTCAGTTTTAGAATCTTCTCCGTGCATGTTAGCTTTGTTTTTGTTTCATAACTTTTGATAGATTTTAATAGCTGTGCCTCTAGGTACTGATCATTATGTACATTCTTTGTCTATTAAGTAGGACTTTAAAAACGTCTATGTTCATATGATTTCATTATCTTAAAAATAACTCAGTCTAATAATTTTCTGAAGTAGGTTACACATACCTACCTATGCAAAATAGTTTGATCTGAACTTAAAACCAGACACAATTATTATTAATGAGATCCTCAGTAGTCATACCTGGATGGGAAAAGTCAGCGTACAGTTTTATCTCTCTTATGTTATGTATAAAAGTTTCCAAAATTTCCTTTTGACTACTTGATGCTCTTACATCCAAACTCCAGTACCTATCTGCAGATATGTAAAGCCACACTGAACATTAAGCTGTAGGCAATCAGCTATGAAACTGAATTTCCTTTGTTAATAGATTTCAGCTACATACTAGCTCTTATTTTGTCATTTCCTTTGTCAAATTCTGTCTGTGTGTGGGAATCCTGTTTTGGATAAAATCTTCTCCTAGCATTTTACTTACTTTTGACTTTGGGTCAAATCTTGGTCCCATTGAATCAGTGGGTGTAGAACTAATGATGACATCAATGGGACCTGGATTTGGTGTCTTCTTCATTTGTACTCTGTCTGATCAGCTTTGTTCAAGAGACAGCTCTGTTCTGAATCAAATCATAGGCCTGGCCAATTCTATCTGGCTTGTCTGTCTCCCTTTTCAGAAAGAGGGTGCTCGTCAGAAACATGAGTCTGTCATAAAACTTCACCACTCTTTTCCACCTGGAGCATACATTGACCACAGTAAAGCTCAGTCATGCAATATCTGGTATGCTGTACCCCACTTGTTTCACTGAAATCGGAAGGAACATGAATGTGAGTATTTATTAGTCTCACTGTGACAGAAAAGTTCCTCCTGCTACAGCTTATGCAGCCAAGGTAAGCCTTGGTTTTCCATCCAAGGTATTGACCGGTGCCATGTTTATTTCAGAACATTCTGCTAGGATCTGACATAGTCTGATAGAAAAAGATTACAAATTCTAGTCTTGTGGAAGTCAGTAGCAATAACCCCATCGACATCAACAGTCACGATTCGGCAGAGACAAGGTCTTGTGTCTGTTCTGTCATCATAAAGACACATAACTTTAGTATCATTCTCTGGATGTTACTATGCAGGGAATAGTATGCAACTATCCAGAAGAATTGGTATCAGAACCAAGAAAGCATGTTTTTTTTACTTTTGCTAGCATTTGGAAAAAATCTTGTCATGAACATCTGTGTATTCACAAAAAAACCCCATAATTCAGAGAGTTCATAGAATCATTCTCTGCAGACTGGTAATACACTAGTATTTTGTGCAGTATGTGTAATTACAATGTAGTACTATTTAAGAGAAGAAAATCAGTCAGATAGGATGTTACTATACTGTTATTTCAGGGTCGCCTTGGTTTTGTAGAAAATAAAGTGTTGCAAAGGAAGAATGAATGTCACTTGTTTCATTTAATTTTAGGTATCATTAAGTCATATAAATCTAAGATGGTAATCAGAGGGCCCTTATATATAGTCAGTGGAGGTATACTGACGTCTGTGATTCTGTGATTCTGGGATTTTAGATACCTGCTTTAGAAGGGAATGCAGGCACCTATTTCTCTTCCAAGAAAAGGAAACGAGATGACTGGCATAGACATAGATAATTATTTTTCAGTTGTCTGAATATATGTGAGATAAATCCCATTCTATGAAGTTAATTAAAACACCTTTTAAAATATGAGGCTTTCAAACTGCTGTTTTCATACACCTTTTGTCATCATCCTGTCTTAGAAGAAGGGGTTGTCTTTACTCCTGAGAAGACAAGCAAACAAACAAAAAGTTGTGTTTAATATAGCCTCAGGGGAACTAGCATGAATAAGATGAGGATATCCTTCACACAAGGCATTCTAGTTTTACTCTGAAGTAAACTCGTCTAAATCAGTTTCATGTAGAGTAAAACGCTGACCTTAATGTGCTTAAATGTCTCCAAACTTCCCATCCTTTCTGCATCAGAGAGGGCTGACAGCTTCTTTGTGCTTGTGAGACTCTTTATTACTACCCCTTTATTTTGACTTTCGCTACCCCCTGCAGTAGGACAATTTCCTTTTGATTACACATTTCAAAATGTCTGTACGAGTATGGGATTCAAATAGATTTCCTAGGCAATTCACCCATGTCTCTACTGTGAATATTTAATAGAGTTCAGGAAAACTTCTTTGTTGAGAGTGATTGGTTTATAGCAGTACAGAGAGCTACCGTGTTGGCATGTTAACTGTGGGGCCAGCATCAGGCTCTGTCCTCTGGCCTTTAGCTAACTTTGCTGTATTCATGCAGACATGTTACTGCTCTGCTAGTCAAACTGGTTTCTTTTCATGATTTACGTTTATAAATTGGTAGATCCTGAGGTGAGAATCATGATGCTCTAACTTAACTACATGGCATAGGATGAGAATACAAACTGAAGCTCAGTGGTTCTGCACAAGCAGTCCCCCTCCCCTTTTGCTCCACAAGTCACTTCACATTCCCTGAAGACTGTTGTCTGTGGTTTCAGAACACAGCCAGAAGTTATGTTCTGCCATGCGCATTTCAGAAAAATCACAGTTTAGTGATATGTATTCTGCATAGGTGTATAGACAACTTGTCTCCTGGTATTCTGATAGAAACATTTATTTCAACATATCACAAACACTAAAATAACAATATTCCTCTGATTCAGCACTTGAGTTTTGTAAGTTGTAACACACAATTTTATTTATGACAACTGAAATTATGACACTCCATCTGCTTGAACAAACATCCCTTCTACATAGATTACTAAAGAATAATCCTTGAAGGGACCTAGTACCAGTTGTGTCTTTACTTACTGATTATCTTATACTAAATCATAATATGTTATGAAAAATGCAGTCTCTGGGGAGAATTGATATTCTTTCAACCAGAGGTGTTGTCCTCTTACTGCAGCTTAGAAATATGTATGATTAACATTTTTACACCAAATCCTGTTCAGTTGTAACAAATTCTGAGTAAATGTCTTATTTTAGTGGAAATGCTCTATGTTTACACTGGCAAATAATGGAAAACAGAGCTTGACTATGTAATTCTCTCCCTATTTTATGAATCTCCTTAATGAAGGCAATACTGGGTTTATGTACTTGTCCACCTACTTTACAATTCTCCTTAATTATAGTTACAGAAATTTTAAAAATTTTCGTAGTTGTTGTTTTCATCTTTTTCCATTGAAAATTAAGCTTAAAGTTAAATCCAAGAAAGGAGAAACAAAGGATCACAAATCCCTGCAAAAATGAAATACAGAGAGAAACTCCAAAATATTACACTGTGATTTTCCACCAGCACTAATTGGAGCTATCAAAAGAGATCAATATCACAAAGAAAAAAGCTCCAATAAGGGTGTACTCTTTCTAGTCACAACTATACTTCAGCCATCTTCCAGAACCATTATGAGAAAAGTACGTCAGTTACCAGACAGTTCTGTCATAGCAGGAAAAAAGATGGTTTTCACTGTGTCCCTTAACTTGCTGTGAGACTCGTGTCATATGGGTTTCTTAATGAAATCTGGGTTGGAAGATTCTTCAAGTCTACCAGTCATTTTAAATCAAAATTTTTAAGCTTGAAACAATAGTATTGCCATTCTTTTTATCACAGTGATAAATTAGAAAAAACATTTTTAAAAGGTGTGACCAGATGTTAAACGTGCAAATGGTAGGGCCTTTTTGTGCAACAAGAAGTTAAAATATTTTAACTTTATAATAGTGTCCAGATTAAAACCAAATCAAACCAAAATAAAAGATTATGAATAGGTCAGTATCTATCACATAAAGCAGCCGCCAGATTAAATAATTTCTAATGTCCAAACTCTATATACAAAGAAAAATTGTTTTCATTTTCAACTGGTGAATTAAAATATAGACCATACGAATGGTATCAAGGTAAAGTAATATATCAGGAGAATTCTTTATTTTATATGGAATATTAGTAAATACATTTCTGATGTATCCCTGGGGCCAGCATCTTGCCCTCCTTCAACTACAGAACACCTATGCAACATCCAGAGAAAATATTGTGGTTTGTTTTATCTATGACTTCTTTTTTTCCTGCCATATTTCAGCTGAGTTCAGACATACATAAATGAAGGGACTGCAAGAAAACAACATAGGCAACATTTCAAAAATAATATTACAGTAAATGATTAAAAAACAAAACCTGGTCTTTGAAAAACAAAAATGAAAAAAAAAGGAGAAAATTAAACAATAAGGAGATTAAACAGGGGAGCTTAATATTGTGCAACAACAGATGGAAGCTTTTGCCTACAACATGAAGGAAATAAGGTGGTAAACCAATAATACCTTTAATATGTATCTGCATTTACTTATGCTATATGAAGCAAGCTTTATTGCTGATGGCCTGGGGATAAATATCTATGTTCTTCGAGCCAATATTACCTTTAACATTTATATAAGGGTTGAATCATGTGTAAAGCTAGAGAGATTAGGGGTTGTTTGGCATCTGCTTGTTTGGCCTTGAGTGTTTTTTATGATAAACTTCTATTTGTTGATTTTTTTTTAAGTTTCTTTAATTAGTTTTTTGACAATATAACAGAGATGTTTAAGTTCTCGTTTGGTGTCTAGAAGAGACAAACATAGTAAAACTGAGAACAGAACTAATAACAGTAGCTTTGCAGCCTGTTTTCCGTATTTGTGAAGCATAATCCAAATATTTCTGAGATAACAGCTGAAAAATAATATTTATGTATGCGTAGGTGTGAGTGTGCATGCTTGTGTGAGAGAAAGAGGAAATTACAATATAAATCATTACATGACACGCACTAGCTGAAGTAGTCTTTTTTGTGTGTATGTGTCCATGTAGCTGAATTATTAGCATTATCTTGAACATACAGAAAATAGCAGCAGAAAAACTTCTTGCTTTCTCCACAGTGCTGTTTCTATCGACCATTTTCAAGTGCAAAATTGAAGTCAACACAGCTTGCTTATACACAACTTTTAACACAATATTCCCTAGTACATGAAAACCTTCATGGCTGAAGACTTCGAATTATACTTATACAGGTCACACGGAGGAAAGAAAAAAGCATCAAGAACAAAGCATTCTAGTTATCTCTGTATAATCACTCAGGATTCAGAAATCAGACTTTCAGACTATCTAAAAAACGTGCTGGTGGCTTAAAAATCTGAGACTGAAGAAATGCTGAATGCTGACAGCTTTCATTTACCTTTATCTTCCAACTTCTGAGTAGGATTTTTTTTCTCCTAAAATTTTAGCTACTATAATCTTGACAGAGGGGACCAAAAGTATTTCTGGGGAGAGAGGAGCACCACAGTTGGGGGAAAAAATAAAAAAAAAAGCAGGAAAGAAATTCTAAGGAAAACAAGAGATCTAACTAGTTACATGCAAAGGAAAGATTGTGCTAAGTGGAGGACAGGAGCTGCTGATTTTGGGAATGGTAATTAATGGTGACAAAAGCATAACGCTAATCCACTGGGATTCTTCCAAAGCTTCTCTCACTGTGCACACCTCCGCATGATCCTAGTATTGCCAAGACTCAGGAATCTCTTGCAAATTATTTGATTTTAGGAGTGGGTGGAAGTCTTAGAAGAACAATTCTTGAGAATGACTGTTCTCACTTAGCAGGTAAGCAGAAGGACTGCTGAAGAAACTGGCAGATCAATTTGCCAGTTCTCTTGCTGTTACAGTACATTGCTAAAGGGGCAAAAGACAGGGGAAGAGTTTTAAATTTCTTCTGCTTCTGTTTTCTTCCTGTCCTGGAAAATTGGAAGAACCACAGAAAAAGCAGAAGTGGAGCTACAGGGAGGCAAAGGTATTTTAAAAATGGCACTATGCAGGCAGAAAAGTTTAACGACCAGAGGGGGTGTGAATTCTGGAAAACAAAATAGATCTGGAGTTTACAACAGAATAAACTGATAGAAAGAACACGGGCTCAAGGTAAATGTAAACAATCTTTTCCTCCAAAGGGCTAAAATTCCCTTTCCTATTATCAGTGGGAAGATGGACAAGTCTATTTGTCTCATAAACATGCATAGGTCCAGGAATTATTCAGAGTTAAAATGAGATATTAGAGTCATTATTTTGTCAACCAAGCTTGTCATCTATCTTCTGTTAAGATTCATACCACTATTTTCTCCTCTTTCCTCCCCACTTCTCAACACAATCACCAACAGAAACTGATCTTCATCCCTCAAACCTGTTGAGACTTCCTGGAAAAAAAACTTGTAAGAGAATTCTAGTCTCAATAATATACTTTCCACTAGGACTAATTCTCCCCAGTGTTTTCAAATCTGACATTTAGAGCTACGTGCCAATTATTTGTGACTGAACAAATTAGCTAATTAAATAATTGGCTTAGGGCTTCATAAAATTTGGCTGCTATGGAAATGAGGTTGTCTGCTATTTTAAAAGCTTCACCTAAGCATTAAAAGTACTTCATGTCTCTACTCCAGCTGAAACTAGAGTAGCAGCAGATTTGTTTTTAAAATGGTTGTTTATAGAGTTACTCTTGCATAGTTTCCAAATCTATATGCAGTAAGATACTTCTCCTGAGAAGCACTGTACCCATATAAGACTGCAGTGTACCCTTCTCATACCATAGGTTTACACAACAATAACTTTACACAATGATTTTGCTTGGAATTCAAAATCACAGCTGTGTTCTAGTACTTCTACTATATTGAGATTTGGGTCCCCAGGTAACGCAAAATGAAAAAAGTAAGGAGTCAATTTTATTTGGAAGGGTACATGATCAAGATAACCCAGTCCCTTCATCTGAAAGCACTAGACCAAAGCAAGAATGTATAAAACTAGTACAAGACTCAAAAGAAATTCAAGGTGGTTTCACTTTACAGTAAAAGACATCTGTCCTTCATCACTTCATTGAGTTATAAGGATAAGCACTACTCCTATACACCGACAGGAAATGGTTACTTTTGTATACAATAAGACAGAATAATTAAACAGTCTGTTATAATCAGAAATGTATATGAAGTGAAACAGAAATGGGTGGGGTTTTTTATGTATGTCACCTACTGAAGAATGTGGCACTGCTACACAAAAGAGACAGACTATATATAAAAATATTTGTTGCGAACCTCAGAATTCCAGCCCAGCACAGCTCCCCTGTGCCTGCATGTTTGTTATAGTGCATGTAAAGCGCCACCTGCTCCCTGCCACCATTGAACACGAGCCGTTGCCCACTGAATTTCTCAGGTTGGTAAGTATGGATGAATGTTACCTGTTTTCCGAGATACAGCTACTTCTGTCCATTCCACCTAAGAATATATCAGAGAAGACAAAGGACCATCTACATGAGAGACAGTCAGGATCTTCTTTGAGAATCAGCAGCTTGAACTGACTCAGTGCCTACCTTCAACAGAGAAGCAGGCGGTGTCTACCTCTGCTACCAAGGTAAGAGAAACCTCTGGAGAAGGGGAAGGATGGAAGTTGGTGCCTTCTGCCATGAAGAAGAAGGCTGCCAGCCTACTTAACTGCTTACAACTGCAAAATAGGTTTGCCCTCCTCAACCTGAAGAGGAGCCAGATATGCCTATAAGCAAAGAACGAGGTCCACCTAACCCCAGTTTATGCAAGACTACCTGGAATAAATGGTGAGTCAGAGGCACCCGTCTGCTTGCCTCACCAGTCAACTTGAGAGGCCAGGGACCAGGATCTAGGCCATTGTGGAGGGATTGTCATAAGTCACCTGGCCCGCTAACTACTACACTCCCTGCTATTATTCCATGTCGCACAGATAATACTGCCAGGGCAAACCTGGATAGTGTCAAAAGTGATTAAAGAACTCCCTGTTTGGATTCATGGGACCCTGTTTGCAGATCAGTATTTGCTTGGGAGAGTTGCGATACTCCGCACTAAGTAGGGCAAAGCTATTTTTTCCAATAGCATGGCTGGCCTCATAAGGAGGGCTTTAAACTGAGAACAAAAAGTGTCTACAAGGCACAATTATAGAGAAATACCCAAAGCCTCTCTGTGAACGCAGCATGCTTGGGGGCTTCTTTAAAGGGCCTGTACATTCAGGTACACAGTAAATGGGAATAAACATGCTGACTTAAGAGACTTATGTGCAGTTGCAGGGCTACAATCTTGCTGGAATCATTGAGATATGGTGGGGTGGGTCCCATGATTGGAGTGTTGCAGTGGTAAGGTACGGGCTCCTTTGGAAAGACAGGAAGGGAAAACGTAGAGGGGAGTTGCCCTTTATGTGAAGGAGCAGTTGGAGTGCGTGGATTTCTGCCTGGGGATGCAGGAGGAGCCAACTGAGACTTTCTGGATTGCAGAGAGAGAACAGACAAAGGTAATGTTAGAGTGGGTTTTTGCTATAGGCCACCCATCCAGGAAGACCAAGAGCATGCAGCCCTCCACGGAAAGCTTGAAACAGCCTCATGTTCACAAACCTTGGTCCTCATGGGAGACTTCAAGTGCCCTCATATCTGCTGGAGGAATAACACAGCAGGACATAAGCACTCCAGGAGGTTCCTGGAGCGCATTGGTGAC
>Ga0065711_1051987_pt1 | contig 10149 bp, 14 predicted proteins | sample Hoacrofraction12_FD_59098 | JGI IMG/M metagenome (GOLD analysis project Ga0065711, IMG submission 59098) | Hoatzin crop microbial communities from Cojedes, Venezuela - Epithelial fraction 12 v2 (version 2) | ecosystem: Host-associated > Birds > Digestive system > Esophagus > Crop | place...
AAGAGGAGACAGAAATGCAGTGCGGTTGCAGACTTCACGGACGGAAAAGGTGACTGCAGAGGTGGAGGGAATAAATTACTCCCCGTGGCCCCCCCCGGACTAGCCAAGAGGTCACGGCTCTGGATGGTAGGAAGAGATGCTGCTGTGAAGCATGAGGAAAAGCTTTTGCGATGAGACCAGGCAGCCTGGAGGAGACTGTCTGGGGAAGAAGGGCAAGGTCAGACCATTGTCTGTAGGAAAGGTCTGGTGAGATCAGCTCCTGCCCGTGCACCCCACAGGCTCCCAATTCCATGTCCATCAAGGGATGTTGAGGGTGGCTGAGACCCCACAGTGTGGGGACCGGTGGCCTCTCTAAGCCAGTGTCCCAAGGAGCCTGCCATGGCTGCGGCCGTGCCTCTCTGACCACAGCCCCGGGGTTTTGCTGTGGTTGGGTATTTGGTTCCTTGTGTCCACAGCAAGGGTTTTCCAAGGGTTTTCAGAGGTGTTCATAATCCTTCTGTACTGAAGGACCGGCTGTTCAAACACAGCCTGCCCTTCAGCAGTCATCCCCTGCCACAAGGACCTACTCCTTTCACCAAAAGCTGCCGGTGCCCTGACCTTGGGCTCAGCACCCGAGTGGGCAACGTGGGCTTCATGCCCACCTAAACTGGTGGGCTGTGCTGCCCTGCCTTCGCCACGTAGCCCTGGGCAAGGACACGGCACAGGCACAGCGGAGAAAGGAGTGGCTCCATCCAGACGGAGTGAAGCAGAAAAGCACGAGAGGTCTGGGCAGAGAGGGGCGGCTCTGGAGCAGAGGTGGGGCACAGGGCTCTGTGACCCTGGCGGTTACTTCGTTCCGGGGTTGTCTCGTCTGCGTGGCACACCGGGTGCAGGAGGTCTGCTGTGACTCATCCACACACTACTGCTTCACTGCTCCGGCAGTATATTTAGAAACCCTTATGTAGAGCAATTTTTGAAGATGGTTCAATTCAGAAATACTTCTGCTGTTGTCAGATTTTTTTTCTCCCCTCCCCTTCCCCCCCCCGTCCCCGCTCTCACTCCCTTTTTTTTCTTCTTCCTTTTTTTCCTATGAATGAAAAAACCTTCAGAATATCTCTTCAGACATATATCCAACCTTCTGTGCAGCCAGGGAAGGACAGGTATAGCCAAAGGTCCTGCCAGCCCTGCACCGCTGGGGACAATGCAGTGGCCAACGTCTGGGTCCGCTCACTGGCAGGTGACTGGAGAACTTCATGGGGCAGACCGGGTCCAGCTGGGGGGATGCTTCACCCCGGGAGGGTACACGTTTCTCTTCTCTAGGCACTCATCGTGGTGCCTGCTCCTGAAATATTGAGCCCTGAGCTCTGGTTTGGTGTCCTCCACAATCTGGTCCCCTCTGAGCATGCAGCCCGGTGGGACCCACAGGCACATTTGTCACCACTGTAATGCTCGATGCTGTTGCTGTTCGCAGGAGCTACAAGGTCCGCTTCAACAGTGTCTCCTCTTACTCGGATGCACGGAAATCCTCAAGCGACGGCCCTGACTCCAGGGACAACTTTGAAAGCACGGGGCCACTGGCTAACGTCAGGTAAGTAGGAGAGGGTGGGAGGCAGGAGCTCCTTGCTGCAGAAGGGGCAGAGCAGGAGCCAATGTCACACCGAGCCCCTTTCTCCTACCACAGCTCTCACCCAAAACATGATATATTTTTGCAACGCACAGACCCCTCCACGTGCCCTCGTGCTCGTGCTCGCCGTGGCAGCACCAGAGGGAGAGGCGTCCGCGTCCCTCCCAGCTCAGTAGCCACAGCCGTGCCACCTCTCCGCAGGTTCTCCGTGTTTGGGCTGGGGTCGCGTGCTTACCCCCACTTCTGCGCCTTTGCCCGGGCAGTGGACACCCTCCTTGAGGAGCTGGGCGGGGAGAGGATCCTCCGCATGGGAGAAGGGGATGAGCTCTGCGGCCAAGAGGAGTCCTTCAGGACCTGGGCCAAGAAGGTCTTCAAGGTAACCCGCTTCCCTTGTGCTCCAGGGAGGAGCAGGGGGGGAAGGATGCAGGGACAGAGCAAGGCTCCTGGTTAGAGCTGGATCGAAACCCAGCCTCTCCTTCCCTACACCGGGACACCCAGCTGTCGCCCTGGCTCACAATAAAGAGGTTCTCCACATTTTGGTGGAGCTGACACTCTGTTTGGGCTGACTGCCGAAGGGTCAGCGTTGTGTTGAATCCATGCGTTATCTCAGATGCCTGAGGGAGGAGATGCATCCGTGGCCACTGGTACGGCCCTATGTATAGGCATGCGCATGTGTGTGTCCTCGTTGCGTTGGCTGAGGTAGAGTGTGACAAGGGGTGTTGTGGGGCTCGGTTGGAAAGCCCAGGGGCAGTGGGGAGATGCCTGAGAGCCTGGTGCGTGCTGCAGACAGCGTGCGACGTGTTCTGCGTGGGGGACGACGTCAACATCGAGAAAGCAAACAACTCCCTCATCAGCAACGACCGGAGCTGGAAGAGGAGCAAGTTTCGCCTGACCTACGTGGCTGAAGCCCCAGAACTCACACAAGGTATGAAGACAGGGTCAGCCCGGAGGGCTCTGGGCATGGGGCAGGTGGAGGAGAAGACATGGTGGGCTCAAGTGGGGGCAAAGAGGCCAAATCTCCTTACTTATTTTGTATTAAATTACCAGCATTTCAGTCTTGCCTTTCCCCTCCACCACATGCCCAAGGAGCAGTCTGTGATGGTCTCGGGCCCCTCTGGCTGGTCTCCGTCTGCATCTGTGACAGAGATGTTGGGATATGATCTGATCTCCCTCCTCCTGACCCCGTTTTTTGAAGCAAAGAGCTGGAAACCTGGGAGCTTTCCAAGCTCGCTTTGTCCAAATGCCGCTCCACCGAGCATTGCGGTGCAATGGCAGGTCCAGCCCACCGACACCTGGCCCCTCAGCACGGCTCCTGCAGCTGATGCTCTGCCGCACCGGCTTAGCTCTTCCCAAATTCAGGCTCTTTGCTACCAGCCAGGTGGTACTGGCAGCGAGAGGTGCATGCCTGCACGTGAGGGCACGTCCCCGCACCTCGTGCAGGTGGCTTTCGGAGTCCTCCTCAGTCACTAGCAACAGGGACATGCGTTTGATTCCCCCCTGGGGTTTCTCATCTCCCAGGCTTGCTGAAGCTTTGCAGGAGATGGAGGCAGGAGGGTGGTCGAGCCCACGGTCCGCTCACTGCGGCTGTGGTCTGAAGGGCTGAGCCCGCAGCTGACAGCCCTGCGAAAGGCAGAAGCCACCTGCCTTGGCCACGCTCTGCTGCGTGGCTTCACTGGCTCTCCTCCTCCACAGGACTGTACAGCATCCACAAAAAACGTGTCTATGCAGCCCGGCTTCTCACACGCCAGAACCTGCAGAGCCCGAAGTCCAGGTAGGAGATGCAGCTGCCCCGGGACCTGTGGGAGCTGAACGCACTCGTGGTGCACCCATGTGTCCATCCACGCAGTGCTGCAAACATCCCTGGACCCTTAATGTCCCATGGATACCATCTTAGTGCAAATCGTCACCAAGGCTGGAAGCCACTTTAACCCCGTGCAGGGTGTTTCCTGCCTTCTTACACAGATAAATCTCTGCCACTGCGTAGACTAACCTGCTGCCTGTGAGGATGAGGAGATGGGTGGCCGCACTTGTGGAGTGGCAGGGTGCACGCAAAGAAAGGGTAGATTTGCTGAAGCAAGAGGTTAAATTGGTTTTCCCTTTTAAGAAGTCCCTGAGGGTGAGTCAGCGGGAGGGGAGGCGGATGCCCCAGTGTCCTTCCTAGCTCCCTGCTGTGACTTTGTTGATGTGCTCCACAGGGCACCAGGGCTTGGGCATGCCACCCAGCACACCCAGCGGCTCTTGAAGCCAGAGTTCAACTGCTCACTGAAAGACTCCCCCAAAACACATCCCGCTTTTTCTCCTTTCCCGGTAGTCGCTTGACAATTTTCCTGCGCCTCCACACCAACGGACACCAGGAACTGCAGTACCTGCCTGGGGACCACTTGGGCGTGTTTCCAGGGAACCATGAAGACTTGGTCAATGCCCTGATCGACAGGCTTGAAGATGCCCCTCCGGCCAACCAGCTGGTGAAGGTGGAGCTCCTGGAGGAGAGGAACACAGCTCTAGGTAACCAGGGCCACCTCTGCTAGAGGTGGCCTCTCTCCTCCTCACCCATCCCTTGTAGCTGTTCTTGTAGCTCCTCAGGGGGGTAGGTGGCCCCCAGGAGGAATAATTTCCCATCTCACTGATGCATGTGCCTGGACTGGGAGTACCTGCTTCAACCTTCCTCTGCCCAGAGATGTTGCTCATCTGCATTTGGGGTGTAGAGCTAGGGTTTGAAGGGTGAGTAGGGCCCTGGGGAGGTGTTTCTTTGTTCTTCAGAAAAATTAAAGGTGTTTATATTCTCATGAAAAGAGCAATGTCTAGAACTGGAAAGGAGAGTTAAGGGATCTTGATGTAGGCCATCCCAACACTGTATTTCAGGGATGAGTCTGATAGCATGCACAGTACAACAGGAGATGGAAAACACTGTTGGCTCAGAGTGTCCAAGGCTGCAGGTGGTGGAGTATCAGACTCATATTTGTGCTCATTGTACAGCATCTCACTGGTAGCATGGGGATATCTCATTGACCTTTCTTTCCAGCTCTTCATCATTCACTGTCTCAGAACTGATAATGGGGAATGAAAGCAAGGATTTGTCCAGCTTGGCTCTCATGCTCAGCTGATCACATGGTCGTGCTGAATTCCCCCCTGGCAGGTGTCATCAGTAACTGGACGGACGAGAACCGTGTCCCACCATGCACCATCTTCCAGGCTTTTAAGTACTATTTGGACATCACCACCCCTCCCACACCCCTGCTGCTGCAGCAGTTTGCTTTGTTGGCCACCAGTGACAAGGAGAAGAAACGTCTGCAGGTCCTTAGCAAGGTAAAACCTCAGACCCCAAGCTCCGAGTTCCTCAAGGCCCTGGTGATGACCACAACCCCAGGGCATTTTCATGCCATGCTTTGGTTATGCTGAGTCTCTACCCATGACAGCAGGGCTCTTCCTGCCTGCCTTCACTGCCACCCACCCCAGCTTTGCCACCAGCCCAATGAGAAGTTGGTAGAGGCACCCGGCTTGGAAGCGGTCAATGCTGCAGCAATCTCCTCCCTCTCTCCCTCCCTCTTTCCCTGGCTGCAGGGTTTGCAGGAGTACGAGGAATGGAAGTGGTCCAAGAACCCCACCATCGTGGAGGTGCTGGAGGAGTTCCCCTCAGTGCAGATGCCCTCTACACTCCTGCTCACACAGCTCCCCCTCCTCCAACCACGCTACTACTCCATCAGTTCCTCCCCAGAGATGTACCCAGGCGAGGTCCACCTCACCGTGGCAGTGGTCTCCTATCGCACAAGAGGTACCATGCTCACGCAGGGGTCAGTGGAGACAGGCTTGGTGCAGAGAGCAGGGAAAAAGCATCAGCACGTGGGCCACACCACAAGGTCTTTGGCAGAGAGATATTATTTTAAAGCCTTTCTACCTGTTGCAGTGACTAGATTCCTCCAGCCTATGAGACTGCTGTCCCGTGTTATGGAGAATAGCCATCCATCAAAGGGCAGTGCATTGCAGAGATTCCAGATCTGGGTCAGGTACCAGCAGTGGTGGCTTCAAGCCCCATATGGGATCGTTTGTTTGCCCACAGCAAAGCCCACATTGTGTCAAACTAGCCACATTTTGGTACCTGTGCAAGCACTGATGTGTCCAAGGAGCCCTGGTCGTGGTGTAGATGGACACAGCCCCGTCACCCCTGCAGCAGACAGGACACAGGGGAAGACGGTGGCCACTCATCTGGGGCTGCCATGGAGGGCTTGTGTCTGGAAGCACTACAGCACGGTGCTGCTTCTGCCAAACAGGACCAAAGGAAAACTGGGTGCTTCCTAAGTATTGTGGTGGTCCAGCTATCCCAGGCCTGGGTCCTGGGTGAACTTGGGTAGCTCCACAGAGGGATCCAAGTGCCAAACTTCTACCAAGTTCATGGAGAATGGATGCAGAGATACTAAATGTTTCAGTGAGGTGTTCATCGGAAAGTAGCACAGAGTGTTTCAGAAAGGAAAGCAGCTGGATCATTTGACAGACCTCCTTTTCTCCCCTCCTAGATGGAGAAGGACCAATCCACCATGGAGTCTGCTCCTCTTGGCTCAATCGGATACAGCCCGATGAAGTAGTGCCCTGTTTCGTAAGAGGGTAAGTGGTCCACGCAAGGCAAGGGGTGACAAAGATGGGGTGAGCCCCCTTGCAGGATGAGCTCTTTGCCCTCAATCCTGCTTTGCAAAGCACTCAGGGTGCGGAGAAAACAGGGCTGGGTTTGTGAGCAAATGGGTCCCTCTCACATGCCGTTCTTCTGCACTAAAATGTCACTTTCTGGGATTTCGCCTTGTTTTCTGCCGCTCCCTCTCTGGGTGGTGTCTCAGCTTGCTGTGGGCAGAGGCGAGGGAGGGAGCGTCCTGCTGGGGTTTAACTGTCATCTTCGCTGTGTGCAGCGCGCCCGGGTTCCACCTGCCCCAGAACCCCCAGGTGCCCTGCATCCTCATCGGCCCCGGCACTGGCATCGCCCCTTTCCGGAGCTTCTGGCAGCAGCGGCTTTTTGAAATCCAGCACAAAGGTGGGTTGACGCTTGTTTCTCCTGTTTCTTATCTCGAGAGAGACCTGGGCTGGTGGCATGGGGATGGGGCTCCAGTCTCCTGCCCGGCCCCAGCAGAGGCAAAGGGCTTCCTGAAGCAGTGGCTGACCCAGGTGCAGGCTTGGAGATCAGCCCAAGGTCCCAGAACAAACTCCACAAAAACCCTCCTGTAGAACTTCCCAAGTTTTCATGGCAGAACTATAGTGCTACAGTCATTTTTTTTTAAAGAACATTTAGAGCAAATTTATGTAAAATATGCATTTTCCACTGATCATTTAGACCACTTCGTATAAAAAAAAGTTCAGTTTCTCCCCAGGACGTGGCACAAGTGCCCCTGCCACGTGATCCCAGGCCATGCACTGGTCCAGGCAGCGGGTCACCTCCTCCTAGCTGGTTTTTCCTCCCTCCCAGTTTGGCCAGGGAAAGCTTCTGATGGTCTTCTGCTGGGTGCTGTGGCCGCTGGCAGATCTGGAGGATGGTGGCTTGCGGAAAGTGGGTACCGGTGGTCCCTGGGCTAATTGCTTCCCCCATCTCTCCCCCAGGTCTGAAGCCTTGTCCTATGGTCCTGGTATTTGGCTGCCGACAGTCCAGGATCGACCACATTTACAAAGAGGAGACACTTTTTGCCAAAACCCAAGGTGTCTTCAGAGAGTTGTACACAGCCTACTCCCGGGAGCCGGACAAACCAAAGGTGCGTGGCAGGCCCTGCTCCGGTCCTGGTGTGCAGCCTTGGGTGGCCGTGGCCAGCCGGCACGGCGTGGAGATGCTGGTTCCATCCTGGATTGGGGTTGTTCAGTCTGGAGAAGAGGAGGCTGAGGGGAGGTCTGATCACTCTCTACAACTGCCTGAAAGGAGGTTGTGGTGAGGCAGGTGTTGGTCTCTTCTCCCAGGTAACCAGCGACCGGATGAGAGGAATTGGCCTGAAGTTGCGTCAGGGGAGGTTTAGATTAGATATTAGGAAAAATTTCTTCACTGAAAGAGTGGCCAGGCCTTGGACCAGGCTGCCCAGGGCAGTGGTGGAGTCCCCATCCCTGGAGGGGTTCAAAAAATGTGTTCATGTGGCACTTCAGGACATGGTTTAGCAGGCAGGATGGTGGTGGGTTGGTGGTTGGACTTCACAGAATCACAGCATGGTCGGGGTTGGAAGGGACCTCTGTGGGTCATCTAGTCCAACCCTCCTGCCAAAGCAGGGTCACTTACAGTAGGCTGTAGAGGACCTTGTCCAGGCAGGTCTGGAATATCTCCAGAGAAGGAGACTCCACAACCTCCCTGGGCAGCCTGTTCCAGTGCCTGATGATCTTAGAAGTCTTTTCCAACCTTCGTGATTCTAGGATTGCTTGGCACAGCCACAGCCCCGTTCCCAGGGCACATCCCCATCCCTGTGCCAGCCTTTACGTGTGCCCAAGTTGCTCACGCTTTGCCCTGGGGGGGCTGCAGCTGTCCTCACTGGGCGGGAGCAGATGAGGAGAGGAAAGGCATGTCCTCCCAACAGATGGGCAAGGACAGATGTCACCTGGTGGGGTGGCCCCCAGCCAGTGCCAACATCTGGTCTGAATCCCCACCGCCACCTGAGCAGGCTTGGCGATGAGATACCTGGTGAAGGTGTGAAAATGCGAGAGCAAACGATGCTTTGCCACTTTGCCCATCTATTTTTCTGTTGTCGTGGGTGCTGCGAGGTGCAGGCATGGTCCCCCTCGAAGGCAGCCGGGGCACACAAAGCTTGCGAGCAGGCAGAGCTGAGAAGCTGCAGCTAACCTCCGCTCCCACCTCCTCCTCCCTCAGAAATACGTGCAGGACGTGCTACAGGAGCAGCTGGCCCAAACCGTGTTCAAAGCACTGAAGGAGCAGGGAGGCCACATCTACGTCTGTGGGGATGTCACCATGGCCGGGGACGTCCTCAAGACCGTCCAGCGCATTGTCAGGCAGCAGGGCCAGCTGTCGGTGGAGGAGGCAGGAGCGTTCATCAGCAAGCTGCGGGTGAGCGGGCTCTGCACCACGAGATGCCATGGACCCGCCGCCACGGGCTCTGCACCTGGTGCCTCCTCCTGCAGAACCCACAGCAGCGAGGAGACGGGTGCTGGGGGGGGGATCGTGACTCCCTCCCACCCTGCCTGTGCCCGGGGATGGTTGGGAGCATGACCTTCCAAAGCTCTGGGTGTGCGGTGGAAGTGACCTTGCTCTGCAGGAGCTCTGCTCCGGGCTGCAGCTCCTGCGACGAGCCCGGTGCTGTGCTGAGCGCTGGTACAAGCTCCTTTGGGAGCCCTCGGTAGCAGCGTTATTCACCTGGCTGAGTCCCCGCTGTCCCTGCACCACTGCAGCAGGCTGGCAGGGCAGCTGTGGGTCCCCCTCCCCAAGTCCCCTCTGTCCCTGCGGCTGGCCGGTCGCTGCCCCTGGGCGAGCACCTTGCTGCAGATGCTGCAGCTGAAGCAGAAGGGAGCTCAGTTTGCAACGCAGGCCGGCGGACAAATGCTTGAACGGCTCTGCTTCTGCCCAGGAGGCATCTCAGCCTAGTTCCTGCAGGGCTGCTCCTTCTGAACCATGTCCCCACAGTCCGTCCAGGAGCTCGGTGAGCCCAGAGCCGTGTTTTTAGGTCGTTTGCAACAAAAAGCTCTTGTTCGTGGGTGGCCCAGGGCTGCTCGTCCCCTGACATCCAGGCAGCCCCTGTGTTGCCAGCAGTTGAGGGGGTCTGACGCCCGAGCAGCTCCACCGCTGCCCCACGGCGTGACCTTGGGAAGGGCATTTCACCTCCTCGCTGGTTCCTGTCCCTCTGCCCTGCCTGTCCCACAGCTCCCATGACAGCCCCCAGACCATCCGCTGTCTGTCTGGTACCTACCCCTAGCATGAGAGCTTTCTGGTGCTGCAGCAGCACCAACTGTTTGTAAATACCCTTTATTTCCCCCGCTGCCCCTCTCCCATCCTCTCTTTCAGGATGACAGCCGGTACCACGAGGATATTTTTGGCGTCACCCTGCGTACGTACGAGGTGACTAACCGCCTTAGATCTGAGTCTATTGCATTCATTGAGGAGAGCAAAAAAGACGCGGATGAGTGAGTCGCCATGTTTATTTTAACCCCTGCCGCTGTCTCCCAAGCGCGTGGGCTGTGGGGTGGGGAAGGGACCTTTAACTTTGGCACACGCGTGGGGCTTCTTATCCCAGAGGCTGAGAAGAGGCGTTTCATTTCTGCACTGGAGGCAGAGGCTGCTGCCTGGCAGGCTCTCCGAAATAGCTCTCACCTCGCTAGGACAAATCCCCTCTGCCTGCACCCGCCACCCCTGCGTGCTCTGAGCTGACAATCCCACCCAAAGCGTGATGCCAAGCCAAAGAGTCCTCCCACCTGCAGCCTGCCGCTGCTCCCCTTGTGTCTGGACTTGTGTCCAGTGCTGGGCTCACCACTTCAAGAAAGATGAGGAGCTACTGGAGAGAGTCCAGCACAGGGCTGCGAGGATGAGGAGGGGACTGGAGCATCTCTCCTACGAGGAGAGGCTGAGGGAGCTGGGCTTGTTCAGCCTG
>Ga0065711_1051988_pt1 | contig 10149 bp, 7 predicted proteins | sample Hoacrofraction12_FD_59098 | JGI IMG/M metagenome (GOLD analysis project Ga0065711, IMG submission 59098) | Hoatzin crop microbial communities from Cojedes, Venezuela - Epithelial fraction 12 v2 (version 2) | ecosystem: Host-associated > Birds > Digestive system > Esophagus > Crop | place...
ACACCTGCGTTTCCTTCGCAGCATTTCTCTCTGAGGACGGTGAGACCTCCACCTCCGGCCCTCAGCCCGCGGGCAGCGGCTGGGGTGACCCCCCCAACACAGAGCATCATGGAAGGGACCCTATAGCTCATCCTTCACGCCTTGCGACGCAGGCTGGGCTGCAGGCTGCTCTGCTGCTTCTACACCACACACGGGTCCTTCAGGACGGTGAAGACAGTGACCTCTGACCACAGGCATCTTCCTCACGCGAGCACGGTCTGGTGTAGGCTGGAACAGTCCATTTCCTTCACCGGGGCTGGCTTGGCAGCAGAGCAACAGCGCTGAGAACACGGCTCCAGGAGCTTCTGCCCTGGACACCTGCGGAAGAGCCATCCTGCGTGGCCGGACGCCGAACACCCACCCCACCTCCCAGCAAGCCAAGCCACCCAGCAGAACGCGCGGGTTCACCGTTCGGTCATCTGCGGGAGGCGACCAGCAAAGCCCTCGCGCTGCACGCACGTGGGAGATGCCACCACCGCCCAGAAAGCCACGTCCAGCTGACTTCACCATTTCTCACCGAGCAGAGCGAGCCGGCGGTCCTGCTCTGCCCCGCGGACGCACCGACCGCAGTCGGGCACCGCGCACACGGAGCGCGGCGGGGCTGGGACCACCGGAGTGCGGACACGCAGCTCCTCCGGCTCCCGAGGGCCGAGCCGAACGTCTGCCGAGGGTTCCCTCGCCTCCCGCGGGCAGCGACACTCCGGGCAGCCCTGCTGCGGTGTCGGCACCAGGTATTTTTCATAGTAAAGGGAAAAAGGCAGAGACAGAGGTGCCTTTTACTGAGGCACAGACTTTTAAAGCGTTGTATTTAACCTATTTACATGATACTTGTCTTAGAAGTGCCCCGATTCCCTCCGAGCTATTTCGGTATGCCAGCTCTCCGTTTCACACCGTGCCTCGGCCGAACGCCTCGCACAGCGGGCGCACTGCCCCGTGTTTGCCCAAGCACCACAGGCTACGAAGCACCTGATGCTGCTGCGCCCCATGAAACGGCCGATCAGCAGCTTGCATTTACACACCTGACACACCGTGCATTTAACAGCTTGCCAAAAATTGTCTGCCAGCAAACAGCAGCGTGAAACACGCTCTTGTGCAAGCAAAAAGGCGAGGGGGATAACTCCGATAGGGCCCCTTCACAAGGGGGTTTCAGACTTCAAAGGCTGCAGAACAGAAACGCTGCCTCTCTCTCTGCAGGGAGCAAAACCAGGGCAGCAAGACTCGGAACAGCTAAGGGCTCAAATTCAAGCTGCACAGACCTTAAACGGGTGAACTTGCAAACAGAAGGAGGAGGAAATCCACAACCGGGGATTCCAATAAAAAGAAACAGAACAGCAGCGTGAATCCACAACTGACAAACTCCCCAAATTACAAACTAAAACGGAGGGAGGATTTCTGGTAATAACGAGAGAAGCACAATCGGAAAAGAGGTGTTTCTAAATCCCACAAACCATGTACTTTCACTTTTAAAAAAATATTACTGATGCAGCTTTTTAAGCAAGCGAAAAAAAGCTGAGCAGCTGTACCAGCAGGGACGAGGGCACTGCACTCCATGGGGAGGGACAGGATCTCACCACGCTCGTTACTCCTCAGACACTGCTCGGACAAGAGCTGAAGCCTGCTCTGAAGCACACCTGAAGCAAGCGCTGAAGCTCAGAGCTCACTCCCATCCTGTATCAATGGCAAAAAAGGCATGTAGCAACAAAAGTAAAAGCGTAAAGAAATCAAACGAGCAATATTTGGAATTAAAATAGAATTATATAAAGTGTATTACAGTTTGTTCTATTATTTCAGAAGTAATAACATATTTATATATCTTTATTACATAGTGATAACCTGAAGAGAAGGAAGTAGATATTTAATCCATGTACAATATAAAGAAATGATAGAGCAGAAAAAAACACTTTCCCATTCAACAACATTCTAAAGATGCTTTTTAATCGGACACTTAAGCATTAAACATTTCTCAGTAGTATGTTCAGCTACTACACACAGTCAGTTTCAGTGCATCGTCCAAGCGATGTGGAAACGCACACACATTCACCGGGCTTTGGGGAAACCTCGCATTGATCCCCTCCGTTTCCGCAAACACCGAGCAAACCCTGCAGGGGCAGAACCTCTGGCCTTTGTTTATTCGACCAAGAACCAGTAACTCCTCCAACTGTCGGCAATGCCACTCTGTCAACCTGCTGAATTCGAAAATCAAGCCTGTGTAACACTCCTGTAAGCAGGGGGAATTTACCTGATTTCTAGATACTGTTTCAAGTAAGCCCCACTTCACCCGGGTGAGAAAAGCCATCACCATTCCTCTCCTACGCCTGCCCACGCCGCTGCTCGGGGCTGACCCAAGCGTGCGTTGTCGCACGTGGCATGCAGCTGGCGGTACCCTCGAGCGCTGCCGTCAAAAAAAATATCCCAAAAGACACATATGCAAAGCTTATCTTAAAAAGTCACCCTTTCCACCGTCATCTAGAGAAAAGGGAAGAAGAAAACCTGTGCAACGTTTTAAAATTCGCTAAGAGGAGCTCTTTAACAGTCTGGTCGGGCGCATTCCATCTCCCATCGCCCAGTTAGAAGCCACTCAGAACGAAACGCTTGGCAGAAATCTCGGGTGATCATTTCTTAACTGGTCAGAAGGGGCTGTAAAACAGTGGCAACAGCTCTGATGTGAAACAGGGCAAAGCAGCAAGTAAAGACTGTTCTACACAAGAGACACGTACCCATCTCATCTCCATCACGCACACGGAGCCGCTATCGGACTAAGCCTGGGAGAGAGACAGGCGCATATGGGACTCGTCTCCTGACACACTGCTGTTCTTTCCTGTGAGCAGACTGGGACTAAAAATCACCTCATCTGCGACTCCTCCATGAGGAGAATTGGCACGTGGGTTTGGCAGCGACAAGCTTGACAGACAGCAGACCAGGCACGCCACTCTGGCTCGCAGACGCACCGCTGTGGTAACCCCACAGAAATCAAGCTTTCTGAAACGCTGGTCACAACAAAAAACAAAAAAACAACAAAAAAAGGAAAATGAGTTCAAGTGCTGGTGCTTTATCTTCAATACCTAGCGAAGCCCGTCAGCAGGGCGCGCGAGGTGCAGCTCGCCGCTGCCCGGCCGTCCCACGGTGCCGGGGGCACGGGGAGCTCCCCTCTCGCTGCGGCTGCCCGCGCTGCGGCTCGCTCAGTCGAGTCGAGGGGAACGCTGACGCGACAGAATACCCTCCCTCGTTGGGCTACATTTTTCAAGGTTTACTGAAAAGAGCACTTCTTCGGGGAAAGAATAAAGTACGTCTTAAATGGACATCTTGGTTGATCTCAGAATCTGTATTCAAGGATATTAACATATTTCAGATATTAGTGATATTCATAACACCCGTGTTATGCATGAGATATCCATACTGCTATTATAACATCAGTCTTACCAGAAGAAGAAAAGTAAATCACCAGAGAAATTGAAGATCACACTTAGGTGATCTTCACATTTAGGTTATCCCACAAAATCAGCACAAAAATAAAAACTTAAACCTGGTATTTACAGATTAGCGAATAAAAATATGAAGTGGGACTATCCAAACTGCTATTAAAGTGACATTCAACAATTAACGGGAACCCTGATATGAGTGTAATAGCCTCCCTCTTCCCTTCCTTTTTTGTTATAAAAACAGTATTTACATATTTTTATTTTTTTTTTTTTTTTTAAAGAGAACTGGTTGACATTATTGCTTGATCCTTTTTAGGAAAGACACTCCAATGAAGCAATTATTCCACATGCTGACAAAACACAGAATATACCACTTCAAGAGTGACAAAAGTTAAGATTTTGTTCATCTAAAAATTACATTCATCTGCTAGGTCAGCAGATCACACGTAAATATAAGCCAATCAAAAATACGTTTTACAAAAAATAATCAAGTTTCCTTTTTCAATATGGCAGTAAACATAATTTGTTCTTTCACTCTCACCTTCCACAAACTTCATTCTATACAGGAGCTTACTATTTTTTCACAAAAAAAGATAAATTTGATTAAAATTGTTATTTTCATAGACAAACACAAAGCCCAGCCTTACACCTGACATGCCTACCGAAGGTCGTCCTCCCGAGTTGCTGCACACCTACGCAGCAGCGCAGCCTTTGCTCACAGCGAGGGGACTTTCCCGGTGCACAGCGCTCCTAGCTCAAACCCTACGATCTTTCAAGGCTTTCTCAAGTGCTAACCCTGCATCCCCGGTCCTTCTTCCAGGCAGGTCTACGGGGACTGTCCTCCCTCATCTGAAAAGATACAGCTTTGTGTTTGACTATGAACACTAAGCAGCTTTCTCCACGAAACAGGAAGGCACCATGCACATAGCAGTTGAGGCAGGAAGCAAACAGCAGCAACATGACGTGTGAATTTTAGGTTCAGATGAGTTAAGGCTTCTGTCAAACTTCTTCATCTTCTTTTCGTTAGAATCACTATCTGGAAAGGAAAAACAGAAGCAATTGAAGCAATGGTATGACACGGTCGAGCAAGCATTTAGGCCTCTCTCAGCATCTGTAACAGGTAAGCCCCCACAAATACGTATTCTGGTTGCAAGGCCACCTTTGTCTCGTCCCATTTAATGTGCCAGATGCTCAAGAGCAGTCCAGATTTACAAAATGTGTGCAAGCCTCAGTTATCCAGCGACAGCCTCGCTCCTGCTTGATGGAAGCACTGCGAAATGGCAGCACAACCGAGCGCTGTCAACGTGAAATTCTCTGCAGAGATCAGCGAGACTGCATCACCCGCGAATGAACACCTCACTTCTACAAGAACTGCTCTGCCTCTGCACAGAGCTACTTCACATTCCTGGGCGCACGCTTCACGGGAAGTCTGCGTTAATATTTCCACCCAGAGCTGCCATACTGACAGGTTACCGAAACCCCTTCCACGCGTGTTTTTATTACTACGTGCGTTTCCTTAGCCAAGCCCCTCTTTCTGCCAGAGGTACCTTTTCAAACCTGATTCTCGTAATGGCTCTGTCTCTTCTTTGATTTCAGCTCCTTCAGCCACTGTGGAGACTTTTCTTCTGACCTAAGATATAAAAAAAATAATCCTTATTCTTTAATTACAAAACTCATTACAGAATTTAAAAAAAAAAAAAGAAATCTCCAATTTCCCCTACAGCCTTGGGAAGCCTACTTCCACTCCTTTTTTCCCCCCACAAAAAGGAGTCCTGGTGTCTTTCTGCACGGGTGGCAGGCTCTCACCTGTCCTCCTTCTCCACGCTGGAGGGCAGCACTCTGCTGCCAGGAGCTCCGAGCTGCAGCTTCGGGGATCTGAACTGCTGAGCAGAACTTGCTTCACCAGGACTCTCAGACTCATGTCTTTTCCGCAGTTGGGCCTAAATATAAAAATAAAGCAGAGGGCTCTTTTTTAAGCCAGCATTCAGACTTTTTTTTGGAGTGCAACACAAATTACTCAGATTTATAAAAACAAAAACCCCATGCCTGAAACCAGTGAAGGGATTCCTTACAAACCTATGCAGTTTTGAAAGCGCATTTGCTATTGCGAAGCTAATTTTTTTCCAAAGCGCTCCATATTTCAAGCCAACAGTTAGAAGTGAGAAAGGTAGCTGCAAGGTTTTCTACACCTCACACCCGTGCCCCATGGAGAACACTGTCATCTCCAGCACAGTCTCCTAGCTGCACTCCTGGAGAGCACCTGCAGCTACCGAACCGGCCTGACTCTGCTTGCGTGTCCTGCCCACGCTCACCTTGAGCACAGCGGGGTCCATCCCTGGAAATATGGGAAGTCTCTGAGCGTGCGCAGAGGACGATCTTGCAGTATGCTGTACCTTTTCTTCCTCATCAGAATCTTCCTGTTGCATAGTTTTTTTCTCTTCTAATTAATTGTTAAAAAAAAACATAGAAGAGGGAAAAACCCCGTTAGTCAGCACGCTTTTCATCTATACCTTGTTCTAGATCTCTCCTTCCATTCAAAAACGTATGAAGAGCAGTATCAACACACCACGGAACCGAGTTCAGCGCTTCAAGAGGGATCAAAGCAACAAACATACTAAGTACTGAGCAGTGGAAAGATCTCTTGCCGACAGAGATGAGGGAGCAGAAGGTACTCCTAATTTAATGAACGTTGCTGCTTCTATACACCTGAGCTGATCACAGAATGTGAGACTTCTTTAGATGGGAAGAGACATCTCAGAGTTCTCTGGCCCACCCCCAGCCCGCACACTACCAGGAAAGGCGCAATGGTGTGGTCGCCTTCACACGCACTGGGTCCTCAGCTGATAATCGAACTCCAGCTTCCAGTACAGCGTTTCTTTTCAAGGTTAAGTCTTCAAAAATACTTTAGGTCTGGTAGACCTGCACCAAAGCAACCACCACACAGATAACAGCGTTTCCACTGATCGGGAGGCTACAGAAGAGAGCGGTTTGATCACACGTTCTTCCCTACACTCACAGGCTTTCAGGGAAAGCAGAAACGCAGGTCACAAAACCGACTTTTTTAATAGGGCCCCTCAGTTACAAACACATCACCAGCCTCTCTGAAGAAGAGGCTGCAACACCAGCAATTCCTCCGCTCGGGGGTATCAGAAGGGTGTCTGCAGCACATACCACCACAGGACCAAAGTGCCGCAGGTACTAAACCATGCGTCCATCATGAGCACGTGCATTAAGCCGTTCATTCTCTTCCCCAAGCAAGCATTTTCAAGGCCCGATGCATTTCCTTAATGCATCCTAAGGAACAGGACAGGCCAGGAGGAGCAGATCTTTAATAGAATGGATTTGAAGGAGTTGATTTATCCTTAACTAGGCCTCTTTAGTCCTGTAGTACTTACAGCTGCTAGAAAGAATATTTATGAGCACCTACAGAATATGAATAATTACAGTTGCTCTTATCAATAACACACAGGCTTAGATATAAAGCATGTGCTAGAGAATGCATCCAACCACAGCAGTTTCTGAACTCAGTATTTTCTCAGTGAACCAAACTCTCTTCAGTCAGCAGCCAGAAGCTAAAGGAAATTGCATCAAAGCTCTCCCTCGCCCTGCTCATCTGTAGGTCTGGCTACTGCTGTTCCCTCACTCCACAGGCTCCAAGGCATGAAGACAACAACTTCATTTCGAGGATGACCCAGAGGTGGGAAAAGGAAGCTGTTAAACCTGGATGCTACTTCAGGTGTGTTATACGGTTTAGAAATTCCTGCTCTTACAGTCGATGACGGCTAAGTATTTCAGATAGTTGAGGGATACCTGTGGAATCTCTAAACATCCAGGTATTATCTGGTTCTTCCGTCAAAGAAAATCTGTTTTCATACTCCAGCCCTCTGCTTCTTCTAAGCGAGTGGGAAATAGGAGCCCGATGGCGTCTCTTTTTGCTGAGCTGTGCACGAGTTTTCAGCGCGCTGGAGTCCAGAATAGTGGTCTGCTATAAAAAGAAACAAAGCCTTTACTTTCAACCAGCCTGAACATAAAAGTCATCTCCTCCACAATGATTTCCCAACCTACTTTAATGCATTAACCCATTCAGTTTAATTAAACTATATCTATTTGCCTGATTATTATTCTTGTAGTCACTTAAAGCTATATTAAAGAGAATTTATGATGAGGATATGCTACATTGTGAATAACTGGGTGCCATGCTGATTCTTTGATCTCTCTTGGCTGTGGATGTCTTATCTGTGTGAATTATCTTCACTAAATTAATAAAAAAAATTACCACTATAAATAGGATTTTGGTTCCTAGAGTGCTTTAAGAATACAGGCCTTGCAAGCTAGTAACAGCCAAAGGCCAGTAAAAAGACTGGGATCTAAAAAGAGCAACTACACAAAATTCTCCTGTAGCAGAGTGCTGCAATTGCATCGTTCTGAGGGGTTGCCATTCATGGAAATTTCAAGCCACTCACCAGCAACAAGCAGACTGCAAGTTAAGTGCCATGGGATTCAGAAAATTTCTGTGATCAGTCATTTCAAACACCCCCACCCCTGTGCATGACAGTAAGGCAGTAACATTCACCGAGTAAAAGAATGAGCTGCAATTTATTCATTTATTTAAAGCAATTTGTTGTTAGCAACTCCCTGTAACCAGCAAGCATCACTGAGTCTCCTCTTCTTCTCCACAAGATGTGGTTTTGTTTCTTTTCAAGAGATTTCAGGTCAGGAATAAACTCCTCATTAAAACAGCAGATTGCCAGCTGCACTTGGAGCTATTAATGTTTCAGAGAGACACCTCCAGATGTGCAGGGAACAGCACAAAACAGGACCCATCTCCACGACCTGCGGAACCTCTGATGGACGGAGACAAAATGCCACCCGCACTGCTGTGGGCTGCTAACGCTTCCTTCCCAGAACAAAACGTGCACTTGGGCCATCCCGCCAAGGGACTGTTCACTGACACCGCGGCCACGGCACATGCGGTTCGGGATCACCACCAAACGTGGCCTCTGCTTCAGAGCCGGAGGGGGCTGGCAGACGAGAGCAGCACCCGCTCTGGCAAAACAGAGGCGTCTGCCGCTCCCCTCGGACAGCAGCGCCGGCGGAGAGCAGAGCGGGCCGGCGGCACTTTCCACCAGCCTGGCAGGAAGCGGCTGGGGTATTAACAGTCAATTCTGCTGCACCAGACCACGCTGCCTCCAGCACAAACCTGCCTGCATCCCTCCCACGTTTTACAGAGCAGCCTGCTCCTCAGTTCCGAAGGCATTTCGGCACTTCGACAGGCCCAGCAGTGTGCCAAGACCTTCCTAGCAGCTTCACGATCCATTTCAGCTGGGAATCTCGCACTTGCCAATATATCTGCCATTAGATATTATAGAACTAAAAAAAGGGGCACCAATTCTTAGTAAAGAAAAAGCAGTACTTTCCAGATGCTATACTGAAAAACTACAGTTGCATTAGTGCTTTCAGAAAAACACTAAACCTCATCCAACCACATATGGCCAGCAACTACTGTTCTTAGAGCAGCTGCAAGAGTCTTAAGTATGAAAACAATCCTTTAAAATGCAGTTGTAAGCTACTACAGAAAGAGACCAACTGTAAATAAGAACAGTATTAGTAAACATCTTTATAGCCTTAAATCTGCATGGTTTATAGCACAGCACTCGCTAGCTATTTGTGTCATTTATGTTCCCAAAGTTCACAGAGCCATTGAACTCCTCTGTTACAGCCCACTGAGGAGCAGAAAGAGAAACAGCAACTTTATCAAGCCACTGGCAGACATTCTCCGAGGCCAATAGCTTTTTGGAATCTCTTAGAACCTAGGCATTACAGGGACTAGAAGAATTCTGCAGCTTTGATCTTCAACTTTTCAGGCAGGAAGTCAGCTGGGAAAATTCATTGTGGTAAAGAAATGGCAGAGGAAGATTGGGCGCAAAGTTTCCAGCAGATACTGCTTCCTGGTGATCAAGGCGGGTAACAACAGAGTTAACACAGCAGGAGATGGGCTGTGTCCCGTTCTGGTGACTTACGTCAATGAAAGAGAAATCGGTGGTCTTCGCATCAGGGTAGGTGTCTCCCGGAGGAGGCAAATCGGTCCCATCAGTAGAGTCCATGTCAGTGCTGGAACGGTCCAAACTCGTGCTCCTTTGGTCTTTTGAGAAGTCATGGTGATCCACCAGGGAGGCAGGTTCCGTCTGAGAGGACAGCGAAGACGGGTGGCTATTGGGAGGTTGCTTTCTTGTTGAAATGACGCCATTTTCCGAGGAAGGAGATTCAGGCGCAAAACTGCAAATTGAAATGAAATCTGTGAGACTGCAGGGTAAACAAACACATGCAAGTATAGTTTGGATCACGCACACTCAGCAGATGATAAATAAAGGCAGAACTGAAGCTACAGGTACAGTAACCACGGCGTCTGCGGAGGCAGCAGGTACCAGCCGCAAGGCTGAATCGCTTCCATTATCACAGCTTTTCACCCACTTGGATTTACAGCGTATTGAATAATACAAATATGCAGATAAACTGTAATGACTTGATTGTAATGTGCTTTTATTGCTTGGGGTTTCTTCTCCCCAACACGAAGGCCCCTTGCCAAGCTCTTTTCAGTGGTGCCCAGCGACAGGACAAGGGGCAATGGGCACAAACTGAAGCAGAGGAAGCTCCAGCTGAACCCGAGGAAGAACTTCTTCCCTCTGAGGGT
>Ga0065711_1012580_pt1 | contig 10148 bp, 7 predicted proteins | sample Hoacrofraction12_FD_59098 | JGI IMG/M metagenome (GOLD analysis project Ga0065711, IMG submission 59098) | Hoatzin crop microbial communities from Cojedes, Venezuela - Epithelial fraction 12 v2 (version 2) | ecosystem: Host-associated > Birds > Digestive system > Esophagus > Crop | place...
CACTGGAACAGGCTGCCCAGGGAGGTTGTGGAGTCTCCTTCTCTGGAGATATTCAAGACCCACGTGGACAAGGTCCTGTGCAGCCTGCTGTAGGTGACCCTGCTTCGGCATGAGGGTTGTACTAGGTGACCCACAGAGGTCCCTTCCAACACCTACCATTCTGTGATTCTGTGATTCTGTGACTCTGCAAAGCCTTCTGGGGCCAGGAATGAATAAGGGGTGTTGTATTCCCCTACCACACATCCTGCTACCCAGAAAGCATAGGATGGACTGAGTTAGGAAGGCAGGAATTACACTGTAAAGACACTAAACTCTCTCTCGTAGAAATAAATCGTCAGACTTGAACTGTGTAAGAGACAGTGTACTTACATGCTGGGATATATATACCATTTCCTTGACTGATGCAAACAATCGACCTCAACTTGCCTGATTTAGAGAAGACCTTTTCAGCCATAATGCCAATATTAGCTTCATTTTTATCAAGTGGACCATAAATTTTGAAGATATGAAGATTGTGACATTCTCTGTGCTTGTGCTGGACCAGTTAAAGCTTCTTTATTAATGGTTTTTGAAATTCTTTATGCAGACTTACTGTGAGTTGAAGGCAAAGCATGGATAATATTGTAGTCAGCAGGAATTAAGTTTTTCAGAACTGCAGGTAAGGGTCAAGCATCCTGAGGCAACAGGGAATCACGTGGGGTGCTGAATCAAGACTGCTGCCTGCAGAGGTGATCTTCAGAAGACGAACTTCTGCACCAGACATCCTCCTGTACCATGACGTGTCAAAGAAACACTATAACAAAGTGAAGACCCAGCAGCAAAAGAGTAAAAGCTACAATTCCAATGTGGTTGTGGAAGAGAACAGAAACAATCTGGACCGTCCGGAGAAGCTGCTCTGAAGAGTTCACTCATTTCTTCCACAGCAGAGCAGAAGTACATGGGCCTATGGCAGGGAATTAAATGAATGTTCAGTAATAACTGAGACTCAGTATAAATAACGAAGGGGTGTAAAGAAAGTATATGACTGGAAAGTACAATCATAGAAGATTAAAAAAAATGAAAAGAAAATAAAAGCCGATACAAATTCTGCAGGGAGTACATCCTTGGCACCATCGCGTAGAGGGGAAGTTAGGAAAGGAAAACCAGTATGTGATGAAGAGAGTAGGTAAGTACAAGGGAATGTAGGTATTGAAAATAAAAACAAAAACTTTTAGGGATATGAGCTAAGAAATGTACACAAGAGCTACAGGAAGAAGGAAACATTCAGAGTCAAATGATTGTGGTTTCTCCTTCATCTGGAGAATTATACAGCATCCTTCTGAATCCAAGTGGGCATTGCATCAAAAATGTTAATAGGAGAAACTGCATTTTCAGCTTGTGCTTTGTAGGTAGTTAAGCATTTTCTTATTGGGACTCTAGTGAGCAAGGACAGGTTCACTGTTGGTTTGAAACCTACCTGGAATTTGTAATTTTATTCTAGAACTGCTGGGTTAGAAATAATCTCCTATAAAGGCATGGGAAACACGTATTTGGCCTTTGCAGAGAGGATATGAGGATGTACGCTAGGAACCCTCCTCTCCTTATGTATATCACATGAGGTCAGGATGGTTGCAGCTCATCCGCTTTCTTTCATGTGGCAATTTGTCTGAACAGGAGCTGGACAGGCTCGTGGTTTGCCTGGTGCCCGTCAGCAGTAAAGACTATGTGCACTGTCCCTGCAACTGCCTGTGGGGATTCAGAAAGGCCAGAGTGCTTTGGTGTTGAGTCTGTGTGCCTGAGGCACACCTTAAATACCACTTTTCTTTGAAAATTTGCTTTCGTGGATTTCAGCTTTTCCCTGGAGTGGGATTCACAGGCACAGTGAAGACAGTGGTGGGGGCATGGCTGTGTGCTGCCACGGGCATCCAGTCTAGCTGCCACTGCCTGACCTCGTATTTGTAGGTTAAATCTTTGTAACCCATCACTTTATCTGCTGGACCAGACAGTGGAAATAAGTTTACACCATTTGAACTCGCATAGCTATGCAACAGATATAAAACCCTGTATGTACACTACATTTATGAACCAGACAAGTGAATTTGCAGTGTTTCAGCAAAATATTCTCTTCGGCACAAAAAGTGCTAGATTACAGAGGTGTTTAGGAGCTGCAGGTTGCAGATGAAGATCAGCTGGGATTTCAACAGTGCTGGTGTTGGCTAGGTGCCTAAAACCCAACTGGCTTCAATTCCTAATTACCTTTGTTATATGGGCCGCAGGACATTTAAAGATCCATACACACAGTAGGAAAGAATTTCCTGAGTGTGTGTGCTGCAGTTCAAAGCACACCAGCTCCTGGGCAGAAGTTTCAAGTAAGTGAAGTTGAAAGTATTTCAAGTAAGTGAAGTTGAAAGAAAGGCGTAATACTTATATGCAGGAAGAGTTTGAGCAGGCTGCAGGCACCACTCTACAGATTCTGTGACTTGCTAATCACTGGCTTTGTTCTGCTGGAAGTTTACATTAGAAATGCAAAAGCCAAACTAGAACCTAAAAAGAGGAACAGCTGTAAGGTGTAGAAAGCAATTGCAAAAATGGAGAGAGAGTCACAATTTCATTTTGATGGCAGGAAGGGAGTCCCGTGGAGGAAATGGTCTAAACAAGCTGCCAGACTGCAACTGGCTAAATTTTAAGGTGATTTTCTATTTACAGAAAAATCCTGGGGTCTACATATTGTTTTTTACCAGGACCGGATTCTAGTCCCATTGTTCAAAACAAATCATAGAATCATAGGTTGGAAAAGACCTCTAAGATCATGAAGTGCAACCATCAACCCAACACCACCATGCCTACTAAACCATATCGCAAAGAGCCACATCTATACATTTTTTTAACACCTCCAGGGATGGTGACTCCACCACCTCCTTGGGCAGCCTATTCCAATGCCTGACCACTCTTTCAGTAAAGAAATTTTTCCTAATACCCAATCTAAACCTCCCCTGATGCAACTTGAGGCCATTTCCACTCATCCTATCACTAGTTGCTTGGGAAAAGAGACCAACACCCACATCACTACAACCTCCTTTCAGGTAGTTGTAGAGAGCAATAAGGTCCCCCCTCAGGCTCATCTTCTCCAGACTAAACAGCCCCAGCTCCCTCAGCCACTCCTTGTAAGACTTGTTCTCCAGACCCCTCACCAGCCTTGCTGCCATTCTCTGGACACCCTCCAGCCTGTAGTGAGGGGCCCAAAACTGAACACAGTACTCGAGGTGCGGCCTCACCAGTGCCGAGTACAGGGGCACGATCACCTCCCTACTCATGCTGGCCACACTATTCCTGGTACAAGCCAGGATGCCCTTGGCCTTCTTGGCCACCTGGGCACACTGCTGGCTCCTGTTCAGCCGGCTGTCGACCAGCACCCCCAGGTCCTTTTCCACCAGGCAGCTTTCCAGCCACTCCTCCCCAAGCCCGTAACATTGCATGGGGTTGTTGTGACCCAAGTGCAGGACCCGGCATTTCGCCTTGCTGAACCTCATACAGTTGGCCTCGGCCCATCAATCCAGTCTGTCCAGATCCCTCTGCAGAGCCTTCCTACCCTAGAGCAGATTGACACTCGCACCCAACTTGATGTCATTTGCAAACTTACTGAGGGAGCACTCAATCCCCTCATCCAGATCATTGATAAAGATGTTAAACAAGACTGGACCCAAAGCGGAGCCTTGGGGGACACCACTCGTGACTGGCCACCAACTGGATTTAACTCCATTCAACACCACTCTATGTGCTCGGCATTCAGTAAGTAAATTCTTTATCCAACAGAGAGTACACCCCTTCTCCCTGCACACTGTGCATGGAAATCTCAAAGGGAATCTGTTCTGGTGTTAAATGTGTCCTGCAGTCCAAATGCAGGCACAAGGCTCTGCACCATGGAAAGCCTGTATCTGCTTGTACGCTGCCATGTGCTGCCTGCTTATTTTTGCTCTTTCCCAGTAAGAAATGTGCCACCTCAGTCCTTGGCAGAGATGCTTCCTTTGGCTTGTTTTCCTTTTGCTTACAGTTTGCTGTTATCATAGATTACTTCAATGGGTGAAAAAGTGAGTTTTTCTTTGAAGGGTTGTGTTGGAAAGCTGTCTGTAGGAAGTACTACAGGCCTTGGTGTCCTGCCAGTTCTGCACACTGAAGTGACTGCTTTCGCTTCGATGGGAAATCCTACTTTTTATTCCCAGAAAGTTGCTTTAACACCTAAACATTTTTTCTTTTTTAATAACTCTGAGAGTCTGAATTACGTCCTTGTGGTTGGGAAGAAAAGACATTTTACTAGGGAAGCAACTTGTTATGACCTAAGGTAAAATGCCAGCTGCAATAAAAAATACTTTCAAGTGTCATTTGTATATTAACCAAGATTTAAAGAGGCACTAAAAAATGTTGGCTGTGTTTGCCAAAATCTGCCAAGCTTTTTATTCTGAGAGATAATCAGGCAAAAGGTAGCTTGTCTCTTTCAGACTAATGGCCTGGTGTTTGTGGTCAATACGCACTCATTGGGAGTTTTTTTAAGTAAGCATGATAAGCTTGGGCTCTAAAATCAAACCTGATTACACTCACAAGGTTTTTCTAGTTTCTCTTCGATGCAGACGCTGGATCGCGATGACCAAGCTTCACAACAACTTTCTTCCATTTTTCCCAAGGAGCTCACAAAGCGTTCTCATTTCCAGGGAGGGTGGGAAAGGAATGAAATCCAAGGGAAGTCTGGGGGTCCCAGAAGTATGTCTACAGGGAACACATATTGTTTCCCCATCAGCCCCATAGAGGTCATAGAAGAAAACAAGGATTAAGTCTTGCTTGCTCCCCTTCTGTTGCAAAACATCTTTTTAAATGTGGGCCAGTCATTGCAACAGGGAGTCTCTGGTGTTGCACTGCAGGAGCAAATGCTGAGGATGTTCATGCTCCATTCTCTGGAGATTGGCAGTAAGTCTTGTTTCCTTAAATCAAGAAGTTTCAGGAAGATCTCAGCTGTATTATAAAACAATAAAGATCTCTGCAATATCTCTTTTAAGCCTTTCTTTACCTTACACCAGTCCAAAGTGTCTGCTTACAAAACTCTGTCCAGACTTTCATTGCACGGGCCTGCTGTTGTTGCTTGAATGACACAAGTGTTGAGTGAGCCAGCAACTACGCCTTCAAGCTTTCTGTTCTGAGTCTGAACCTGAAGCAGAAGCAATGCAATTTTAAACCAGTGAACTTTCTTTTTTAAAGACTTCTACTGTTAACTATATATTAAATTGGATAAAGAGTAGGCTAAGAAACCTTCATGAAAACAGCACTATCTGCAGTCTAAATAAAACAGATGTCAAGCTATATTTATCTCCAGAAGGAAAAAAAAACAAAACACTTTGCCGTTCTGTTGTCAAATGCAGTCTTACGAAAGATGGTGAAGCTTTTGAATGACACGTAAACAAGTTGAGATGGGAGGAACTGCTTCTGTGTTTTTTTGGATCTCAACTTTTCTACCTGTAATACCAGAAAGGAGGATAGTACCAGAAATACCAGAAAGGGGGAAAAGGAAGGAAATGCTGTTGTTTAATTATCAGTTTGTACTTTTTCTCTAACACTCCTCACCCATAAACAGGAAGTTAGTTTTAGTTTGGATGCAAGAAATTCTCAGACATAGTTCTAGGTCATGACTATGTAATGAGATGTCTCTTCCTCCACATGCTTCCAGCTCTGGAGTTCACTTCTCCCTTTGGCCTTTCCAGCCATTTAGAAGGCTTTTCTCTGATTACCCCTGTCAGTTATTCACCCCAAATCCTGCTGAAATTCAAGGTCTGTTCTGTGTTGTGACAATGGCTGTTGTAGGCTGCACTATCCACTGAGTTACATACAGGACACTTATCTTCTGAGGAATTTCATAATTAGAAATCACTTGAGCTCAGACAACAGGCTTGGGAGTGGGCCTGTCTCTAATTAACTGAAATTTTTTTCTTTCCTTTTTCACTTATAAGACAACTTTCCTTCACTTTTCCTCACACTGACAGAGCATGAACTCTTTGTGCCAGAATACAGGGTTTTTTACCCATTCGTTCTCAACGATTTAACAAAAAACTCGAGGCTCAAGGAAGCTGACACACAGACAGTGCCACAGCACATTACAGCATCAGCTCAAAAATGTTTGCAAAGCTTTTGAGAGAACAGGGGCTCATTCCTGGCAGAAGCTAAAGAAACTGGTTCGGTGCTTGAATAAAGCAGAACATACAACTAAACTTCTGACTGAGAACTGTGTTGGCCTTAGCTGTACATTCAGCTCTCAGTCTATGTGCTAACACCCATAGAAAAAGTAGGTCCTGAGTGTATATATAACATTATTAGAAGAAAAAAAACAAGAGAGGGGAAATAAAGAAAAGAGAAAAGAGCAAAAACACAGAGGGAGGAAGAAATTGATTTTTGCAACAAATGCTAGTGAAAGTAGTGCAAATATCGCAGCTGAGGCAAGAATAATGCTTCTGAAATCGCTATATAAATGTGTGTTAGCAAAGAAGTACTGAAATTAGGAAGCACAACCTTAGCAAGAAAAAGGCAGATCGTTTGAACATCCTTTATAACTTTAATTTCTCCTGGTCCCATAGATAGAAGACTTGGCTTACCTTTATACTGCTAAATAAAACAGGATGACCATCTGTGCTCTGGCCCTGAGATTACAGATGCACTTCATCCATGTGTCACTTGTCTCTGTTTCTCTCTGGGTCCCACACAGGGTTCTTCCAGCCTTAAACATAGTTACTCTTTTCTCTGTTTTTCTGTTCCATCTTCAAGTGCTTGAACTGAAGTGGGGACTGTGTTACGGGACACTGGTGGGGTATTCTCATTGTCTGAGACCACAGGTGTGCACTGCATGTGGGGCGTGAGGGCATGCAGGGTGCTTGAGGCTGCCGAGTCCTAAAGGAGAGCACTGGGGGACTTTGTCGAGCAGAGGGAGACATATAAGGTGCAATTTCACCCAGACTCTTCTCTGGGAGGTGATAATTGGCCTGGGCTGAGATGCGTTGATAGTGAGTCAGCCTGGGTGATCAGCAGTCTGGTACGCAAGCTCACTCCCTGACCCTTTCTCATGTAGTAATACAGACATAGCAGAAATGCCTTTTAATTGCAAAAAAAATTTGTCATTGGCTATTTTACTGTACATCAAAAAATCACTCAGTGAATTAAAACAGGTCTTTTTTGGCACTCAGTCATGAGAATTCAACATGAGGACTAAGAGTACAGATAGTTCTTGCTTTTGCATTAATGTTTGCCAGCAGAAAAGGCCTGGCAGATTAAGAGAGAAGTCCTGTCTCATCTGCCCCACTGTCTTCATCTGGAGCGTGTCCCAGCAGGCCTGAAATGTTTAGGAGGAATTTTGCTACTGACTGCAATAAGGCTGGGACCAGCCCCCTGTGCTCCTTGGTCTCCTCTGCATATGAAAAGTGTTTCTTGTTCAACAGGTGGGTGTTTTGCCAGTCATTGATAAGTAAAACCATTGGAGGAAAGTAGGTTTTGTTACTACAATAGAGCTTGATAAGTGTGAACAGAGTCAGTCTTTGTCAACAACATGTTCTTTCCATACTGTGCTTCTCCAGGTGAAAGCTAGCCCATGGCTCAACATTAAGCATATTCTGTAAGCATTCAGTTCATGTGCATGTTTCACACCTTACAGTGTGAACAAAGAAAGTATTATTTTCAGCTGATGCAAACATAACTCCTGCTATCATCATTTAGGAAGGTGTTTCTTTACATGCAAAGAGAACATTTTGCTGAACAATATGAGAACGCTTTGAGCAAATGTTGATGCATTTCAATGTATGCATCCTCTTGTTACCTTTGGCATGAAAATTATTCCAAGAGCTGGAATGGAGACAGGGAGAGGAAGCTCTATCCTTTGCACAATCGCTATTCCCTGACCGCAATGTTCTCTGATAAAGAGGGATGTTTCAGACATGGTATCAGATCACCACTCTTGGTAGGACTTCTTCATGATGCCAAAACAAATAAGACTGGAAAATTGCTAAAATCAACAGGATCTTGCCTTAATATTGCAGGCAAATCCTTGTCAAAAGTCCAAGTCTGATAGAGCTGGAAGTGAAATGCTGAGTTTACCCATATAAATGAAGCAGTGGAGGCCAGACACATTTCAGCCCAGAGGGGCTCTGCAGGGTAAAGTCTGACAGCTCCTCCTGCTGAGACTACACTCAGAGCTGCTACTTGTATTTTTGTGGTTCACTGAAATTGGGGCAGTGATTGCAGAATGAAGGCCAACAAATCCGTGGTGCAGTCACTGCCAAATCACGAAGTGAGAAAATGTGAAAAATCAGTACTTCTCCTTGGCAAAAGTCAGTGTGGGCAGATTCTATGGTACCATCACAGGTCAGCGTGACTTTTCGTTAAGCATAAAAACTGCTCTTCATCTGACAGCTGAAGACTTGAAAAACTGAAACATTAATGAAAAGATGAGGGCTCTGTTCCCACCTCCCCACCCTTGTTCAAATCACTTCCAATATGGCCATCCAACACTGAACCACTGCAGGGAGGATTTGGGTTTTGCTCACTGACGTAGAACATCTTATTATAAGCGATTCGTGCTGGTTGATGAGGCTTATTCCCGTTGCCAGAAAGACTCTGGCAGATTTGTCTTCTGAGAAAACAGAGTTATTGTCCACAGCCAGAAAGCAAAGTTTCACAAAATTTTACTGAAGTACAGTGAAGCACTTTAGAGTTAAATTTTGTACATAATCAGACTGAAAAAAAGACACTGATAAGACATGTACTGTAATAGACGGTTACTGTTAGTCACTGCTCAGAAATAAGTAGAGTCATTATGGCTGAGTAGCAGAGGTTGAGGCTGTGTGTTCCTACTCCCTATTGTTACTCTAAAGAGGAGATGTCAGTATCAAATGAGACTTTATTTAAGGGTTCCAAGGTTGTACTTACCAAGAAGTGAGAGGTACACACATTAAAAAAACCTCATATGCCGACAGGATCTTCTTGTGATGGGGAAGGCAGAAGGGCTGTGCATCTGTTGGCTATAGCCCTGTAGTGCAATGCGGCATCTCAGCGATAACAGTGGGAATAATGTCTTATTTGCTGCCTCTCAAATCCATGCATGAAGGACATTTCTGAACTATAAGATTTATCTATGGTCACTTTCTTTGACGGGAGCTGAACGTCAGCAGCATTAAGACCTCCTGTCAGGAGGCCTGGGGACCTGCAAATACAGCGAGGGGCAGAGAAGGCAAAATAAAACTGGTGTGATGCTGGGTTCTAGGAACCACCACTGCTTGGTCCTTAAAATCAAGGAATGGAAAAGCAGGCAGCCAGTTGGTTGCTTTACCTGCCTGACAGTCCAGGCTGGGTCGTAGGCATCACAGAACAGAAGAGGTTTGATCTTTGCCATCTGCTAATGTTCGCAGGTCCAGGCAGTGCAGGACACTGAGGGATTAATCTGGTTTGACAAGACAGATCACAGACTGTAGGCTTTAGTATTTAAAATCTTGTATTATGATTATAGCAGGGGAAGAAGTAAGGAACTGTGCCTTTGAAGAATGATAGCATGCACTGTTTGGAACTGGATCTTGTGTTATGCTGAACTCGTGCTATAGAATGCTACCAGAGGACTGCAGTATCCCAAGAAACAGGTCTCTCTGGGACTCCTTGGCTCCGGCTGGGCACAGGTTTCCCATTACTTTTGAAACTTGTCAATTTCCCAACATTTGCATGATTTTAAAAAATTTTGTCTCAGTAAATCAACATGAACACGGCCAGTCTTACATTTATTGTACCCACAAAGTTCCTGCTCTGTCACAGACCAGGAAGTGTAGTTTGAAGCTTTACATTATTAGCAAGTCTCTTGCAAGAGCCAATGCAAACAGTTATGTGAGATCGTACAAACCCACCAGCTAGACAACAGCCGAACTACTGAGTGAGGTTACTGTCTCATGCACGGTGAAATGATAGGATGATCCTAAAGTTACCATGCAGTTAGTGAGATTGGCAAGCAAATATTATCTTCCTTGTGATACCGTGAAAAGCCGGAATTGAAGACTCAATAGTCGGCAGACTATTAAGCAGGTATTCTTTATTGCGGCGCCGGGCACACGGGGGATCTCTCCTCCAAACGTGTGCACCGAAGAGACACAGTTACTAGGTAT
>Ga0065711_1051989_pt1 | contig 10148 bp, 6 predicted proteins | sample Hoacrofraction12_FD_59098 | JGI IMG/M metagenome (GOLD analysis project Ga0065711, IMG submission 59098) | Hoatzin crop microbial communities from Cojedes, Venezuela - Epithelial fraction 12 v2 (version 2) | ecosystem: Host-associated > Birds > Digestive system > Esophagus > Crop | place...
TTTTTTTTTTTTTTTTTTTTGTTGTTTCCCCAGAAAAGTGTATTTCTGCTGAAGTAAAAGTTTCAAACAGGTGCTTCATCTCACTGAACTTTTTGCAACTTATTTGGGTAGGTTAGGATCTAAAAGTTATGGCACAAAAAAAAATTAGTTCTTATTTTCCTGTTTTATAATCTAGTGTTTTCTCTTCTACTTGTTGCAATCAGGCAATATCTAGCAGCAAACTGGAAATTAATATTCTAGAACTCGCATTCATTGCTATATATGAGCTGTTTGGACATGTCCTGAATAAACAAGTTAAAGTAAAAGGCCAAGCAAAACCTCTGCAAGAAAGGATACAGAAAGATACCTGCCCACATATTACAAAGGTGAGAAATATTAAAATTAGATAGTCCTCTACCCTTTTTGATGTGGAATTTTTAATTCAACACTAATGGTGCTGGGAATTTCATATTGCAATTAACATGCCACTGATCAGTCCAGCTGTTGTACACGGCTCTGTAGTATCTGTTACATCACTTTCCTTGTAAATGTTGAACGCTTTTCATCTTCAAAGCTAACACAGATGATTTTCATAATGCACTTGGGAAAATATTCTTTGAGATAGAGCTTGTCACTTATGAGTGACTAGTGGCTAAATGTACCTTTGCCCAGTACCTGGAATAAGGGGCCCTTGTGCTGTGAGTTGGACTTCTGTATTCTGTCAGGCAGAGGAAACTGCATGAGGTGGTCAGGAACACAGAAGGAGTAAAAACTGTGCTTAGAACTTTGTGGCTCAGTAGTTTCATATCTGAACTGTGGTCAGTCTCTTAAGAAGTCCCTACTAGCTTCTTCTGTCTGTAACTGAAAGGAGATTTTTTTGTGTATTCTTATCATCTGCCTGCATCTGACTACATCATGGTCTTTCAAAATGCATCTGAAAATTGTAGAATTCTGTTCTTGTAGGCCTGCTGGTATTAGACTAAAGGCCTGTTATTGCCTGGAGCCAGTGGTTAAAGATTATTTATCAGTCTTTGAATTCACGACACCGAGCAGAATGTTTAGTCAGATATGAGAAAAGGTTACACACAGTTAAGAATTCAAATTATATCAACTTTTGTATCTTTAAAATAGTTTTCATTAAAAAAGAGGGAAATTACATTTTCAAAAGCTGTGTAACATAGAGTAGTGAAAAATCTTGGTGATAGAATCTTCAATTACTTCTTCTGTACAGTAGCCAAACATCTTCTAGAAAAGATGTCCTGTAAGTATGTCAAAACTTAGCCCAAAATATTAAATCAGTGATTTGGAAACTGGATTATGATTTTTGTGTCAAAGAAATGTTTGGTTGACTGATGTAAGAAAATACTTGTTTTATCATGGATTAAAAATATGTGATCCTCTCATTCTTCTTTTTTTAGTTTTGAGAAAGGCTGTTTTATGTCCATCCTCCTGGTGTGAATGCTGAGTTTCTTGTTCTTTCTCATCATTTAGCATGCATCTGATTTGTTACAAGATGTAGTCTTCAAGATTTTTTTTTTAATTCACAAATTTATTAATTTGAAAATATTTGGATGTTCCAGTGTAAATTGTCCTATTATTGCTATGGTTTTGGGTGAACTGGTGGTGCTATCTGAGCTCACATCTTCTTTCCTTAGAAGGGATAAGTCCAGATCTCCAGCTTGAATAAACTAGATTAGTCCATATTTGCTTGGATTTCTCTTTGGATGGACTGCAGTCATTTGTAAGCATTTAATATGGTTACTGCGTCAGAGTTGGTTTGTTCACAGTTTTTAGCATGTAGAATGTGTGGACTGTGTGACGTTTGTAGCTGGCAAGGTTTTACCCTGGTTTTACTGCAATGAGGAAGGAAGTGGAAACCCTTTGTTTTCCAGAAAGGGTTGCAGGGGTCTTGTCGTGTGCTCAGTGTGCTGAACTGAAGCTGTCAGAGGACATGATGGTGTCTGTAGAAACACAAGGGACACAGACAAAAGAGGGGTTATAACGACACTGAAAAAATCAAGTTTAAATACAAAACTGAGCAGAAACTTTATTTCTTTTTTAATACTATTATATTATGTGGCTGCTGCAGTGAAAGGTGACAGACATTATGACTAGGTCTTTTTCCATCCTCTCTGGAGTAAGATGTAAAACATGGAGGTTTGAGCAGCTTGTGAAAAACAATCCCAAACAAATAGGTAGCTGTGACTTCAGTATCGAGTTTTGTTTCCAGCATGGTAGCCAGGGCCTGAATTCTGCAACAGAAGTTTTTGCCTTGTGAGGCAAAACATATTAAAGTTCACACTTTTCTCATGACCGGAGACAATTTATCATGACTCTGGGCCAAAGTAGTCAATAGTACTTAGCTGTATGATAAGTGTTAGAATAGACAATTACTCACTTGGCCTTTTTTGAGACTTGGTGATGAAGCAATTTCTTTTAAACCTACTTTTCACAAAGCTAAATTGTTTACTTTAATACTCATCACCCTCGTTTTCCATATTTCCTGGTTCTTTTCTCCATCCAACTGTTGAAGCCATTGGAAAAGAGATCAAATACCTCAAGAGCAGAAGTTTTTATGTCATCTATGTTACTTCCCTTTTGTAAGAACCCTACTTAAAAATCTTTTTTTGGCAGGAAGAAAATAATCAGATGGGAAGCATCTGATAGCGACCAAACTGAAGGTCTACAAAGATTTTTTATCCATAACAAATGTTAAGTAAGGCAGATACTACGTCAGCTACACATCTGTGCTGCTGGTCTGTCCCATAACGTATCTTTGGCATTTCAGTTTGTAGGTTTATATGCAAAATATAATTTAAAAAAATATTAATTAATTAGGAATTTCTATTAAGGATAATCAGGTGTCTTCTACAAATAATTATTTCTGATTGCATTAAGATTTAGATCACAAAAATTCTCAGTCATATGTGTATGAACTATAGTGACTAAGACTGAAGTCGTGCAAGTTTCTCAGACTCTTGGCAACATTTCAGTGTGCAAAAAGAAAGAGATGCATCTGTTAATGAAACTGTAACAATACCCCTAGATAAAGCCATAGCAAAATGTTCTCCAGTGTGATGATGAGGACTCTTGAAATGTCCTGAACTGAGTTTATAAAATTTCTTAAAAGCAAATTGAAAATAACCGGTGTTAGTTACATTATTTTCTGGGAAAGCTGTTAAAAAATAAATTATCGGGTGATACTGATGAACTGTGTAAAATGCTTTTAAAACTATAATATTTGGCCCAATGTAGTGAAGAATTATTCAGCTAGCTACAGGGCACATGCACCATTCTGTCTTGGCTTTGTCACTGACCTTGGGCAAGTCTTGTTGATTAGAGACACATAAACAAGTTACTTCAGGGCAAACTGCTGTGTGAACTTGAAATAAGTCAGCTTCTCGGCAGTATTGCCAAACAGACATTCTTACCCCAGGACAAGCAGATAATCCACCTCACATTTACTTCTTGAGGTAAGACAAGAATTTATCCCCTTTTGAAATAATTGATTTTTAGGATAAGGATGTGCATGGATCTATTTCCCATGGATTAACTGAAGCTCTTCAAGTTTATACCGTTGCTTGCCCTGCAGAAACTTCTTGTGTATTTCTATCCTCTGCATCTTTCTTTGTGTACATGAATAATAAATAGTTTTTAATAGTATAAGATCTCCAGATAAAAGTGGAATAGGTGTAATAATTCCTTTTTTACATATAAGATGTATGAATGATGGGATGATGGATGGGGAATCAGAACAGCGTAGTATGTTGTTTTGTTTCTAGTCTTGGCTTGTTATAACTAAAGCTGTGGGAATAACTTTTTTTTCTGGTTCACCGGTTAAATGGAAAGTTTAGAAATTAAAAATACCTTGTTTCCAGTTTGCTCAAATAAAAGGCCCTTATATTTTTTCCCCATAAATTGCTGTGCTAATTAACTTGTGAAGGTAATTTAAGAAAAAAAAATTTTGATAGCAATTTTAAAAATATTTTTTCACTTACATAGTTTCTTCAAATGAACGCAGAATCTTCAATAATTTTGTGAACCTAACTTTATTTCATTCTATTCTATGTAATTTGTGAGTGTGCACCCTGCATGAGAAAAAATGGTTTTGATGAAAAATTTCACCCCAAAAGTGGTTCCACTTCAGCTTTTATGAGAAAGCTATTTTAGTAATCAGGAAGCACTGAAGCGATCCTGATGCTGCTCTTGCCCTTTTCCTTCTGCAGGTGAAGGTGGTGTTGATGTCCGTAGCCAGTTCAGGGAATTCAGCTGAAAGCAGGGGGTTTTGCAGGGTTGTTTTTCTGGTGTAGCTCCCTATACTATCTTGCTGTATTACGAGTAAGACTCATATTCCATACAAGAGAAATGGCTAGACTGGAGCTTGCAGGAAAGCGAAGAGTTTTGACTGAAACCAGGTATTCAGTTGAGAAAGCAATTGTCATGGAACTGCACCTTCAGTTTCTCCATTTGAGAGAAAAAACGCATTATTTAAAATCTGAGATTTCTTTTATGAAGCATATTTGTAGACTAAATACTTTTTGCACATTCTAACCCAAGCATAGACACTATTTACAAATAAGAGTGTACAGATGTAAACTATGACCTAAGCATTTGGGGTTCTAATTCAGTATGAAAGCTGAATATTAAAGGCTTTTTATGTAATTTGGTGCCTAGTTCTCCAACTGCTAAAATGCCAGGCTGACTTACAAAACTCTATATGCAAAACGTCATGGTGCAGACAATTAGTACAGCCACATACATCCAACTAGCTAGCTCTTTCTGTGTCTTTATTGGTGTTTGCTTTATTTATGTTCTCCATGAGCCTTTGTTGCTGCCATTTGGTTGAATTGCTAGAGAAAATTTTAATGAAAGATACTAGAAGTCATCCCCATTTATATCAAGGGGAAGGAATGGCTAGAATTCATTGCCCTGTGGTGTCGCTAGCCTTGAACGCAGCATAGCTCTACAGCCTTTAGGTCTGAGTGTTAATGCATAGTAGGACTAGTCATGTGCCTGATCCATGGAGATGAAGATGTCTTTTGAGCACAAATTCTATGCCTGGCACTTTCAAATTTTACTGCTGCATTAAAATAGCCTTCTGCACTGAGTACACATTTTGCATATATGTAAATGTAAGATAAAATGTAAAGTAAAATAACTTGATAATGTTTGGATACCACTGAAATTTATGGGCTGCAGAGTCCCTCCAGAAGACGTTACCTTTTCCTCCCTGGGTGAAATAATGCATTTAAGCTTCTAGCTAGTCATTTTTAATCCTTTCAGAGTCCGTGTAGTAAGGGAAGAAAATATTTTCAGTGATGTAAAGCTGTTAACCAGCTCGGATTTCATGTTACTCCTGACCACCGATTGCTTGGGAAAAGGGGCATGCGTAACATGTCTTAGCTTGCTGGCCTTCTCAGCTTTCTCCCTCTTCCCTCCATTTTCCAGGGAGAAGAGGGTTATGTTCCTGAGGAGACCAGTGGAAGAGCCTGGTCAGTATTCTGCACAATCTTAACTGGTTATTTTTCACAAAAGAGAGAGACCACAAAGCAGAAAATCAGTCAGTGGAAACTTCTAAGACAGTGCTAAAAGCACAAACCTTCCTTGATTGCCTGGCTTGCTTTTAAAGAAATGTAAATTTTCACTGGTATAGACTGATGTGGCTTACCCAGGGATCTTACAGGAAACCTAGTTCCTGAAGTTTCTTTTCTCTTCCAGTTTTTTCATCCACATCCTACATATGAAGTAGATTAAGTAATATCCTTTGCGAGCATTATGGACAAACAGTGACTGTGTTGTTTGTGCTCATTCTATTGTAGTACCAAGAAAACAACTTCAGCTGTGCAGGCAAAAGGGAATTTTGCAATCCAAAACCTGAGGGTGAGGCTTGCTTGGGTAGCATGAGTAAATTGTGCTGCTGAAAGAAAATGAAACAAAAAAAAAAGGGGGCTACTTCTGTTTCTTCCTCCCTCTCATCCCCAGTCCCTGCCACCCAGTAGGATGTGCTCCCTTCCTCAGGGGCAAAAGGTGACATGCAGGTTCTGCAAGAATCTAGTACAGGTGAAGTGGGACACAGCCCCTTCCAAAGCCTTTTTTCCTCGTGGCAGGGGGATCATATGTACATTGTAAATGGTGAGAAACTGGCAAGCCTATGGCAGCAAAACAAGTTGGCAGGGAGAGGTTTTGCTTGAGCCTGCCATGGCAAGGCTGCTTCTAATTCTCAAGGCAGGTAGGGGAAGAACAAGCAATTTCTTAGTAATGCAGTCTTACAGCAGTGATTCCATGTCAAGCTGGAAACTGTTCTCACAATGTAGAGGGTTTGGGGTGATTTTTGTGAAAACAGAAGTATGAGTGTCATCATTTCATCTAAACACTTCACCAAATGCTAAAAATTTTGAAATCTTAAATTTTAGGTAGGGTTGGGAGTCTTTGTCAGTGTGATTTTAAATGAGGATCCCCCTGATTTTTAGCTCCACTGTGTGACCAGCTGTATCTCTCCCTGTAATCAGCTCTCTGATTTGGTTCAAGTGGCACTTGCATCCAGCAATTAAGCCTTCATGCCATGCCCCTGGGCAAATGATATACCTGTAAAGAAAAAACAGGAGGAGGAAATGGAAAGAGTGTCCTGCAAAGTGAACTTGAAAATATGTTGAAAAGGAACTCTAGGAAGAGCTAGTGAAAAGCAACAGACAAACATGCAGAGCCAGAAAGTGTGATGCATAGCGTAGGGCTCTTGCGTGGCTGCCCTGCTGCGTGCCATCAAGTGTTCTTTCTTACAGCTAAGCTTCAGGGTGAGTTTGTGTGAGGGCCAGCTAAGCTGCACACAAAGCCTGGAAAAGAATTTGAGGTATGATAATTTTTTTTAATGTGTTTTGTCTTCATTATGGTTGATGTTTTTGCTCTTGTCTTTTGATTATGTGCATGATTAAGCATCTAAATGCTTGATGACTTTGTGGGGATTTTCTTCCATTTTAAGTTTATTTTATGTTTGTTTGGGTTTGGTTTCTCTTTGGACCAAGTGAAAATTAATAATTATATGTTGTAAATAACTTAGTTAAGATATAAAACGAACAAAGGAGGGGGTTTCATTTTGTTTCTATGTATCCAGCTTATTTAAGAAACCTTATTCTCATAAATTCTCAGCACTTTCTTGTAATCTAGAAGTTTTAATATGGTAAAGTTGACTGCCCAGAAACAAACCTACCTGTGCAGAAGCACAATCTGGCGGAATGAGTCTTTTCCAGTCATTGTTAGAGGGTGTATCTTTGTAGAAGTGTGAAACTGCGGTAATTTCTGTTAAATTTGAAGAGAGACATGGGATGAACTGTGTAGTTTGATTGCTTGCTTTGATCTAGCCTTGTTATATATGTTCCTGTCTTCATTGCAGTGACTGAAAGAGCAAAGACAGCAGAAATCATGGCTAGATCAGATTGTTTTACTAGGGCAGCTAATAATTAAATCTGCTGTGTCTTCTTAAAGTGAGTGCTTGCAACTAACCCCTGTTGTTGGGTTAGAATTACTTAAACCAATCTGTTCCGTTCTTGACTCTTCATGTATTTACTGTCACAAAAGTAGAGGTCATTCTGTCTAGCTGGACTTTCTTCTGTGTAAGATGAAAGGCTATTTAAAATTTGTATTATTATGTTTCCACTTTTCAATGGATATTTTTGATTTTTCCTACTAAATATTAAAGAGCAGGAATGACATACTTTGTTTTAATAAAATCTTAAGGTTTTTTTTAATATATATACTTGGCACCTTTGACAAGAACTCTCATGGAAGTGGCTATTTTGAAACTTCTTACTGTTTCCCTGGGAGACTGAAAAGAATCTCATGTGCATGGCTCATGCATGCCAAGATTGCTTGCTGTCTGTAAGCACGCCATGAAGTGAACCTGCTCCCTGATCTTACAAAAGGGGCAGTACCTGGGCTCAAGATGATGATTCAGTAGTACTAGAGAACAGGTTAAATACTAGAGTTTTAGGACTAAAATAAGGAAAATCTGAGAGTTTAACCTTGGAATTGGAGGGTGAATCTTCTGCATTTCACAAATAGTTGTGCTTTTTTGTACCTAGAGAAGTGGATAAGCCCATGACAGCATCAGATTGTAGAATTCATGCTTCAGCTGTGTTTGCATGTATTGTCTTGAAAAATGCAGGCTTTTCTCCTGTAAAGACTGTGCAGTTGAGTAACTACTGACCATTAGTCTTTCTTACTGTATTTTTCAGACTGGGAGTCTTAAAAGAATAAATTTGTCACTCTTACGTGGTCTTTCTATTTATAAGTATTTCAAAATATGGTCCGTTGGTGTCTAAAGTTAAGCTGTTTCTCTTTTTTTTTTTTTTCTTTCCCCAACTGTATAGTGCCTTGAACTATTTGTTGTGAGAGGGACTGCAACATGAAATACAGAATCTGAACGTTCACTTGATGGCAGTGAAAACTGAATTTACTTCAACTGCATTAAACAAGTTGCCCATATTCTACTTAGCTGCTTGTTGACTAGGAAAGTTTTATGAAATCCAGGACTTTTTATCTGAAGGCTTTTATATGAAGGTGACCCAATAACGCAATGTGATTTAGAGTGGAATAGCTCACCAAGGCCTTGGTTTATTTTGTTGAAGGGGCTGTTCTTATTAAATGGCAAAAGCAAAACAGAAAAAATATGTATTATATCTCAATATTTCAGAATAATGATGCATGGCGCTAGGTTTCTGAGACCATCTTCAGGCAACTAAATGAGTGGTCTGGTTTTCAAATGTTTTGAACACTGTAGACACCATACAGAAATGTGATTGTTTAAAAATAATTTCTGGGAATAATTTTTAAGTTTATACAGAGTCTTAGAATGAGTTAGTTTGGAAGGGACCTCTGGAGGCCCCAAACCCCTGCTCCAAGCTGTTTAGAAGTTAGATTCAACTTCAGATTTAGCTTAGGTATCTCGGGGCCTTGTCCTGTCACATAGTCTTATCAAAACTGTTTTTATTTTTTACATATCTTGATACTTACATGAGCTTCCCGAGTACTTGTTTTGTAGGCAGCTGCATATAGCAATTGTTGAGATCAGAAAAGGATTTTTAAAATTACCGTCATGGTCTGGAAATTGGATATTACCCAGGTTTACCATTGGTTTAAGGAATGTTACAAGCTGTTTGTCGTAGGCTGACTCTAGAAGTTGTTTATCTTTTCAGAATATAAAACAAGTGCTATTAATTGTTTTGCAAATGAGAATAGTATCTTATGGAGCTTCATGTCCACATGTTTTTGTTTTTTTTTTAATTTTGTGCTGATTATTTTTTTCATATCTTGGCTTTCCTGCTTTCTGCACGCTAATATATTGATGCTAGTATAGTGTCAGCATTTTAAGCCAATTGTGTCTATAGAATTTCACTTTTTTTGTTTCCTTCCGTTTTGCAGTTAAGAGATTTGGATTAGAAAGACTGTCAACCTGACAGCAAAGGAAAGGATTTCACTCAGAAATGTTCAGAGAAATCCTGAAACAGTAACACAATTTCTTATTGGTTTCTGTTGTGGACGGTTTCACTGTTTGGGGGCAGGGAGGAGGAGGAGAGCACTTTTTTGGTATGCTGTCAGAGAATTAAATTGCCGCCTGTGCTGTTTGTAGGCATCAGAAGTAATTATTAGGGTTGAAAGAAATATGCTGATTTAAGTGTTTGAAAATGTCTCAAATATGATGGAGATATAAGCCAACAAGAGAATATTGTTCTAGTCAGCATAGCCATGGCATTTCAGTTTATTTCACAAACTCTTTATATTATTGTCTGAGGAAAGCTTCTGTTCAGAATTTTTAAATATGATTTTACCATAAAATAAAACTGGCAATTTAGATTGATTTTTTTTTTTTTAATTGCTATTGGCAAGGTTATTAACTTGGTTACAACCATTATTTTAAGTGTAAATATTTTTAGAAAAAATGATTATCAACGGTCTTCCTTCCCTTGGTGTCTGTAACTGGTTGATTCTATCCTCTGACACACATGTAATTTTTCCTTCTCTGTATTTTTCCTTGAGTTATGTCTTCTGGCTTGTTCCATAAGAGTTCCTTACTTGACTGGTGGTCTAGTTGTTCACAGTTCTCATCTGTCTGTATCTGTTCTTCCTAACACAAAATTCTAACTGATTTTTTTTTTTTTTTTTTTTTTTTTTTTTTT
>Ga0065711_1051991_pt1 | contig 10147 bp, 12 predicted proteins | sample Hoacrofraction12_FD_59098 | JGI IMG/M metagenome (GOLD analysis project Ga0065711, IMG submission 59098) | Hoatzin crop microbial communities from Cojedes, Venezuela - Epithelial fraction 12 v2 (version 2) | ecosystem: Host-associated > Birds > Digestive system > Esophagus > Crop | place...
GTGGCGCGGCTGCTCCCGCGGCTCTGGCGGGCTCTGCCGGGGCTTTGCCACGGCTCTGCCGGGCTCTGCCGGGGCTCTCCCGGCCTCCGCTCCTGCCGGGCGGGGGATGGATGCAGCGAACGGGGCTTCCCGACAGCGGCACAGGGGAGCGGGCTTCGGGCCACCGCAGCACGGACGCCGGCTTGGGAGGGCTCCTGGCCCACGGCAAACACGGCCGGGGCTCGGAGCAAGGCGGGGGCAGGCGGGGGGCCGCGGTGGGGCTGCTCGTCCCGTCCCATCTGCTGGGGGGCTCCAGACCCCCGCTGCCCTCAGGGGCCCTGGTGGCAGGGGCTTGGCCGGGGCTCGCTGCCTCCCTTCTCTCTGCTGCCCAGGGATCCGAGCAGCCTGTGCTCCTGCCTGCAGGTGGCTGCCATGGGGTGCCACTCCTTCGCGCTGCTCTTTGACGACATCAACCCCTGCATGTGCCAAGCCGACAGAGACGTCTTCCCCTCCCTGGCGCAGGCTCAGGCCACTGTGGCCAACGAGGTGTACCGGGAGCTGGGCCAACCCTCCATCTTCCTCTTCTGCCCGACAGGTACCACCTGCAGCTGTGCGGCCCCAGCCTCCCCGCCCCTAGGAGCCCGGTGCCTGCCAGCTCTGGCACCCCGCAGCAGACAAGGGTGCCCTTCGGCTGGCTGCGCCCAGCACCTGGGTCTGCTGAGAGCTGACTGCCCTGACACCCTCCACGGCTCCCCCCCACCCTCTCTTGCTCCTGCGGGAGCTGCGGAGATGTCAGGATTGGCACAGGACCAGGCTGCAGATGGGCTGGCGCTTCAGCAGCCATGCATGCTGTACTCCCTGTGCCATGCATCTCCCAGCCCCTCTCCATTGACCCCGGGTAGGCTCTCCTCTCCTGGTCCCTCTGCCCCTCAAGGGATGCTCTGTGCTCTCTCCCCAGAGTACTGCAGCTCTCTGTGCTCCCCCAGCCCCAGCCAGTCCTGCTACTTGCTGACTCTTGGCCAGGAGCTGCTCCCAGGGATCGGTGTCATCTGGACGGGTGAGCACCTGGCCCCGCTCTGTGGGGTGTGCACCCTGGCCAGGCAGGCAGGGGGCCAGGCTGGGGGTCTGTTCTCCTTCTGGCGGGGGAGGGTGGGGACGGGTGACTTGACCCTCATCTTCCTGCTCAGTGCCCTGACCTGTGCATGTCCTGGTTGTGAGTGTGCGTGATGGACAGCATTGCCTGCTGCTCCACACACATCTGTGCCATGATGCTCCAGGCCCAAAGGTGGTGTCACAGGAGCTCTCGGCCACGCTGCTGGAGGAGGTGGAGGGTGTCCTGCGGCGCCAGCCCGTCATCTGGGACAACCTGTACGCCAATGACTACGACTGCAGACGCGTCTTCCTGGGGCCCTACATGGGTCGTGCCCCTGGCCTCGTACCCAGGCTCCGGGGACTACTCCTCAACCCCAACTGTGAACTCCAGGCCAACTTCATCCCCATACACACATTTGGCAGCTGGTTTCAGAGCGAGCTTGGGAGCTGTGCCCACGCTGATGATGCAGGTACCTGGCCTCTGTGCTGGCAGTGAGTTTTGTGCACCCAGGGCAGGGCCCTGGCCATTGCTGCCCGTCTTTGCCATGGCCCTGCAGGCTTTCCTGCATGGCAGCCTGGGTGAGGCGTCTCACTTGGCTGGGCACCAACCAACATCCCGGGCATGGCATCCATCTGGGGGCATCTCCTTGGGGTGGGGGGCAGAGGAGGCTGCCTGCCCTCAGTGTGGCATGCGATAGCTCCATCAAGCAAAAGGGAGGCTGCCCAGGCTGATGAGCTCGAGTTCCTTAGGGATGGAGACTACGGCAGCCCTGGGGGACAGCCAAGGCCTGTGGAAGGGCAGCTACAGCCCTCAGGAGGCCTTGGAGCTGGCACTGCTTGACTGGGTGGCCGAGATAAACCGACAGGCTTTGGAGCCAGGTAGGTGATGAACCATGCAGCATCCCTCACCCCCTACCCTTGGCATGCTGGACCAGCTCTGCTGGAAGCTCGGTGGGGTGAGGGAGCCCCATGCCCTCCCTATTTGGATGGGGCGCTCTGGCTGGTGTTGCAGTGGGCTCTGTGTCTGTTGTGGTGGGCAGGCGTGGGTGTCCATCACACCGTGCTGCCCCATGGGTGCTACTGCCCTGGCCACATCCCAGAGGCGATCTCCTCAGCTGGCAGCGTGGGAGCCTGGGCCATGCTACGGCTTTGGAAGAGGGGGTTCAGCCAGGTGCAAGCTTGGTGTTTGGCACTGTTTGCCTCTGCAAAGCCTGTGGCCTCGCCAGCCACAGAGGCCTGAACTCTGGAGGACAGGGCAATGCAAAGCCCATGGTCCTGGCAGCTCCCTGGTCCCTGCTGGCTCGGAGATGGTTGCCCCCAGGGCTGTTCTGCCCCATGGGCAGCTGTCTCCATGCAGGTGCCAGAGGGGCTACCCTCTTGCTCCTTTCTGCCAGGAGGAAGGACCCTGGAACACCCCAGCATCAGCCTCAAGGGAGGAACAAGGCTGCAGCCTGGCACAGCGGGAGGACAGGAGGTCGTGCTCAACCCTCAGCCCTATGACTCTGTTCCCAGTGGGGCAGACCAGCATGGCCCTGAGCCCTGTGGCATGGCACCAGGGGAGGAAAGGAGGAAGGTGACCTCGGAGCCTGAGAAGGGCAGTGGGAACAGGACCTCTGCCAGCGGTCAGCAAAGCCCCAGAGGGGACAGGAACCAGCTCACCATGGGGAGTAGCAAGAGCTGTGAGCTCTCCTCTGCTCTGCCCAGCACGTCTGGGAGTGCCCAGTCTGCAGGAAGGCCAGTGGCTACCGAGACCTGCCACAGCCCAGGCTCCACAATGTGCTGCAGCAATGGGGCTAACATCAACTTTCCCCTACCCATCAGTGACACCAGGACAGGGGGTGACAGCCACCCCCAACCCCCCAGCAGTACCCAGCCCAAGGCCAGCAGGGCTGACATGCCTCAGGCACCCCCAGGGCCTGGGGCTGGCGCCAGCCCTGGTCCCCCGGCACCGCTCACTGCTGGGGCTGGCACCAGCCCTGGGCCCACAGCTCTGCTCACTGATAGGGTTGATGCTAGCCCTGGCCCCACGGCACCATTTCTCCCAGGGGAGGCTGGGTCCAGCCCCGTGGCCCTGCTGACCCTGGAGGAGGCTGGGTCTGGCCCCACGGTACCACTGACCCCCAAGGAGGCCAGGACCAGCCCCGCAGCACCAGTGACCCCAGAGGAGGACAGGTTGAACCCTACAGCACCGGTGACCCCAGAGGAGGCTGGGTCTGTCCCTGTGGCACTGGTGACCCTCGAAGAGGCCAGGTCCAACCGCGCAGCACCGCTGACTCTGGGGGAGGTGCGGATGCTGGTGGAGCTCTTCTACTTGCCCTACCATCATGGGACACAGGCGCAGCAGCTCCTGGAGCACTTTCGGTGGCTCCGGGCAAACAGCCTCAGTGTGGGAGTCCCAGCCACAGCACCCGATGCCGGTGGGGTAAGGCTGGTCCGGGTGCTGCTGTGGGATGGTGCCTGTCATGGTTGAGCTGATGCCCGGTCCACCTGCAGGGCACGCGTTGGCGCGGTCGAGCCCAGTCCTTCCAGCTGCTCTGCGCTCAGACATGCCGCCTGCACAGCCGCTTCGTCAGCACCGCTGGACAGGCGCTGCTCTACGACCTCCACCCCTACCTCTGGGACATCCGCAACATACTGCTGGCCACCAGTGCCTTCATCCTCTGGCTGGGTACGTGGCAGATGCCAGCCCTGAGCCAACCCCTGTGGCCCCAAAGCATATATTTGCACCCCAGCCAAATCTAGCCATGTTGAAGTGCAGGGGCACTTGGGCGCTGTGGCACACCCAGGGCATCAGAAGCTTGTTCTGTGCTCATCCACTGTTTCTCCCCCTAAAGACGTGAAGGTGCCTGGGACCCCCTCCCAGAGGTCTGGGGTCCCTGTGTCCAACTGGAAGTGCACCTCCCCTCAACACCTTCCGTGCTGCTGACCTGTGCCCATGCTCACCTCCTCGCCTCCCTTGCAGATGGCCATCTCCTCTGTGACCCTGACCTCAAGGGCACCTGGGGAAGCTGCTTTGGCTGTAAGTATCAGTGCTGCCCTGGCTCACCTGCCTGGGTGGTGGGGCTCTGGCCGCTCACCTCCATCACCGCCAGCCCCACAGCAGCAGCCAGCACTTGCCATCGGGCTGCCCTGTCCCACAGCCTGCCTGCTGAGCGGAGCGGGAATGGCCAGAGGAAGGCTGGCACCCCAGCACGCCCTGACACACTAAGGCAGGCTGGGGCACTGCTGCTGGGGACAGAGCGGTCATCAGAGCAGCTCTTCACCAAGGACCCCTTGGCCTTTCTGGTAAAAGGGATCCATGGGAGCAGTAACGCCCTAAGTGACAGAGGTGGGGTTGGAGTTTGAATGCCTGTACATCACTTTGGGAGCCCCTGTTCCTCTGGTTGCTTGTTCCCTAGTTGCTCTGTGGGCCTTGTGACCTCTTACAAATGGGGAACTGTTAGCAGCTGACAGCCTGAGAGGCTCTCCAAGTCCAGTGTGGGATGGGGCCATGTGCCTTGAACCACGTCTGCAGGGAAGCAGCTGCATGCAGGGCAGGTTCCCCGGGCACTGCAGAGCTGGCTGGCCGGGCAGCAAAGCAGCGCGCGGCTGTCTGTGCCAGGCTGTAGCTTCCCAGCTGTAGCCAGGAGCTGTGTCTTTACTGCACACGTTTCACGAAGGCAGGATCATACCTCTCCCCATTCCCCCACTTCAAGCCCTGTTATGGAGGGTGTGCTGCTACCCTAATGCATGGGGCTGGCTGCCTGAGCCCGGGCGAGGTCCTGTGCCCGGGCTGCACGACAGATCTGTGGGGGCAGATCTTTGGAGCTGTGACCAGTGTGGATCAGGATGTTGCTGTTCAGCGGAGGCTGATCTTCCCCGGACCCAGCAGGTTTTTGTTCACCTCATGTATCTGTCTCCTGCTGCTTCCAGGGTGCCAGAGCATCACTGCCCCGATCCCGCTGGAGGGGACCACTGAGCCCTGGGCGTGTCCTGGGGGCCTTTTTGGAGAGCTGCAGGTGAGAGCATGCCATATCCAGGGGGGCTGAAGGAGCCATTGGGAAGCCGGGATCCCAGCTGCTGCTCCTGGCCCTGCCATGGGGTTGCTGCAGGCTCGCGAAGGCAGAGCTGCCCGAGGCCTCTGTGCCTTGGCTGCGGTTCCTGGGGTTTAGGGTGCCTCAGAAGGACTCTGCTCCTGCTGCCTCCAGGACCAGGTTTGGAGCCAGGACAACCTGCTCCTTGATGACTGTATCTCTTCCAGGCACTTCTGCCTGTGGGGAACAGCTGTGACCTCTTCTACCACCCACCTCCGCTCTTCCCATCCAGCCAGCTGTACCTCCTGCGCCCGCTGCTGCCCCTGGACCAGGTGAGAGCCACAGCCCAAAGGGGTGGCCCACACCACTCAGGCCAGAGCTCACCTTTGCGTGGCCTGTGCTGTACATGTGCTAACGAGATACGTGCTTGTCTGCTGCTGACCCTGAGGCTGGGCTTGCAGTGCAGGGTGGTGGAGGTAGGACAGGACCTCCAAGGTCCAGACCCTGCTCGGAGCAGGCCAGCCTGGGGCAGGTCACCCAGGGCTGTGTCCAGCAGTGTGCTGGCCCCCTGCGCTGGAAGGCAGGTGTTGTGGCCAGCAGCCTCAGCAGGGACCATCACCTGCATCACTGTGACGAGTGCCCAGGCACAGCAGCAGGAGAGGGAGACCCAGCTCAGAAGTGAGTGGCAGGCACAGCTACAGGTGAACTGGCACAGATCTGGGGTCGCCAGGTTGTGAGGGCGATCTTCAGAGCATCCCCAGCACTGATCTTCAGCGGTGGCCATGAGCAGGTGCCAGGAAAGATCCAGAACAGGACAAGTCTGGATGGCGACCTCCTGCAGCCTTCATCAGTCTGCAGCTCTGGGCGCTGTCTGAGCCTGCTGAGGTTCATCTCCAAAACAGTCCCTTCAAATGCTCATCCTGTTTACAGGATGATTCCCCACTGGAGGGGAGGCAGCCTCTGTCAGCTGCGACCTGCTTGCTGCCAGCCCCCCTGCTCTGTTTGACAGCCCAGCAGTTCGATGGGATGGGGAGGGAAAAGGAGAATCTGGAGGTGGGTGGACACATGAGTTAAACTGCTGCCAAATCCAGCAGAGCCCTGGGTTGCCCACGTACCACACAGTCTGCAGTGAGTGCCCTGCTGCCCCTCCTAGCTAAAGGAAATGCTAACGCTGCACAGCCAGCTACTACCGACGCACCTGCACATCCTTGCTAAATACAGCACCCAGCAAAGCGCAGCTGCAGCACTTGTAAATTACAGAGGAGGAGATTCAAGCACGAGAGCAGGTTATAGTATCAGACGGCAACTGCCAGCAAGTCCCATTGCAGGAGCTTGTTTTCAGTTGCCTGCTGTCAGATTTCACCTGATCAGGCTAAACTTGAACAAGTTGAATGTCCATGTCCAGTGAAATTTTGAGAGAAAAATCCAGCTAAGCATTTCAGCCCGTTCTGAGAATGGTGCTCAGAAGTGCACTGTCCTGCTCTTGGCTTTCAACAACCAGGGCAGCCTTTCCTTTGGGAAGCAGTGCTTTCATCGAGGTGTTCTCTGTGCTGATCCTGTCAGCAGCAGCAAACTCAAATCTGACTGAGACGGGAAATGGTGATATGTCTCACTTTGCACATGCTCTGTGGAGACTTGTGTTTCAGCTTTGGTTTAGCTGCCGTTCTGGCTGCTCCGAGCATGCTCCATCCTGGGGCTGAGCGGTGTTTCCTCAGCAGCTGCTGCTCCGGGGTGCCTGGCTGGAATGGCAGTTTCGCATTTTGAAGTGTCACTGTGCTGTGGCAACGAGCCTCAGAGGCCAGCAGAAGGTGGTGCACGGTGCATCGCTTGGTGCAGGCACCAGAGCCCTGGGAAGGCTGAAGCACATAGCTCCATACCTTCCCCTGGCCAGGGCGCCCTGGCTGTGGTCTCTCTTTATGGCCAACTCGGGCAGCTGCTGGCACGCCCTGCTCCAGCAGGGACTGTGGCATGGCCAGCGGGCAGCCGAGGGGCAGCAGTGGGGCAGGGAGTGGGCAGGGCAGGTAGAGCCAGGGCTGAGGTGGGTCTGGGTCTTCCAGGGGGAGCTTTACCAAATGTGCCAGGAGAGTTTGGACTGTGACCCCACAGTCAGAGAGATCCTTGCGGCCCATCCTGATCTCCTCGGTGACAGGTGAGACATGGCCCCTCTGGGGCTCCCTCTTGCCTGGCGTGTGCCGGGTTCGGCCATGTGTGGGGTGATGCAGGGCTGTGGCGTGAGGCAGTGACCTCTCCTCGCATCCCTGTGGGGACCAGCTCTACCTGCACCACGGCTGGTCTTGGCCTCGCCATGTTGGAGGGAGCAGGGATGGCAGTCCCCGCACTAGTTTCCGGCTGGGTCGTGGCAGCGACCATAGGGTGGAGCCACTGTCAGCCTGGCCGCAGGGCGGCTGCGGTGGCTCCCCTTGGCTGTGGGCTTCTGCTGGGGGCTCTCAAAGAGATGGTCTGGTGGGCCCTGGGGTGCTGTCCCGCTGGAGTGGGAAGGAAGAGGCTGGCTGGTCTGAGCTTTCCCTGGGGCAGGCTGGGCTCCGGGCGGCAGCTCAGCAGTGCTCCTGCTCTGGCTGTCAGGCTGCTGGGCAGCTTCCTGAGCCTAAGCCCCGAGTACACGTTTGTGCTGGAGGATGAGGGTGGTCTGTGCGGCTATGCAGCTGGAGCACTCTGCGCTGAAGGCTTCCTGCAACAGCGAGACCACGGCTGGCTGCCGGCCATGCGGTGCAAGTACCCCCGAGACCTGGGCGCGGGTGCTCCAGCTCTGGGACAGGTGAGGGGGCACCTGGAGCAGAGGGGAGCGGGTATTGGGGGGGGGAGGGGGTTCCTTCACTTGTGTTTGTTGCCTGCAGGATGCCCTGGAAGAAGCACTGCTCTTCTTCCATGAAGAACCACCTGCTGTGCCCGTGCCCGTGCTGCGGCGCTTCCCCTCCCTGGTGCAGCTGGGCACGGCCCCCCGTGTGCTGGATGTTGGGGCCAGCCGCAGCCTGGCCATCTGCCTGCTGAGCGCGCTCAAGGCCAACGGTGAGCGTCACCTCCCCGTGCTGGGGGGACTGAGGCCCCTTGATCCAGCACAGCCCTATCCCAACTGCTCCCTTGCCCACCTGAGAGCCAGGGGTCGGCCCCACTGGCACCCCACCTCTGAGCACGGGGCTGGGGTAGCCCTCGCCGACGCTTCCCATCCCCTCTGTGATGCAGTCTGGCCCCAGCTCCCAGGCACCGTGCCCTCCCTGTGCACCAGGGGACATGTGGACCTGTGTCTCAGGGCATCATGCAAGCACCCAGAGCCAAAGGGCAGTGGAGAGGCTGACCCCCTTGCAGAGGCGGTCCCAGCCACCAGCCCCAGCGCTGGGTTTCCAGTGCAAGGGGCCTAACCTCTCACCTCCCTTCCAGGGTCGCGGGGAGTGTTTTGCCGGGTCAGTGCCACTGACCGGCAGCAGCTGAGCTTCTACAGCAAGCTGGGCTTCGTCGCCTTGCCAGTGGCCCTGCCAGTGGCCTGGGGCAGCTCCCCCAGCGCTCAGCTCCTGGGACGCCTCCTCTGAGCATGCAGCGCTGGGTGCAGGCACGGGAAGCAGTGCCACGGGACCGGCTGTCCTGCGCAGCCTCGGCCTGAGGGAGGGGGAGCAGGGGGGCACCTGGAGCAGGGCAGGTTCACACAATGGGGGACATGGCCTGGGGGTGAGCAGGATGTCACTGGGATGTGTGCAGGGCGCTGGGCTGTGAGACTTCTTGGGCAATAGTTTGGTGTTTCTGCCATCTCGGGAGATTTGGGCATTAGGGCCCCTCCATTCACCCCTCAACTGTTCCTGCTTGCTGAGCACCCTCCACCTTTGCTGGGGAGCCAGCAACATCCCCAGGCTGGCTGCAGACCACCCGGCCTGGCAGTATTCGGGTTGGTGGCCTCCCAGCACACCACAGTGCATCGGCGCTGAGCGTCCCTGTCCCACAGGCTGGGCTGTCCAGCTCTCTCCATCCCCTGTGTGGCCCTGGGTGGGGCAGTCGGTGCCAGGGCTGGCTCTTGGCACCTGGGACCTTCTTGTCCATGTAGACTGACCTGGCACAGGACACAGTGAGGCAGCCCCCGTCTCTGCTGCCCAGTGGCTGAGGGAAGTGCTGTCCTTGGCAATAAAGCATTTGCTGGGCTCACACCATGGTTTGTCTCCAGGGAAAAAGTGTTGGGGTCCATGTCCCTCTCACACCCTCATACCCACCTTCCACGCAGCCCTGTCTGTTGGACGGTTGCCGGCTGTTGGTGTAGCTGGTCCTGTGTGAGCTCAAACGTAGCAGCTCCGCACACATCCACCTCTCCAGCTGCTCACCGGCCCTTGGCCTCCCCCCGCATCAGGAAGGAGCTCCAGGAGCTCGCAGTGCGTGCTCACAGCAGGGCACCCGCAGCGCTGGGTAGGACCCAACCCTGTGGGATGTGGCTCTCCTGTAGGATGGGAGTCCCTGGTCCTGGCCCTTCCTCGTGGTCATGGCTGTCTTGTGGGTCTGGGGGCTTCTGCCTGTCCAGGATGAGCAGGATGGCCAAGAGGGGGGCATCTGTCCTGCCATCATGCTGCAGCCTCTGGAAAAGTGCTGGGAGGGAGGGGTGGAAGGAGCAAACCATCACTGAAGGTTTCTCTTCCACGCCCTCCAGAGCTGGCTGTCCCTTGGCCCCAGGGGCGAGGGAGAGGTTGAGGCACGGGTGGCCAAGAGACCAGGAGCGGGGGGCACTCGGGCAGCCCTGCCCTTCCCTGCGCCTTGCCCGGGCTGCGTGGCTCACCCTGCCCAGTGGCCCAGGCTGGACGGGGAGCACGGTGCTCCTGGGCTGGTGGGACCCGGTGCCCACGGCCACGCGGGTGGGAGCACGGCTCGGGAACCCTCCAAGGGTGGGCGGGGAGGGCTGGGCTCTCCGCAGGAAGGCTCGGGGCTGCCCCCCCCCGCGCCCCCCGGAGAGGCCCCGGAGCGGCGGGGCAGCCCCGGAATCTCCGTCCCGGGGGGCCGGGGCCGGCCCTGAAGCGGAGCGCAGCCGGGGCGGGGGCCCTGATAGAGCCGGCCTCATGTCGGGACGGTGGGCC
>Ga0065711_1051992_pt1 | contig 10146 bp, 7 predicted proteins | sample Hoacrofraction12_FD_59098 | JGI IMG/M metagenome (GOLD analysis project Ga0065711, IMG submission 59098) | Hoatzin crop microbial communities from Cojedes, Venezuela - Epithelial fraction 12 v2 (version 2) | ecosystem: Host-associated > Birds > Digestive system > Esophagus > Crop | place...
GGCTGAGAGAGTTGGGCTTGTTCAACCTGGAGAAGAGAAGGCTGCGGGGAGACCTGATTGCAGCCTTTCAGTACTTAAAGGGAGCCTATAGGAAAGATGGGGACAATCTTTTTAGTAGAAACAGAAGTGATAGGACAAGGGGTAATGGTTTTAAATTAAAACAGGGTAGGTTTAGGCTAGATATAAGGAAGAAATTCTTTACAATGAGGGTGGTGAAACACTGGAATGGGTTGCTCAGAGAGGTAGTGGAGGCCCCATCCCTGGAAACATTCAAGACCTGGTTGGACAGGGCTCTGAGCAACCTGATCTAGTGTCCCTGCTCGCTGCGGGGGGGTTGGACTAGATGACCTCTAGGGGTCCCTTCCAACCCAAAACTTTCTATGATTCTATGATTCTATAAGAAATAAATCTAATTGTTTTTCCATTTATGCTCACTTTTCTGCTTGCTACTGAAATTTAATCACAGTTGACAACTCTGAAGTTCAGAGATACTGTCATAGGCTCTTAACAAAGAATGTTTAAAGCAATACCAATCCACCACACCAAAAAAAAAAAATGTATCCAAATTATGACTGTTAAACTTATCACACTCAAACACGTATTTATTCAGCAAAACATGAGTTTGTCTTTAAAACCTGCTCTGTCTTACTCATAGTGAGAAAGGACTACTCTTCTTTTTACTTACTCAGTGCGTTTGTACACATCGCACTAAGAAAAAATTTCTATAAAATAATAACAATCTATCAATTGCATAAGCAATTTTGGAGGAGTAAGAGTTTCCAGGCTTTAGCTGAGTTAATGAGAGGCAAGAAATTTTAAAACATGTATGCCTCCACTTGTCAGTTATCTACTCTGGTGGACTTCTAATCAAGTTTTCTTTTCTTTATGACGTCTATTAGCAGAGCAGCAAAAATTACAGGAGTTCATGTACATAAAAATTTAATTAATTACACTTACCCTTCTTTGTCATCTTGAAAGATAGTATTTAATGTTTAACCATCATAAATGTACACTCCCACACATTTGTATATTTTATCCAGTCTTATTTTCTCCTAGGGATATGTCCTATTCATTGGAAACTCATCTTTAGAGAATGTCTCAGTACTAACACCAAACTTTAAGTAATCAGTTTGTTGATTGTACACTTCCAAAGCTCTAATTGTATTTTCTGTGCTCTTCACAACAAATATTGTTCTTATATTTGTGTGTTTATCTTTCAGTCAATACTCTGAAAAAAAGTGTTATCTAATTGCCTCAATACCATAGTAAAAAAAATTGTTCCATAGAGAGTTCTCTTTTTTGGATTTAAATATAATTTTATTTCAAAGTTGTTTTAGGGGTCTGTGGAGGATGAAGTATTAAAGGACTGGGGACATGTGAGCAATCCAGCATTTCTCTATGAGGCCATGAAGCCTTAGCATAAGGCCACAGAGCCTTAGCATAAGGCCGCAAGGGCATCTAGAAGACAAAAGGTGGTATAAACAAGGAAATGAAAGAAAAGAAAGTAAGTCCAGGATACAGAAGCGAAACTTGCCACCTGCAAGAAGGCCACGAGCACAGCGCGTGAACAAGTAATGCACGTCAATCATAATCGGGTTGTTATGTGATTTAGTTTGATTATTGCCAATGGGAGATCGCCGCGTATGTAATGGGGAATATAAATGTGAGCTATCTGGGGCTAATAAACGGCTTGTACCTGATCACATTGATCGTCGTGTCGAGCCCGGTTCATCCTCCGCGACATCTGGGGTCATCAATTTTACATTCCCTAATCAGGCCTATAAACATTTTTTAGGCCTACACACATTTTTTCACACAATCACAGAACTGTAGGTGTTGGAAGGGACCTCTGTGGATCATCTAGTCCAACCCCCCCTGCCGAAGCAGGGTCACCTAGAGCAGATTGCACAGGACCTTGTCCAGGTGGGTTTTGAATATCTCTAGAGAAGGAGAATCCACAAACTCCCTGGGCAACCTGTTCCAGCTTTCTTTTCCAGTTTTTAGCTTTCTTTCATTCAGTAATGTAACTTTTTTAAAGTTCTTTTTATTCTGTGTCCCTACAGTGTCTTTCCCTTGATAATTTTTAGAACATTTTTAGTCATCTAGTTCAGCAATGTTCTTTTTCTAATTTGATTCCCCATGATGTACACATTTGCTGTGCTTTATGCATGATGCACATATATCATATGTGTATTTTCTTTTATAAGTCATCATATCTCTTCTGTTACTGTTCCTGATTTCACGATTCTGTGTGGTCATTTTTCAATAGTACCTTCATTTTCTAGAATGTTAGCATCTTAATACATCTTTTTACTGCTATTAACTCTTACATTAATCTTGAAAATTGCTACCATATTCTAGCTGTTTTTTCAGCTTTCTCGTTATTTTTACTTCACCATGAATGAGTTCTCCTGATCAGACATGAATTGCTATTCATTTTCAGAGACCCCAGGAGTCAGGGGGACATTTGTAAAAGAAGCATTGTATAATCTCGGATTTAAGCAAGTATTTTCTTTCTTGGTAGGACATATTCCAAAGAACTGACCTGTCACTAAGACCTGTACAATAACTGCCACAGAAAGGGTTAAAATTTTTTTGTAGCATGCTCTAGGAAATTAAACTTTATTTATTCTTTCTTAGATATTTATCCTGTAAATTCTGAGTACTCTGTTACAAATACACAGTACTGTTTAAAGAAGAGGAAAGGTCTTAAGAATATTTTGAAGCTTAATTAATGTTGCTCTTTGAATGTTTGAAGGATATAAACAACAAAGAGAGAAAAAAGTCAATTAGTATATCACCTAGGGTTGGTAAAGGTGTAATGAGATGGAAATAGGAAAGGAATGTTTCAGTGAAACAACAAGAAAATCTTTCTGACACTGAGAACCACTAGCCTGTGAAATTGTTTCTTAAGGAGAAAGGTTAAGGAGTTATTCCTTGAGACAATTGAAGATATGTGGGCACAGCATGAAGAAATGATGTAGAATAGAGGCAATGTCTTACTGGAAGAAAAAAAGGCCAGATAAATATTTTCCATCTTCATTTTTACCTGTGCTTTTTTGGTTTTAGTATTGAGTGCCAAGTTTTTGAGCAAAGCAACCTTTCTTCAAGTTGAAATGGCATGAAGGAGTCATTCATATGTTTCTAGTCATCAGATGTTGTCATTAAATCACTAAGCTCTGTAACATTTAGGTGTCTTTAACTCCTCTAGTCAGTCATTACATGACTGGTAAAGATTACATATGTCATTAATACTTAAATAGCTACTAGTGTTTTAAACTTCATACTGCAGAATTCAAAATGTCACTCATCCATAATTCAAAAGATGTTTAAGGACAGCAATTAATGGCTTGCAGTAGCCCTCTAATCCATGAGATGCAGTCCCACATAGGATTAAAGGCCAATGTAATTCAAATGAGATTATGACTACTGTAACTATTGTAGCTGAAAACGAGAGGGGTAAATGCTTTTCAACTTGATTCAGAGGGAATAAAAGCTGTTTACATGAGTATGCAATTATTTTGTGAGATGATTACAGATCATAGTTAGTAGGACAAACAGAGGATAAATTTGTCCTTGAGGGTGGAATATAGATTTGCATTTAGGATACATTTAGTGGCAGTCCAACTGAGTTTAATTCCATTTAGTCAGCTTTGACAAATTCTTATGAAAAGGAAGTATTGTATTCCATGTGTCATTTATAAAACTTACTGTAGTTAAATATGTTTCTCAACATGAATCCTGCACTACTCTATTGACAATGCAGATGAGTTTCATACAATGATTAAAGCATATTTAGGATATTCAATTCTCTCTATTCATTTATTGTAGCTAAGATACAAGGTATGTTGAACAAAAGGAAAAAGAAGTCATCTCAATAATCCAATGCTTGTAAGAAACCACAGCTATCAGAGGTTACGTCTAAAAGAAATGTAGTTATTTGTGACTTTAAGAGTATTAATCAAGTGCAGCAGATCAGTGAAATACTGTGAATCAGTGAATTAAGTATTATATGATATGTAGAGGTAAAGAACACTTTGTTCAGTGTATTATTGCTGTAAGAGATATTTTTTTTAAATTTAGCTACTCATTTAAAATAATTACCTGTAATCCAGAACTCACAGAAAAAAAAAGGGAAAAAAAGAGAAAAGAAAGGGGGGAAGAATTGATCACTTTATAAACAGTGTTAAAAGCATTACTTAAGATGAGAAAACACAGTAAACTACTTTTAAAAACTAAAAATATTATTACATTTCCTAAGTTTTTTTTGCATTACAGAACACACGAAATGAAGTATTTATGCAAAAAAAGAAAACTTTGCATTTTTTTTATTACAAATTTTATTCAAATTCTCTATTCATTTGTATTGTGAATACACAGTAATTTCCCTTAAATCAGTAGTTTTATCGTGTTAGAAGACTGGTTTAACTATTACATTGTCAGATCACATTGCATTCATACAGGTACGTGGACAAGACCTTGCAGCTTCAAGCACACTGTGTCACCTGAGACTCTCTGCTTAGCTGCCCAGAAGACAGTCATTTTGCACAAGGTTGCTGGAGAAATGTAGCCATTAGCATAAAAGCAATGTCCATAAGGTCATATGGACACTTCCATTGTTGACTGAAGTCTATTCATTAAGTACTTCTCTCAGCTCAGAAAAACTACTTTTTAGAAGTCTTTTCCTCCTTCATTTTATTCCTATACTTTAATAATAGTGTATTCTAGCCACTGAAAATAATACCAATCTGAAGACATATTAATCTATAACATGATGGTGAAATTTCAGATCGTGGGATTTTAAATAAATTTTACTCTTATTAGAGTTGTTAAATTTAAAATTAATGTAAGTTTTCTATGCCAGAAATTAATTCACCAATCATGAAATGCACATTATTGATCTCTGATTGCTATCTCAGTCTATGACTTTTTGTCCAATTAAATTACCACAACTCTCTACTCAGTTCTACCAAGATGTCACTATAATGTTATGCTAGTAATACTAAGGCTGCATCTGGGAAGAAAAAAAAAACAAAAACAAAAGAAGCCCACAAGACAAATGCCCAACCAGCTGCATTTGGTATCGCTGAGACAGAGTTAATTTTCCTCATAACATCCCTCATAGTGATGTGTTTTGTATTGGTAGCTAAAAAGGTGTTGATAACACCTCAGTGTTTTGGCTACTGCTGAGCAGTGCTCACACAACATCAGGGCCGTCTCTCCAACATTCCCCTCCCCTCACCCTCAAAGGCTTGTAGGCAGGGAGTGGGCAAGATCTTAGGAGGAAACACAACCAGAAAAGCCGACCCAAACTGACCAGTTATATTCCATGCCATTTGACATCTACTCAGCGATAAAATCCAAGTGAAAGGAGGAGGGGGGGGGGGAAGGTGTTCGTTATTACAGCGTTTGACTTCCAGAGCAATCACTACATGTGCTGAAACCCTACTTCCTGAGAAGTGGCTGGACATCACCTTCTGATGGGAAATGGAAAATAGTTTTTTTGTTTTCCTTTACTTCTGTGTGTGGTATTTTCTTTTGCTTTATTAAACTGTCTTTACCTTGACCCATGAATTTTTTCATCTTGTTTTCTCCCCCTCCTGTCCTGCTGAGCAGCTTGTTGGGCACCTGGCATCCAGACAAGGTCAAACTACCACAGTCCTTATTGGTGCCAAATAGGGGGCATGACACAGTGATATTATTGTATTAAGCATGCTATAGCTATAGTAGTTATTAAGTGGCAAGCTTCTGTGCAGGTCACAGAGTTTTTTGGCTGCACTGCTTATCTCTTTATTTTGTTGAGCTTGTGAACATCTTAGTACAAAGAATGGACAAGTGCTTTGCCCTGGCTAAAAAAAAAAGCTGACTTGTGGAGAGGGAGATGGAATACATCTTCCTCTTTCTACCTGGGACTGATGTGGGTGGTTTTATTATGCAGGCTTCCAAGGTAGTTGTTCACCCTTAAGTGAGCTGTTTAATACTACTGTTTAATACCGCTAAGGTATTATGGGTTTTGAGGAATCTGGTATCATCCTGGTGGAAGAGTAGAAAATATTTGGGTGAGGCAATACTGAAACATGGCCTGAGGCTGCCGGTGTCTGGCTAGGAGGGTGTGTGGAAGGATATGGGCAGGTTCCTAGCGCAGTTCTCTTCTCCCGTAGCCTGGAGCTTTATATCTGAACAGGCAAGTAACCCTGGCAAACTGGTGCACCACCTGATAGAAGGGTGCCTTGCCTACTCCAGTGAAAACCAACAGTTTCTAGCACTGTACTGAGGCTTGGCCTGTGCTTACCAAGCCACAGGTCGGTACTATCAGAGGACTGTTGTTAAGGCGGGGAGCCAAACCACCCCTGAGAACAGCTTGATTGAGACAAGGTTATAAACCACATCTGAGGACAGGATACTGAACACAGGGGTGCAAAACAAATCTGTGGACATCATGGTTGAGACAGGGACCCAAACAACACCACCAAACAAAACAAAAAAACAGTCTTCATCTTTTGCTTTTCAGTGGTTTAAATTATTAATGTATGAGGAATAGTTGGGGTTTTGGAAATTCAGAAATGCCTCATTACCTAAAGCATTATGTCAAACAAGTAAATTAATAGACATATGTCTAAAAACATATACAAAAAGACCAATAATTTACATTACTTGTACTATATTACCACTAACCTTCAGATTACTCACAGTGAGTGTAGTGATGCACAGTATGAGTTTCTAAAAACTCCCAGAGGCTTGTTGCAGAAGTTGATAATGTTATAATACTTGTTCACTCTGCTCTCGTGAGACCCCACTTGGACTACTGCATCCAACTCTGGGGCCCCCAACATAAGAGAGACATGGATGTGTTGGAGTGGGTCCAGAGGAGGGCCATGAAGATGATCAGAGGGCTGGAGTACGTCTCCTACAAGGACAGGCTAAGACAGCTGGGGCTGTTCAGCCAGGAAAAGAGAAGGCTGCAGGGAGACCTTATAGCAACCTACCAGTACCTGAAGAGGGCCTACAGGAACAGTGGAGAGGGACTTTTCACAAGGGTGTGTAGTGATAGGACAAGGGGGAATGGCTCTAAATAAAAAGAGGGCAGATTTAGATTAGATATTAGGAAGAAATTCTTCACTATGAGGGTGGTGAAACACTGGCACAGGTTGCCCCGAGAACCTGTGGATGCCCCCTCCCTTGAAGTGTTCAAGGCCAGGCTGTATGGAGCTCTGAGCAGCCTGGTCTAGTGGAAGATGTCCCTGCTAATGGCAGGGGAATTGGAACTAGATGATCTTTTAAGTCCCTTCCAAATCTTACCACTCTTTAATTCTATGATTGTATAATAGGACCATCAGGTATACTTTCCCTACTTACCTATCCTGTCAAGGTCAGGTTGGCTGAACACTGGTAATTCCTGGGAAAAAAGTTGAAACAGACTTGATAAAAATTCTGAATACTTTGAATAATCTGGTCTGCTCTGGTTATGTCTGTCTTTGGCACTTCCAACTGAAGTCAAAAATATAGTTTGTCTAAGAAGCATGAAAGACAGATCTCCGTGACATTTTTTTCTCTGAAGTCATTAAACTAATAACTGTACTCCTCCCATGTAAAATAGTCAGTTGTCACAACACACATGTCTCTGATATTTTCTGGAGCATTTCCACTGTGCTTAGGAACGCTAATAAATACTGAGTAACAAGTAACATCACAGAATCACAGAATGGTAGGGGTTGAAAGGGACCTCTGTGGGTCATCTAGTCCAACCCTCCTGCTGAAGCAGGGTCACCTACAGCAGGCTGCACAGTACCTTGTCCAGGCGGGTCTTGAATATCTCCAGAGAAGGAGACTCCACAGCCTCCCTGGGCAGCCTGTTCCAGTGCTCCGTCACTCTCAGAGGGAAGAAGTTCTTCCTCATCTTCAGACGGAACTTCCTCTACTTCAGTTTGTGCCCATTGCCCCTTGTCCTGTCACTGGGCACCACTGAAAAGAGTTTGGTCCCATCCTCTTGACACCCACCCTTCAGATATTTATAAACATTTATTAGGTCCCCTCTCAGCCTTCTCTTCTTCAGGCTGAACAAGCCCAGCTCCCTCAGATTCTCCTCGTAGGAGAGATGTTCCAGTCCCCTCACCATCCTTGTAGCCCTCCACTGGACACTCTCCAGTAGCTCCTCATATTTCTTGAACTGGGAAGCCCAGAACTGGACGAAGTACTCCAGATGGGGCCTCGCTAGGGCAGTGTAGAGGGGAAGGAGAACCTCCCTCGACCTGCTGGCCACATTCCTTCTAATGGACCCGAGGATCCCATTAGCTTTCTTGGCAGCCAGGGCACACTGCTGGCTCATGGTCAACCTGTCATCCACCAGCACACCCAGATCTCACTCCGCAGAGCTGCTCTGCAACAGGTCCACCTCAATCCTGTACTGGTGCATGGGGTTGTTCCTTCTCAGGTGCAGAACTGTGCACTTTCCCTTGTTGAACCTCATCCGGTTCCTCTCTGCCCGACTTTCCAGCCTGTACAGGTCACTCTGAAAGACAGCACAACCTTCTGGTGTATCTACCACACCTCCCAGTTTTCTGTCATCAGCAAACTTGCTGAGGGTACATTCTAATTCTTCATCCAGGTCGCTGATGAAGAAGTTAAACAATACTGGGACCAGTACTGACCCCTGGGGGACACCACTAGTTACTGGCCTCCAACTAGACTCAGCGCTGCTGAGGACAACCCTCGGAGTTCTGCCATTCAGCCAGTTCTCTATCCACCTCACTGTCCAGTCATTCAGCCCACATTTCCTGAGCTTGCCTATGAAGATGTTAGGGGAGACCGTGTCGAAAGCCTTGCTGAAGTCAAGGTAGACAACATCCATGGCTCTCCCCTCGTCTACTCAGCCAGTCATGCCACTGTAGAAAGCTATCAGATTGGTCAGGCATGATTTCCCCTTGGTGAATCCATGCTGACTACGCCTGATAACCTTCTTTTCTTCCACTTGCTTCATGATGACCACCAGGATGAGCTGCTCCATCACCTTTCCCAGGATGAAGTTGAGGCTGACCGGCCTGTAGTTCCCTGGGTCCTCCTTCTTGCCCTTTTTGAAGATTGGAGTGACATTGGCCTTTCTCCAGTCCTCGGATACCTTTCCTGTCCTCCTGGACCTCTCAAAGATGATGGAGAGTGCCTCAGCAATGACATCCGCAAGCTCCCTCAGCACTTGTGGGTGCATTCCATCAGGGCCCATGGATTTGTGGACATTCAGATCTCCTAAGCAATCCCTCACGCAGTCCTCCTAGAACAAGAGAAAGTCATGCTCTCTGAGGCCTTCTTCTCTTACCTCCAGGGCCTGGGATTCCTGAGGGCCTGCCTTGGAACTTAAGACTGAAGCAAAGGCGGCATTCAGTAACTCTGCCTTCTCTACATCCTCCGTCACTATAACACCCACCTCATTCAGCAGCGGCCCCACATTGTCCCTAGTCTTCCTTTTACTGCTGATGTAGTTGAAGAAGCCCTTCTTGTTGTTTTTGACATCCCTTGCTAGCTTCAATTCCACTTGGGCTTCCTGCATGCTCTGACCACATTCCTGCAAGCTGCCCAAGTGGCCTGTCCCTCTTTCCACATTCCATGCAGCTTTCTCTTTCACCTGAGCTCTGCTATATGCTTCTTGTTCAACCATACAGGTCTCCTGCCTCCTTTTCTAGATTTCTTGCTCAGGGGGATGCACCGCTCCTGAGCATGGAGGAAGTGATGTTTAAAGAGTGACCAACACTCTTGGATCCCCCTGCCTTCAAGAGCCCTGGCCCACGGGATTCCTCCCAGTAGCTCCTTGAAGAGGGCAAAGTCAGCCCTCCTGAGGTCCAAGGTCTTGATCCTCCTTATCACCTTGCTTCCTCCACGCAGGAAACTGAACTCGACCATTTCATGGTCACTGCAGCCGAGTCTACCTCCAACCTTCACATCCTCCACCAGTCCCTCCTTGTTTGTTAATGCAAAATCCAGCAGAGCGCCTTTCCTTGTTGGTTCCTGTACCAATTGCATCAGAAAGTTACCATTGATGCTCTGTGGGAACCTCCTGGATTGCGCCTGCCTAGCTGTATGGTCTTCCCAGCTGATGTCAGGGTGGTTGAAGTCCCCCAGGAGAACCAGGGCCTGTGACTGTGAGGCTGCTTGCAG
>Ga0065711_1051994_pt1 | contig 10146 bp, 13 predicted proteins | sample Hoacrofraction12_FD_59098 | JGI IMG/M metagenome (GOLD analysis project Ga0065711, IMG submission 59098) | Hoatzin crop microbial communities from Cojedes, Venezuela - Epithelial fraction 12 v2 (version 2) | ecosystem: Host-associated > Birds > Digestive system > Esophagus > Crop | place...
CAGACCCGCCTGGACGCGGTGCTGTGCAGCCTGCTCTGGGTGACCCTGCTTGGGCAGGGGGTTGGACTGGGTGACCCACAGAGGTCCCTTCCAACCCCTACCATGCTGGGATTCTGTGATTAGCCTACTGGCCACTTCTGCCCTAAGGAAGGATTACCAAGGTTCTGCAGAGGGAAGGATCGGTTTTCCTGCTTGCAGTGACAGCCAGCGCCTGCCAGCTCTCTGGTTATGTGTGGGTTGCACAGAGGGACTTGTGATCTAGCCAGTTCCCCAAACAGGGCACCAGGTAAGGGCTGGAGAGTGGGCTAGAGGAGGCTGAAAAATGACTTGGGTAACCTTTTGTCCATTTTTTGAGATAATTATTCCTCCTGCAGCGAGGTAGCAGTAATCTAATAGGCAAGTATAACTACTGTACTGGGCTAGTCAGTGCTGTGGTGATATGGACAGGGCAGCAGCTTGCTCTGGGGGTTGTCTTCTCTCCCGTTGCCATCATCAGACAGTGAGTGCTTAAAATCATTACACTGTAATTTCTTCCCGTGATGCTTTTGCAGTAAACCTTGTTCTTGATGTTCTGCACTGTTAATGATTTATGGAGCTTGTATGTAATACCTCAGCAGCACACTTCAGCCTGTCGTGAAAGCCAAAGGTTATATTCCTAGCCTGGGTAATGCCCTGCAGGCAGAAGGGTTGGCATGTGACAATCCATGGCGAGATAGCTCTGTGGAGGGAGAGAGACGTGGATGGAAGTTTGGGGCAGGCAGCGTGGATGCGAGAAGCTGGAGGGAGTCCCATCCTGATTAGAGTCAAGCTCTCTCGTTAGCACAGCTGCACAACAAGGAGCCACAGTGCTGAGCTGCTTGCAGGAGCACCTGCATGGGGAGTAACCAGATTTAGAAATCTGTAGCTTGGGGTTGCTTTGTTGCCTTGGAGATGGGCTGTACAGCGAGCAGCAGAAGCCTCCTGCCCTTCCTTGGAGGGCACGGCTGCTTGCGTTGTCACCTGCAAAGCGTCCGTGGGCAGAGTCCTGCCTGTCCTGCCTGCTTGGGCAACAGCGAGGATCCTTCTGCGGCAGCTGAAGAGGAATGGCACGCAGTCCTGTTCCCCCGAAGCTGCCACTGGAAATATTATGGTCTGTTTGGCAAGCATATCGGTAGTTTTCAAGCCCTTTCTGCAAGGAACTATAATCAGATTTGTACTGCCTATCAAAGTAGCCACAGGACCAAGTGTTAATGTACCGAGCAGAACTGGAGAGCCAGGAGCTGGGATGTGAATGGAGGGGGGAGAAAAGGGAAGATCCCGCAGGCAGATGAGTGTGGAGGGGAGCTGACACAGCACAGCAGCGGTGCAGGGGAGATTCCTAGCAAAACGCATGAGGAAAGCAAGGTAGTGCACATTAGGCATCATTTCAGAGTTGCCCAGTTGCCTGTATTCACCCCAGCACTGATGCTAGTTCTCCTGTGAAGTGTTTAAAACGTTTTCTGTTGTCTTGGCTGGAGTCACTCAATCACCATGTGCACCTATTACTCTTCACCTTCAACATGCAGTGCTTTTAAAGCAGGAGAGGGCATGTAAACAAGCCAGGTGTGACTGCAGCCTGAGCGCACCGGCTGTGTTCAGCGTTAGGAACCTATGGCCTTGTCTCTGCTGCACCCCCCAGAAGATCCCGGGGCGGGCGGGCAGAGGTGCTTGTTAGTGGCTCAGAGACGAAGACTTCAGCGTAGCCTTGAGTGTTGCTCTGCGCTTGGGCAGCTGATGTGTTTCAGTCCCTGGTACAGCTGCACCGAGGAAGACCTTTCCGGTGGTGCGCCAGGTTGCTCTGGGTGCCACCACTGGCTTGGGACAAGGCTGGATGTTGTGCTGGGTAGTGTGGGAGCAAACACGCGTGGAGAAGTAAACAGAAGAGAGGGACCAGCCTCAGATCTTGGGGACCTTGGGATCCTGGTCCCAGGAATTGCCAGCGCTAACTTCTGTCTCTTCTGCCTTTGCCTTTCCAGGCTGCAGCTTATGCGTCAGAGGATGGTGTTCTTACAGAGGCCATGATCGATGCCCGGGTCGCCGACGCTGCGCAGCAGCACAAACAGAAGATGGAGTGGCTGCAAACGGAGGGTGCTGAAGCGAGCAAAGGGGCTGGCAGCAGCCCACTCCTGCCTTTCCCCAAAGGAACGCCAGTGTGAGAAGTCTGCAGGCTTCAGACCAGCGCGTGTGGGGAAGTGGGCACGGGAGGAAGCTGCGAGGGTCTTTTGGGCGGATGTTTGGTGGAATCGTGTGTTGAGATGTGTGTCCGTTGGTGCAAGGGAGGGGGTACTGCCTCAGTCTGCCTTCGATTTCATGTTTTTAAATTGCACCAGAAGAAAAACATTGTTTAAGGCAGAAGCAACTGTATTAAAGGACCCCCTTGCTGAAATACTGTTGGCTGTGTCAGTCTGTCTGGCCTGTCCTGCTGGAGAGGCCCAAACTCCAGATCCTCTTCAGCCATTTGACACTGTTCTGGAGTGCTCCAGTGACCCGGACCTGTGGGAACCCAGGGCCTGTCCAAGCCTCCTGCTCCCATATATTGAACTTTGTAGGGTTTGTGCTCCAGCAGAGGTATTTCTCACCTTTTTTTTCCCCACAGATCCTGCCCATGACGTACGTCCTTGCTCATGTCTCTGCGTGGCATCTCTCCTTGCTTTCTTGTCACCCCTTCACAGGCTCAGGGCAGACTGTGTTACAAAAGGTGTATTAGGTGCAGTTCACAGCTGCCGCTGGTTGGAGTCAACGCTTAGGAGAAGCTACAGCTCCGCAGTGGCTTGGCTGGTGAGCACTGGGACTTGCCTTGTGATGTGGCTGCCCCTGCCTTGCCTCCTCTCGGCTCGGCTCTGCTGGAGGGTGGCCATCGAGCCAGCCTGCAGCTGCACACTGCAAGGGACTACAAGCTCTGGAGCATGATGACTCAGTGCTGAAATGCTACGTGATCCGAGCCCCTGAGAGCTTTTCTCCCCCTCCACTGTAGCACTGTAGAGTAAGAGCAGATGCTCCCCGGATCCCAGAAGGTTATCTGGACTGCAGTGGAGCAGCCGGCACCGTCGGGATGCGAGGTGGCCCTTTGGACACTGCCGAGCTGCGGCAGGAACCGCTGCTTCCCAGCTGCCGAAGTGTCCGCTCTGACTCTGCGGCCCACAGTGCTTTGGGTGCTTTCTCCAGCCGGGTGCTTGCTGCTGGAGCTAGTCTGAGAGCAGCCCTCGGTATTTCCTCCCCGAAGTACATCAGCTGTCCACCTTAGGAGGTGAGTAGGCAAGGCTCAGTCAGTCTGTCTGGCACATGGGTGTCCAGCATGGACTGGAGAGAGAGAGGAGAGGGGCTCGTGTGCTGCTGGCTGCTGCCATCGAGCTGCTCGTGCTACGCCAGTCTTCTGCTGCATTTCTGGAACAACTGAGAAATGTGCCGTGGTGAAGTCATGAGCACAAGCCTGTCTCGATCAGATGACATCTGTTCTGTTTGTGTGTGTATGAAACAGGTCAGAAAACCTCTTGGGTTTTTTGTTTGGGTTGGGTTTTTTTTTGAGTTCGATCTGGATTTGAACTCTGTGCTCTGCTCTGAGTCCCCTTCTGTAACTACACTGTGCGAGCACGTTTGCCTGACCTAAATCTGTGCCCTTGAGTACCTTGCTGAGATGTTCTCCTCCGACAGGACCTGACAGCGATCGCCGCTTTGCCCGTTTCGCTGCTGGTTGTTTCCGAGCTTGGAGAGATGCGCGCTGACAAGAGCGTGTGAGCATGCGAGCGGAACAGGGCTGGGCACCGGGGTCCTCGGAGCAGGCGACCTTCTGGGACAGGAGAGAAATAGTTCTGGAGGCTGCAGTCCTCCCCTGCTTGCAGCTGGGCTGCCATCTTCTCTCGGAATAGTTTGCTGATATTTTCCCCTGGATGCCAAGGGAGAATTTGAAGCTGCATTTTAGAAGCTGCTCCTTTGTTCCTCCCCTTCAGCCTAGGTCTAGTTGTCCTTTAGTCCACCAACTTACTGGAGGATTAGCTATGCTAGGCTTTCCCCTTCCTGTTAAGATTTTACTAGAATTATGTTTCTGTTAAGCCCTAAGAGAGGGAAGGGAGCTAAGCAGAGCCACTCTCTGCTAAAAAGCCCTTGCTAATGAGTGATGTGAGGGAGCAGCCTGTGCACTGTGTGGTTAATTGCAAAATGCACCTGCAACACTTTTCCTCTCTTTATAGTGATCCCCGTGAAGCACAAAAGTTGCTGGGGGGAGGAGAAGGTGCTCTGGCTTGTCCTTCCGCTGTCTGACCGCGCTGTTGCTGGTGGCTGGGACGAGAATCCTGCTGTAAAGCTGGGCGAGAGGCACCGTGGTTGCTGTCTCAGCTGTTCCGCGCGATTCCTCCTGCAGATTGCAGCAGGCCCCTGCGTGGAAGCAGAGCTTGTCGTGCAGCTACGGTCCGTGCTTCTGCCGTGCAGCAGTGACTAACTGCAGCTTTGGGAGGATGATTAGCTGGAAGTGGGCTCTTGCTGTGGCAGGGAAGGCAGCAAGAAGCATAGGGCTGACCCAAGGGGTTCTCAGGTTTGCCTGGGTACGGAAATACTTCCCGGTGAGTTTTTAAGGGCTTTTAATGATGGGTGCCCCTAGTCCTTCCCTGTGTAGGCTTCACGAGGATGGAAAGGGCTGATTGTCGTGAAGACAGGCACATGGGTGCTCTTGAGAAGGCGTGGATGCCTTAGGGGCTCTGGTGAGTACAGAGACAGTGGCTCTGGTGTGGCTCACTCGCTGGTGCTGCCTGTACCCCCAGGGGTAAAGTTCTTCCCTCTTCTTGCGCAGCGCAGAAGATGATGCTCTGCTTTCTTTAGTTTATTTTCCTTGAAAAAGTGGGAGAGGGGTAAGTAGGGCCATTTCTATGCTTTATTCCAGGAACTTACTCCTAGGAAGAGGGCTCTTTAATACACAGAACTTCTCCTGTGTGTCTCAGCCTCCCTCCACCTCGGATGTCCTCAAGCAATCTGCTGGTCAGAGCTTCGCACGTCTGTGCTCTTCATGCTTTGCTAGCAATGGGTTGCAGGCTCTTGCGTGACCCTGGTGCTCGTTGAAGTCCCAGGAGCGGAGCGCTTCAGGGCTCACTTGTTTTCTTCTCTCTGTCCCCAGTCCCCCTCCACAGCCCCTGCCTGGTAGGTCGTGACGGCATCTGTGTGTCTGAAACTCGCAGAGGATTCTCCTCCTCCTTTCCAGAGAAGCTGGGCAGGGCAGGCACATCCCCCAGTCCCCTTCTGAGAGATCCCTGTTGATACAATGCCTGAAAGTCCACGATCACTTCTGCCCTTGGCGGCAGGAGAAGGGCTGTCTGCGCCCAGCCAGCAGTATGGGTGCATCATTTATCAGCCTCCTGCTGGAAGATGGACGTTTGTCTTCCCACCTGCGAAGAAGAGAGGGAGGTGGCCCCCAGGCTGGGAAAAACGGAGGAGATGGAGCAGAAAAGCCAGAGATGAGCCTGATTTAGAAGGGTTGAGGAGGCTTGGGGTGCCACATCTGTCAGGTAAGGGGTGGCAGAGGTGGTGTGGACAACTTCTTTTGCTTGGGTCCAATCTTCTTTTGCTTGGGTCCAGTCTTCTGACATAGTTGTTTTCACCTCTTCCCACTACATTGAAAGAGCAGCGTGGGTTGCCACTTGTAAGAGCTGATGCCATTTGTTCTTCCCCAACAGTGTTTTGGGAGCTGGTGGGGCAGGTTCCAGCCAAATTGTCCCACTGTTTGGGCTCAGCATCTGGTTAGTGGCGTGGGAACGCGGGTAGCTGACGCGCTCTGCAGCTCTGCGCCTGCTCAGTCTTGGCGCAGCCTGGATCGACAGAAGCTGCCAGGCTTGAAGGCGCCGCTTTTCTCAGCGTTGGCATCTCATTTTGTATTTCCGCGGGAAATAGAGTTCTCCATCCATTCTTGCACACTTGCACACCACTCATCCTTCCTTCACGTCATGTGCCGTGGGCTGTTGGACTGGTGAAGCCTCTCTCGATCTGCCCCAGGCACTGTTGCTACCAGCTCCCTAAATCCTGCCCTTGAAACAAGCCTCCTTGTCCCTCTCGCTGCGCGCGTCGCTCTGAGCCGGCGGCTGGGTGACTTCACGCCTTGCTGCCCGCTGAGCGGCTGCGCCGGTTGCTGTCGCCGCTGCTGCTCGTGTGGAATGCAACAGGGGAGGAGAAAAAAGGCCTCCTGTCACTGTCCTCGTTCAGCTCCTGCCTCATCAAAGATTTAAATGCGGGGTCTCCGTCACCCCTGCCAGCCTCGTCAGTGAGTTTGGTTTGCTGTCAGCTCGCCGGGTGAGTGATGGCCCTGGGGAGGTGGCACCCAGCTAGCCGTCTGTTAACGCTCCGTGCAGGGATCTGGGATGGCAACCTCGGGCTGAGGTTATCTCCTCTCCGTGACACTGAGTGAGTTATGAGCTAATAGCACTTTATTAAAATAGTATTTTATATTGGAGAGCAAATCTAAGAGCAGATGGATTAGCAAGCAATCCATCACTCCCTGTCTTTGCCGCTGCCAGCCGAAACGCCTTCTCTGTGCTTCGGCGTTGCAACTGGGAGACAGATTTATAACGTGGTCATCTATCTCGTCTCAGCTGCCATCCATTAAAGTGTTTTCTTTTGAATGTGCTACACAGGGAGGAAAGTTCCAGTGCGCAAGGATGGGAGCACCGCGCGCGTTCTCACCAGTGCGTGTCCTGTGCTGCAGGACGCAGGGCAGACGGGAGGTATTTCTCTGCCAGCCTGTGTTGGTGTTTCGAATGGAGAAGGAACGTTTAGATTCTTTTATAATCCATTGTCTGTGGCTCTTTCCATTTTGTTGCACCAGTATTATTTTCCCTATATGTTTTTTTTTTTAAACAAAGTGGCAGATCTGATCAGTTTGCCCAGCCTGTAATGCAAGTCACTGGCCTGCCCTGGGAAGCCTTGCTGCTCCAGCAGGTTCATAGAATCACAGAATGGTTTGGGTTGGAAGGAACCTTTAAAGGCCACCCAGTCCGACCCCCCTGCAGTGAGCAGGGACATCTTCAGCCAGATCAGGCTGCTCAGAGCCCCGTCCAACCTGGCCGTTCCAGGGAGCAGGCATCCACAGCTTCTCTGGGCAACCTGTGCCAGGGCTTCACCACCCTCATTGTCAAAAATGTGTTATACCCAGTCTAAATCTACCCTCTTTTAGTTTAAAACCATTACTCCTTGCCCTGTTGTAACAGGCCCTGCTAAAAAGTCTGTCCCCATCTTTCTTACAAGCCCTCCAGGCACTGGCAGCTGCTCCGAGGTCTCCCCGCAGCCTTCTCCTCCCCCGGCTGAACAGCCCCAGCTCTCCCAGCCTGTCCTCCCAGCAGAGGGGTTCCAGCCTTTTTTCTTCCCGAGTTTCTTTGCTCATGGAAGGCAGCCCATCTTCTGCAGCCAGTGATGGGGAGCTGTTGGCACGGGGCTGTAAGTAATGGGGATCTACTGGAGGGGTTCTGACAAAAACATGCCTCCCGGGGGTGACTTGTCTCTGCTCAGCTGGTGTGCAGCCCACCAGGTCTGCGCTGGCCCTGCCAGGGCTTCTCCTCGTCCTGCAGTCTGTGTAAATGCATCACTTGGAGCACGGAGCTAGGATCCAGTCTGAGGGCTCAGCTGTCCCACAAGCATTCCACAAGCCAAAAATGACAATAGAAAAGCCTTTCTCTGATGGTTACCTCTCCACCCTGCTCCTCTTGCAACCTCCAGGCCATGCGTGATGTGCATCCCTGAGCCAGTGCTTTCACAGACTGCCAGTACTGTGCTGGACCTTGTGATTCTGCCAGCGTCTTTCCTACAGACATCAACCACCCAGGTACTGGGGTAAGGCAAAAGTTTGCCCGTCTGAGCTGCAGTAAAAGAGGAGCCAAAGGACTTCAATCAGCTGGATACTCAGTGGGTGCCACCAGGCTCCTTTACTCATCATCTCTTCCTATCAAGCACTGACAGCAGAGATCAGGTGCATGGTGAAGGACAGGTATGGATCCAGTCTTGCTTCAGATGACCTGGGACAGTGTATCCTTGCTGGCTGGTTTTCCTTCTCTTCACCCTGATCCCTTGAGGCTTTACCAAGCCTTGGTGGTATCTTCTGAGATACAGCACCTCCTGGAATGAAGCTCTAGCAGCATTACCAGGCTACGTGACGTTATGACTTGTGCAAGGTGTGCCAAGGGGAGCAGCACATGGGTAGCTCAGAGAAGTCCCCAGGCAGTCCTCCGGCTCTTGCCCGATCTCTAATTGTTCTCACCTCAACAGAAGTCAGAGCATCTGTCTGTTCCTGGCCATTTTTTACCTCGAGACATAATTTGAGATGCCGGTACCTGCAACTATCAGTCGGTTCCACGGCAACAGCTCCCTGCCTTGCTGCCTGGGCGGGTTTTTTCCTCTCTCTCCCGCTGCTGTGGGTTTTATTCTTGTGGGGATTTCTTTGCTTGGCTCTTGGGCTTTTTTTTATTGCTGCTCTGCTTTCAAGTAGTGTCTCCACCAAGTCCGAGTAAGATGTGCCCAGATTTGTAGAACAACTCGTACACCAGCATCTCTGCCCATGAGGACTGCAGTCCCACTCAGGGTCAGACTTGCTCTGTTTGTGTGTGTGTGGTCCTGTTCCAGGAGAGAGAAGGGCAGAATGGTGAAGGACTGGGTCACGGTGGCAGACCAGTACAGCTGGAAGGGGAAATGAGTACGGGTCTCCTTGCCCTGGGTTTCCTGGTCCCTGCCTTCCTTGCTTGCCCTTGCAGGCATCAGGCAAGAGAGCCCCATGCTCCTCACTGGAGGTGGCTTACACCCAGAATTTGGTTTGAACAGTAAATTATTTATCTTCTTTTTAAATCAGTTTTGGACTTTAGAGCTTCCCTGTGTTCCCAGTGAGTGGGGGACAAGCAGGCTGCAATCTGGGACCGCGTCCTGTGGTGTCACAGAATCCAGGGGCCATTGCACGGCCCTTCTTCACGGACCAAGGCTGGGCACGGCTTCTTTGCCCCGCTCGCACCTCCTCCCGTCAGATCCCTGCCCTGGAGCTGGCGACCTGCTCGTTCCGGGCCTCCAGCCTCCCGCCCCAGGAGGAGCACTCGGTGCCAAGGGTTGGAAAAAACACTCAGATGCAAAACATGCAAAAAACTATTTTACTGACAAACAGCAAAGGACGGGCTTAGTCTCAGGAGCTGAACTGGTTACCTATTATACAAACATATTGTTGAAAGGGAAGGAATGGCTGAAATACACTCACTCATTGACCCAAATAAAATCACAGTGTGCTTTTTCTATTGCCTGCCCGACCCCCAAGCTCTCTGCAGCCCTCAGCTGCTCCCCTTCGCTTCGGCACAGCACCCTCGCCACTCCCAGCACGGCCGCGGGAGAACACAGCCTGCGGGTGATGTTTGCCTGGGCGAGTGTATTTAATAAAAAAAATGAACCATTATTGCTTTTCAACCACAGTAGAGATTATTCTGTGATTAGACTTGGAGCAGAGTGTAATCTCCCTCTCAGTGTTAGTATCAAGGCGTGTTGTACCTCTGCCTCTCTGATGCAAAATTGGTTTGAGTGTGGAAAAAGGAAAAGAAGGATTAACAATCAGGGAAAACAGCACTCGGAGTTTTGTTCTTGTATCCTCACTGCAAAGCACTCTTGAAAAAACCTTCCTAAAGGGTGTGCTCTGTCCTGCGAGGGTTTCCCCTGCCTTGGTGCTTGGCCCCGCGCAGGACAGAGCCACCTCCTGCTGCCACCCCTCAGGGGAAAGCCCGGGGCTCAGCTCGAAGAGGGGACAAAAATCAGCGACCCCCCTGGAAAAGAAATGGGTACAAATGGATGGGGGGAGAGGAGCAGGCTTCATGCAGTGAGCGTGTGATGGGACACAGAGACAGAACACGCAGACGTGCGCTGACGCGGACACGCAAAACTGGGACGTTCTCCGGAGAACCTCACCAGGGTGCAACAAGCTGGCAGCCAGACTCGCTCCTCCTCCCACCGGCCCACCTTCTCCTACCCACAGAATGTTCAGGGTTGGCAGGGACCTCTGTGGGTCACCCAGCCCAACCCCCTGCCCAAGCAGGGTCACCCAGAGCAGGGGGCACAGCACCGCGGCCAGGTGGGGCTGGAATATCTCCAGAGAAGGAGACTCCACAGCCTCCCTGGGCAGCCTGGGCCAGGGCT
>Ga0065711_1011703_pt1 | contig 10145 bp, 12 predicted proteins | sample Hoacrofraction12_FD_59098 | JGI IMG/M metagenome (GOLD analysis project Ga0065711, IMG submission 59098) | Hoatzin crop microbial communities from Cojedes, Venezuela - Epithelial fraction 12 v2 (version 2) | ecosystem: Host-associated > Birds > Digestive system > Esophagus > Crop | place...
CTCCGTCACCCTCAGAGGGAAGAAGTTCTTCCTCATGTTCAGCTGGAACTTCCTGTGCCTCAGTTTGTGCCCATTGCCCCTTGTCCTGTCACTGGGCACCACTGAAAAGAGCTTAGGTCCCTGGAGTGTCCCCACTTGGCACTGCCGTAGGTGTGGGGGGATTTTCAGAAATGCAGCTGGTTAGCTCCATCCTTCTCGTTTACCTCTGCAAAAACCTCTCTTCGGCTCTGGGGGAGAAAGGTCTGGGCAGCACTGGGCAGCATTTAAAATGTCCCCTCTTCACATCTGTGCAGCCTCAGGGCTTCCTTCTTGCTGGAAGGAGGTGCGAGGGATGTCCGGGAGCGCAGCCTGTTGCAGGCAGTGCCTGTGTAGGTGCATGGGTGCTGCATGAAACCAGGGCGTTGTGCCAGGCCACCCCCTTGCCCCCCAGCCTGCCCTAAGAGGAAGCACCCTTTGCTTAGAGGACTAAAAGATAAAGCTATTCCTGCTCTCTCTGTCCCTGCCCACGTCCCTTCCTTGCCTGCTCATGCGAGACAGGGGGGCTCTGTTGCTAACTTGTCTTGATGGATTCCCGCAAGTGCCGGGCACGGCAGAGCTCGCAGCAAAGCCCAGCTGCTGGCTGCTGAATGTCACCCAGGCAGGGGAGCTGGGCCAGGCAGGAGGAGGGGCCGCGGCCGCTCTGCCGAGACAGAAGACCCTTATGAACTCCGGAGTTTCCAGTTGGCAGCACAATGCCGCCTTTCTTTCCTAGCTCAGGCCCTCTCTGTGTCCCGTTTCCCATCCCCGGCGCCGCGCGTTCGCTGGGCTGCACGCAGCTACGCAGCTTGATTTGCCTCCGCGATGCCAAAGCCGCCCGGGATTAAATTAGGAAAGACCTCTCTTCTCCATCCTGCTCCGCTTCCAGGGCAGCGGGTCGTGTCTGCGCTGCTGCAATCCCCCCAGCTTTGCTGCTTGCCGTGGCCCCGGCCTCTGCTGCTGCTGCTGCTTCGCCTTTCTTCCCTGGGGCTCCTTGCTGACCGGGAGCTGGTGGGTGGGTGGTGCCACCCTCCTGGGGGTCTGGGCTGGGAAGAGAGGTCTGTGCTCTCTGTGCCTGATCCTCCTTTGCGGTCTGTTTTCCTAGGAGGGGATGATAATCTAAAATTCCGTGCTAGAAGGAAGCGGAAATGCCAAAGCCTCTTAAGGCAAAGCTGGGGCTGCAGGCGGGCGTGAATTCAGCACGGTCAACGGGAAGGGTCTACGCTGGGGCTGGGAGCCCAGCCGCGTTCCCGGAGCCGCAGGGGCTGCTGCGTCGACACCGACATGGGGCTGTCCCAGCTTTCACCTCCCTGCGTGTGTTAAGGTTCAGCTGTCCCTTCCCTCGGGCAGCGCTGTCACTTCGTGCCCGTGGCGTTGTGCTCAGGAGGGCATCAGCCTGCCCAGACCTCCTTGGGAAGAACAGCTCTTGCACGCGCGCTCCTGGGCACGGTCATGCCATGCTGACACTGCCCTTGCGCACGACCTGTGCCCGCTTCGGATCCAAGCTGGGTCCTTGCAATGCTGCTGTTTCAGCAGGGTGCAGATAAGCAGCTGGGAGGTGGGGTTGGGATGGGGAGGAAGCCAAAGGTCAGGAGTAGCCCTCTAAATGGGAAGCCACAGACCGCCTGATACCAGCTCCCACCAAAAACCCAGACTCTTGACTTCTGTTCCTGGTTCTGGCCAAATCGGTCTATCCAAAATTTTCAAAGCAGATGTTTTTAAGGGGAGAAGGGGAACTTCACTTGTTGCTTACCAGGTCCGGAATTTCCAGCCCTTTGAAAGCCAGGGCTAGGTAGTTACAAGCTGGGAACCCAAACTCAGTAGCCATGTTTTAGAAAGTCCCATCGACGTTTCTCAGGATCTGTGTGCATGAATTGGGAATGATGATGCGTTTATCTGTTGCTGCAATCTGCAAAAGCCCCAGGTGGGACATTTTTACTGCGTGTTCCGGAGGAGACCCGAATAGCAAACGAAGGAATTTCTCAGCTGCCTGCAGTGGGCAGCCGTGAGTTGGGTTGGAGGGACAGAGGTGATAGGGTTTCAAAACAGCTGCTGCACCGATGACTTGTGGGGGCCTAAAATTAAAGCCTAGCTCAGTTTTCAGTCCCAGAGCAGCGCTTTGGGCAGCCAGCACTTATCTGTCAAGAATGTTCTTATTTTCCCTTTCGGAGGAAGCAGAGAGTAAGTTAGGCTGCTGTAGCTCAGGACAAAATATGTTGCTTTAGAAAAGACTCTGAAACTGCATGCAAGATACGCTTCTTATTTACCAGTTAATTGTTTCTAATAGCTGTGAGCACAGGAGAGTGAAGCNATCTGATTAGCTCCTGCCAGAATCTCCTTTCAGGTAGCTTTGTAAAGACTTTGGAGACAGGGGTGTCCATCTCAGGGACCATCTCTTACAGCATTGGTGGAGCACCTAGTAGAGTGGTGTCCGCCTTATTTTGTAGCAGGCTGCCCACTCCCTAATACTGCCAAACTCTGCAGTAAATTATTGTATTAGGATGGGACTGGTCCAGGTTTCCTCTGGAAATATTTCAGCAAGTCTAGCTTTTGGGACTTCCCTCATACAGATCTGTTTTGGCGTTTGGGCCACCCCGCGCCCGAGCCAGCCCAGCTCCATCGTAGTCCTGAGCCTCAGGAGCATCCCCTGGGTCTGTCTTCACCGGGAGGGGACTCCAGTGCCGGCCTCTCCACGGTGTGGGAGTGTTGTGCTACACTGGAGAGAGATCCGAGCCCGCTATCTGCAGCGTGCAAACAATTCTCTTCAGAAGAAACACCAGCATCGCTTGGGGACGGCAGCAGGCTGCCTTAAGCCTCAGCTTCTGGCTGTGACTCGCTGTGGGAGCCCAGACTGTTCATCTCGCTTCGTGTTCCACAAGAAACAGCACTTGCCATTGTTTGGTTTGGCTGAGAAAAGAAGTGTAAGACCCTTGGGTTTGAACCTGGATTTGGCCAAGGGGCATGCGACTGCCCAGCAATTACGTTCCAGTTCAGCACTGGTCCTGCTTCCAGTGATTTATTTGTATCGCAAGCCCCTGTGGAGTCCCAGGTTTCTCTTGGCTGCATCCATCACCCCAAGCCCTCTGTGTAGTTCCTCTCTGGCTTTGTGCAGCATCACTCTGGGGAATTACATCCACTTTGTCTCGCTGTTTTTCCTCTTGCTCGATGGGCAGAATCCAGGCTGAGGGATGTCAGCAGAGGAGGAAAGAAGAGGAGATAGTAGTGGGGGATGACAGGAGCTTGCAGACGTCAGTCAAGCCCTGGCAGTGTGGACACCAGTGAGAGAGGGCTGACGAGACCACTCATGAACAGCAGTGCTTGTGAATGTGTTTTGCCTGGCACGCAGAGATGGTTTTCACGTGCATGACTAAAGCCCACAGCTCGCAGGGAGCATGACTGCATAAGCTGGTGCCAGGCCAAGTCTGCTCCGCGTCCTTCCATCAAGCCCCGGTTTATTACAGAACAAACCCCCAACCTGCTATGCTGGGAAAAAGAGCTCCGTGAAGCAGTTTCTGTGCCAGGAGTGCACGGAGGGCTTGGGCCCTCCTCTACCCTGCTGCTTCAGCTCTGCTTGAGAGGCTCCCCAGGAAAAATTAAGAATTTGCTGCCATCTGTAGACATTTAGGTGCTGTTCAGGCGGTTTCCCCGGCCCTGCTCACGCAGCCCTTATCTAGGCAAGACAGCAGCAGCAAAACCTCCCCGATCCCAAGGCAACCTATTCCTTTCTTCAGCATTTCCCCATCTAAGGTAGCTTCTGCAGTCTCCAGCTTATTTATTCTTTGTTGTCGGATGCCGGTGCTGCGAGGAGGGTTCCGGCATCCAGCTCCGCTGGTTGCACACGGAGAACTCGGACTTTGCTGGGGGACAGCCAGCTCCTCCCTTCTGCATGGCTCTGACAAAAAGCAAGTCTGTCCCTCGAGGAGCGTATGGCTGAAATACCGTGGCAGCCAGCAAGCTTGTCCCAGCAAAACTGTGCTCCAGGTCTCCGTCGGGCACTGATGGCCTCTCCTGGCGGGGCCGGCTGGGTGGCGGGGACAGCCATCTGTACCCACACTACACACCCTCCTGCCTGCCTGGGAGGGACCCCGCAGCGTTTCTGCGTCTCTGTGGGCACGCGGAGGCCGTGCTGCCGCTGAGCTACCTGCGCTGCTGCTCCCCACCCTGCTAAGCCTCCGTCTCCCTCTCCCCACCGTTCTCCATGAGCTTCACCTCGCAGGCATGCTCTGAGAAGGGGATCTGCCATCTCCCCTCCCAAGGTGTCCACTCTTCTTTGGGGCAGGAAAATAGCCCTGAAGTGGTGAGGGAGTCCAAAACACCTTCCTGGAGGACATAAGACCCTACACTCTCTTTGCTGAATCATGGGGGCCTGTGGCCACCCTACAGCGTGTCCCACACAACATCCTCAGAGCACAGCCCTCTGGTTAAACACCTCCTTGATGGAGCAAAATGGAGTGAACTCCAGCCACTTAACCGAGATGTCCTGAGCATTGTCACAGTTCAGAATGTCACCTGTGACAGCCCCGCTCAGCAGACGAGAAACGGGTCTGGACCCATGTCTCCTGCAGACCAGCCCATTGCAGCAGCATCTTCCTTTGCTCTCACAAGCACTCCAGTGCCGGGGGCCGTGGCCAAGGTTGGCAGAACAGGGGAGGGACCCAGGGGAGGGACACAGCAACTCATGGTGCCCCACTTCTGCCCCCCAGTTCCAGGGCCAGGCCAATCTGCACGTGTTCGAGGACTGGTGCGGCAGCTCCACTGAGCAGCTCAGGAAGAACCTCCACTTCCCCCTCTTTCCCCACGTGAGTAAGACCGCAACACCCTCTGTCCCACGCTTCCCAGCTCTGCTTCCCAGCTGGATTGTCCCTGCTCCCTTCGCCTCCTGTCCCTGTCCCTCTCCGTCACCTCCTCTGTCCTCCTGCTGAGGGAGCGGGGAGCTTTCACAAGGGTTCAGTGGTGGCAGCTCTTATGCTGCACGGGGAAGGCTCATTTTACCCATGCTGACCTGCCAGGCCTCGGACACGGGGTGAAGGAACCCTGTGTTTGGTGCTCTCCCTCCAAGTGGCTAACGAACACCACGTCCGTCCCATCACCACCATCTCACCGGCATCCCCCACGCAGCTCTCCCCTCTGCAGCAGCAGTTGGTCTCTCATCTGGCCTGCTCTCTCCCACTGCCTCCATCACATACTGTGCCCCATCCTCCTCCCAGAGCAAACCTCATACTTCCCTCCGCCCATCTGTCCCAGGGTTTTTTTGTGTCCCTCATTGTTCCTGTCACATCTAATTATTATTTTTTTTCTTCTTCCACCTCAGACACGAACTACTCTGAAGAAGCTGGCTGTGTCCCCAAAATGGACCAACTACGGTCTCCGTATATTTGGCTACCTGCATCCTTTCACCGACGGTGAGGGCTCTGAGGCTGCTGTGCCGCCGCTCGCGTCTCTTCTCACCTGGCCCTCCCTCCCCTCCTGGCGCTGAACCACTGGTGCCCACACCCCGGCAAGCCCAACGCCAGGTCCCTCCTGCCAGGTCCCTCACCTGGGCAGCCCATCTAGCTGCGCGTGGCTGGCCGTGGCCTTGGCACGGGGACATCTGCCTCCCCTGTAGGCTGGAAAGGAAAAGCACAGAAGAAAACAGATGAAAAACAACGCTGTTGTGAATGCACAGCCCCTTGGCGTGCAGAGGGGCACGAGCAATCCCTGAGCTTTTCCTCCCTCCCTCGCGTGCACGGGACTGTACATGACATCATTGATGTTCCTGCTGCTCCCCGGGTGCATGAACACCAGCTGACAGCAGCTCTTTGACAGAGCCCTGGCCCAGGCTGCCCAGGGAGGCTGTGGAGTCTCCTTCTCTGGAGATATTCAAGTCCCACCTGGACAAGGTCCTGTGCAGCCTGCTCTGGGTGACCCTGCTTCGGCAGGGGGTTGGACTGGGTGACCCACAGAGGTCCCTTCCAACCCCGACCAGGGTTGGAAGGGACCACTGTGGGTCATCTAGTCCGCCCAGCTGTGTGGTGCTGCCCGGAGCAGCCTGCTGGCACTCACCCACACCTCCTGGTCCACTGGCCCTCGACCACCAGCCCTGTAACCCCAGCCAGAACAATGAGACTCAAGCATCCCTGGCTCCCTTCGTAGCTCCACGTGCACGCTCCTCCATCCAAACACAGCTTCTCACACAGAAGTCTGGTCTGGAAACAAAAGTGGAGGCAGGGAGACTTTGCATGGGCTCGTTAGCTTTCATGGTTAGATGTCAGGTGAAGCCGGTGCAGGAGGGATAATGAAGCAGTTGCATCGGTGAAGTCTTGTTTTCAATTACTGCAGAGTTAGAGAAGTCAGAGAGATTCAAAGGGGTCGGGGTTGGTAATATATAAACGAAAGGTATCATCTCACCAGGAAAAATGGTGAAGACAGCATTTTAGAGGAGCGGGATCTGTTCTGTGCCCAAGCCCTTACCCCAGAGCCCTGCTTACTCCCTCCGTCTCTCAACAGGGGAGTTTCAGTTTGCCATTGCTGCGGATGACAATGCTGAGTTCTGGTTGAGTCCAGATGAAAAGACCTCTGGCCTCCAGCTGCTGGCCAGTGTTGGCAAGGTACGGTGCATGCTGCATGGCTTCTTCCATCAAGACTGTAGTGTTTCTGTGGGGACGGAGACCTTCCTGCCTTACATACTTCCTTGGACTGTCCAAGTTTCTTTTCCTGCCCAACTACAGACACCACCGCCAAAGATGCCGGATGGGTATGGCACAACATACCTTAAGCCAGTTACATATTGGCAGTGCTGTTGGGAGCCCCGTGTTTGTGGCTAAGGGGCTTAAATCTGTCCGCAGGTTGTGGATCTCACAGACAGCTTACCAAGAGGAGTAGCTCAGTTTTCCCTCTTCATCAGTCCAAGTGCAGTAACCAGGGAAGAAACACATTTTAACTAGAGCGTTTTCTGTCTCTTCACAGACAGGGAAGGAGTGGACCGCACCAGGGGAGTTTGGCAAATTTCACAGCCAGCAGTCAAAGATGGTGAGGTGAGTGAGCGGAGCCCCTCGCTCCCAGCCATCTCTGCACACGGGCAGGAAATCACAAGGACAAGGAAAACGAACCCAGGCTTGTTCTGAAGAATTTAGCGATATAGAGAAAGGGATTACTCTGGGGTATCGCCAAAGCTGAAGTGACACATCCGCACCTGTGCCAGTTGCTTTGCTGATTCACTGCCGAAATACCACACTGAGTTTTTCTTCCCTGGAGGAAGCAGCCACCAGGAGACGCAGACTCCTCTATATGAACTGCATCCCGAGCTTCCTGCCTTGGAGCTGGCCAGGTTTCCCAGAGGCCAAAACCCAGCAGGCAAGACTGAAAGGGAGCTATTCAGAATTAACCGAGAAGGGTCTGGAGCACTCCAGGTGCACAAGGGAAGCTACCTGTCTCGCTGTCAGCATCTGGATTTTCTTGGCAGTCCTAGCCCTGCTCACCCTGAGAATTAGGTTCAGTCATTGTCTGCTGACAAGCTAAGAAATGTTCCTCAGTGCTCTTGGTGACAGACACGTTGTTCTTCGCAGGTTGTCAGCTGCAGGCAGGTACTATTTTGAGGTGCTGCACAAGCAGGATGACAGAGGAACAGACCATGTGGAAGTAGCAGTGAGTCTGAGCTGAGCTGTGTATGCATCCCCGCAGAGCTCGGGAGTGACGTTTGTAACGACTTCCCTCCTTTCCCGGGCCCCAGCACTTCTTTGCATGAGATGCATCTAATCCCTGCCAGAGCCCTTACCTGCTTCTGTGTGGGACAGTCCTGGCTACGTGTCAGGACCCTTTCCTCCGCTTGCTTGGGGTAGTTCTGCTCTCTCTGGTCTCTGTTGCAGCTCTTGTCCTTTCCTGCTTTGGATGTGTCCTGGGGGATCTCAGCTCATTCCCAGTCTTCTCCTGCTAGGTAAACTCAGTCATAAGAAGGAGAAAGAGGGAGCTGTGAGCCCATCTGGTGAAAATACATCTTGTGCCTGTTCCTTTCGTTCAGGCTTGGTTAACTCCATAAGCACTTCATTTTAATGTGTTTCTCTGTTCCAGTGGAGACTGAATGACCCAGAAGCGAAGTTCAAAGTCATTGACTCCCAATACCTCTCCCTTTTTGCCAGTAAGTATCTTCACCACAGGTTTCCTCGAGCACCTCCCCATTCTTCTGAAACGTATCAGCGGTGTTTCACCCTGCATCATAGTCTAGCCTGGCAAATACCATGCGTACAGATCATTACAAGAAAGAAGTGGAGACAGGTCAGGAGAGAGACCTCCGGGCAAGAGTGTGACTCGTTATTAAGCATAGGAGAACTGGAAGTAGGACTGGAACATTATTTCAGGGAAATCTAGAGGCGGTGAGGAGCGGCGGAGAGGAGAGTCTGCCAGGGTGAGAACTGTTGCAGACATGCGAGTAACGTGGGATGGAGATTCCCTGCAGAGAGCCAGGGGGAACGTGAGGCCCATAACACGGGAGCTGTGGGGGTGCGCTGGCAGCTGGGCACAACCAGGGAGCAGGGGCTGCTGGAGCACTTCCAGGAGATTTTGCTCTGGGTGCTGGACACAGTCAGATACACTGGCAACACTGGGGATGTTGATTTCTGCTATCTCAGCCTCAGGCCTCTTCCAGTTGCTGCTGGATTGCAGCAAGCACATCAGCCCAGTCCCTCCTGTTTTGTAAACCCTGCTTAGCACATCAAGTGATACCTTCATTGATATAGGAGCTCCTTAGTCCTGTTTACCCTTCTCTAGCTTTGTCAGCATCAGTTTTCTCTGCCAGCATTCCCCCTTTCCGTATCTACCACTGTTGCCTTCCAACATCTCTGGGTTTTTTCCATGCCAACACTTTTGCCCATGGAACACTCCCTGATGTAATCAAGACGTCTGTTCGCTCTGTCTTGACTTGCAACCTGCTGCTGTATTTTCTGAAACCTATCATTCATCCAGGACTAGGCTTTCAGCTAGCTTTTGTGTCCCCTTCCTTTTTCCTTCGGCTCTTTTCTTCTTATTCATTCCCTGTTATAGGGGAGACTCACAGCCCAGAATATCCCTTCGGGGCTGGGCACAGTGCTGCAGTCTCATCTTCATCTGGCACCTTCTCCCCATACAGTGTTTCCCTCTTCCGTGTCAGCCTTTGACTGTATCACACATCATCCCGTTCCTTCTGGGTTCCCACATTGTTCAATACCCAAAAGTTGCTAACAGTAGCCCCAGTGTTCTTGGAAGCGTGTTGTCTTTCCCTCCTGGAGATTGATTCCGTTCCCGTTGTCTCAGAGTAAAATCCCTGGAGACATGAAGTCCTCTGGAAGCAGCACCGAAGAAAAAGCGTAACCAATACCCAGTCTTCAGTTTAAGCTTTCTGTTGCTCCTGGCTTGCTGTGGGTCTCCGTTGCCCTGCTGGACCATTGTCCTCCTTGGCCACTGAAGGCCTCGCCCCAGGGTCTTGGTCCTTTTCCAGCACAGGAGAAAGATCTGCTGCTCAGGTTTCTCCTCCCATTCTTCTTCTCTGTCTCCTTTTAAAAGAAATTTTCAGAAGTGCCCAGTAATTCCTGCCAGCATGGGGCTCTTCAGCACACCACTGGTGGTGTGTCTAAGGCAGGAGGTCATTCTCCTCCATTACTCATCACGGTGTTTCTTTGCTTTCAGTGATAGCCATGTTCCTGCCCCTCAGCCTCTGTATTTCCAGCTTCCTGAGTCAAAGCCTGACCTTCCGCGGTGTCTTTGCAGTGAAGCTCCTGATCTGCCCCATTGAGGCATTGCTATGCCAGCGACAGCGTTAATGCCGTGGATGCAATGCCATTTGGAAAGAGCTGACACCGGGGAAGGGTGTTTTTTGGGACAAAGGACGAAGTAGCCCTTCCTCCCCCTTCCGTTCTCTCTCTGGTTTCTAGACGAGACGCTTTTAAAGATGGACGAGGTTGGGCACATCCCGCAGACGTTGGCCAGTCACACAGGCCGGCCCGCTGACAGCGCGGGCAGCGAGGCGCACCCAGCTGACATGCTGAAGCCTGACCCCCGGGACACTCTTTACAAAGGTAAGACTTGCAAAGCAGTTGAGGAGGTAGCTGCAGCCTGTCCCAGCACGTGCAGTAGGACAGCCGAGAAAGATTACAGAATCACAGAATCACAGAATAGTAGGG
>Ga0065711_1015619_pt1 | contig 10145 bp, 6 predicted proteins | sample Hoacrofraction12_FD_59098 | JGI IMG/M metagenome (GOLD analysis project Ga0065711, IMG submission 59098) | Hoatzin crop microbial communities from Cojedes, Venezuela - Epithelial fraction 12 v2 (version 2) | ecosystem: Host-associated > Birds > Digestive system > Esophagus > Crop | place...
TTTACGGATGAGTACATTAGTGCCTCAGGTTGTCGTATATAATTGCAACTAGATGTCAATAGGCTATGACTTGTTTTTGTTACATATTTTATTATTATTTTGGATGCAGCAGTTAGCATTACACATTAAGAATATGAAAACATCCCAGCGGCAGAGTCTAGCAGCTACAATATAAGAATTACAGTTCCCTTTGCAACCTCCATTTTATCGCAGTGTTCTTGCATACTGTGATGCATTCCTTAAATACACGATCATACCTTCCCCTCTCACCTCCTCTTGCCTTTTTTTTCCCATTCATTAAACAGACATATGAACTGAGAGGAGGGGTGAAGCTTTTAGACAGATGTTTCCAGCAGGAATCAGGGTCATTTAAGCCCGAAAGTACCGATTCTAAAGCCAGCAAGGCTGAGATGGTTGGAAGAGAGGATGGTCTCTCTTGAGCAAAAGGCAGATTATTGCCAGCCTGGAAAACTGGAACTTGTCCTTAATGTCATGGTGCTCCTGTGCGCTGCCGGAAAACTACAAAAACAAGAGCGTAACACATCTGGTTTGTTCCTTGGTGTCTGAAGAGTCAGGATTGAGTCGTAGGTTTGGCTTTAATTTCTGTGCCTCTGTCCTGTAATTAATGCCCTCTTACCCCACAGGGCTCATGGGTGGATAGCTAATTAACGTTTGCCAAAAATTAATATAATGCAGTGCTTCAGTTCCAGAAGAAATTAAATATTCTGTATTCAGAACATGATTTGAATAGTGTGTAATAAATAAGAAGTAAGATCTGCCCTAAACAATTTGGGGGGAGAAATATCAAATAGAAGCCCACTTGGTAAACAAACCCTATCCTGTGTAAAAACTGCCTTTAGTGGCTTTGTAGTGTTTTTCTCCTTAAAAACAAAACGATTTGCTCTTTTCGACGGTTGAATGATGCTGCCTTCCTCTGCGTGGCCATCTGAAGGGCTTGCTGGGCTGCTGCGGGGCCGTGGTCCTCTCTGTGGGTCTGTCACTAGAGGGGGATGGAGACACGCCGCGCCCGTGGGTTTCTCAAGCCATCAGCACGCTTGTGAGAGAAAACCCAGATTTACCCTGGGTAATTGATTTTTGGTTTGGCCACTGAGCTGGAGAACGAGTGGGGAAATTTGAGGTTGGGTCAGCTTTAAATAAAACGTAGGTTTTCCCCGTCAAAATGAAAAATCGTAAAGCTTTTCATCCAGCTCTCTTAACCAGGTCAGAGACAGAATGACAACACTTATCAGTTTGGGGGCCAGATCGCTTCTGTGACCCTTCCATGCTGTGGAGGTAGGGTGGAGATGTGAGGAAATTTAATGATTGAGACACGCAGAAGAAGGGTAGTGTGGTGTATGAGTGGGTGGACAATTAGGCAACTGCTTTCTAAAAAGTTGTTTCTCAAAACATCACTGAAATTAGTAATCTTCACACTGGAAATGGCCTGTTAATACATTGACTAGTACAGTTAATATCACCAAGTTGCTCAAATCTCTCAAGAATTTAAAATTGCAGATATTTAAAAATATATGCTATTCCTTTATGTATAATCTCACCTTCAAAATACTTTAATGTACTGGTCTGAGACAAGTCAGGCTTCTGTCAACGTGTAAGACCATTGCACTGCATGGAATGTAACTGATCTAGGATAATGTTTTTTCTACAGCTTCAAGTAGTGGGACAAGGCTACATAGAGGCTATGTAGAAGAAGCTACGTTAGAAGACAAGCCACCACAAACTAGTCACATTGTGTTTGTTGTGCATGGTATTGGGCAGAAAATGGACCAAGGAAGGATCATCAAAAATACAGCTATGTGAGTGCTTCGTGATATTTGCTGTACCAACTCTAGCCTGAATATAAGGCTGACGTTATAATTGACGGCAGACCTTCGGTTTCAGCTGTACCTCTGTTTCCTTCTCCCCCCCGAGTCGTTAGCCTTTATACTGTGGGTGCACTGCTTTCTATATTCGTTGAAATGTGTGGGCCTGGTGAGAGCAGCTGCAAGCCAGAAGAGCAAAGATATATTCTGTTTTCATCACCAACACTTGCAACTTTCAGGGGACTGGCCTGTGAATTTCTAGCAGCTGTGGTCAGTGACTCTGCTGAACCGGGGGAGATTTTTCATTTAGTCAAAATCAGGTGGAATCCTCATTGTTCCTGCTGGTTGTCAGAGGAGTGGAAGAGGGAAGTGCATCCTGGTAAGCGAGGGGAAGCGGGGAGCTAGCGGGGACGTGGGCATTCCGAACAGGACAGGGTTACTTCATACAGCTGGCAGCTGTTGCTGCGAGTCTGCTCATGGAGTTCCGTGCACAGATGCTAGCTGAAAAGTAAAACGTGACTGAAAGCTCACCGGATCTTTTCATTGAATGTCTTTTGTGAAGACCGGCTTTTGCTTTGACATTTGAGCTAACCCAGAAGGCTGCTTAAGGTGCTGGCAAATGGGAAGAGAAACTCCTGAGCTACTGAGAATGCAGGGCCTGAAAAGATTTTTGAATATTATAAGAAACTGTGAAATCGTGATGACAGCATTGCGGGGACAAGGTGGTGTTAAGGAATGCTTCATTAGGTGAAAGAAGAGGCTGAAAAAGTGTGAAGTGCAGATCTGTACTGCGCAGATGGCTTAGTATGTGTGTCCCAGATAGTTCCGCGTTCCATCAAAGCTGACAGAAATAGCGACGTACCCAGCGACTCCTGTGGAAGTGTGCGCGGAGCTGGGGTTGCTGATTTCTTGGTAAGAACTTTGTGAACCTCCCTTTGCATCCAGAATGCCAATGTAGGTCGGTGCGTACGTGCCGTCGCTGCGTACGTGCCGTCGCTGCGGTGTGTACCGTCATGTCGGCAGGCTCGTGCGTTCCTTCAGCTCGTCGTTCAGTGTCCTCTGGCGTGGTGGAGCAAACCTCTTGATTTCCCTGCTGTGTCATTTGTCATCTCGAAGCAACAGCCTGCTACTCCCTACACCCCTGGTTCTGGCGCTTCACCGCGCTTTTATTCGCGTTGTTCCAGAGCAATCTGTCAAAACCAAAGAGGAAAGGATCCACAGGCCTTGATAGAAAGCTGAACTCAGTCACCAAAATAAATGTAAAAACTTAAATGTTTGTAAGATGCAATCACTCTGGAAATGCAAATACCCAAAATACAAGTTTTGACAGTGACAGGAAGTAAAACTTCCACCTTGGAATCATTGCGGTTTTCTGCTTTTTCTTTCTCCCTACCCCGTTTTCCACTGAAGATACATGCAGGGGTTGTATGGGTGGATTAATTTCAGCTCAGGACACAGTGCGTAGGCGTTCATTCCATAAGAAGTCCTGCTTTAATTGGCAGCCCGTTGTGTGAGATCTTTTATCTGAAAGGGATACAAGACTTTTTGTGCTTCAGTAAATCTCGCTCGTATCCTCAAGAGATATCAGACAGTATTGCGTAGCCTTTTAACATGCTAATTATTGGCATAAATTGTGTATTCTGTAAAAATTCTCCAAATGAAAGCATCGGTTTAGATTGAAGTCTCTCTTTTTTTTTTTTTTTTTTAAATAGCTTTAAACTTATTGGTGAGGAAGATCCCATATGTTCTAGGAAGAGATTTGAGAAGAAATGTCTGCCAGGCCAGCACAATGGCAGCTCCCACAAGCTGTCCTAGCACCTTCTCTTAGCACATTCATCCATGATATATGTGTGGTTTGTTTGGGTTTTGCGGGTTTTTTTCACATTCTTTTGCATTAGCGACACAGGGAGTCAAACGTTGCCGTTTGAAAAAGGATTTCACACTTTAAAGGAGAAGCTAAGGAGAAAAGACATCAATGTGTTTTTGCTTTTAAATGTATGTTCTTTAGTAGGAAACCTGTAGCTGCAGCCATGCGAAACCTGTGACTTAAGCCATAGGTGTGCCCATCGGTGTCACCACTCCTTTCTTCCCTCGCCGGTAGCTGGGTACCACCAGCAGACGTAGAAGGCACTGTCAGCCCTCGGAGCTCCTTAGTGCCTTGGGCTGCGTGCAGCTTTGAAGGACTTGGACACTGCTTGTGAGATACGTGTGCTGGTGTGGAAACCTTGGGATAGGTGGCGTGGGTGTCCCGTAGAACTAGAAAGTCGATTTTTTTGTTTAGATCCCAGAACATCTGGCAGGACAAGTTCCTCTGAAGAGTGCCACCAGTCCTCTCTGTGGGCTCTGGACACGGACGGGGAGAGAGCAGGGACGAGGCAAACTCCATGACACCTTGCATTTTTTTGCTGTGGTTCTTGGAGGGGCTCTGGGATCTCCAGAAGGAAATACTTGCTCAGGTGCCTTCACTTTCTGCCATCAACAAAAAACAGTCTTGTGCATTTTGTCTTTGCCAGGTACATTTATTGTTGCTTCTTGGGGGGTTCAATTGACCCCGGGATAAAACTTTTGTATGTATTTCAACCTGTGTGAGAGCAGCACTCCAGTTCATAGCACAAAACCAAAGCCTCACTTGTACAAGTGGTCCTAAAAGAAAAAAAAAAAAGTGCACAAATACAGTTTATAACCTAGACATGGAATACTGTGTAACCCAGGCTGGTGAGAGACCCTGCCAGAGCTCGTTCCATATGCTCTGTCCTCAGGTTTCAAGAAGAAATTGGTGCAGCTCATGTGATGCATCTGCATCATTAGGCAGATCCTGTTGGTTACAGAGGTGAAAACAGAACTCTGCTTCCAGGGTAATTTAAAATTATATGTGGTAATTTCATCAAGGAAGGGAGTTCAATCTAATCATTAATGCAGTTAGACGCTATGGTTGCAGGGTGTCCTGTAAGGAGGTAAATGGAAAAGATGCATTTTATGGATGCTTGAATGAACAGGTCTTTGGTAGATGTGACGTGATTTTGTTTCTTCACAGCGTAGTTAAACACATTTATTATCTAAATGTAGCACGGCAGCTGGTACAACAAGCTGCTCCCGTCAGCGCTGATATTAACTGCAGAACTTGCCTGGGAAGAGCCAGTACCTCCTCCAGGTTGGGACAGCAATTCAGCTGACCTAACGTGAACAGAGTAACATGCTGTGAGCCGCTTTGGTGGCAGAGGGATGATTATTTAAGGAATAACATAGTATATTCTCTTTTTCTGTGTAAGATAAACTAAGGTATTATGGCATAATGCACGTAACTGGAGGGGTGTTTTATTTGCCATCAGGTGCAGTATTCTGGCATTACTAGGTTTCTGATAAGGAAACAGGTTAACTTTAAAAAAAAATCATGTTGGGTTATCCTTTTATTTTACTGTACACGCTTTCATATTGTTATTTGGAATATTTTCTTACTGAAACCTAATCTCCAATTTTGTTGAACTTGTACTTCTAGATTGGAGGGGGCGGGCAGGTGTCCTTATACATATTAAATAGAATTTAGGAATGTTGCTCTCCGTGTTTCCAACCTCCTTTAAAAAACTCCTGTTGTTTTACCTGACTTAGGTAAATGTCAGACCTTTAGGCTCTAACTTTCATCGGCTCCTGTGCTTGAAAATTGAATGAAATAACTGTTCTGTGTATTTCCATAATAGCTGTAAAGTCGTGACGCTTCTTGGCTGCTCTTACCCCAAAGCTGTTATCTGTCTGCCTCTGTCTGAATCCCCCAGTTGGATTCAAAAATTGTATTTGCCTGTGCTGCTGCTCGTAGCCCAAAAATGGCTGTCTGCACAAGCAGCATCATCTTGGCGTTCCGTAATCACCAATTACAATTTTATGGCACGTCCCATTAGAAAGCATTTTAATTGTGGATTATCATTACAATAATGGCTTCAGAATAGCTATTTTGGTAAATTTCCAGTGGTGTGCAAGCCCTTACAGGGTGCAGAGCCTCTCGGAGGCTGTTCAGTGCAGTAAATATGCGCTGCTGGAATCCGAAATCAAATTTCCTGTAGAATCTTTCCTATAACATTTAGCTTTTCAGATGTTTGGTAATTTTGCTTGGTTTTTTATTTAAATGCTTATGTTGAATTAAATACATATTACATGCTTGTTTTCCATTCTTCAGTGCTGGTAATAATTGCATTTTCTTTGGAAATGAAGTATCCAAATGGTAAAAACTGTCTTACAGGTTTCAACTTGTCTTGCAAGTTAAATAGAAGTTCAGCCCAAGAGGTGAAGGGTAATAGTTAGGGCATTAAATACTCTCGTAAGAACTTGTTTTCTGTACATTTATTAATTCTCTAACACATGACAGCATAGTAGATGAAAGCTGTAAGAGCCTGTTTAGGACTTCGATGTCTCTTTAGATCTGTTCTTGTTCCCGTCCTCCCCCAGCCCTCATCTCTGCCCCGTGCTGCCCTTTCCCTGCCCACACCAGCACGACCGCATGGTCCTGTTGTAAGCTGGATCGCTGCAGTTGGTCCGGAAAACTGGAACCCCATCTGGAAGATGGGAGTGAGTGGCAAGGAGGCAGGGGATAACAACGGGAACAGGGAATGCCTAATCTGCTTTACACCAAAGCCAGCATCTCCCCAAAGGGCAAGCTTGCTTCTGTTTGGAAAGCGGGGCTGGGGAAGGAGATGTTCACGCTTGGAGCACTTGGATCTCCTCAGCCTTGTCTCGGGGATCCCCTAATCAGCTAACCAAGGAGCTTGAGTTCCTCTGATCCTGTGGAGTCCCGTTCTTCTTGAAAAGGACAAAGCGTGAGTCATGGTCACGCTTACTTGGGTTGCATGCTGGAATTTCCATCTTGCTTCCAAAGTGAAAATGAGTCTGCGTATGTCCTAGAGCAGCAGTCTTCAAGTGTCTGGTCTGAGAGCTGATGAATCCCTGAAGAACAGTGGCAGAAGATGCCTTGTGTCTTGCAGTTGCTCTTTGAAACCTGCCTGGAGTAAGACTTGTTTGCATTTCTGCGGTGCAGCTCAGCTTTTGAAACCACCCTCCCTTTCGTTTCCTCTGGCATGAGCAGATCTCAATTTTTACTACTCATGCCCGCTACTCTCACTTCGATTTACCAAATTTAGCTCACGCCACCCTGAGTTTCCTCAGTAACTCGTGGTATTATTTCCTCAAAGAGGCAGCGAGTGCTGCCCTCCATCTGAAGGCACTCTGGGGTGGTGGAAGCAGTTGGGGAGTGCTTTAGAGCATGATTTACCGGGTGTGGGACCAGAACCCGGGAATGGATCCACACGGTTTTGCAGGGAGTAGTGAGAGTTTAGGGGGTTTTATGGGATATCCCATTGCCCTGTCTCTGAAATCAAGAGTTCAGAGTAAGAAGTTGACTGGCAGCATGTTTTGTAAATTAAAAACCATTCCCTTTTTCTTGGCCATGGATCATCTGACTGAAGAGAGTCTGCAAAGATAACTTGGGAATAAAATGAGTAACATCTTCAAGCCTTCAGGCTTTTTGCTCTGTTACCAGCTATCAAGGTCATTTTATAAAACTGGTGAACTAGCTGAAGCTAACTTGTTTGTAGCTCTCCAGTTTTTAATGCAGTATTTGTGAATGCTCCACAAGAGTAAAATTAGCAGCATAACACAGCAATAATCATAAATACATTAATATATTTTTGGAATATACTTGCTTAAGCAAGGATGTATACCAGTGAAAGTATGGGTTTATTATTTTAATCAGAGAAAGGCAGCCAAGCACATTTTATTTATTTATGGTGAGTCTCAAAGTATCTATTTTCAGGCCATTACTTCTAGCATGGAAAATAGCAGTATGTCAAAATGCTTTCTCTAAGGTATGCGTTGCATCTGCACCTGAGTGATTTGTTTTCTTAGAAAAATCATAAATTTTAGTTGTTACCATGTGTTTCAGTGTATAGATTTAAGTAATTGTTGCTCTGGGGTCAATATTTCAACATCCATTTGTATTGGAAAGGAGAAGAATTCTCTGCCTGTTTAAATGAGGATTTATTACTTCAGTCGGTGTTAATTTAGCAAGTGAGTAGAGGAACTTGCCAGCTCAAAATATTTATTTTAAAAAAGTCAAAAGAAGGAAAAAAAAAACCACTTTATAGCAGAACAGATAAGCATGTGTACAGCAAGTATGTATGCTGGGGTTTTTCATGTGAGCGTAGCCGCGTGGCTTGGCAATTGCACCACAATTTTCTTTAGAATTTATAACATCAAACTATTGATCAAATCAGTGGGAGAGCTGTGTAGTGCCCTTCGCTGTAAATGAGCTCTGTTGCACTGGGAATTATTCTGCTGGTGTGCTTTAATGCCTACATGATTCTTGTGCTCGGGAGATCAGTGTGACATTGCTGCTGTAAAATAATGAAGGAGAGAATAATTGCACCTCTGACAGTGTTTGGCTGGTAGCAGTGAACTGCATTGCCTCAAAGTTTAGTGGAAAGCAGAAAAAAAAAAAAGAAAAAAAATGTTTTCGTAACCTTGTAGTTTATAATCTGCAAAACTTCAGTCAGTAGTTTGTAGTATTAATTATCTCTCCTGTAACCAAGAGGGCTGGAGTTACTCCCCGCTTTTTGGGCAGTCTGCTTTCTCTTGAATGGCCTCAAGTTGTGGACCAGGCTGCCCAGGGAAGTGGAGGAGTCCCCATGCCTGGAGGGATTCAAAGAACATGTAGGTATTGCAATTCGGGATATGATTTAGCAGGCACGGTGGTGTTGGGTTGACAGTTGGACTTGACAATCTTTGGGGTCTTTTCCAACCTTAATGATTCTGTGATTCGTCAGGTTAGCGCGCAACGCAGTGTGTCGTAGTGGAGGAGCACGCTTGAATCCTGGGCAATGCAGGTGCTCCATACTTGGTTTGACATTGGTGAGGTGGTGGTCAACAAAAACTTGTTGAAACAGAGCTTCTGTGCACTTCTACCAGAATGTGTTTTGCAAGGCATCAGGAAGATGCACGCAGGGTCGGGTTTTGGCTTCCTAACATACCCGAGTGCTTTTCAATGTTGGTCCGTAATCCCTTCCAGCAGACGTTTGGGACTGTTCTGCCAGAGGCTGGACCGTGTCTGGACAACCTCAGCTGACGTGGGGGCAACCCTCCAGATCCGAATAAAATTACATTTTGCATTTCACACAATTTTGGATAAGGTGCGACGTTTAGGAGGGGAGACTCAAAGCTTGTCCCGAAAGCTCTGGAGGAATTGCTGGGCTGCAGCGGTTTTTGTGAACTACCTTTAAAAAGGAGACTTTTAGTTAAAAAACCCTCTGTGTCAGTTTGCCCATGAGTGGCCTTAGTAAAGACCCGGACCCTTTCGAAGAGGACGAAACCCAGTAGCTGTCGTGGTTGAAGGAGGAGATGTCAATAGCTCTAGTAGCTATTTTTCATAATATTTACAGCTGTTACTGATGCGTGAGTAGTGTGGATGTTTTTTTCCTGCACTATTAGGACCAGGCTATTTACTGGTTCTTTCACTTAAAGTAATTGTTGCTGTGTAGGGATCCGTGCTTTATTCATATGATGTTTCTGTGCTTTTACTGCTTTTAAACCTAGCAGGTTTAGGTTGCTGCTTGGCTGGTTTCCTGCTAAACTTACTGGTTCTGAATCCATCTTAGCTGGCCACCATCCTCCTTCATGCAGGGAAAGTTAAGCTGACTTGGCAATACCAAAGAATTGTTAGCGTTTCCAGAGAAGATTCATTTAGATTTTAGGTTCCTACGTTTCCTTGTGCTGGTTATCACCTGATTTTGTTCAGACAGGTGTGTTTTTCTCTTTTGTTTTGGTTACTCAGGGCCTCCAGGAATGTTAATATATTTACTGAAATTTTATCCTCTTGATAATCTAGAGATTCTGTGCGGCTAAAGCCGGGCTCTCAGGCAGTTGTGTCCTGAGAGGGTGCTGTGTGGGGTGCTGGTGGGAGGGCTGTTTCCTGCTTTGCAAGGCTAGGTCAGTCCGGGCCTTGAATCAAGCCCGATTTAAGCCGATCCTCTTGCTGATTTCCCCCTCCGTCATGGGAAGGACATTCTGCTTTACTTAAACCTTTGCCATCTCCTTGGGCTGGAGATTAGGAGTGCAACCAAACCAGGCTTTAAAAACAGAGATGCTGATTCGTTGCATTTCTTGGCTGTTGGGTCAGGCCGTCGGGAACCACTTTGGAAGAAAGCGTGGAAAGGAGGCTCCCCTTTCTTTCTTCCTTCCTTTCCCCCTTTCTTCCTTCCTTTCCCCCTTTCTTTCTTCCTTTCCCCCTTTCTTTCTTCCTTTCCCCCTTTCTTTCTTCCTTTCCCCCTTTCTTTCTTCCTTTCCCCT
>Ga0065711_1051993_pt1 | contig 10145 bp, 5 predicted proteins | sample Hoacrofraction12_FD_59098 | JGI IMG/M metagenome (GOLD analysis project Ga0065711, IMG submission 59098) | Hoatzin crop microbial communities from Cojedes, Venezuela - Epithelial fraction 12 v2 (version 2) | ecosystem: Host-associated > Birds > Digestive system > Esophagus > Crop | place...
GCCCTCCTGAGGTCCAGGGTTTTGATCCTGCTTATCGCCCTGCTTCCTCCACGCAGGATCCTGAACTCGACCATTTCATGGTCACTGCAGCCGAGTCTACCTCCAACCTTCACATCCTCCACCAGTCCCGTCCAGTGGGGTTTATTCTCTCACTGTTGCCATGCGTCCGTGCTTTCCAATGAGCTTTGCAACGCAAAAGCACCAGTCTCTCTGGGGCCTGCTTCCTGCTGTTTTTGCTCAAACTTCCCTTCCTCAGATAACGCCCGTCTTCATCCAGATGTCCAAAGCAACTTTGCAGGTTGCTGAGTAGCTTCAGCAGTTGCAGTTGCCGTGTGGGAAGATACAGACTTTTTTCCTCAAAATAGCTCTTCTGTGAACTTCTGTGCTGTTTCCTTTTCCTGCCTCCTAAGACCTTGAATAGTTCCCTACTTCTGGTTGGTGGAAAGCTGTTGCTAAGCTCTTCTCATTGCCTAAGCAGAAACAAAACAGAAATTTCAATTATGCATGACCGTCTCAAAACCAGTGCCTGCTCTGAGCCTGCCGTTCTGGGATAGCTCTTCTGACGGAGAGGCTCAATCCTGATGGGCAACGAGAGCGGCCAAGGTGCAGCAACTCCGCTGTGTCTGGCCCATTCGGGCAGTGAGCTTCTCTGTGTGTGTCTGTTGTGACATGCAGGGCTTTCCCCCATCCAAATTTGCCCCAAATGCATACAGCAAGTCCTTTAGAACAAAAGCCCCTTTTTCAGAAGTGGATGTTTTATCCTTGGAAGACAACAAATGACAGCGTCTGCCTTTTTGGCACAGTGAAGATGCCCTGAGCTTTCCCAGGAAGTTTTCTTCAGTTTCTTTGCAAAAAGCCATCCCTCTTCAAGTGCAAGTTTTCCATCCCCCCTGCTGTCCCATTCTGTGTTAGGAATGAATCATGGCTGTGAAGTAAATTCATCATCTGTTCAAACTGAGTTCAAAGTTTCTCAGCACCGTAAATTAAACTGATTTTTGCCGTCACAAAGATGATCTGGCCTAATGTGAGAAGGGAAGGAACAGAGGGAAAGACTGGGATGGTCCTGAAGTCAAACTGGCTGCTTCTGCCATTGCCGGTGCAGTGGGAGGATGGTAGGGCAGTGCCTGCTGCAGCTGGCTGGGGTGTCTTCATGGACCACAGGCAGCACAGAGAGGGAAAGCAGGCATGGAACCGCACACGCAAATGGAGAGAAACCTGAACAGCCACATAACCCACTACAGCAGGCAGGAGTCTTATGGAAAATTAGTACGTTTAGAGTATTGGTCGCTATAGTTGCAGTTAGTGAGATTCATTAGGAACAATCACTCATAGTTATTCTGCAGCATCTTTTAACCATGAGATTTCAAAGCACCTACCAGAAAAAAAACAACCACTACACTAAAAAAACCCCAACATTTAAAAGGTTTTGATCCCCAAATCAAGACTTCCCACTTGGTATAAATACAAATAAAACTGTATAAAAAAAAACTCGGTTACTTTGCAAAGTCAAGCACTTGGAAAATTTCTGTCCAAATTGATTGTGGTTTTTTTTAACACAAGGGCTGCAGCTCTCAAAGGATCTTACAAACACCCAAAAATCTTCCCTGTGCCTCTGTAAGAAGGTGAGACATGGACTGGATAAGTGGCAATAAAGTGAATGGAATATTGGCTGGACTGCCTGTCTCAAAAGATTGGGATCAGTAGTACAAAATCCATGTGGTGGCAGGTTACTACTAGTGGTGTCATTCTGCGACCAATACTGGGGCCAACACTGTTTAATACATTTATTAACAACTGGAACCTGTGGATGATACCAGATTGTGGGGATGCGCTTGATATGCTGGAGGGCAGGGCTGCTATTTAGAGGACCCTGACAGCGGAAGGAATGGACTGACAGGAGCCTCATGACAATCAGCAAAGGCAAATGCCAAGTCCTTGATGTGGGATGGAATAGGCTTGGGCAACCGTTCAGTGTGGCCAACTGTCTAGAAAGCAGCTTTTTAGAAAGGGACCTGGGCATCCTGGTGGACCTCAGGCTGAACATGTGGCAGCAATATGCCGCTATGGCGAAGACCAACCGTGTGCTGGGCTCTATTCACAAGAGTATAGCCAGCAGGTCAGAGGAGGTCATTCTTCTCTTTTATTCCACACTTAGGAAACCCCAGCTGGAGTGCTGTGTCCAGTCTGGGGTTGCCCAGTTCAAGAAATTCATTGACAATCTGGAGCAACACCAGCAGAGGGTCACCAGGATGGCGAGGGGGCAGGAGCACATGATGCTTGAAGACAGGCAGTCAGAGATGGGTTCGGCCAGCCCCATGATATGGTTGGACTTCATGATCTGAATGGTCTTTTCCGACCAAAATGATTCTATGATGAGAAGGCCAGGGCGAGATGTATTTGCTCTCCACAGCTCAGTAGCGGGAGTCATACTCTTCTGTGTCGTGCATGCTGATCACATGAAAGGCAATGGGCACAAACTGCAGCAAGGGAAATTCATTTAGATGTTAGGAAGATAATTTTCACCACGAGGGTAGTTCAGTACTAGAATAGGCTGCCCAGAGAAGCTGTGTCATTTCCATCCCAGCAGACATCCGAAACCGAACTGGACAAGGTCCTGAGGCACCTGATCTCGGCTGGACTCACTTTGTATGGGAGGAGGCACAAGATGACTTCCCAAGGTCTCTTCCAACCTAAATGACTCCAATTCTAAATGGAAGGGCTGCTGAGAGTAAGTTCAGCCCCACTAGAAGCTATTACTTCCAGTATGAAACCTAATGGGATGTGAAATGCTTTTCATGCCATCCCATGAAAACAGTGGAGAACTTAGAATTTTCACATTGTTTTTGTAGGTCAACACCAAGGCCTTTCCAGGTTTTGTCTGGTTTGGTTTTTGTTTCTCTACAAGGACATGAGGAAAGATTAGCTATTTGTCTGGTAATCAAACAGTGATTGAACATGAAACTGGAGCTCTTTCATTCAAGCAGAGTGCCCTGATCTTCAGGCCAGAAAGTGCTAGCCTCCCTCCACTTTCCCTGGCACAGCATATACTCTATCTGGAAAGGTAGCTCCAAAAAGTGAGGCATTTTTTCAGGGAAAATAATTTAGTTAGAAATTTCTGACCAGGTCTACATGGCCCCAGCAGTGCAGGACCACACAGCAACTTTAGAACAAAAAGTGAAGAAAAAACTCACTCACATTGCAACCACTGTATTTCTGAAATAGAAGGAAATGGTGAAGACCAAGAAGTTGGCCAGTATTTTGAGATTAACACCTCTGAAATGTGAAATATGTCCCAAGACAGATTATGATCATTAATGACAGAGCTTTGCTTTTGTTTCTCATGCAGTAGTGATGTATTTGATTTGAGCAGGGAATTCCCACAGAAAAAAAGCAAGACTTCAGGCTTTCAGCTCACATGGTCATCAGGCATCTTGTGACTGCGCTGCTTTTGTGTCTGGCAAGAGGGGCAGTGGTAACCACAGTTTTGGAGCAGACTTTGTGAGTATCTACAAGACTAAAATGCTTTCAGTGATAAAGATTGTGGCATTTATCTTCTTTGCATCATTCAAACAGTGCAAAGAGATGTAAATCTGTCCTAAATGTCACATCAGATCTTTGTTGGCTGCTTCTTCACCACCCTTTTTTGCCAGAGATGGTTAGCTACAGCTGGAAAATGCTCTCATCTGCACGATAGTGTCCTGGACATCATCCTGTCAACCAAGTCTGAAGAGGTGAACCTGGAGGAAAAACTGGCCCTTATGAATCTTACTGCCTCTTATTCAGTTGAATCCAGACTGCATTCAGCTGAAAATCTGACATTTTATCTTTTCGTTTTAATCTTCCATTGCAGTCTTGAGCTCTTCAGAGCAGGCTTCCTTTACCTGGGTGACCAGTGCCTGCCACAGCAGGTTCCTGGCCCCTGAGCACTACTGCAATAGACCAACACCTATCCCCAGCCCCCCAGATGTGGGCACAGTCCTACTGGGGATGATGGTGATAGCAAAAGGAGAACCAGGAGGAACAGGTATTTTTATGCAGCTGGTAATTACAGGGCATCTGGGGAGAGCATGTGGAATAGCAAAAGTGATGCTACCTTGCTGTGTGTTAGCTATCCCCGTTAGACTATGTTGTCTGGAACGTTACAAAGACTTTTCATCCAGTTCCCAGATTGCTTGGTGAATACAGGGAAGGATATGCTGAATGGGTTTGATGGTCAAAAATTGACCATCCTGACTTGTAGCTGGCTGGGGCTTGGGTGAGATCTAAGGAGGCTTAAAGCTGCCCTGTGCTGTCACAGGCACACGTGGGAGTTCCTGAGGAACCTAAGAGCACTTGGCTTCCCACAGCCGCCCTGGGAAGCTGGGGAGGCTTTTGTTACAACATACTTGCTGTCTTGATTGTGGTTCTGCTCAAACACGGATCCTGGACCCTTGCTTGGGCCCCCGGATCCCACTCCCCTGTCTGGTTCTTCGCTTCCTGCCCCAGCTGCTTGCACCAGCCCCGCACCCCACTCCGCACCCGCTCATGGTGCCGAGGCGGAGGAGGTCCCTGCTAGGCTGCTAACAAAGTTTTTCTCAGAAAAAGCTTCACCGTGTCCAAAGCCAGGATGCAACTCCAGAGAAAAACGTTGCTCTCGTGAACGGGGCCACTGTGTTCAGACCAGGCAAGAAAAGTTTTTAAATAGCTTCAGCAAAGCCTGTTTACCAAGCCTGTGAACTCTCAGGCCATGAGAGGGAGCTTTTAAAATGCTCTTCATGTACAGGAAAGCCTTTTGTCTTTATGAGTTCCACACGGCCCCGGCCTGGCTGCACTGCCCCGCTTACCAGTGGGCTCTGTCCTTTGCCCCACTGCTCCCCACCGCTTGCCGAAAGCGAGAGGAGCCGGTGGCACGCGGTGACACAGCCGCCCAGTTTTGGAGTGGTTCTTATCTCAGATCTTATCCGCTCAGTGTACAGCGTGCAGTCACAAAAGAAGCCTGCTCCAGATCCACCTGCCTCGGCTGGCGACAGAAAACGCACTGCCTGACACATTCAGGGGTATGACAAAGTCAGAGGAGTTTAATTTGCTTTCCATCACTGCGATGTTTTCATTTCTTCTTTCACTTCTAATAAATCTTTCGGTTTAGAAAGACATTGTGGGTGAGAGGTTCTGCACAATTTGGCAGGGGGGATGTTAGCTCTTAAACTATTAGCCGTAATAAGTAGTTTTATCTCATGGTGATAAGACCGGTATTTCCAAGAAGCCTGTGGCAACAGACGTAAGAAGTCCCATAACCACAGTGAAGTAACAGGAGTTTCCTACAGCTGGGAGCCAGGGGACAGGGCCTGGCACCCAGCTGCCACAGCACCTTACACGTAAGCAGCCAGCTGTGCCGCTGTGGTAGCTGCCGTCAGGGGCTGTTGTTACACACAGCTATTCTCTCCTGTCGCCTCCTTTCACCTCTCTGTAACCCTGGGGTCTTCACCAGGGAAAAAATCAACGTGATGCAGTGAGGAGCAAGGCAGGGTTTAGAATAGTTGAGTTTCTTAATTGTATTTCTAGATTATCCTGTGTTCCACATTGGAGGAGATGGTCTTATTAAAGGTGTTTAGCCTTTGAGATTTGAGAATTTCTCATTTGTGAAACAACCCTATCATGTTCTTTCACATTTGGTACCTCTAAGTAGATACACCTGTATAACAGTTTGAGGCCCAGCTGGATGGATTGTTCTTCTTCAGCTTTTGGATGGGAATCTTCCTGAGCTTTTTAAAATAGTCATGACTTGATTATAATGTTTTGATATGTGGTCTTGTTTTTGGAAGATGGGTCGGAATGTTCTAATCTTAAAGTTTGTAATTTTTCTTACTATGCAAATCTCCCTAGAGAAGGAGGCAGATTTAATCTTTTTAAGAGGCCCTCTCAGGCTTATGACCACCACAGGCTGTGTCCTATATGGGGACTCTTTGACAGTGTCTTGGAGCATTTATCTGCAAACTTACCAAAGCTCAAACTATCTGATCGCTTCCAATACAGACAGCCTCTGCTCAGGTGCTCCAGCATCCATCCAGTACAACTTGTTTCTCCTTTGCTTGGACTGATAATGGCTTAGTAAGGATGAAGGTAATGCATCAGAGCCCTTCAGCGTACTAGGGCTTCTGACAAGTTGTTGGCTGAAAGGAGGGACCCTGCAGGCAGTTTCTGTTAAGAAGAAAAAATAACAATAAACAGATTTTTTAATGCAGTCCCTTGCATTTACAAAGAATGTGCAAAAGTCTGTTTCTTTTAGAGCAGAAGAAATCAAACAGGAGTGACAGCATCTTGGAGCTTGGAACAAAGACATTATCTCTCAGCCAAAACTCTGTGTTAGGGTGGGGGAATTTTTCCTACTATGAAGGCTTCTATGTTTGTCTGCACTTAGTTGCTGTCTTTTTTTCTCTGCTGTGTCTGTGTGTCTTTTACATTCACACAAACCACCAGAGATAGCAAGGGAGCCACTCTGCCTCTGTTACGAGGTGAAACCTTCATTGTTTGAGTGATCTGGTTCCAGAAGGGAGCCTAAGCCTTTCTGCAATGATGGGAAGTGGCTATGTCCAGCCCCTAGCATTACTTATCGTTGTAATAGCTCTCAAGGTCTAAGGACACAGACAAGGAAAGGATTGTAGGTCTAATTTTTCAGGAGACCAACCTATGTACTCAAAAACTATACATAAATCTTTGGGCAGCCAAGGTTTTTTTGTAGGTCTGAGGCAGAAGCTGCAATTTTCATGGTACTGGTTGGGAATGATCGCTTTGTGATCAGTTTACTTCTAATACAATTGTTTTAATAGACTAAGGTAATGACACCTATGGACCACAGAGGGTGTTAGCAAGGGGAGAGGTGATGTGCTTGGGGGGCACAGCGACAGGTACGGAGCACCTGAGGACTGAGAGGGATTAGCGGCTGTGGGGTGTGTGAGACATTGCAGGATGACGTGAAGCAAATGTCTCTGCTGATCTGCTGATTTTTAGTAGCTAGCAGAGGTGAATATTATTTCTTAGCCTTATTTTTGGTAGGTCTTGCTTGAAAACTGATGAGTAGACATGGGGTAGTTGTTTTGTGAAAAAATGTTCTTTCCCGGGCAGCTGGCTGAAAGGTTGTCTTGGAGAGGAGGCCTGCTGGGCAGTGGTCCTGGACTCACTTCTTCAGAGACCACGGCACAGCACAGCTAGAGACTTCACCAGTGCAGATTCTGCACCGGGGAAAGCAGAAACGAGAAATCCCAAATACAGTCATGTGAATTTTTTAGTGTTTTTTTTTTTTCTTGTCTCATCTTGTCTGATAAACTTATCCAGCCATCCCCAAGTCGTTTTGAGTATCTGACACATGCAAAAGCACACTACCGGTTCCCTTCAGGTTAGTTCAGCTGTGAGAGGGCGTGAGTGTGGTTATGTGTGGGTGTGATGCATGCGTATGCTTATCAAAACCAGATAACACCAGAAAACTAATTACAACTTCTAACTGTGGTTGCAGTCTCCTCTGTGGAAGGGAAGTTTTCACAGGAATATTTCTTGCATTAGAGGAGAAATCAGATCCCCATCTTGCACTTGCTGTGTTCGGAGCGTTGCCAAAAAAACCCTTTTAAAAAGGCATTCCTGCTGGAATATGTCACGGACTATTCTCGCTCCCAGCTCTGACAGGCTTCAGATGGGGAACTGGAATGCAGACCTCCCAGTCCCACACAGGAGTGGTGGCATTCGGGAGGCTCACGTTGCAACCTAGAGAAAATAAGCACCAAGGCAGGGGCAATATCGCGTGAAGGTGACAGGGAGAAGTGAGCCAATACCATGTGCTGTGCGTACAGAGATCAGCAAATCCACAGCTCTACAGATCTGCATTTAACACTAGCCAGAGCTGAAGTCAGTGTAATGGTTAGCTGGGATTTACACATACCTACTTCTGCTAAAAAGTTTTTTTATTGCTTTAAAAGGCAATATCCTCACTTTAGAATGGGCTGCCTAAAGAGCACAGTGAAAAGCAAGGAGAGAAGGAAGCATCTGAGCTGAGCAAGGTGAGAATTAGATCATGGAAACATGGAGACTCTTCAAGGCAGAGCATTAGATGCAGGGTCCTCTTCATTCATCTTCTGGTCAGCCCATCTGCTTTAGAAGGGACTACCCTGCAGTAAGGAGAAAGAAGTGTAAATATATATATTCTTAGCTAGGGATAATTTCATTTCAGATTCTTTGTTTCCCAGGTTTGATTTAAACAAGCAGACCCACCCTCTCCCAGTAAATATTTCCTACTTCCTTTGGTGTCATGTCAGATTAAACCTGGAATATCGTTTAGAGATCATGTGAAAATGGTTCTATTTTCACCGTGTAACTGTCATGAATATCAACATACCAACTAGAACAGACTGTGATAATAAAAATATTGATCTCTCTGGCTGCTGAAAGAGTGACATGAACTGAATCTCACTGATATTTAATTTGCAAACGGAATTGCACCTATTTAGGGAAGGGAAAAACAGCAATGTTCATATTGATGAGAAACTCTGCATTTAAAAAGACTCCTTATTAATGATTCAAAACATACGGTTCCTGGGAGCTGTAAACAAGTTCAGTATTCTGTACACTAATCCATAACCATTATCATATGTAGAGAACAAGAAGTTACTCACAAACAGATGTTCCCTTTGCCAAACCCATTCATTTAATGCACATTTTACTCTCCAAGTCCTAGTTAGCAACTTTCTGTGGTGGGCGGATTACATGAAAGGATGGAAAAGCAGGGATTAGTTTGCCTGCAAAGGAGCAATGTCTTCGTGTTTGCTCTGTAGCCTTCTCCATCTTGCGTTGCAATGGAAGGGTTACTCCGCTTGGACTTGCTCTCACTGCCCTGGAGGGCACTCAGCTTTATGTTTCCAGGCTCTGTGAGGCACTACGAGATGCCAAACTTGTTCTGTTACCAGAGAGCTGCGTCGTTAAATGTGCTCTCTGTGCTGACCGGTAATGAAGCCTGGCATTCGCAAATGCTTATGCCCAGAGAAGGCAATTACCTTGCCATGAGCTGTAGGTGAGCTTTCAGGGAAAGAAATGCCAAAAGCTAAGGGTGGGGGAGGAATTACTGCTCTAATTTCAAAGTTACTTCATGTTTTCTCAGGGCCTAGTTCAGTCAGGTTTTTAGTATCTCCGTGTATGGAGATCTCACCACCTTTCCAGGTAACCTGTTCCACTGGTTAAGCACTCCAGTGAAAATTTTTTCCATATGTCCAGCTGGAATTTCTCTTGCAACCTGTAACCACATCTACTCTCCTTTTGCTGTGCACTTCCAAGAAGAGTGTAACTCAGCCTTTGCTGTAACTCCCTTTTAGGCAGGAGTAACACCCTCCCTCAGCATTCTCTTCTCCAGGGTTAAAGACACCCAGTTCCCTCAGCCCCTCCTCCTGCAGCATGTGCTGCAGCACCATGACCATCTTGATGACCTTCTACTGGACTCTCTTCAGTTTGTCAACATCCTTCTTTTACTGGGAGCCCCAGACTGGGCAGAGTACTCCCTGTGCAGTCTCATGAGTACTAAACAGAGAGGATCCTTACATGAATCATAGAATGCTTTGGGTTGGAAGGGACCTTTAGAGGTGATCTAGCCCAACCTCCCCTGCAGCAAGCAGGGACATCTTCAACTAGAACAGGGTGCTCAGAGCCCTGTCCAACCTGGCCTTGAATGTTTCCAGGGATGAGGCCTCTCTGGGCAACCTATGCCAGTGTTTCACCACCCTCGTGGTAAAAAATTTCTTACTTATATCCAGTCTAAATCTACTCTCCTTAGTTTAAAGCAATTTCTCTTTGTCCTGTCGCAGCAAGCCCTGCTGAAAATATTGTCCCCATCTTTCCTATAGGCCCCCTTCAGGTACTGGAAGGCTGCTCTGAGGTCTCTCCACAGCTTTCTCTTCTCCAGGCTGAACAGCCCCAGCTCTCTCAGCCTTTCCTCCTAGGAGAGGTTCTCCAGCTCCCTGATCATTTTAGAGGCCTTCTCTGGACCCGCTCCAACAGCTCCATGTCCTTGCCCAGGGAGGTTGTGGAGTCTCCTTCTTTGGAGATATTCAAGACCCGCCTGGACAAGGTCCTCTACAGCCTACTGTAGGTGACTCTGCTTCGGCAGGAGGGTTGGACTAGATGACCCACAG
>Ga0065711_1051995_pt1 | contig 10145 bp, 6 predicted proteins | sample Hoacrofraction12_FD_59098 | JGI IMG/M metagenome (GOLD analysis project Ga0065711, IMG submission 59098) | Hoatzin crop microbial communities from Cojedes, Venezuela - Epithelial fraction 12 v2 (version 2) | ecosystem: Host-associated > Birds > Digestive system > Esophagus > Crop | place...
CTGTCCCCAAAAACCAGCTTCTCCCACGCAGACCCCCCCCCCCCAAACCACCCCCTGCCCAAACAGCAGCTCCAAGAAAGTGTTAGAATTACTCCAAAAAGATAATCAGTTGTGTGCATTTTCAGAGCCATGACTGTGCCACGCAGTGAGCTAAGGCTCTCCCCTGGCCTGGCCCCCACGCATCACATTGTCTTCACCGGAGGGGTGGGGAGGGAGATGCCTGCTTTGCCTTCTCCCTCCATCACACTAGAAATACCCACATGACTACGGTAATCAATGATTCTTTATCCTTTCACACTGCTGAGAAGTGAGGGCATTAGCTGGCTTGGAAATCGAGTCAATTAAAGTTGAAACTTGTGTAAATACTGCCCTTCTCTTCTAGGCTCTTACCATGTCTGCCAAATTCTCTTCTTTAAAACAGCTTTCCCTCTCCCCTCCCTTTCCACCACTGCAAAAACACACACACGAGCAGAGAAGTCACTCCGAGAAGGTCAATCAGATCCTCAAATGCAGACTGGAATAGCGTCTAATCTTCTTTTACAGTGTCACAATAAAAAGCCAAAAACCATTTTTAGTTCACATTCCTTTGCATCCAAAATCCAGGGTAATTTTACATTCTTAATTAAATTTTACATCTTTATTCTGTATTCAGACTTTCCTCCACAAGACTCAGATGGCTCAATCCTTTCTTACAGGATGTGAAAGAGCAAGGAGACTTCGCAGTGCTCCTTGGTGGAATGTGACATCGTCATTCAAAGCTTTACAAGTTAGGTTGGTTTTAGGATATAGCTACTTCTTTGGGCTGCTCTGCTTTAGTTTATACAAATCCTGTTATTTCTTCACTGACCAGACAAATCATTAGAGATATTACAGCCGTGATACAAAGTCATCTTAACTGATAAAAAAAAAATTTGCAATCCAGTCTGCACTAAGGAAACCATGCTGATGATGCCCTAATCCTGACCTGCAGAAGGACGTTTGTCACCCTGACCATGAGAAGCAACACATTCTTCCTTTCACCTTTTCCCCTCATCTTCCCACGCCATGTAAATAAGTCAGCTTGACATACAGACCAATTACAAAGCCTATACCAAATGCCAGCATACCACTGAACTACACCAAAGCTCAAAGATCTTTCACAAGCAAGTCTTCAATATCCGTAAGACACTCCAGAAACTCTGTACCACAGACACAGTCTCTACCACGAGACCCTGCCTGGACTCACAGCATCAGCACCGCACGCTCACACAGCGCAAGGTGCCAGCGGCAAGCTGCTCTCGCAGCAAGACAACCTCCCTTTTGGCACACCTTCTCCAGGCACTTCCCTCTCCTCCTTCACCACGCCTGTGTCTCACCTCCAGCTCCCCAGGCTCAGTCACCGCTGAGGACGCCTGGCAGCAGTCACAGCCCCAAGATGCACACAGCCCACCGACCCCCACAGAGAAACGGGGTGTTTGGGCAGGGGGGAGGGCAGACAGCATGGCCACAGGGCTGCTGGGAGCAGAGAGCGATGCTGCAGCCGAGCGAGCTGCGGGGAGGCAGCCCTGACCTCAGGACAGGCGAGCGAGGAGAGAAAGACGCTTCGGGAACCTCTACTCTTTCCGCAATGTGAGACAGGATTTGCAAGAGCTCGCAAGCTCCTCACACAAAGCACACGCTGCCTCGCTCGGCTTCACAGAGTTAGAGGATACTGGCAGGAAGAGGGGAACCAAGTCCAGCTACTGGATGAAAGCATCGCTGCCTGCACAGCTCAACCATTTATGGCTCAACTATAGGTTCATGCAAAAATTCACTCCCACCACACAGCTTGAATGTAGATCCGTACTCAAACGTTGACTTTAGACAAGCCACAGTTGCACACAGGAAGAAAGCTTCAGTCCGCACACACTTTAAAAAATAAATAAATAACAAATCCCACAGATGATTCTCTGGCTTGATGAATCTTCTCTGAATCACTGCCAAAGTCAGTACAGATATGACATGGCTGAAGTCAAGCATACAAGTTGGCCAGATATCCCAAGAAGAGAAAGAAATTTAGCATTTGTATGCAACCATGTTGGTCCACCCATAAAATCACTTCTTTCTCGTTCATTACTTCCTTCACCTCAATAGCCAAAAAACCTAACACAGCTATATAAAGCAATTTAAGCATTTTGAGTAACATTTGTTATAAAACCTGAACTTCATTCAACTGCTAGCAGAGAGCACTTGAAGCAAAACACAGGGGATAGGAAGAACATTTAATACGTGTTTTGCCACTCTCCAAATGACTTTGCAGAAGGCAGAACTTGATTTCAGACAGCAGCAGACCCCTGTAATAAAGGCTCGGAAAAGATTTCTTCAGTCCACCCAAGAGTTCACGTATAATGGAGCTGGTAGCCAGCCAGAAAGTCTGAGCTAATCAATTAGCTCAACCTTTATTGTGTTAAAATTATGGAAAAAAACAACCAGAAATGTTTCTGAAGAGATATGCCAGTCACTGCTTTGCGGTCCAGAACCCAAGAACCCAAACTCCAGGTCTTCTCAAGCTCTGTTTGGTAAAACAAAGGAAAGCCATGACACATCACCTTGCCCCAAAAGTGATTCTGTATTTACCACAGGCAAGAATCACAACCAAAATTACTAAAGGACTTCCTTTGGGTTTCAGTTTGCAGGGTGGTGGGGTTTTTTTCAGGCTAAAGCATACTAGCCTTAGCAAGGCTGAGACATTTGCAGCTCTACCCAAGGCAGCCCCCTTGAGTCACAGAAGTTTATGGGCAAGATCTGCCCTAAAGCCATCAAGACCATTTCCTAGTAGACACAAGACAGTCATCTCTAATCCCTTTATTTGTCTTTGGCTATAGAAACCCATCTCGGTCAGAGCGGCGTGGCTGAACCAGCTCGCAGGCAGCTCTGGGACCGTGAGACTGGGAACAGCTGAGACATTCCAGGAAAACACATTTCAGCCGTCAACTGGCCTGAAACAAGTTACGTTTTACCACAACATTTCAGGGCAAGTCAACCAAATCTCCAGTGTTCCTCATAGTGCTGTCGTAAGTCCTCACAGCATTTCTCATAATATGAATAATGATGGATTTATTACCAGTTACTTCCTCAGTTGCTTTGGTTCATGACTATCATACAATAAGATGCAGCTACACATACCTTTCATAACCTTCTGAAACTGTGAAGCTGCTACTTTTTTTTCCCTTTTTTAAATGTACAAGAGCAATAGTAACATTTTTTACAGCTGACTTGACCAATAAAAAACCCCACCTAGCACTGACATATTTAGTTTTCATTTTAAAAACACACGTCCCTTTCCTTATTTAAAAAAAAAAGACACCTATGAATAAAGACACTGTCGCTTAGATTCACATTTCAGGGCAGCATACGGATCAGACACAAGGTCCACACAAGTTCTTTTCCCTAAACCCCCTGCAACACAAATTGTAGAAAACTCCCTTCAACAGGTAAACCTTGCAAAAGCAGGCAGGCTCTGGAGACGCTCTGCAAAGCCAGGTCTTTTATTTAGCTTGCTTGCTTGTGTAGCTCCATTACATTTGTTGGAATGCGCAGGAAAAAACCCTACGTTGGGTCTTCAGAAAAATCAGCAGGCTTCCCTGGCCCAGCAGTTAGCAACCACCAAAAGGAGACGGGACCCGTTCCCCTCTTTCCCATTTCTTCCCCTTTCTTTCCCTAGAAGGGGACCTCTCCTCAGCCACCCCACTGCATACTTCCAAGAGCTGATCCCATCCTCTAACCCTGAAGAGAACCAAATCAGGAAAAAAACAGGTACGCAGGACACCTTTCCACCCAATTAGAGAGTCAGCCATGAGCACGTGTTTGACCAAGCTGGCCTGAGGTAAGAGGCCCAAACATTCTGACAAAAGCGACATTAGCTTTCGGTAGCAGCGAGCTCTTAGCATGGCCCACATCTTTCGAGAAATGAAGACCTGCCTCTTTTCCAAGGGAGAAGCTTCTCGAGCCTCTTCACATCTGCAGATTTTTCACAACAGAAATTTATATTTCAGCACTCCAAAAAAGGAAACAGTGACTTGTATCGCTGACAGCTGCACACTAGCTGACTGCCCAAAACTCGATCGGGCATTACCAAATTGACCTGATCGGCTACTTCATGTCACCTACCGAAGTGTCACCTTAGCTCACCTGAACTCTAAATGAGAGACACCAGGGAGTAAAGCTTGTAAGGAAAATTTGGACTGTTGGACATGAAGGGGTCAAGAAGTTCTCAGAGATGAATACAAGAAAAACCAAAAGTCAGGTTGTTACAGGACTCCTTCATTTACTTCACTTTTCCAAACACTCACGAGGACTTCTCCTGCTCCTGGTAAGCAGAGCTGAACCACTTGCGAGCAAAGCAGGACAAATTACACATTTACCAAAATTAGCTACGGCTAGCAAGACACTTTGCTATGCCATTCTCCCAACAAAGGCTGTATCAGCAGTGCTGCTTTCCACAGGACTCTGGGGAGGGAAGTTACCCAGCGACAACTCAATCAGGTACTGCAAGCGCCATCACACACCTAAACTCATCCTGTCATGCACAGCATCAGCTGCAACATTCTTCGCAATGCTCCTCTGACTTACCATGTGTTAACAATGTGATCCACCTTTGCGAACAAGAAACTCCACAGAGATTTCTCCTGACCTTTTTAGCATCAGCTCTAGAACAAAAAAAATGCACGCTGAATGCAAAACAAGCCTGAGCACACATCAAAGATGCCAGCAACCCAAATAGCATTTGCTCTGCACTCCTACGGCTCATCTCATAGAATCCCTTCTCCTGAAGCCTTTTAGAAAAAAAAAAAAAAAACAACCCACAATGCCTCTTCTGAAACCTTGCAAATGTTAAATGTCATGATGATGGGTAATGTTATAATAGCCTACCAGTAAAGACTATCAAAAGTTATCAGCTCATGAAAATCATGCATAATCTGTGACATTCTATTTTGATAATTTCTAGAGCATAATAATGTGCTATTTTGATTGCTTTCCCCTTACAGGGCCTTCATGAAGAACCATCACTTAAAAACAAAAACTAAAGCTAGGTGCCCAGCAGCCAGGGAGGAAGAACAAAAAAAAAAACAACCCACAGTCAACAAACAAACCAACCCACCCCCAAAAAAACCCCACGTTTGGCCTTAACTTTTCAGACTTCAGGATTCCTGGAATGAAATATTTCATCACAATACAACACAAAAGACTTAACACTAAAGCTGGTGAGCTTTTTCGCAAAGTATTAAAAATGCATGCATCCTATGCCTAGCGTGTAGATGCTGATGGCAAATCTGCCTCTAGCACAGGATTTAGTGGCAAGTAGTACTTTGTCCTCACAATTGTGCTGCACAGATATCCTTCTCTTGGAAACTGTTTACTACACTCCTTGCTGTGACCAAGTACAGTAACTGGAACATCACAGTTAGAGCTGGACAGGAAAAACAAAAGCAACCTGACCCACCAAGAAAGCATCTGCCAGCACTTGAGCCATTGTTCTGCAAAATATCAAGGCCTGAGTTCTGAGATAATCCCCTGACATCTCGGGTGATGTCAGCACGAGCAGCTATTAGAATGAAGAATGATCACCCACAAGACATTAATTCGGGAAGAATCAATGGCCTTGCAATACATATTTCTCCCTTAACATTCTCCTAAATGGACTTTAATACATTTGAGCCAGAAGGAAAAGCAGGCCTTTTAAGAAAGGATTTGGCACAAGACAAAAATATCACAAGCTTCTGAATTTTTAGCTTTTCCAGCTCCTTGAAGTTTAATTCCACACTTGTGCTTTGACATAATAAAAGCTCCTCATTCCTTTCCAAGGATGCTCAGAGCTTTAACAGTACAGTAAGCAAGACCAACCTACAGATTTTACCTTCCCCCAGTGCTTCTCACCCCCTTTCCCAACTCCCATTTAAGCAGAGAGAACATTCTCCTATCTGAATCTGTACCTAGTAGTTTGGCAGAAATTAACATCATAGGAAAGAAGGAAGGGGGAGTAAAAAAAAAAAAAAAACAAACAAGAAAAAAAAATCAATTACCCATTTTATTTCATCTCTTGAAAGCTTCTGCTCTAATCCTTTCTAACATATAACTATCTTGTCCTGCCATCCTCCATTAAAAATCAAGATCCCAGCATATTTTCTCACAGTTTTTCCTCTAGAAAAGGATCCAAATCCTTGTTGCCAGTTAGTTTTGAAATGTGAAGCACTCCACAAACATACATAGCATGCACAGATACAGGGCCTGGCTGTAACTCCCTGATCAAGAATATGTCTCAGGGTCAAACCATTCTGCAACAGGAGTGTTCACAGTGGACGAGATTTGGGTGATGTTTCAAGGATTCCCTTCCCCATGGTTTCAAAACCAAAATTAGCACTTGAAGATGACCTAGAAATAAAGTTTACTGAAGGAAAACAGAACTTCTGAAAACTTAGTCTGTGCTACAAACCAACAACGTGAGTCCGAACAGAGCTGCAGCCACTTGATCAAGTCATCAGAAAGGCAGAATTTAGACTCTGGGCATTGCAAAAAGTTTCTAAGTGTTCATCAAGTGCTAATCTCCACCATGAAAAGAGTCTGTGGACTTAGAGATTCTCTCTGCTTATTGATTTTCTCACCAGGGATGCATAATGGAAGAATGATACTGGTGTCATGGAGTATTATCCACCCTTACTTATCCACAGCCTTCAGCAACCACAGGCTCAGTTTCACAGCAGCTGCCCAGTTTTTCCAATTTCTCTGTTGACACAAGTTCTGCAGCAGTAAGTGTGAAGGGAGCGTAAGGACCGGGCTCTGAAGTTTACTTTGTGAACAAATGTAGAAATCCCCACAGCGGCTCAGCAATAGAGTTCCTTCCCAGTGGGCTATAGGTTTATTCCAGTGGGATGGCATGGCATTTCCTCCACAGTTTGCCTGCCAGGAAAGTCATTTCCTATTTTTGTCCAGTTGAGAATTAGTAGAAGCTGGCATTGATGGAGGCTGGGAAGAATCAGAGGCTGGTTTGCTAGTGGTTTAACTAAACATGTGTTTACAATTACCTCATTCATCATGACCTGCCTGTGTAAAACTGCCTTTTTGGAATTTGCCCATGTTCCTTGGCTTTGGCCTCTGAAAAAGCTGCAACAGACTCGCTAAGAAATACTTTGTTTGAATAGTACTGCTGGAGCAACAGGACTGTCCAATAGTTAATATTGTAATCATTTATACAACTGCTGGGCATTAAGATCATCGTAGCTGCTCAACTTGTTGCTGTTGGCCCAAGGATGACAGCTTAGCAGCAGGAGGGTAAGATAATGGGAAAACCTCTTGCAGTCTTACCCTGACGTTCCACAAAAGAACACAACAGAAACAGGACACGGTATTTCTTTCTCAAGATACTCTATAGTATCTGCCTGCAAGAAGAGAACGCAGAGACGGTCACAGCGTTCCCAGTAAACTCGTCTCGGGCACTCATTGCTTCTGCATTCAAGGACCACGACTATCACCATAGTCCCAAAGCTCTTTTCAGAAGTACACTGCGCAGTATAATTAACACTTACGACTCCCCTCACCCTCTCCCCGATTCTCACGTCAGGAAAAAATAAGCAGAGTCTGTCCTGCCTTCACACGGCCAAGGGGAAACTTCTCACTGCTGATCCTTTCTCCAAGAAGTTGTCAAACTATTATAGCAAACAAACCTTATGCTATCCCATCACATCTGAACCAGCATAACCTCAAAGCCAGCAGTCTTGCAAGCTTCAAAGAGCTCCAAGAGACACATTCACCTCTTTTCGGCTCTGGGAAGAGCTCATTTCTCTCGTTATCAATCAGGTACCCTTTCATGACACGTGCCTAGATTATGCCAGATCGAGTCTAGCAATCTACAAGCTTGGTACAACCTGTAATTTTACTTCATACCATACATCAGAACTACATATTCTTCTCTACCACGTTCCTCTCTCCAAAGCTATTGTTTGATACCCAAAGATGTAACAACTTACCAAAAATGACTTATCAAAGGCTTCTGAAAGACTTGGGTAAGGAAAAAGTCTGTCACACTAATATACAGTATTAGTCACATGCTGTATTACCCGTGCTGCTGGAGAAGGTCTCCTATACTGCTAGAAAGATCACGCACTTCGAACAACCAATTTTCATGATGGCCACCTTTTGCTGTAGCCATTCAGGAGAAATAATCAGCATGTCTCCATAGGTTAACTAACTAGGACACGATTGGCAGGTTTCATTAAAAGTTCTCTTGGCTTGTAAATGAGCATTAATGTCGGGTTTTGAAGAACCCACGTGATTCATCCTGCCTAAACTTTTATTCAAGCCACACTTGAGTCTCTGGTCCTTTCCACTATGGGTAGTTTGCCTGTAAGATCCCAAGCAGCCACACAGCCGCCGCCTTCTCCTAACAGAAAATGACTCACCCAGTGCTCAAAACCTCATGCTTCTATGAGAGTGTCTTCCCACAAGTTTTCAAGTTCACTGGCAGCACTGGCTCCCCACCATTAAATAGAAACCACTGGTCTTTTCTGTTACAAAGACCAGGCAAGACAGAACTGTTCACAAGGACACTAGTCTAAAGTAGGGCTTGAACTTGTAATGTCTTCAGTACCAACAGCCAATTCCATTGGCTCTGCATGAGCTGATTCATCTCTGACTTATGAAAGACCCTAGGAAAGCAAAAAAGGAGAGGAGTTTTCAGGCAATGGATTCACATCAGTGTGAGTGCAAAGATCTGTTACAATGAGAGTTTCAAGATAACTTGGCACTGGTGGCAACTCACCGCACGAATCCTTCCATCATCAGTGCCCCTATACACACCGTGAGTCCACAAGCTGCTAGACACCACAAACGACATCACTTTCAGATGAACAAACATTCTATATGAAAAATGTAGTGACTGCCTCACTCTCACAACAGGTTATCCACTGAAGAGATACCGGCCATGGGAAGAAAGCACACCAGCAAAGGAACTGTTGGTTATATCCAACCATATCTCAAAGTCAGACTTTTCTGGTTGCTCCATCACTGAAGAGATAAACAGTCTGTCTGCAGACAGGATGCTTCACCCTGATCAACAGTTTTCTTTTATGCTGCACTCACGGTGGAATCTGGCTTCCTTGGAATAGTCCTCCCCACATCCCCAGTCCAACAGAGGAGCCATACTGAGCTAACGGGAGAACTGCTGTTCAGAAAGATCATCCAATTCAACAGATGGCAGGAGAATAGGAAAGATCTGGCATGGGACGAGCTCAGAAGTGCACAGCTCAACAAGCGTAAGGACAGAAAAGTCAATGAGGTGACATCTGTTTGCTCAGTAATATTATGTTTCAGAACAGCCACTGGTTCGGGAGAAAAATGATGGGATACAAGACTACTTCGCCACATCCAAGTTTAGATTGCAAAGTGCTCTCCTGACCAGCAGGCAGTGCAAGCATGGCAAACCCCTAAATGGAGTTCAACACTTACACAAGGATTCCTTGGCAACCTCATTCTTCATAATTCCTGAAAGGACTGGAGATTCTCACCTTTTAGGAAAAGGCTCTCCATTCCTAGATATCCCTAGGTAAAGAGTCGCAACTGGTATATTTTGGACATGCCCAGGAGCAGGTCCAGTTTCCAAGAAAAACAATCCTAACTTCTTAGCCTGCTTTCCTACAGAAGGAGGCTTATGCAATCACGCTGCAGCCAAGCCAGTTGGCAAGTTTCGTGCAAGCCTGACAGAGGCAGAGGTCTCGGGAGTTATCTTCCTTGCTTGTGAAAACACTGGGCCAACGTGGGTACAGGAGAGAAACGCACTACTGTGGAATGGCATCAATACCCTCATAGCTGAGACAAATCCAAAGCAAAGCAGGCTTCCTTAAGTCTTGGTTTGGACAGAAATGCTGGTTTAAAACAAGGAAAAGCATTTCCCTCAACCCCTTTAACACAGTTCAAGTAGAGATTCACCATAAAAAGGCCAGCAGAAACTGGCAAGGCTTGTGCACCACAGTATTTGCTGTGACAAGTCAAATTTTTACCCGAGCAAATACTTAAGCGCGTCCTAAAAATGCGTACCACTGGCCATCAAGAGGCACACCCTTTCATCTCTCCCCCAACCCCAGCTTCCAGGTCTCTGAAGAAGCACCTGAGCACAATCCCCTCCCCCCCCCCCA
>Ga0065711_1051996_pt1 | contig 10145 bp, 6 predicted proteins | sample Hoacrofraction12_FD_59098 | JGI IMG/M metagenome (GOLD analysis project Ga0065711, IMG submission 59098) | Hoatzin crop microbial communities from Cojedes, Venezuela - Epithelial fraction 12 v2 (version 2) | ecosystem: Host-associated > Birds > Digestive system > Esophagus > Crop | place...
AGAACTGGACACAGTACTCCAGATGAGGCCTCACCAGGGCAGTGTAGAGGGGAAGGAGAACCTCCCTTGTCCTGCTGGCCACACTCTTCTTGATGCACCCCAGGATCCCATTGGCCTTCTTGGCAGCCAGTTTAGTCACATTGTAAACTCAAACCCTGGAGCTGGTTTTAATGGGAATGTTAGTAGGTCCATAACCGGAGATACGGCGTGTGTTTCTGTAACTTGAGCTATCAAACTTACCGCTCCTTTGGTACCTCGTAAAGTAAGCACTGGGATTTGGTAAAGAAATTGTAACGAACCCAAAGATGATCAAATTCTGAGGGATAAACTGCTTTTCTAATTTTGCATAGGAGGATGTTTTACCTTTAAAAACCTCTGACCATAAAACCTTTTGAATACTGACAATACCCTGTACCCAGTACGACCAGTCTGATGTTGGATTCCACGTTTTCCCCTCGATGTGATGAATATGGGAAAAAATCGGGATAGTCTTTTGCCTGTCGTTTGAAATTATGCTGCCTAAGGAGCACCTCAGTATGTAGAAACTGATGTCTTTCATTGCTTTTTTTGTTTGCTGCTCCCAAGGGATGTAGATTGTTCACGTTAAGTCTGCATGTCCAAAGAGCAGTGAGGCTGGTGAGGGGTCTGGAGAACAAGTGCTGTGAGGAGCGGCTGAGGGAGCTGGGGCTGTTTAGTCTGGAGAAGAGGAGACTCAGGGGAGACCTTATTGCTCTCTACAACTACCTGGAAGGAGTCTGTAGTGAGGTGGGTGTTGGTCTCTTCTCTCAAGTAACTAGCAATAGGACGAGAGGCAATGGCCTCAAGTTGCATCAGGGGAGGTTTAGATTGGATATGAGGAAAAATTTCTTTCCTGAAAGAGTGGTCAGGCATTGGAACAGGCTGTCCAGGGCAGTGGTGGAGTCACCGTCCCTGGAGGTGTTCGAAAAACGTGTAGATGTGGCACTTCAGGCCATGGTTTAGCGGGCCTGGTGGTGATGGGTTGATGGTTGGACTTGGTGATCTTAGAGGTGTTTGCCAACCTTAATGATTCTGTGACTCTATGATCCTCTTAATGTTTGTTTTGGTGTTTTCCTGTAGCTTTTCTCCCTGTTTTTCTGCCAAATAAAACCTGATTAATGCGTATGTTAAGTGAATGAAATACAGCAAATGAATGTTAAAGCAGGCTTTCTTTTAGTTCTCCTTTACTAAACAGTAACTCATCTTCCTTTGGTTTGTAGCAAATTTTCCTGCTGTTTGTACGTAAGCTTGAAATAAAGCTTAGTGTTTTCACTCGTGGCTTCAAGGTAGAGCAGGTTGTTCTGATGGAGGCCGAACATAATGCAGAAGTTGTGACCCATGTCTGAGCCTGAAAACTGCCGTGTCTTTCCTGGCAGTTGTGCTGTTGAAGGGCTTCGTCTGCACGAGTTTGTCCTGGTGAAGCTCCCCACCCTGCAGACGTTTGGAGTTTGACGGTGGCTGTTTTAACCTTACGGGAGAGGAGCCCTGCGGCTGGGAGCATGTATGGCCATGTTGTCTTGGTATTAGTCTGCCACAGGGGAGATTTTTATACCTGCTTCAGCTTTCAAGTCAAGGTTTGTCTGAAGAGCAAGTTCCTTTGGTGAGGATAAGGCAAGAGTAGCATCGTGGAGGCCTTCCCAGCATTCTCCAGTCTGTTGGTGTAGGGTGGATAGGAGGAAAGGCTTTAACTGCATGGGCATAAGGTTGGCTTAATACATTTGTGTTGTCAGAAAGGAGAACAATAAAGCAAAGTACAAAAGTTGTAATGGCTTCTTGAGTTTTCAGAGGCAAGAGGGATAGGAAACGAAGCTAGCGCTTGGAGGTGGGTGCAGTCCCTCAAGGGTCAGGCACTGGGGAAATGTTTGGGAGCGGTGTCTCCTTGGCCTGCTCTTACCATCTTCCCTGAGGGCAGGACTTCAGAGGCCTTTGTCTGACCCCATGCTGCCAGTCTGAAGTTCTTGAAGTTCTGTTAGGTGGATGCGGTTCCACCATTTATTCAAGAGGTAAAGGCGCGCTGCACGGATGGGCTGTGTGTTTCCTCTTTTAGCTTGTGGGTCCGAATTGGGTAGATGCTTAAGATTGTTGTGTTAGACTTCAAGTCCTGTTTTAGCCTCCAGCAAATGATATTATCTGCAGCCTGAAGATTTCACGCCTCGATACTGCCAGATTCCTGTTAGCTGAGCTCATGGCGTGGTTTGACGTGACCGGTGAACTGGCGGTAAGGGCTAGTTGCTGCACGAGGGGAGACGCTCGCCCTCGCTGCCCCTGCCCGGCTGCTGCTCTTCTTCTGTGCTTGTCTAACATCTACAGCGAGCTACTTCAAGCAGCTGTGGTATAAAACTAAGCCAACCCTAAAAATCAAATCACTTTTTTTCTTTTTTTTTCTCTTCTCTCCCCCCGATAGTTTCCTGCTCTGGTTGTTGGGGAGGTCGGCGGAGCGCTGCGCCGGGTGGCAGGTTGGTGGCTGAAGCTCTGTTGAGGAGCAGCCGGGCGTTGCAGGAGCTTGTCTGCAACCCCAAGGCTCTCTTCTGCCTCACAGTGCAGTAAAGGAAGGCTCAGGCGTTCAGGAGCAGCGCTGCTGGAAGCAGTTTCGCTCTCCTCCAGCCCCCTTTCGCAGGCCAGCTTTACTACCAGAAAGGCGTTCAGAGTACTACGCCAAAAAGATCAAGTTTTACTTTTATTTTTAACATCTCCGGATTTCCAAAACTGCCTCCCTGCTGGCTGCTCGCTGTGAGGAGGAGGTGCAGAAATCCCGGAGCACTTGTCCAAGCCCTGGAGCAAAGCCCTGCAGTTCTCTGCTCTTTCCAGCCAGCAGACTGGAATGATGCTGGAGACCGTGTCGGGCAAGGGAGGAGGTATTGTTTGCTCTTTTTCTCTTGTACTGCATCGATTTCACAGACACCATCTGCTTGTGGCTGATGAATTTGCAGCAGTAGCCAAGAGGCAATTTTTTCTTTTTCTTTTTTTTTTTAATTTGAGATGCAGGCTCATACCATGGTCCATGCCTTTTGCCACCAGACCTGGAAATCACTGTGAAACCAGGCTAGTCGATGATAAAACTTAACCACTTATGTAGCAGTTGATGAGCGGGGGGATGGTGGTGATATTAAGGGTTCCTCAGTGAATAATGAATTTAGCTCTGGATGGTGTTGAGTTGTGCTGCTTCCCAAAATAGCGTAAAACGAGTGATGTGGCAATGTCTTGGCCTGAAACAGGAGAGCCTGGTGTTGGTGTGCAGCTTCTGAGTGGAAAGACTCCAGTTCAGTGGCTGGGCTGTCCGCGTTTCCCTATCCTGATCTTCAGAGGATTGTTGCAGGACCAGACTTGGGAGATTTTAGGGATGGGAACTCCTGTTAAAACTGGAAGGTGCTGGTCAGTCTTGAAGGCTTTGGTGGAGCCATGCGTTAAGTCATTGAGAAGCTAGAGGAAGAAGTCCTGCTGAAGATACTGCTTTCGTTCGTGATTGTGGTGTTCAAATTCGGGTCACTTGCTCCAAGGGGCTTGCAGGCTGTCGGGTAGTCATCTGGGTAGGGTTTTTATGTTTGTACATGTATGGGGGCTCGAAAAAAGGCAGCTAAATGTCCCTTAAAAATGAGTCTTTATGGATTTACAGCAAATACTTTGTGTGAATCGTTGTAAGATTCAGGTAGAACTAAAATGAGTTTATTTTTTGTTTCCCTTTCCTAGAATATGACAGATACCTAGCATCTAGCAAAACCATGGCAGCAGCTTACCTAGATCCAAACTTGAATCATACACCGAGTTCAAGTGCAAAGACACACCTCAGTACTGGGATGGAGCGTTCCCCAGGGGCCATGGAACGAGTCTTAAAGGTTTTTCACTACTTTGAAAACAGCAGTGAACCGACAACGTGGGCCAGCATTATCCGGCATGGAGATGCTACTGACGTCCGGGTAAGTGTTCTTGGCGTTCTCATGCCGTCTTCAGGTTAACTTCATCCTCAAAAAATAGGGGGTAAAAATCTGGAAGCAAGCAAACACAGAATTTTTTGTGGTCTATTTTAAAAAAATCTTCACCTGGTGTATATTGTGAGTAACTTCAGAATAAGCTTAAAGTGGTACCAGCTTTCCTTGAGAACAAAAAAACCTGGTGTGTGATTGTGGATTAGCTTAAAGAAATGAGAGAGCTTCCCGTTTCTGCCAGATAGAAGCTTGAAATTGAGAACAGTGGTTATCAGTCTGATACCACTGTTGATGTATGTCGGTTGGCTTTTGCCAGTTCAGACTCCCCAAAAGCCTGCATGACGCCTCGTAGCAGAATGGCGGGGATGAGGGCTGAGGTGAAGGTGACATTGAATGACACAGTTCATGTTTTAAAAAAAAAATTTTTTTTTACATGTTTCAATGTATGATGTGTGTATTTACATGTTTAAAATGTTTAAATGTGATGTGTACATGACTTTTTTTGGAAAAAATAGTCTTGTTTGAAAACTCATTCTCCCGCAGTGTGAGGAAATTGAGCTGCAAAGTCCTTTCTTCCCCCAGTAAGTCCCTTTGTGCGTCCCTCCTGCCACCCTGGTAGTCACCTGCAGCTGGTGTTTGTACAGTGTGGTCCTTCAGTTAGTCGATGTAAAAGAATCCAAGGTTGGGATTTTTTTAACAGCAGCTCTTAGGTATCTGTAATCTTAGATATGTGTGGAAGTGTATGTGTGCATGAAAAAGCAGTGTTTATTCTGAAGCAGGCATTCTCTTTAACGCTGAAACCTTTACTTACCATTTGCTACGCTTACTCTTTCAATTTTTGAGGTGATGCAGTATTTAAACTGAAATGAGAGTTGATTTAACATGTCAAATGCTTTTAAAACTTTGTGGTTTGCTTCTTTTTAGTTATCCTCCCAGAGCAGGATCTTGCATGGCGGTAGGTCTTGTGCTGGGTTGTTTTCTTCTGTGAGGTTCTCACTGTAGAAGCAGGTTCCCATCTGCTCGCTCCTTCCGACGTTTGTGTTCTCTGCACGGTACTTCAAATTCCACTCCAGACATGATTCCAATCTGCTGGAGGGAGACAGTTGTCAGAGTTAAGGAGATCTGTTGTCTCCTTCTGCCCACTACTAAGTTTTATTTGTGCAAGGGAAAACTGAGTAAAAAAGACTGAAGAGTTTGGAATGTTTTCCTTTCCTACTGTTTATTTTCTAGCATCTCTGTGTGTGAAAAGACCTGACGGCATTCCTAAGTGGAGTAGATCTTCTGACAGTGGTCACAGACCTGTGAAATTTGAGGATTTTCATTGGTGATGATCAGAAAATCTGTCTCTTGTCAATTTAATAAACGCCCATCTCTGCGTAGGGATAGCTCGACGAGCAGACAGTCAGAGGTACAACAACAGGAATAATTATCATCACTAGCATGCGCTTATTTTATACAGAATGGGGTTTTGGGGGTGCCACTTAAAACATCTTTGCTCCCTGGCTTGAGTATAGTGGTTTGATATATCTAATATGATTGATTCATTTCATAAAGTATATTACTTGGTACAAGGGAAGAAAAACTATGTCTCAGGATGTTTTTAACCTTGCAAGTCTCTACTGTGGATGAACGTCTAGGGTTCTTTATATGGTATGTGAAATCATGGTTATCTTTCCAAAGAAGTGTGTAGAAACTTGAAAAACTAAAGCAGAGATTACATCTCTGGTTTCTCCAGCTCAGAAATAGCTGTGGTTATGGGCTTTGAGGATCCAAAGCTTAAGGTCCCTGTGAGAAATTCAGTGCTGAGTTCAATTTGCAGTTACATATCCTTGTTTTAAGCAAAAATGTTTAATTTTTTTATAAAGTTGGGATCAAAAGAACAGGCAAGTCACAGTTACCTGAGGCTTACCTTAATTTTTAATGTTCTTGTATGCAGATTTAATTGGATTTTTTTAAAAAAAAGGAATGGGATTTTTGTATTGTTCTCCTTTCCTAATAAAGAAGAAGGGAATGGGTTTTGTTCTTTTAACAACTGTGGTTCTTTTTTCATTTTGCTAAACTGGGGCAGTGACTGTTGAATGTGCAGGTACTCCATAGGAAAGATCTAGCACTGAGGTATTACCATGTCCTGACATTTATTTTAGAAACAGTAAGCCGTTGTCGGAGTACAAGCCTACATTCCACTGGAATGACTGCTGTTTGACCAGGCTGAATAATTGAAGATTAAAATAGCTTTTAAGTTTTTTTTATGCCTTAGTTTTAAACACACACACACCCCTTCTTTTGCGGAGTTCTGCGATAGAACTTCCATTTCTTCTGAATTACAAACTGAGAAGGAGACTGGTGCTGGGTTTGGCCTTTGGCTTGTTTCCGAGGAGCTCTTCAAGACTGTTCAGAGGTGGATGTCTCTGAGACAGCTCTGCAATTAAAAGGAAAAGAAAAAAAGGTGTTTCAAGACTACTCCCTGGTTAGCACAGCTTCTGGGATGATCGCTGAGGAACCTTTCCAGCATTCAGAGGAACTCAGACTTGCTCTGAAATCTCCAGAAGAGCCAGTTAAAGGTGTTTCTGCTGGTAAACTGGAGAACTTTGTGGAATGTACTAATACCAAGAGAAAGTAAGGGTGGAATTTGCTTTCCTGATTTGTGATTTCTAACATCTCCTGTGTGGAGAGTGGAAACAGTGCTTTAGCTTTATACGTTATACAAAACTCCTTACGCATGAGGAGAAACCCGTTTCATTAAAAACCTCATGTTGTTAAGCTCAGAAGAACAGAATTCAGCTTTCTGTCAGAGTCTCTTAAGTGGCTAGGCTAAAGGTACGATTTCCTTGCTATTTGACTTGAAATATCTTTAACCCAGACAACAGTGTGGCTATACGTAGGCTGCACTTTGAGGAGAACTTCAGGCTGTGGACCTCTATCCTGGGTGGATTTAGTCCCTTAAAGACAGCTCTTTCCTCTGAGGGATAAGTTTGTATTCTGCAACCGATCCAAGGGCAGCCTTTAAATTCTTGGAAATGCTTTCCTGGAAATGCTTTCTTGGATTTAAAAGAGCTGACATGCTCTCGTTACCCTTTTTTTTTCTTGGTATTATACTAAAGCCTTGATTCATTTCCAAAAGAAAAAAAAAAAAGGCTTTTATGAATGTGGGAACAGTGATGTCCTGCTGTGAATGGGTGTATAGGCAGCCATGCATTTGCCAGAGAAAGAAAGGGGATTTATCTTCCCTATTTGTCTTGATCCTGCTTCGTCTGGATGTGTTGTCTATGTGCGTGTTCTCAAAGAAGGATTTCCAGAGCTTTGGGCTTGTAGAGGACGCGGGACATGCTCTGCCCTGTCCGCAGCCTCAGGTGTGGCGTGCAAGGAGGTGGGTGTTGCTGAGATGGAATGTTTTTGGTCTCAAGTACACTGTGAAAGTAAACAGTCCCTTCACATCTTCCTGAGCAGCTACGAGTGAATCACCCTTCCATTTGCAGAAGATGTGCTTGAAGCAGAATGGTAACAACTGTATTTGATAGAGAAAGGAGTGCGCTGCGTTTATCAGCAGGTGGAGGGGGATAGGGAAGGGTTGGGTTTTTTCAGAAAAGAGACATTTGGAAACCTTGGGTGAGCCCTTATAGATGGCCTTGGAGAAGTGCAGTTCTGCTCCATGGTCTGTTCTCCCACCCCAGGGGATGCCCAGGTAGCATCCATTGCACCTGCTTTTAAACTTCCACCCCTCCAAACCTATCTTTCATTCTTGAATAGTAATTGTGAGAACTAAAGATGGCATTATTTATGTGGAAATAACAACCACCAGTCTCAAACCAGGTTATTGTCAAAGTGCATCACACTTTGATTCTTACACAGGTTTGTTTTCTTCCAATTTTGTAAGACTGGCTGACTAAAATGTAAGCTGGATAGAGACAGCATTAAAACTTTTAGCTGTCAGCTTGGTCCTTGCTTCGGGAGCTTGGGAGAAGCATGATTAGAAGACTTCGAAAAATAAAGATACAGGTTCCAGGGCAACCTTAGCCTGTTCTTCACTCGGATGTCTTTTCCTCCCTTGCTTTATGCAGTATCACCCCACAATGTGTCGGCTGCCTTAACATTGACAAAATAACTCCAAAGGCTGAATCAAAAAAGAACAGCCTTAGCTAAGGATAAGGATATATCTAACTTAATGGACCCAAAAGAGTTTGAAGTCAAGCAGCGTGCCTTGGCTGTGTCCCTTCCCTACATCAGGGAAAAAGACCAGAGCAGAGTCATCAGCTTTGCTATCCACCTGTGGAACCTTACTGGTCACAGGTAGAAGGCAGGGGTGCAGCTTTGGAGGAGCTGCGTATTCCAGCCAGTTCCCTAGTTTAAACGATTTAAAGGAGGAGAGAGCAGCCCTGAGAAGGACTTGCAGATACTGGTGGATGAGAAGCTCAACATGAGCTGGCAGTGTGCACTTGTAGCCCAGAAAGCCAACTGTATCCTGGGCTGCATCAAGAGAAGCGTGGCCAGCAGGGCGATGGAGGGGATTCTGCCCCTGTACTCCGCTCTCGTGAGACCCCACCTGGAGTCCTGCGTCCAGCTCTGGAGCCCCCAACAGAAGCAGGACATGGATGTGTTGGAGCAGGTCCAGAGGAGGGCCACGAAGATGATCAGAGGGCTGGAGCACCTCTCCTACGAGGACAGGCTGATGGAGTTGGGGCTGTTCAGCCTGGAAAAGAGAAGGCTCTGGGGTGCCCTCATAGCAGCCTTCAAGTGCCTGAAGGGGCCTACAGGAAGGATGGAGAGGGGCTTTCCACAAGGGTGTGTAGTGATAGGACAAGGGGGAACGGCTCTAAACTAAAAGAGGGCAGATTTAGATTAGATATTGGGAAGAAATTCTTCCCCATGAGGGTGGTAAAACACTGGACCAGCTTGCCCAGAGAAGTTGTGGCTGCCCTCTCCCTGGCAGAGTTCAAGGCCAGGTTGGATGGAGCTCTGAGCAACCTGGTCTGGTGGAATATGTCCCTGCTCATGGCAGGGGGGTTGGAACCAGATGATCTGTAATGTCACAGAATCACAGAATAGTAGGGGTTGGAAGGGACCTCTGTGGATCATCTAGTCCAACCCTCCTACAGGGTCACCTACAGCAGGCTACACAGGACCTTGTCTAGGCGGGTCTTGAATATCTCCAGAGAAGGAGACTCAATGTCCCTTCCAACCCAAACCATTCTGTGATTCTAAGGGTTGAAGCACATTCAGTGAAGACATCACTAGAGTAGTTTCTTAAAATGCATTACTGTGTTAGTGTTTGTTGCTTGCTTTCTTCCTGTTTGCCTCTCTCCTTCTATCCATATCCATATCCAATTTTTCTCTCTCAAACCATTTGCAATTTGCATGTCTCAGTCTGTCCTGCAGTGTCCGTGTTTCATTCTGGTTTGGCTCATTGTTCGTGCAGTATTTCCATTCCTTCCATGTTTGTCCACAGAAGTCTTCTGAATTTTTGCAGGTCTTTCTGCGCTATGGATTGTTGCTGTATTTCACAGGACACCTGAGTATTGGATTGGACATCCAGTTTGTGGTGGAGGAATGTAAAGAAGCTCTAGTGCAAAGGTCTACGACTCCAATGATGTCCTAGGCAGACAAGCATTTCTTCTGGCAGCTGTGCCAGCTTCCTTCTCGCTGTTTGTTTTCTCATGCTGCCACTTTAGTTCTGTTGACATAGGTGTTGTGTCTGCTTGCCAAACTCAGTCCAAGTTAAAGTGAAGGACTGTTTTATTGTTATTTTTAATCCAGATCGGTTCCGCAATCTTGTTAGCTGAGTTGCCTTGCAGACTGACACAACTGAGAAGGCTGAGGGACGAAAGGCAATGCTTGTAATGCCGGCACTGCAGTGGTACTGCACCACCGGGGAGAGAGCTGTTAAAGCCTTGTTTATGAGCATCCCTCGTCATCCACTGCAGCATTCCTGGTTTCCAGACAAGTCTCGAGAAGGATATAGGCTAACCTGAAAAAGGGCGGGAGGCTTGGCAGTCTAACCTCAGTCATTGAGAAGACCAACTTCTTATCTCGATGCATAGAATCACAGAATGGGTTGGGTTGGAAGGGACCTGCAGAGGTCATCTAGCCCAGCCCCCCTGCAGTGAGCAGGGACATCTTCTACCAGACCAGGTTGCTCAGAGCCCCATCCAACCTGGCCTTGAATGTTTCCAGGGATGGGGCCTCCACTACCTCTCTGGGCAACCAGTG
>Ga0065711_1010028_pt1 | contig 10144 bp, 7 predicted proteins | sample Hoacrofraction12_FD_59098 | JGI IMG/M metagenome (GOLD analysis project Ga0065711, IMG submission 59098) | Hoatzin crop microbial communities from Cojedes, Venezuela - Epithelial fraction 12 v2 (version 2) | ecosystem: Host-associated > Birds > Digestive system > Esophagus > Crop | place...
CGCGTTTGACATCCCAGACACTGATTGCTGCTTCTGCCCGCCTAGATACGAAGCAGAGTGACCAACCTTGACAAACCAATGCCCCTTCCCCCGCCGCGCATGGAACGATCACTCCTCCCAGGATTACTGCCGCCCAGCAGTCGCTGACCTCCTCTGATGCACAACGCTTCTTGGCGGGTGTAAATCAAGAGGTTTGAGAGCAAACCGTTGATTAGAACACAAGGAACAGATTAGAGCCGTGCAGCCGCCTGTCTGCTCCCACCATTTGTCACAGGGCAGAGCCAAGTCCTTCCGCTCCCTCCCAAAGTAACAGCCACGCGTCGTGCTCCTTCTGCAGGTGTCTTGGAGAGAGACTTTCAGCAGGTCAGTATCTGTCCCTCTCGACAGAGCAGACACACACCTACACGGTATTCATCACACTGGATTTCAAATGAAAGTGTGAGAAAGAGCTCAGAAGAGGACTTGAGCGTGCCCGCACGTCTCGTGCCCGGGCTAGCCCGGAACCTCGCAGCATTCGGGCTCCCAGCTGCGACTGCATGTCGATAGCTCTGCCGACCTCAAGTTTGAGCCAAAATACAGAAGAATTTACATTTGTCAGGCTTGAAAAACCTGCTTGTAGATTGCTTCCACCCTACCCTGGATCAATCCCCAGTGGAGAACGGCCACTCGTTTGCTGATCTTGTCTAACCCCTGGCAAGTGTTTGCCTCCTCTCATCCCTGAAATCAGAGAAATTCACCAAATTTCAACTCGCTTGACAGTGAGTGCCCGGATGAGGTCTAAGACAAATACAAAAGCACCCACTGACACTGTCAAGAGACCTGAAGTAGAAAGGAACATTAGCTACAAGAGGAAACATCGTATCTGTTTAAATTTTAAAATACAGCACGCGCAGTGGGGGGAAAAAGGGAAGGGAGGATAAAAGCCTTAGGGCATCCTTCTCAAGCCCCACCAGAAGGAGTCCACAGCTCTCCTCCCGCACTCAGGGTTTTGGAGACAACCTGCGACCGCAGGAAGTTTGGTCACGTACACAAAATGCAAGAATGTTACTGTAAAATTAGAGAGAACATCACGGTGGGATAGGTATCTGAGGCTGTCCAGCAATTGTTCTTTAAAGGTTTCCATTCATGAAATGTTAGAGGAGTATCAAGAAAAACCCATCCGACTAGAAGAATTTCAGCCAAATATAATATTACAAATTTTACTTTTCTGCTCCCTGAGATTAACTGAAGTAGGAAAAAACCTCCAGTGACTCCTATTACTGATACCGTGCTTAAGAAAACTCTTTGGACATACACTCAACCTCTATTTTATGTTTATTTGAAAATAACTCCACTAAGAGATTATTTCTGCATTAAAGATTTTCATCTCTTAACTCATGCTGGCACGCTGGGATTTTTTTTGGCAACAATACTGTCAGTCAAGACTGAGTGCCCTGACATTTTAAGAGGAGGTCGCAGGCATCATTTCTACCGGCAGGAGCTTCCTCCTCACCCACAGGCACGGGCTGAATCAGACACCTCCTACAACAGTGAAGAATGTAAAGCTGATTTTAAATCTATTCCTCTAAGTGAGGTGAGCAGATGTTTACAATTTTCCAAAAATACAAACCCTTAAACTGCAACAGTTCAAGACTCAACAAGCCAAAGTGATGCGCTGAACTGGGGTTTAAACTACTAGGTTAAACTGGGTACACAACATTTCATGGCATTATCCAACTTACCCTAAAGGCAGTTCCTTCCTCTATAATTGTGGGTAACTGGGAAAGGCAAATGTCAACTGCGAGGTCCCATGCTTGCCTGGAGGAAAAGGTGAGAGAGGAAAGAGAAGTCATTGCGAGTTATCCATAACTAATACCAAGGTAAATTCAAATTCTGATCATACAAGCATGTGGACAAAGCAGTGTTGTCTGACTGGCTTAGAAATGCTAATATTCCCCTTTTTAAAAAGTGTAACATATGAAAACTACTCAGAAAAACAGTAAGAAGGTCTAGTCCAGCATGGTATCAGGCCAACAAAACACGAGTGAGGTAAGCAGATCCCTAGCTACGGAAACTGCTCCCCTCCGTGACGCAGAAAGATGCCAGAGGGAATGGAAGTCTTACTATACCCCTGTCCTCTTGCAAAAAATGGATGAGGTTTTTCTCTGAACTAGAAAAATGAACTCAGGCCTGGCTTAGCACCAACCCACAATCCCTCAGCACCCACCTCTCCACACACCCAAAGCCTCGCTTGCTCTCAATTCGAGCCGCATCGACTGGCTCGGGAGCACACATTCCTGCTGACAAGCCCTGCAGCTCCCAGGTGGGGGATACCCCTACAGCACCACGCTAACGCTCCCTCTCCGCAGCCTCGGCACAGGCGCTGCGTCGCTCCACGCACCGCTGAGAACGGCACCTTGGTCCCCTTTACCCCAGCGCTGGGCTGGGGTTTGCGTGGCAGCCTTGTTCACAAAGGCTCTACGTGACTTGCCTGAAGGATGGAGGGATGCACACTAAACCCCAAGAAGAGAAAAATATTTACAGATTTCCATTTTTACCCTTATCTACTACACCATTTAAAGGCTAAAATATTGCAACCTACAGTATTTTGGTGTTACAGTCATAGCAGCACACCAGCTACATACAGCGGCCACGGAACTTGTTGCGGTTGGTTCAGGGCAAACGAAACATGCTAGAAGTCTGCGTCAAAACGCTCACAAACTAAGAGAGGACCAAACTAAAATAAATGCTTTTGGTCTCCAAAGTTCCTCAAACACCTCTGAAAAGTGAAGCAGTTCCTTCTCACCCCAGAAACGATTACCCCTACTCTACCCATGGACGTTCCGTGCACTTTTCATTTTAACATATGAATTTACGCACTCTGAGAGGCCAGCGAGTTAAACCACCACCCGCCGCGTTTCTTACACAAAAGCAACTAATTTACTCTCCCGACACATTTGCTCTTCCATGGCTCGTGGCCATCATGTGTTCACATCAATAGGCTAAGCCATTTTTCTTCTCCCAGGAACGGCTGCAGACAGAAGGCCATAGGTGATAATCAATACCATGCATTTTAGTTACCTGCTCTGGTAAGTTCTTAAATCACCCTGTTTTGAGGCAAACACAGCCTTCCATTAGAACAACTGCCGAGCGGAATCTATCCCATTAGCCTAACTGGCAGCCGTTCTCAACTGAAAACGATCTCTCCAATTAGACAGGAAAATAAACTATAAGGCTCTTACACTTTTTTTCTGAGGATTCAAGAGATGCTGATTTAGCTGCCCCAGACCTCATCCCTCTGCTTCACAGCACTCACCTTCCACTTGACAATATGCTGCCAATATAATTAAGGGGTAATCAAGAGATAATCCCAGCATGGGCAACAAACGCTTCCCATGTGCTCAGTAAAGACCCATGCTGGAGACAAAATGTTTATACAGAGATGATGAGAGAGATGTTTATTCTTGGGTGAGGCAGAGGCAGAGTCGGTCAGCACAAATGTAAAGATAATTTTACTTCAAGCAAAGAGCGACTATTTCAGACTTTCAGGTTTCTTGGAGGAATGGGCAATACCACCTAAAGCAATTCCTCAAACGTTAGAAAATGTCAATACATTGTGCCTTTGAGATGAGTTTTACTACACAGGAGAAAAATGGTTTAGATACCAGAGACAACCAGCCTTCTCTTGGCTGCCTGCACGAGGATTCTGCACAGGTTGTTATGCTGCCGAGGCACAGGGCCAGGACGCTGAGCTCCTCACAGTCATCTTAGGCCAGAAGCACTAAAGCTACCATAAAAATGGCCAAAGCAGCCCGGCAAGGTCAAATCTCAAAGGTTTGAAGTGTTACCAGAAAGAACAAACGAAAATGTACAAAGATATTTTAGTACATTAAAATAAAACCTCTTTTTGGGGTTCTAAAAACAAGCCATTAAGAATCAAGGTAGCCACACAGCCAGTGCTACTCGGTCTTACAAAGAGTAACCACCAACACAAAACCTTACCACTGCTGCTCATCACAACCTAGAGAGCTGCCGACTCGCACCAACTGTGTCAGACACGAATTAACCCAAATCCTTACAACGATGCCCCAGCCTCCCCAGGCCAGCCCCATGCGCTGCCGCGGCTCCGGCTCCGCAGGGAACGGACACCAGCGAGACGCGGGTGCAAGCGGCCGCCCTGCCCGAAGCCAGGCTTCGCCATTGCCAGCCACCAGCACAGCTACACGCTGCGCGCGAGACTGGCGGTTGCCCAACTCATCGAGGAGTTGCCACACCGTTAACTCGCCACACCGGCGTAACAGGCAATGGCATTCAACAGGCCTGACAATAACTAAAGGATCCAAAACAAGCCACAGAGGAACGGTAAAGGGCTAACGCTACAGAGCCCGTGAAGAGAAACAGAGGGGGAGTGGAGGGTAGGAGGAGCGGTGCTCGACTGTTTTAATACACCAGAGGGAACTAGGAAGGTGGGCCATTTGTAGATGTGCTCGCTGAACTAATATTACACTTCAGCACACAAACAAGAGATAAATTAGGGAGCAGCAGGGAAGAAGGAGGCGGCGTTGCACCTTAGAAATGATTTACGAAAGCCAACCCTAGAGATCGCCACCTCTCCTCCTTCTTTGCGGAGGCTGCTGTTTGCAAAGCACTTCGGAAGATTGGTTTCCACTACTCTGGGTACAAAAAGGGCCGGGTGACACCTCAGCACTGCTCCTTCCTTACTGTGCCCCTCCAGCAGCCCGCGGGCCCCTCGCCGACACAAGGCCACACCATGCTGCATCCCCCGGGCGACAACCTACCGCAGCATCGCAGGGCTTCAGCTTAACTGCGCTATGCTACTAAAGAACGTGTTACTGAGGGGTTTTTACACTATGTTGTCCTAATCCTTCTGCATGTATGACAAATTGATAGAGCACTTGCACGAGGAGAGAGAACAACTCCAGTCTGCACACCCCCGTTCAGTTCGAAGCTATCATACCCTTAATGTGAGGTTTTACACACGTTCCTGTTCTGTCTCCCCCAGAAGGGCAAGAAAAACAAGCACTCATAGAATCATAGGTTGGAAAAGACCTCTAAGATCATGAAGTCCAACTGTCCACCCAGCAACCCCATGCCTGCTAAACCATGTCCCCAAGTGCCACATCCACATGGTTTTTGAACCCCTCCAGGGATGGGGACTCCACCACTGCCCTGGGTAGCCGGGTCCAACGCCTGACCGCTCTTTCAGAAAAGAAATTTTTCCTAAGATCCAATCTAAACCTCCCCTGACACAACTTGAGGCCACTGCCTCTCGTCCTGTCGCTGGTTACTTGGGAGAACAGACCAACACCCCCCCCTCATTGCCCCCTCCTGACGGAGCTGCAGAGAGCGAGAAGGTCTCCCCTCAGCCTCCTCTTCTCCAGCCTGAGCAGCCCCAGCTCCCTCAGCCCCTCCTCATGGGACTTGTTCTCCAGCCCCTCCCCAGCCTCGCTGCCCTTCTCTGGACACGCTCCAGCCCCTCCATGTCCTGTTTCTAGTGAGGGGCCCAAAGCTGAGCACAGCACTCGAGGTGCGGCCTCACCAGTGCCCGCTACAGGGGCACGATCCCCTCCCTACTCCTGCTGGCCACACCATTTCTGAAGGCCGTTGGCCTTCTGGGCCACTCAGGCACACCGCTGGCTCATGGTCAGCCGGCTGTCGACCAGCAACCCAAGGTCTTTTTCCGCCGGGCAGCTCTCCAGCCACTGCTCCCCAAGCCCGGAGCGTTGCGTGGGGTTGGTGTGACCCAAGGGCAGGACGCAGCATTTGGCCTTCTTGAACCTCACACAGTTGGCCTCGGCCCATCGATCCAGCCTGTCCAGATCCCTCTGCAGAGCCTTCCTACCCTCGAGCAGATCGACACTCACGTCCAACTTGGTGTCTTCTGCAAACTTCGGAGGAAGCACTCAATCCCCTCATCCACATCATTGCTAAAGATGTTAAATAAGACCGGACCCAAAACTGAGCCCCTGGGGAACACCATCATGACCGGCCACCAGCTGGATTTAACTCCATTCACCGCCACTCTCTGGGCTCGGCCATTCAGCCAGTTCTTTATCCAGCGAAGAGTACACCCATCCAAACCATGGGCAGCTCGTTTCTCCAGGAGGATACTGTGGGGAACAGTGTCAAAGGCCTTACTAAAGTCCAGGCAGATGACATCCACAGCCTTTCCTTTGTCCACTAGGTGGGTCACCTGGTCATAGAAGGAGATCAGGTTGGTCAAGCAGGAATCCCATGCAGCGACTGATTTGACCAAGTCCAAGGGATTTCCACTGGGCACCACTGATCAGGAGGTGGTTGTTTCTACCTGGTCTGAAACCGGTGTGTGCGAGGCAGCAATCCTGGAGGACCTGGGCAGAGGCACCACAGGAGGGGAAGCCGGAGTGACCCATCAGCGGGACCAGCAGCCTTCAAATCACAAGTTCCAAGGATTTTTTTTATGCCATCAACCACACAGCACGGCTACACTTACCCCTATGCTTGCGCGGGACCTGGCACCTTTCATAGCCCCACATCTCAAAAAAGGCAGAAGCCTTTCACAGGGCTCCTCGCTACGCCGTGAAGCAAGCTCATTAGAGAAGGGGGTCAAACTCACCGACTTTCAACTACGTCAGGATGGGGGACTGCTCAGGTTCAACCTCTGAGAAACCATACTTACTCTCATGCATCTCCTATATTTCGGAATAAATGTATATTAAATCCTCTCCTTAGCTGGAAGTTTGACTCAGTCAAAAAACAGGCAAGAAACTGCTTTTGTTTATCCAAACCAAGCAAAGCAATGCAGTGTGCCAACAGAAACAGTCTGCCAGAAAACAAGCCAGCTATGCCCTGCATCTCTGCACTGATCCGTCGGCTCAGCAAGGTACTCGGCGTACACGACGCAAGCCATCATCCTGGAAAAGGATATAGCATTTCAGAAGATATGAAAATTAAAAATGAAAAGGCATCGCTCCTCCATAATTCTACAATAAAAATTAAACAGCGAAAGAGCTCCCCTGAATTCCATCATTAACTCTCTTCTCCCATGAAAGAAATACTCATATAATTGTCTTTATGTTTTAATTTCAGTTTCTCTTTGCCCTTCAGCAGCAAGTCCCTGTTCCCATGCCCCCCCGACTCCCCCCCTCAGTCCAACACCAGTTCCATTACAGTATGACTGTTTAAACTTATAATAATTGGACGTGAACTCCTCCAGCTGCCTTTACGTTGTTTCCCAGAGGTGCTGCAAAGTTTGGACTTTCAAGCAAAGAACTGGAGGCCGAGAGCTCCAGCTTCGCTCAACGACTGTTTTATTGTGCAAATCCACGCGATGTTCCGTAACGCAGCCCACAGCGCTGCTTTAACACCACGCAGGGAACGCGGCGACAGAGACGGGCGCGGGTCTTTCTTCACCCACGTGTGCTGCGTTAGCTGGCAGATCGTGAAGGCAGATGTTCTTGCACTCCAATGTTCTCGCTGAGTCAATGTCTAATGCTTTTAATTCTCATGTCACATGTTTTATAACGCATTATTGATGTCTTTTAACATTCTCTCTTCTTCTGGGAATAGCTTGCATGGCATTGCACCACACAGAACACTGGTGAAGCTGAGCATTTCTTACTGGGACGGCCACGCTGAGGAGCAGCTGAAGCCACCCGCATCCCGGGGACTCGGGCACCAGGGTATCCACTTGTTTGGCATTCTGTTTCGGGAACTGTTAGATATTTCAGACTTTATCAAGTAAGTTGGACAAGATTTTTCCTGTTTGCTTTTTCTGCAAGCCCAATTCAAGAGGAAGCCCCGTCCGACTGAGCTCCCAGACTGCAGCCCGAACTCCCCTGCTTCACAGCGACCCCTGAGCCCCCCACGCCCGCTTCAGGGGAGGCAGCTGGGACGCTGCACACACACTGCTATTTTTAAAAAGTATTTATTGTTACCAATGTTCGGCACAACTATGAAATCCTTCTTTCTTTTACCAATGCATTCCCCTGCTCTAGCCACAACTTAAAGCACATTTTGCTATTTTTGTCCTACATTTCTCTCCATTAAACTCTCTGTAGTCCGTTAATGGGTCTTAGAGATGTTAAGACTAACACATAGGCACAAAAAAATCTGGTTAAATCAACAGTGTCATCTGAATTAATCTAATCCTTCAGACGTCAAACAGTTCCAAAGGCCCTTTCGAACACTCACTTTCTGCTGCTGTGACCCAACGTCTTTCTGTGTGGCTGAACGAGCCTCGTGTCTGAGCAACGNGTGCGCAGACCCACATCCACTCCGCAAGGCTCCCCCGACGCCCAGAGACTCCAGCTCTTCTCACCTGTAACTGGGCAGCTGTATCAGGGTTTTCTCCTCAGCTAGAATTTCATGCTTATTTTATTTGCAGTACGTTATTACTTACTTTCAACTAGAATTTCATGCTCGGTGTATACACTATTGCAGGATTTCTATTACGGACAAATCACAGCTCTTTCAAAGCATAATTAAGGTACTCCATTTTTAATATATGACCTATGTTAGCAAGTATTTCCAAACACATTATTAGGTCTTTTCAAAGGCCGTGAATATAACTTGCTGGCAGCAGCAGTAATGAATAAACCATAATCCATCACAACAGAGATCAAGATGCTGACAGAGCATCAGGCCTCCTATTCTTACCGCACAGCAGACAAAACAGCTCTCCACGTTGAATAGCACAGCCAGTCAATCAATATATATTAATATTAATACTTGTATTATAGTACTGCCTGCAGCAGCCACGAACTCACAGCGCGAGGCACCACACAAACCCAAAGCAACAGCCTGTGCTGGGCAGGGTTCATGCCGAAGCAGGTAAAGCAGAGAAAGGCAATGAAAGTCAGACAGACGCGAAGGAATGAGACATGTCAGAGCCTACCAAACAGGGCAGGGTCACAGGGATCAGCTCTCCCCATCCCTAAATACGGTGCCCTTCCTGGTGAAAGAAAAAGATCGGCACCTCGTGGGTTAAATCCTCCCTCAAAAAAGAAGTTTTCACTTTGCCTCAACTGTTCAGGTAAAAAGGACAATTAACAGAACAGGTAACAGTGGTTGCCCCACGAATTGACTAGAACAGCAATTTCATAGGTCAAAATTTTGAAAAGTTTTCAAAAGGACTAAACCCAGAGGAAGAGCAGCTCTCACCTTCAGCAGCCTCGGTGCTTCTGTTACCACCATGTCAGGCCCTCAACCCACGCGACATGCGAGTGTCACCTAGGGAACATCACCCACCAAGCACAGACAGAGCCAAGCAAAAAGACAACGAGCAAACAGTTCAGACCGAATGCCTGAAAAGGGGCAGTCACCATTAATAATTATTCACGAGGTGAACTGATGCTTAAGCACAAGGAACGCCCCGCCACAGCTGCCCACCGCTGGCACGCTGGCAGCCTCACTCAGCCCTGTGCCGGCGTCCCCGCTCCGGCAGAGCTCTGCTGCCCGGCCGCAGACAGCCAGGCGGGAAGCGGGAGCGGGCGGGCAGGAGCTCCTTCCCCGCTGACCGACGGCGGGGTGCTCCCGGAGAGGGCTGCCAGGCCGGCGCAGAGCCCCACGAGCGCGAGGGGGGACACCAGGGCAGCATCCGCAAAGTTGGGAAGTCTGGTACTACAGCCAGCGAAACACTGACGTTTACTTGCGCCTTTTCTGCAAAAGGTGGTGCAAAAAATACGCTGGCGTACAGTAGTAGCCTGTTTCTCCAGCCAGCCTTCTGCCGGGATACAAACTCCGTCTGCATGTAGAGCCCTTTTCTTCCCCTCTGTCTCAGCTGTGAATGTGCAGAGCTTCTTGTGTCCGTAACAGTGGAGAAACAGCAATCTCACATAAACTCCGTGAACGGAAGCCAGACGACCACCAGAGGACAAGGGAGGAGAGGGGAACATGTGCACAGGGGTGCAGGAGAAGCTCCACCATTGCACCCACTTGGGCTGCAAGCTATGAACCAAAAGCGGAGCCGGGAGCACGCGCTTGGCGCACACAGGGTGACAGTGAAGGGCGCAAGGCCCGAACGCAAACAGCCCAAACAGCACAGCAGAGGGGAGGAGGAATCCCAGCATGGTCGGGGTTGGAAGGGACCTCTGGGGGTCACCCAGCCCAACCCCCTGCCCAAGCAGGGTCACCCACAGCAGGCTGCACAGCACCGCGGCCAGGC